>Ga0207755_100441_pt1 | contig 19591 bp, 17 predicted proteins | sample A23P2SouthBayCA_FD_187734 | JGI IMG/M metagenome (GOLD analysis project Ga0207755, IMG submission 187734) | Aerobic enrichment media microbial communities from Bioluminiscent Bay, La Parguera, Puerto Rico - A23 P2 (SPAdes) | ecosystem: Environmental > Aquatic > Marine > Unclassified ...
CTACGGCGTCCGTGGCGTCCCCACGCTCGTCCTCTTTGCCGACGGCGAGCAGGTCGAGGAAATCGTCGGCGTCCAGGGCGAAGACCAACTCCGCTCGCTCATCGAATCATACGCCTAAACCGGCGCCGCACTTTTTCTCCCCTCGAACCGACGAGTGAGGCATGCGGAACGCCAAAATCGTCTGTACGCTCGGCCCGGCGTCGAGCGACCGGGCGACGATTCGGGACCTCGCTGACGCCGGAATGTCGGTCGCGCGGTTGAACGCCAGCCACGGCACCACCGCCGAGCGCGCCACGCGAATCGAGCGGGTGCAATCGGTGGCCGCCGACCGCGAGGACCCGCTTGCGACGATGCTCGACCTCCGCGGCCCGGAAGTCCGGACCGCCGGTATCGACGACCCCATCGAAATAGCGACGGGGTCGGAACTCCGGTTCGCCGAGGGGACGACGGCCACGACGGAGACCGTCGGTCTCAACCACTCCATCGCCGCCGTCGGTTTGGGTGATACAGTACTCCTCGACGACGGCCGCATCGAGGCGACGGTGACCGGAATCGACGGCGAAACCGTCGTCACGACCGTCGATTCGGGCGGGCGACTCGGCGCGAACAAGAGCGTCATCGCGCCGGGCGTCGACTTCGGGCTCGACATCGTCCGGAAGGCCGACCGCAGGGAAATCGAGGTGGCCGCCGAACACGAGGTCGACTTCGTCGCCGCCTCCTTCGTCCGCGACGCCGACGACGTGTACACCGTCGTCGACGCCGTAGACGACGCCGGAGGCGGTGACATCGACGTCGTCGCGAAAATCGAACGGGCGGTCACCGTCGAGAACGTCGAGGAGGTCGTCGACGCCGCCGACGGCGTGATGGTCGCCCGCGGTGACCTCGGCGTGGAGTGTCCACTGGAAGCCGTCCCCCTCATCCAGAAGCGAATCGTCCGCCGGTGTATGGAGGCGGGCGTTCCGGTCATCACCGCCACCGAGATGCTCGATTCGATGGTTCACGCCTCGCGGCCAACGCGAGCGGAGGCCTCCGACGTCGCCAACGCGGTGTTGGACGGCACCGACGCCGTGATGCTGTCGGCGGAGACCGCAATCGGTGACCACCCCGTCGAGGTCGTGGAGACGATGGCACGCATCGTCCGGGAAATCGAGGCCAGCGAGGAGTACGACGAGAGCCGCGAGCAGCGGATTCCGACGGCCAGAGCCGGCTCTCGGACCGAGGCGCTGGCGCGGTCGGCGCGGTATCTCGCCGCCGACGTCGACGCCTCGGCCATCGTCGCCGTCTCCGAATCCGGCTACACCGTCCGTCGCATCGCCAAGTTCCGACCCGGCGTCCCCATCATCGCGACGACGCCCAACGAGCGCGTCCGCCGACAGCTCGCGGTCTCCTGCGGTGTCGACCCACACTCGGCCCCACCCGCCGCCGATATCGACGAAGTGCTCGAACGCGCCGTCGACACCGCCCTCGACTCCGGCCTCGCCGAGAGCGGCGACACCATCGTCGTCCTCTCGGGGATGATGTCGGAGATGCGCGGAACGAACGCGACGAACACCCTGAAGGTCCACACCGTCACCGAGCCGGTGGCAACGGGGAAGTCAATCGTTAGCGGCCGGGCGGCCGGCCCCGTCGTCCGACTCTCCGACGGCGACCTCGCGGGGATTCCGGCCGACGGCGTCCTCGTCTTACCGGCCGGCTTCGACGCCGAGTTCACCGGCGACGTAGACCGGGTCGCCGCCATCGTCGCCACCGACCCCGAGATGACCGGCTATCCGGCCATCGTCGCCCGCGAACTCGGCGTTCCGATGGTGGCAATCGATTCGGCATCGGAGCGACTGAAGGGAGGCAGAACCGTCACCGTCGACGGCGAACGCGGCGTCGTCTACGACGGCGACGTGATGGGAGAAACGGAGACCCAGTCGGGGTCCCCCCGCGACTAAAACCGTGAGCATCCTCCTTGCTGTGACCGCTCTCAGACGACCCGGAACACCCGAACCGTATCCCGTTTCCCACCCTCGCGCAGTAACTGTGCGAGGCCCAACTCCGAGAACACCGCCTTCCAGTCGCGGTGATACAGCGGAAAGTCGTCGTTGACGTAACTCACCGTCGAACCGTCCCGGCCGCGTTTCGGACTGTTCCCCTCGTTTTCGGCCGTGATGAGCAGGTCGTCGGTGACCCGCATGAGTTCCTCGAACACCCACTCATCGTCCGGGTGGACGTGCTGGAGGGTCTCCACCGAGTAAATCACGTCGAAGGCGCCGTCGGCCATCTCTGGGACGATATCCTCGATTGCGCCGGTGTGGAAGGTGCCACTCTCGGCGAGGGCCGGGTAGTGCTCGGCCATGATGTCGAACGATTCGTCGTTGAGGTCGATGCCGGTGAGGTTCTCGTAGCCGGCCTGCCGGAGGTGTTCAAGGTGGCGGCCGGAACTGCAGCCGATTTCCAAGACGGCGGCGTTCTCTGAAACGTAGTGCTCGAACACCTCACGGAGCGTTTCGCTGACCTCGTTGGGGCCGATTTGTGCGTAGTACTCGGGTGAGAATTCCCCGGAGCGCTCGGCCCAGTTTCGGTGGTTGTCGTCCGGGTCCATAGCGGCACGAGGTGTTCCACGGCTAAAGCCCCCGTGACACGCGGTCGAGAGTCAAAAACCGTGACAAACAGTTATGCCACTGGAGGAGAAACTCCGGGCCGATGATAGACGTCACCATGGAGATGGAGCAGTACGACTGCCCCTTCATCGACACGACCGCGGACCACGAGGTGGCGTTCTCGACGATGCACTGGCAACTCGACGCGGCCCAAGAGGAGTTAGAGACCCGGCTGCTCGTCGACGGGGCCGACCGCGGTGCACTCGACAACGGGCTGTCGGCGCTGCGGGAGCACGACAACATGAACGAGTACCAACTGTTCACCCGGAAGGGCGACAGCGCCGTCATCCGGACGGTCATCGAACAGACCGACGCGATGTCGGTCATCCACGACCGCGGCGGCTACATCACGGGGCCGTTCCGCATCCGCGACGGCCACGAACTGTGGCAGGTCGGCTTCGACGACGGCGGCACCGCCGACGAGACGCTGTACGCACTCGACACCAACAACGACTTCGAGGTCGAACAGCGCCGGGACCTCGAACTCGACCGGCTGTTCGACGTGCTGGGCAACATCGAACCGGCCGGCGAACTGCTCGACGCCTGCCGGTCGCTATCAGATGTCGAGGCCGAGACCATCCGGCGGGCCGCCGAATCCGGCTACTTCGAAACGCCGAGAGACGCCACGCTGTCGACGCTGGCCGAGGAGTTCGACGTCTCGACGACCGCGGTCTCGAAGAACATGCGCCGCGGCGAGAAGAAACTCATCCGGAGTCTCGTCGAGGCGATGGAACACATCGACGAGAAGCCCTGAGCGAACGGCAGTTCACATGCCAACCCCCCGTTTTTGATACTCCCGTCTCCTATGGGTGGGTATGTCACAGCTGCAGGACACGCTGACAGGTCTCTCGCCCGCCCGCTACGACGGTAGCACGGTTACAGGGGTGTCGCGATGACCGACCGAGCGGCGGAGCTGGACCCGCAGGTAGCCGAACTGCTCGCCGGGGTCGAGGCGGGCGTCTCGCCGCCGACAGAGACGCTGTCGGTGGCGACCGGGCGGGCGTTGCTGGACGAACTGTTCACCGTCGAGGAGGCCGAACCGGTCGACGCCGTCACCGACCTCGAACTCCGAGGGCCCGAGGAGCCGGTTCCGGTCCGCATCTACGAACCGAAACCCGACACCTCGGGAGCGAGGCCGGTGTTGGTGTTCTTCCACGGCGGCGGCTGGAGTCGCGGGTCGCTGGACGCCTACGACGGCCTGTGCCGGCTGTTCGCCAACCGCGCTGACTGTATCGTCGTTTCCGTCGACTACCGCCGGGCGCCGGAACACCCCTTCCCAGCAGGGTTCGAGGACTGTTATGCCGCCACGGAGTGGGCTGCAGAACACGCCGAATCCCTCGGTGGCGACCCCGACCGGGTGGCCGTCGGTGGCGACAGCGCCGGCGGCAACCTCACTGCGGCGGTGACGCTGGCCGCCCGGGACCGCGATGGCCCCGACCTCACCCACCAACTGCTCGTCTACCCCGCCGTCAACCCCCCGTCGGTCCGCTGGTTCGACTCCTACGACGAGAACGCGTCGGGCTACTTCCTCGAAATGAGTGGCGTCGAGGCGTATCTCGAACAGTACCTCACCCGCGAGGCGGATGTCGGCAACGACTACGCCTTCCCGCTCCGTGCGCGTGACCTCTCGGGGCTGCCGCCGGCGACGGTCGTCACCGCCGGATTCGACGTGCTGCGCGACGAGGGGACCGCCTACGCCACCCGACTGGAAACCGCCGACGTCCCTGTCGAACACCACCACTACCCCGCCCAGATTCACGGCTTTCTCAGCCTGTATGAACACATCGACGAGGGACGGCAGGCCATCGACGACGTGACGGCAGCGCTCGAAACCGCTTTCGAGGGCTGAGAGCCCCCGAGTCCGTTCAGCGGGGCGACGGTTGACATGTTAACCTCCCACCTTTTGCCGATATATACCTGTACATTGCTACTATGGCACGTGACCAGACACGGCGGGAGTGGCTCAAGAGCGCTGCGGCGGCCGGAACGCTCGGAACAGCTGCGCTGGCGGGGTGTACCGGCAACGGTGATGGTAACGGCAACGGCAATGGAAACGGCAACGCCGGAGGCGGCGGAACGGTCAAAATCGGCGTCATGCAACCGCTGACGGGCGACGTACAGTACTACGGCCAGCAGTCGCTGTGGGGATTTCTCTCGGGGCTGGCGTACAAACACGACCAGGACCCACTCGACGTCTCCTCGGCGGGTACCCAGACCATCGAAGCCGGCGACGTGACCTACGAGTTGATAATCGAGAACTCGGAGTTCAGTCCCGACCAGGCCCAGACGGTCGCGACCGACCTCGTCCAGGACGAGGAGGTCGACCTCCTGTTCGGGACCGCCTCCTCCGACGCCGCCCGGCGGGTCATCGAGACCGTCGTCCTGCAGGCGAACGTCCCCTTCGTGGCCGGACCGGCCGCCGCGGCCGACGTGACGAGCGACAGCGAACTGTGTAGCGAACTCGTGTTCCGCGCCAGCGAGAACACCGCGATGGACGCCCTCTCCGGCGGCCGCTACGTCGCCCAGGAGACCGACGTCGAGCGGGTGTTCATCATGGCCGCCGATTACTCCTTCGGCCGTGCGGTCGCACGCAACTACGCGAATGTCCTCGAAAACGAGGGCGTCGAGGTCGTCGATCAGCGGTTCGTCCCCCGCGGCCACGACGAGTTCGCCGGCCTCTATCAGAACGCCGTCGACGCCGGCGCCGACGCCGTCGTCGGCGGGTTCACCGTCGTCACGCTGCCGAACTTCCTCGACGAGGGGCTCTCGGGCGACTACGGCCTCCGGATGTTCGGCGGCTTCGCGACCCAGATTTCGACGAACGCCATCGGCGGCGTCGCCCAGCGCGTCCTCGGCGAACCGCTGACCGAAGAGAAGATTCGGGACGCCCAACTCGGGCCGTTCACGACACGGTACCACTGGAACCAGTACGACAACCCCATCAACGACGCCTTCGTCGACAGCTACACCTCGGCGTACGGCGTCGTTCCGGACCTCTTCACCGCCGGCACGTTCACCGCGGCGTCCTCAATCGTCCAGGCCGTCGAGGAAAGCGGGTCGACCAACGGTGCGGACATCGCCGAGGCGATGCGCGGGATGACCGTCACCGACACGCCGAAAGGCGAGGGCGGCTACACCTACCAGGAGTACAACAACCAGGCCCGTTCGGAGATGACCGTCGCCTACCCGGTGCCGAACACCGAGGACAACTGGGACGCGCCCATCATGCCCGGCGAACCGCTGGCACGCATTCCGGCCTCCGAGACGACGCTGAAGCCCGACGACCCCGACATGGGGTGCTCGCTGTAATCGATGGTGCTGCGAACGACCGACCTCACCAAACGCTTCGGCGGCGTCACCGCCGTCGACGGCGTCGAGTTCGAACTCGGCGCGGAGTGCTGCTCGCTCATCGGCCCCAACGGCGCCGGGAAGACGACGTTCTTCAACCTCCTGACCGGCGTGTTGGAGCCGACGGAAGGCACCGTCGAGTACCGCGGCGGCGACGGCGACGGGTGGACCGACATCACCGACCACGCGCCACACGAGACGGCGCTGTCGGGTATCCACCGCTCCTACCAGATAACGAATATCTTCGCCACCTCGACGGTGCTGGAGAACGTCCGCATCGCCGCCCAGGCAGCCGGTGGCACCGACTCCTTCCGGGCGTGGCGCAACGTCGACGCCTTCCCCGAGTACGAACGGGAGGCCGACCACATCCTCGAACGCGTCGGGCTCGCCGACGAACGCGAGACGGTCGCCGAGACGCTGAGCCACGGCGAGAAGCGTAACCTCGAACTCGCCATCGCCCTGGCGGGCGACCCGGACGTGTTGCTGCTCGACGAACCGACCGCGGGCGTCTCCAGCGACGGCATCGACGAACTCACCGACCTCATCGACGACATCGCCGCCGACCACGCGGTGTTGCTCGTCGAACACAACATGGACGTGGTGATGGAGGTCTCCGACCGCATCGCCGTACTCAATCAGGGGTCGCTCATCGCCGACGACGACCCCGAGGCCATCCGAGACAGCAAACGCGTCCAGGACGCCTACCTCGGCGGCTACGAACCGGATTCCGCGGCCGCGAGCGACGACGCCGACGACGCCACGGGAGGTGGCCTCGCGTGAGCCTGCTCGAAGTCGACGACATCCACAGCTACTACGGCGAGAGCCACATCCTACAGGGCATCTCGCTGGAGGTCGAACCCGGGGAGTGTGTGGCGTTAATCGGTCGCAACGGCGTCGGCAAGACGACGACGCTACGGTCGATTCTGCAGTTGACCCCGCCCCGGGAGGGGACGGTCCGCTATCGCGGCGAGGACGTGACTGGCCGGCCGACCCACGAGGTCGCCCGCATGGGCGTCGGGTGGGTCCCCGAGGAGCGCCGGATGTTCTCGCATCTGACCGTCGACGAGAACATCCGCATCGCGACGCCGCCCGGAAACTCCGTCGAGGCGGCCTTCGAGCGGGCCTACTCCGCGTTTCCGGAACTCGAATCGCATCGCGGACGGGAGGCGGGTGACCTCTCGGGCGGCCAACAGCAGATGGTCGCCATCGCCCGCGGACTGGTCGGCGACAACGACCTGCTGCTCGTCGACGAACCGAGCGAGGGACTCGCCCCGCAAATCGTCGCGGCGGTCGCCGAGGCGCTGAAGACCGTCGCCGAGGAGTCGACGGTACTGCTCGTCGAGCAGAACTTTCCGCTGGCGATGGACGTCGCCGACCGCTTCTACCTGCTCGACCACGGCACGGTCGTCGAGTCGGGGTCGACCGAGAACGTCACGCGCGACGACGAGATGATACGGAGGTACCTCTCGGCATGACCGGCTTCGAACTCACCGCAACGGCGCTTCCGCTGTTTGCCCCCGTCGAAATCACGCTCGACGCGCTGTCGAAGGCCGCCCTCTACATCGTCATCGCCAGCGGCCTCAGCCTCATCTTCGGGCTGATGGGTGTGCTCAACTTCGCCCACGGGTCGCTGACGATGCTCGGGGCGTATCTCGGCGGCGCCGTGATGGTCGCTCTGGTGTCGAGTGCGACGGGGCAGGGGATGCGCCTACTGTTGTTCTTCGTCGCGGTCGCGGTCGTCTTCGCGGCGCTGACGGCCTTCGGCGCCGGCGTCGAACGAGTTCTCATCCGGCCTATTTACGACCGCGAGCCGCTGTTCCAGATTCTGTTGACGTTCGGGCTGGTGTTGGTCCTCGACGAGGCGGCCACCATCGTCGTCCAGTTGGCCGGACTCCAACCCCAAACCGAGTGGCAGGACGCCATCGGGACCGCCCCGGAGTTCCTCGCTGCTCGCTACGACATCATCGGAGCGAGCACCCGCGGGCTGTACCTCTTCGAGGCGCTCGTCGGCCTGCTCGTCGTCACGGCGATATTCCTGTTTCTTACCCGGACGCGCTATGGGCTGTACATCCGCGCCGGCAGCGAGGACCCCGAAATGACACAGGCGCTCGGCATCGACATCCGGCAGGCCTTCACCGTCGTCTTCGGCGTCGGGTCGGGACTCGCCGGATTGGCCGGCGTGATGCTCATGTGGGACCCCCGTTTCGGTGCGAGCGTCCCCCTCGGTGTCGAGACGCTGCTCGTCGGCTTCATCGTCGTCATCATCGGCGGCCTCGGCTCGTTCAAGGGCACCGTCGTCGCCGGCGTCCTCGTCGGCTTCGTCGACGCCGTGATGTCGTGGCTGTTCATCAACTACATCGACTTCCCCGGCCTGCCGGAGTTGGTGATGTTCCTCGTGTTGGTGACCGTGTTGGTCGCCCGTCCACAGGGACTGTTCGGCGTCTCGGAGGTGGGGGGCCATTAGCGACCCCGCTCCTGCCGACGGCGGCGACGGCCCCGTCGAGAGCGCCGACACGGAGGTCGGCTACGGCGAACTGCTGCGGCAGTACCTCGCGACTCACACCGCCCACATCGCCGTCGTCGGCGTGTTGGTGCTGTACCCGTTCATCTACGGCTTCCTGACGAGCATCTCGCTGTCGCTTCTCGGCGTGTCGCTGGGCGAGTTGTTCACCGTCTTCCTGCCGCGCGTTCGGACGATGGTCGTCGTCCTCTACGTCGGCCTCTTCGCGATGAGCTTCGACTTCGTCAGCGGCTACACCGGCTATCTCTCCTTCGGCCACGCGATGTTCTACGGCATCGGCGCGTACTTCGTCGTCCTCGTCGGGACGGGGAAGATACCCGGCTTGCCGGCCGAGACGCCGTTTATGCTCATCATCGTCCTCGCGGGCCTGTTGGCGTTCCTCGCGGCGCTCGCCGTCGGCGCGGTGTCGTTCCGACTCACCGGCGTCTACTTCGCGATGGTGACGCTCGGCTTCGCGGAGGTCGCCCACGTGTTCATCCGCAACTGGAGTTACGTCGGCTCGAACCCCCGGGACGGCGTCGGCGTCGTCGGCCGGGACGGCTTCGCGGTCGGCATCCCCGGCATCGACGCGCTGCAGTTCCGTCTCGGCCGCCTCGCCGGCGATAGCTTCGAGAACGTCCTCGGGACCGGCATCGACCTCGGAGCCGCCGAGGTGTCCTTCTACGCCGTCGGCGCGGTCGTTCTTGTCTGTTACTTCGCGATGCAGCGTATCATCCACTCGCCGTTCGGCCGGGTGATGGTCGCCATCCGCGAGAACGAGGAACGCGCCGAGGCCGTCGGCTACAACACCTTCTGGTACAAACTCGGCGCCTTCGGCATCAGCGGCTTCTTCGCCGCCATCGGCGGCGCGCTGTTCGCCGGCTACCGGCGCTCGGTCGCCCCCGAGAACACCTTCGACCTCTTCGTCACCGCCGACGCCTTGCTTGCGGCCATCATCGGCGGCTTCGGCACCCTCGCCGGGGCGCTGTACGGCCACCTGTTCCACGAGTTCCTGCAGGGCATCTTCACGACGGAGTCGAGCGGACTGGCCCGGTTCCTCCGGGATACGCTCTCGGAGGGTATCCTGTCGGCCGGCGTCGGCGACTTCACCGTTCTGGAGTTCATCAACGTCTTCATCGACGGCCGCGCGGAGCTGTATCTCGGCGTCGTCTTCGTCGCGTTCGTCCTGTTCGTCCCCCGTGGCATCCTCGGCTCGCTACGTGACCGCCTCGGCGGCCCCCTCGCCGAGACGATTCCCGAACGGCTCCGACGCTACCGGCGATAGCGCCCGCCGGGGGCACCCGGCCCGACTTTTTGGAAATAGTTGCCAAATCAACCATACTTGTTTGGTACACTCTTCAACACCCACCGATGCGTAGTTAAACACGGATTATGGCAGACCCAGGCAGCGAAGCACTATGGCTGTGGATAGGCACGGCAGGAATGTTCCTCGGCATGCTGTACTTCATCGCCCGCGGCTGGGGTGAGGAGAACAGACGCCGACAGGAGTTCTACATCGTGACGATATTCATCACCGCCATCGCCTTCGTCAACTACCTGATGATGGCGTTAGGCTTCGGGTTGACGACAGTGACCGTCGCCGGCGAGGAGTTGCCCATCTACTGGGCGCGATACACCGACTGGCTGTTCACGACGCCGTTGCTCCTCATCGACCTCGGACTGCTTGCCGGGGCGAACCGCAACCAGATTGCCACGCTCGTGGGTCTCGACGCGCTGATGATCGGCACGGGCGCGGTGGCGACGCTGTCGACGACCGGCGTGTTGCTCAGCCCCGTCGGTGACCGCCTCATCTGGTGGGGCGTCTCCACCGGCTTCCTGTTGGTGTTGCTGTACTTCCTGTTCGGCACGCTGACCGAGGAGGCAAACCGCCTCTCGGAGGACGCCCAATCGACGTTCAACATCCTCCGGAACCTCATCGTCGTCGTCTGGCTGGTGTATCCGGTGTGGTGGATACTCGGCACCGAAGGCCTCGGCACCATCGGCCTCTACAGCGAGACGGCCGGCTTCATGGTGTTGGACCTCGTCGCGAAGGTCGGCTTCGGTATCATCCTGCTGTCGAGCCGTGAGGTGCTCGACGCCGCGGGCGACCTCGCCGGTTCGACGGCCCAGCCCGCCGACGACTGACACGGAACGGTAGCGACGACGAATCCCGGGACCGGCCCGGCATCACCACCGATTCGATGACGAGGACTAACCGACGAACCGACGCGACCGACAGGCGAGCATACGGAGCGGTGCGACCATGAGCGCCCCCACCTACGCGCAGTTTCACTTCGCGTTCCTCCTGCCGGTCGTGGCGGTGCTTTTGGCCGCGGCGACGGTGACCCGCACGCGGACGACCCGGCCGACGGTGTGGTCGGTCGGCCGACCGGTCTACTGGAGCGGCGTCGCCGTCGTCACCCTCGTCGCCGTCATCTACACGACGCCGTGGGACAACTACCTCATCGCCCGCGGCGTCTGGGGCTACGGCGAGGGCCAGACGTTCGTCCACCTCGGCCTCGCGCCGCTCGGAGAGTACGCGTTCTTTCTCCTCCAGCCGATTCTCACCGCGCTGTGGCTCGGCCAGTTGACGCTCCGTCGCGGCTGGCCCGAAGCCGACGCACTCGGACGCGAAGACGGGGAGCGGTGGCTTACTCTCAGCCGTTTCGAGCGTACACCGCGAGTGCTCGGTGGCGTCGCTGCCGTCGCCGTCGGCCTCGTGGGAGCCGTGTTGCTCACGACCGCCGGGACGTTCTATCTCGGCGCCATCCTCGCGTGGGCGGCGCCCGTCCTGTTCATCCAGTGGGTCGTCGGCCTCCCGCAGTTGCTGTATCAGCGCCGCACCGTCGCCCTCGGCGTCGCCGTGCCGACGGTGTATCTCTGGATAATCGACCGCATCGCGCTGGCGACCGGCATCTGGCACATCTCGCCGACCTATACGACCGGCATCGCGCTCTTCGGCCTGCCAATCGAGGAGGCGCTGTTCTTCCTCGTGACGAACCTCTTCGTCGTCCAAGGGCTGGTCCTGTTCCGGTGGGTGGTCGACCGATGGGCGTGACCGTCGACCAACCGACGCCAGCGTTTCGTGCGATGTACGACCGCCTCGCCACTCGCCCGGCGTGGACGATTTGTGCCCTGTTCGTCGTGGGCGCGACGGTCGGACGGCTGCTCGGCGTCACGGTCGGCCCCACCCTCAGATACCTCCCGCTGGCGGCGAGCGTCGTCCTCTTCGGACTCCCCCACGGCGCGGTCGACTACCTCGTTCCGGCGCGAATCGATGACGACCGCTCGCTGCCGTCATCGATGGTCGTCGTCGGTGTTCTCTATGCGGTTGTCGGCGGCGCCTACGCGGTGCTGTGGCTCCTCGAACCGCTGGTCGCCGCGGCGTCGTTCATCGCGATAACGTGGTTCCACTGGGGGCAGGGCGACGTGCACGCGCTGGTCGTCTTCGTCGACGCCGACCACCTCGACTCGACGGGGCTTCGGGCGGCGACCGGGTTCGTCCGCGGCGGCCTCCCGATGTTCGTTCCGCTGTTGGCGTTTCCCGACAGATACCGAACCGTCGTCGACGCGTGGGTCGGACTGTTCGGCTCCGACCTCTCGACGGCGTGGCTGTTCGCCGAGACGACACGCCTCGTCGGCGGAAGCGTCTTCCTCGCGGTCACCGTCGGCGTGTTGCTCGTCGGCTACCGTCGCGGAAGCGGCCGCAGTTGGCGGGTCGACGCCGGCGAGACGGCGCTGCTGTGGCTGTTCTTCCTGACGGTGCCGCCGCTGGTCGCCATCGGCGTCTACTTTTGCGTCTGGCATGCCCTCCGACACGTCATCAGAGTTGTCGCTGTCGACGGCGACTCGGCTGTCGACACCCGAAAACTCCTCGGGCGGTTCGCCCGGGAGGCCACCCCGCTGACCGCGCTGGCGCTCGTCTTCCTCGTCGGCTTCGCGGTATTCGTCCCCGTCACGCCCACCTCGCCGGCGTCGGTCGCCGCAGTGTATCTCGTCTTCATCGCCGTTCTCACCCTTCCGCACGTCGCCGTCGTGACGTGGATGGACCGCCGGGAAGGCGTCTGGTGGACGTAGAACTACCGCTCGAAGAAGGCCTCGATGAGTTTCCGCTCGGCCGCCCGGAGGTGCTGGTGGTACGTCGCCCGTCCGATACCCATCGATTCCGCGAGCGTATCGCCCGTGACCGGACGGTCCCACTCGTAGAAGCCGCTGACGTGGGCTTTCTGCAGCGCCGTCAACTGCCGTTCGGTCAGTCGGTCCTCCACGTCGGCGACGAACGCCTGTCGCGTCGACGGCGGCCGCTCCCGCTCGCGTTGGGCGACGATGTCAGTCTCCGGGTACCGCTCCGAGAGGAGGTCGGCGATGGCCCGGACGTCGCCCTCGCTCGGCAGTTCGAGTTCGATGGTGGCGACGCCGTCGACGACGCCGATTTCGCAGATTCGCACGCCACGTTCGGCCAGCGTCGCCGGCAGGGAGTCGTTGGTGACGGCGAACTCGAACAGCGTCTCACCGCCGTGTTCGTGTATCACCTCCGCCGACGCGATGTGTGGGTATCGCTCGACGGTATCGAGGATGGCCGCCGCGTCGCCGTCCGACCGGAAGAACATCAGCACGGAGCCGTCCTCGCGGTACACCGAACCGTTGTAGGTGAGCGAACAGCCGGTCCGTTCCGAGAGGTCGACGAAGAACAGCCCCTCGTCGGTGGTTTCGACGTCGAGTTGTCGGACGCTGTCGGTCGCGAGCATGCGGCCGCGCTCCAAGGCGTTCAACGCCGTCGCCGCCGCCCGACCGATGGCTTCGAGGACGACCTGTTCGTGTTCGTTCAGCGCCGCCTCCTCCGTCGTGTACAGCGACAGGACGCCGTAGGTCGTCTCGCCGTAGACGAGCGGGACGGCGGCGATGCCACGGACCACCTCGGCGTCCATCCACGGCGACTGCTCGGCGATGGCCGTCAGTTCCGCCCGGTCGGTGACGACCTGCAACTCGCCGGTCTCGTAGGCGATGGCTGCCGGAAGGAGGTCCGACGCCGCGAGGTCGACGCCGAGGTCGTCGGTTCGGACCGCCCACTCGCCGGCCGACGCCGTCGCCGCGAGGGTGTCGCTGGAGCGGTCGGGGACACCGACCCACGCGAATTCGTAAGTGTCGACGGCCGCGACGCTGTCACAGACGCCCCGTTCGACCTCGGCGCGTCGCTCCGACCCGACGAGTTCCCGCGTCACGTCCTTGAGAAGGCCGTTGATGCGAGCCAGTAGGTGTTCGAGGTTCCGCCGTTCGCGCTTCAACTCCATCTCGGCTTCCTTGCGCTCGGTGATGTCAGTCTGGAACCCGACGAAGTGCGACACCTCGCCGTCGGCGCCGTGGACCGGTGCGATGTCGACACGGTTCCAGAACGGCTCGCCGTCCTTCCGATAGTTGAGCAACTCGACGGACACCGAAGAGCCCGAATCGACCGCCTCCCGCATCGCGGCGATGGCCTCGGGGTCGGAGTCATCACCCTGCAGGAACCGACAGTTGCGGCCGACGACGCGCTCTTTGGGGTAGCCCGTCAGCCGCTCGAAGGCGTCGTTGATGTACACCATCGGCTCGTCTGGGCGGTCGGCGTCGGCGATGGTGACGCCGACCGGCGCCTCGTCGATGGCCCGCTCCTTCAGTCGGAGTTCCTCGCGCACGCCGAGGTTCTCGATGGGCATGCGAGCGGCGCCGTCGGTCCGGAGCGGCGGCGCCCCCTCCAGTGCCGCACGGAGTCGCTCGAGCAGTCGGCGCTCGGCGTCGGATGTCGTCTTCGGTACGAACTCGTCGACGCCGGCGGCGACCGCTCGGCTGGCGACCGTCTCGTCGTCCGCCACGACGACGACGGGAATTTCGGTGTCGCGTTTCCGAACCGTCTTCAGCACCCCGACCGCATCGAGTTCCGTACCGTCGACCACCACTACACAGTCGGCCTCGTCGAGTCGAGTCAGCGCCCCGGCCGCATCCGTCGCCGTGAGCACGGCAAACGACCCCTCGCCTTCGATAGCGGCCGTCGGACCGTCGGCGGAACCCGACACGGTGAGCACCCTCGCCCCCTGTGTTCCGGTCATGGATACCTCACTGGTTTGGGTAGGGCCGCCGGCAGTATAAACGTGGATGGCGTTCTGCAGACGGTCTTCAAACACGGCTAACGCATGCAGCACTGGGTCTTCAGGGTTTATGCAGCGAGAAGCGATACCGCAGGTGCTGGTGAATCGCTTACTCAGGTCCACAGCGGGACGTGTGTATTTTGCAAAATGGTGGGAAAGATTATTATATATTAATTGTATTATAAAACCTATGAGTGGTGAGGGAACAAGGACCACACCGGTTTCGAGGCGGGGATTCATCACAGCAACAGTTATTGTAGCATCAAGCACGGCCGGGTGTTCGGATGTAGTTACACCATCGTTTGAGGCTGACCCCGTCGTGTTACCAGACGAGGACCAAGAGAACCTGTGGCTCTCGGAGACGGTTCGGGATTCGGCCACAATCGACGTCGATGGGCCGTCCATCACCGAAGCCGAGGTGACCAATCACATGGCCGTCTACAACCGAGCGGCGGGATACGGAGGGGCGTAGAATGCCGGATAGACACGGACCCATGAGAGCGGGCCGATTTGAAGTTCAAATCGACGGTGTCGAAGTCGCCGGGTTTCGTCGAATCGATCTTCCCAGGCGTTACTCTGAGGTCGATACGGGGCCAGAGGGTCGGAAGCGAATCGGACAGACCAGTTTTGACGACCTGACCATGGAGCGTGGAATCAAACCCGGCGCAACTCACTTGGTTGACTGGCGCGTCGCCATCGAGGAAGGCAAAGCCGACGAGGGACGAAAGGAGATTGCGGTGGTTCTCCAAGATGAGGAAGGTACCCCACAATTTCAGTGGACGTTCTCGGATGCTTGGGTCAAGGAGTACGAACCGCCGGAACTCGACGCGAGTGCCGACGGCGATATCGCAACCGAGTCGGCCACTATCGCCTTCGATAGGATGGAGCGAGAGGAGGTTTGAGGCCGCGATGGGAACACCGAGTATTCGGTCTCCATTTCAGTTGACGAACATCGATGGGGTGACGTGAGTATGGATTCCGGCGACGAACATCGACGAGTGATGCGAGCCAGTGGCACGGCGGCGTTCGTCGGCGTCGGTTCGGACGCCGAGGCAGCATCCACGATGCCACGGCCCGACAGCGAGCAAAACGGCCAGGGCGGGGCAGCTCGCGTTACAGTCTCACTCAACGGTGTCGATATCGTCGGTGTTCGGGCGCTCGCTCTCCCGAGGCGGTACTCCGAGACGGATGGACAGGGCGGACAACGCTGGGGACAACCGGCCTACGGCGACTTGGAGCTCGAACGCGGGATTACGCCCGGTGAAACCCAGCTGACAGATTGGCGCCTCGCCATCGAGGAAGGCAAACTCGACGAAGGCCGCAAGGAACTCACCGTGACGGTTGAGGACTCGTCGGGAGCACGGACCCAGTGGATGTTCTCGGATGCCTGGGTCAAGGCGTACGACCCGCCGGAACTCGATGCGAGTGCCGACGGCGACATCGCAACCGAGTCCGTCACCGTCGCCTTCGACGAGATGGTACGAACCGTCGAAAGCTCCCCCAGACGGTCGAATCCGCTTCATTCGGGTGTTTTTGGGTTCGTCGAGACGGCTAACGACGGCCGCATCAGCAACGGCGCAACGGTCGTTCCGTCCGGCGATATCGGTATCGAGTCAGTGCAGTTGACCCAGTTCGATCCCACACCGACCATCAATAGCGACGGGGCCACCCTGCTGGTTCCGGAAGCCGTCCGGTCGGACGCCGAGGAAGGCAGGACCGCTCTCTGGTTCCTGTCGGGACTCGAAACGGGTCAAGAGGAACCGCTCCGGGTTCCCGACGACACCGAGGGAGAGATGTACTGGGTTGCTGGCGAGGAATTCTTCCACAAACGGGGCTGGATGGCCGGTTTGACGATCGACCGTGACGAATCGACCGAACGGTCGGTTCCCGGCTGGCGGTCGGCCCGTAGCGGGAACAATCGAGTGCTCGTCATCACCGATGGGAACAGCCCCGAGGAGCGGTTTGGATTGGTGGAGGATACCGACGAACGAACGATTCAGTTCGAACCGGCCGCCCCAGGGGAAGAGGTGTCACTCACATCGACGGTAGTCGTCGTCGGGCGTCCCATACCCACAGACGACGCAAGCGGAATACAGGTGGACGGCACTGGTGTCGGCTCCGCAGGCGCCCTCTTGGATGCTGGGCAGCCCGCCCCCTTGGCTGGCGTATCGTACGGCCTGACAACTCTTTCAACGCCGGATGCGTCGGTCGCGGGACGCTCTGCCAATCCGGTTGTCAGAATGGATACTCCGGAGCTGCTGCAGCACGACATCGCCCGAGAGATCCTCAGACGGGCCGGCGTTACCGACGCCGAGTCCGTCGAATGGCTTACCGGCCCGCGACCAGCACGTGGGGGCTCGGAATCGGGAAGCAGTGTGTTGCTGGGTATTGAAACCTCGCTCGAAAGCTTCGAAGGCGTCGTCAGCGGGCGTGACGGCCCCTGGCTCGTCGGCATCCACGTGGCGAGAATCACCGACGGCGACCACGTCGTCGCAGCGGGCGTCCATCGTCACCCGAAGGGAACAGCCGAAGGAATACGGGAGATGACCGGATGGCAGCGCGTTATCTCCCAAGGTCGAGAACTGACGAAGACGACCGTCGAACAACTCGAATATCTGTAGCGGTGTCCATTCCGGTTTGTCTCATCAATTGGTATCCATTAGGAGTTTCCGACCCCGATGAATTGCACGGCGCGTCTGTCGGTTGCGAGCATTACGGCGAGTAGGTAAAACCGCTCTTTGTTCTACGGTAACACATTATCCGTTCGACGGGAAACAGGGGTGGTATGACACGCATCGGTTCGCTATCGATGGCGCAACTGGCCATCGTCGTCGGGGTCCTGCTCGTCGGCGGAACCGTCGGCGCGGTCGTACTCGACACCGTCCCCGACAACCCGAGTGAATCACCCGAAGACGACGCCGTCTCGACGTTCGACTCGCCGGAGGAGTTCCGGTCGTATCTCCGAGAAGCCGAGGCCACGTCGGGAACGGCTGGCCTCGGCGACCAGGTGCAAGCGTCGACCGCACGGACCACCTCGGCGGACGCGCCCGCCGCCGAACCGCAGGCGGAAGCCGGCGGTGACGACGGCGGGAGCGGAGCGAGCGTCGGCGAACAGCGCCGGGCCTCCGATACGAACGTCCAAATCGAGGGCATCGACGAACCCGACCGGTTGAAGACGACGAGCGACACGCTGTACTACGCGACGCGACAGCGCTACGTCCACCCGACGCCGATTCCCGAACCCACCCCCGAAGGCCGGACCGTCGAGAGCGAGCCAGTCGAAGCGCCGACGGAGGACCGAAGCGGCGTCCACCTCATCAACGCCTCCGACCCCGCCGCTCCGGAGGTTGCGAGTCGGCTGAACGTCTCCGGGCGACTACTGTTGGCCAACGACAGCCTCGTCGTCTTCGAGGGCGACCGACTCGTCGGCTACGACGTGGCCGACCGCGAGAACCCCGAACGGACGTGGTCGAAATCCCTCTCTGACCGCGTGGTCACCGCGCGACTCCACGCCGGCACCGTCTATCTCGTCACCGTCGACGGCGTCGACCGCCGGAGTCCCTGTCCGATTCGGCCGATGGACGACGTGGTGGTGCCGTGTTCCTCGATTCACCACCCCACCGAACCGGCGCCGGCCGACGCCACCTACACCGTGACGACGTTGGACCCGACCGACGGCGAGGCGAGCGACAGCGCCTCCTTCGTCGGGTCCGGCGGCGACAGCGTCGTCTACGTCTCCGCGGACTCGGTGTACGTCACCTACCAGAAACCGCTCAATCGAGCGGATATGGTCGCGGAGTTCCTCGTAACCAATCAGTCCGACCGCCTCGACGAGGACACCGTCGACCGAATCGAGGAGATTCGGGGCTACGAATTGAGCCAGCGCTCGAAGCGATTCGAGATACAGCGGACCATCGACTCGTGGCTGGCCGGGTTGAACGACTCCGAACGCCGCGAAGCCGAACAGGCCCTGGAGGATGACCTGCAAGCGTGGGCCGCGGACAACAAACGCCGATTCCAGCGAACCGGCATCGTCGCCTTCGACGTCGAGGGCGACGACACCGACGCCCCGAGCGTCGAAGCGGGCGCGACCGGGTCGGTCCCCGGCCGGCCGCTGAATCAGTTCTCCTTGGACGAACGCAACGGCGAGTTCCGCATCGCGACGACCGTCGACGGCGCCTTCGGCACCGACAGCGAAAACGACCTCTACGTTCTCGACGAGGACCTCGATGTGACCGGTTCGGTACAGGGGATGGGCATCACCGAACGCATCTACTCGGTTCGCTACACCGACGACGAGGCCTACGTCGTCACGTTCCGACGAATCGACCCCTTCCACGTCGTCGACCTCTCCGACACCGAAAACCCCACCGTCGAAGGCGAGTTGAAACTCCCCGGCTTCTCGTCGTACCTCCATCCGCTTTCGGAGGACCGCATCCTCGGCATCGGCGAGGAAGGCGGCAAGGTGAAACTCGTCGTCTTCGACGTGTCCGAGCCCTCGAACCCCACCGTCGAAACCGACCGCATCCTCGACCAGCGGTGGTCGGCGGTCGGCGAGAGCCACCACGCCTTCCTCTTGGACCGCCGCCACGGCGTGTTCTTCCTGCCCGCCGGGGACACCGGCTACGTGTTCAACTACACCGACGGCTTGGATGTCGAGACGACCGTCGACACCGACGGCAGCGCACGCCGGGCCGCCTACGTCGGTGACCACCTCTACGTCTTCGGCGATTCCTCGCTGACCGTCGTCGACGAGCGCTCGTGGGAGGAGACGACGACGGTATCGCTCGCCGAGTAAGCGCCGCTACGACGGCTTCCCACAGTTGTACGTCGAAGATGAGGTGGCACTAGAAACCATCCTCGCCTTCGAAGCCGTCGAGCAGACGGGGCAACCGCCCGACGTTCACGGACACCGAGGCCAGTTTTCAGACGGTCGTCAAGGAGACGGTTTACGTCAACTGAGCGGCTTCCGAATG
>Ga0207755_100447_pt1 | contig 19468 bp, 17 predicted proteins | sample A23P2SouthBayCA_FD_187734 | JGI IMG/M metagenome (GOLD analysis project Ga0207755, IMG submission 187734) | Aerobic enrichment media microbial communities from Bioluminiscent Bay, La Parguera, Puerto Rico - A23 P2 (SPAdes) | ecosystem: Environmental > Aquatic > Marine > Unclassified ...
CCCCGCGCCGATGCCGCCGAGCGCGCCGAGGACCGCTCGTCGGGAGAGATTGGTTTCGTCTGGCATAGTAGTTCCCTCGTGAGGGAGGACCCACCGGCGGAGTCGAACCGCCGAACACGGCCCCGATGGCCGTCTCGAAACCACTCGTGGGTCGGGCCGTCGCACGGGCCGATAGCGACGAACGCTATCGCGCCTAGTCGCCGTCGCTGGTCGTGGTAGTCGTACTACTGGCGCTACCGTTCTCGTCGCCGTCGTCGCCCCCGTAGGGGTTGTCGGGGTCGTCGTTGTGCCGAGTCTGTTCGGCGTAGAACTTCAGGTCGAACGCGACCTCGTCGCCCTGAATCTCGTTCCCGACGTCGGCGGGGAGGTGCCACTGGAACCCGAGGCACTGAGTGGTGTCGGGCTCCCAGCCGTCGCCGCCGTCTCCATCGCCGTCACCGTCGTCTTCCGCGCACTCGTACACGCGGACGTGCGTGACGGGATACCGTGTCCGATTCTGGTTCTGGGGCTGGAGCGGCGCGTACGCGGTCCCGGACGTTTCACAGTCGTAGGTCGTCGTCTCCGTCTCGTTGCCGCCGTCGACCTCTATCTTGCAGATGGGGACGTCGCTCTCCCAGTCGAACCCGACGACGCTCCCGCCCTCTTTGTAGAGTCCGGTGAACTCGACCTTGCCATCCCCCATCGTCTCCCCGACTTTCGGGACTTCGTTGCGCTGGTCGCCGAGTTGCGTGCAGTCGTCGTGAAAGGCGTTCGACGACGTCTGGTCCGCGAGCCGAATCCCGTTCGAGAGTTCGTCGAGGACCTCCGAGAGCGTCCCCGCGGCGATCTGGACTTCGCCGTCGTCGTACTCGTTGTTCCCGCCGTCGTCTTCGCCTTCGACGCCGTCGTACCAGACGCGCGCCCAGATGTCGTCCGCGAGTTCGCCGACGTCCGGCGTGTCGTCCACCTTCCGTTCGGGTTCGGGGTGGTCGCCCTCGCTGTTCTTGGTGAGTTCGCCGCCCATGAACACGTAGCCGGGATTGCCGTCGATGCTGAGGCAGATAGTCGCCTCGCCGTGGTCACCGGGCTTCACGTCGGGCAAGTCGAACACGGGACCCGGATGGTCGCCGTCCGGGTCGCCGTCCACGCGCTCGCCGTTGTAGTATTCGTCCCACGTGATTTCGAGGTCGAGCGTGCCCGCCGTCACCGAACTCGACGTCGACTCGGAGTCGTGCAAGTACGCGAGCGCGCCCGTACCGCTCATCGCTGCGCCAGCGCCGAGCGCGCCGAGGCCGCCGAGGACGGTTCGTCGGGAGATGTCGTCGTCTGTCATGGTAATTCCCTCGTGGGGAGGACCCACCGGCGGAGTCGAACCGCCGATTCTGCCACCGGGCGTGGGCGTGAGGATGGTCGGAGTGCTATGCAGCTCTGAGCTACGACTAGACGGTGTGGTAGTCCTCGTCGCCGTCGGGCGTGAATCCGGGTCCAGTTATCTGGGAGTCGACGCCGGGGACGAGGTCGACGGAGAACTCGGGGAGGTTGTCGTTCCACGGGCTCTTCGGGAAGCCGTTGTGGCGGGCCTGCTCCGCGTAGTAGTTCATCTCGAGTTCGAAGGAGTCGCCCTGAATCTCGTTGCCGACGTCCGTGGGCAGGCGGAACTGGATCGCGAAGTGTTGCGTGCCGTATTGACCGCTGGTGAGTCCGCTCGGCGGACTTCCGCCCCACCAGTTCTGGATGGCAGTCTTGAGGCCGTTCTCCGTGGGGAAGAACGGTGAAAGGTGGATCGTCTGACTCTCGTCAGTCGGGTAGTACGGGGTGGAGCTTCCGTCCTCTCGGACGTTTATCTCTTCGTTGCGGGCTCCGTCGAGGAGGATACCGCCGTCGTCGGTGAGCGTGCCGACGTCTTTCATCCAATCGGTGACCTTCCGCCATTTGTTGACGGCTTGCTCGGTGTCGCCGTTGTACTCGCAGTCGAGGTTGTCGTCGTAGAATGTTTGGACTTCGAGGTTGTCGTCGAGTTCGCCGCCATCCGGGTCGCTGTCCTCTGCGTCTTTCTCGGGGTCGTTCATGCCGTTCTCCTTGTCGTTTATCACGTCACTGCCGAACCAGATCCACGCGGGGTTGTCCTCCACGTGAATGCTGGTCGCGATGCAGAACTCGTCGCCGGGTTTGACGTCGTCGAGTTTCAGGATGGTCTTCCCGTCCGTGTCGGTCGGTTCCAACTGCACGGGGTCGTAGCCGTCACCGTCTTCCAGCTGCGAGCCGTTGTAGTAGACCTTCCAGTCGAGCTTGAGGTCGAGCGTGCCCGCGGTGACCATCGCGCTCGTCTGTTCGGTGTCGTTCAGATACGCCATGGTTCCGGTGCCGCCGAGTGCGGCGCCGGCGCCGATTCCGCCGAGGCCAGCGAGGGCCTTCCGTCGCGTGAGTTTGAATTTGTCGTCTGACATGGTTCGTTTCCGTACACCCGACCCCCGCGGGGTCGAGGTGCGCAGGAGAGCGTACCAGCCATACCCGAGTATATATGAGTGAGTTGAGGGGTTCCTACGGTCGGCGTATCGAGCGCGAGTCCCGGTATATCGACCGCTAGAACGGGTCTGGCCGAATGTGAGGGTGGCCGTATCGGGGGGTTTTCGAACCGCTAACCACTGGGTCGTCTATCGCGTCGCCGTCTCGGAGTATGCGGGGGTTACGCTGCCGATTAACGGCGTGTCACCAACTGAGGGATATCTGGTTGCAGACCGGAACCCACTCCATAACAAACCGTACGTTCGTGGTATGCTCGTCTCGTTGATACGAATGACCGTCGCAGTATCCGGAAACGACCGACAGAACGCGGGGTGGACGCGATGAGCACCGTCGAGCACACGCAGGCGACCCGGCAGCGCGACGCGGGGCGGACGACCGAACTCACACAGGAATCCGTCTTCGACGTGCTCAGCGCGTCCCGTCGACGGTACGTCCTCCACCAGCTCTTTCGCCACGAAGAACAGACCTCGCTCCGCGACCTCTCAGAGCAGGTCGCCGCGTGGGAGAACGACGTCCCCGTCGACGAAGTGACGTACGAACAGCGCATGCGCGTGTACACGTCGCTGCGCCAACTCCACCTCCCGAAACTCCACTCCGAGGGCCTCGTCGACTACGACGAGAACCGCGGCACCATCGAACTCACCGACGACGCCGCGGAGGTCGAACTCTACCTCGAAGTCGTCCCGCACGAGGAGATCCGGTGGAGTAAGTACTACGCCGGCCTCGGCGCGCTCTGCGCGGGCGCGCTCGCCGTCGCCGCGCTCGGTATCGTACCGCTCGCGTCGATTCCCGGGTTCGCGTGGGCGGGCATCATCACCTCCCTGTTCTGGGGGTCCGCGCTCGTCCACTGCCGTCACGACGCGAACAACCGCCTCGGCTCCGGGGAGGAACCCCCGACGTGACCATGCTCGGGAAAGCGAAACGCGCCCTCACGGTCGCGCTCGCGGTCTTCCTCGTCGCCGCCGCGCTCGTCACTGCGGTGGTCGCCGTTCCGCAGGTCGCTGGCGGGGACGACAGTTTCGTCGTCGTCTCCGGCAGCATGTCCCCGACCATCGAAGCGGGCGACATCGTCGTCGTGGACGAAGCGTCGCCGAGCGATATCGAGGAGGGCGACATCATCACGTTCGACCGAACGCCCGGCGACGACAAACGCACGATGCACCGCGTCGTCGGCGTCGTCTCCCAGAACGACCGTCGCTACTTCCGAACGAAAGGTGATGCGAACGAGGAGGCGGACCCACAGCTCGTCCCGGCGGACGCGGTCATCGGGACCGTCCGGTTCTCGATCCCGTACGTCGGCTGGGCGTACTCGTTCGCGAGCACCGACACCGGCACCCTCCTGTTCGTCGCGGTGCCCGGCGTCCTGCTCGCCGCGTCAGAACTCTGGGCGCTCATCGCCGCCGCACGAGCGACGAACGAACCAGACCGATGACCCGGATTCGCACGGCGGCGTCCGTGTTCGCGGCAGTCCTCGTGTTCGCCACGATTGGCGGACCCGCACCAGCCGCCGGTATCGTCCACGACAGTCAGTCGCTCTCCGGGTCGTTCGCCGGTTCGAGCGACCTCACCGTCCGCGTCACGAACGCGAGCGTCGGCAACGCCGCGGTCAGCACGAACGACTCGGGCGCCGTCGTCGTCACGCTCCGCCTCGACGACGCGAACGCGGTCGACGAGTCCCGCGTCACGGTCCGCGTCGACGACCATCCCGTTCGGACGGCCGTCACTTGCGACGACACCTGCACGCTCCGCATCCCGGCCTCGAAAGTCGCCCACGCGGCCGACCTCGGCGGCCACGAACTCCGCGTCACCGGCTGGTGGACGTACGACCGCCAGTTCGTCGCCACGCTCCCCATCACCGTCGAACAGTCGCCCGAACCACCGACCACAACGACCCGAAACGCCACCACCACGAACACGACGACGAACGCGACCCAGACGACGAGTACGACGCAGACGACCGCGCGGACGAGTACGACGACCAGCACGACGACCGCGACTGCCACCGCGACCAGCACGGCGACTGCGACTGCCACCGCGACCACCTCTACGACCGCGACGACGAAGACACCGACCAGCACGACGACGCGGCGGAACGAGACGGCGAGTTAGCCGTCGAGTGCGTTCTTCGCTTCGTCGACGAGCCACGAGACGCTGTCCGTGCCGAACCGGTCGACGTGGGTGTCTTTGATGACGTGTTCCGAGGCTTCGAACTCGTCGGGCGTGAAAAATCGGGCGTCGGTGGCGTCGGACCCGGCGGCGAGGGTTCCCGTGGTGTCCGCGCGGCGGATGGCGTAGTCGATGCCGACCATGTACTGGCCGGGGGCGGGTTCGCCGCTCTCGTCGCAGACGTAGACGAGGGCGTGCGGGTCGACGGCGAGGCCGGTCTCCTCTTCGAGTTCGCGGGCGACGCCTTCGCGGGGTGATTCGCCGAGTTCCATCCGGCCGGACGGGAGTTTCCACTCGCCGGGCGTGCGGAAGTCTTCGACGAGGAGGACGCTGTCGCCGTCGAGGACGATGGCGCTCCCGCCGGGCGTCGGGTTGTAGAACACGAAGTCGTCGCACTCCTCGCACCGGTACGCGGTGGTTTCGTCCACGGATTCGACCACGGGCGTGCCGACGGGCGTGACGGGGCTGGCGCAGTACGGACAGTACGACGGCGGCCGATTCATGCTATCACTGACCACGCACTGGGTGTTAGTTCTACCGTCGAACCGCCCGGTACAGCCTCCTCCCGGGCGTTTATGGTGGTCTCCGCGAGATTCGAGGTGTGAACGAACCGCCCGACTACTGTCCGCGCTGTGGGACCGAACTCGAACCGCTCGACCCGCCGTCGAGCACGTACTGCCGGGCGTGTGACGCGCCCGTCTTCTACAATCCGATTCCGACGGCCCGCCTCGCCATCCTCGACGGCGACGCCGTCTTGCTCGTGCGCGTGGACGCGCCCGGCGACCCGATGTGGGGGACGCCCGGCGGGATGGTCGAACCCGGCGAAGACCCGGACCAAGCGGGCGCGCGGGAACTCAGAGAGGAGACGACGCTCTCGGTCGACCCCGCCGATATGGTGTTGTTCGACGCGCGGACGTTCGCGAAGTTCGGGCGCGTGCAGAAGACGTCGCTCGCGTACGCCGTCGACGCGGCGGACGTGCGGGGCGACCCGCGGGCCGCGGACGAGGTGACGGACGTCAAGTACTGGACGCCCGCGGAACTCGACGCCGCGCCCGACCGCCTCCTCACCAGTTGGCCCGACGCCCATCGAGACCTCCGGTGGTGGGTCGAGAACGCACGGCGCGCGCTTGCCTGCCACGACAGTTGACCGCCGTATCACCATCCTCCAGTAAACGCCTGCAAATAGCCAACAACCACCAGAATGCTACGTGGTATTGATACTATGTTTATGTAGTCGTAGCGCGGATAGAACGCATGATTTCTCGGGGGGTACCCGTCACTCGCGTTCGAACGCTGTCGATTTTGGTCGTCTGTCTCGCGCTGATTGCCGCACCCGTCGCCGGAGCGGTCGGGGACCCCGGGGGGTCCGTCGCCCCTCTCGTCGCGGACGATACCGCGGTCGCTACGGACTTCGATACGCCCCTTCGAACGTTCTTCGACGGCTTCGCCGACTGGCCGACGTTCCTCGGAAACCACACTCGCTCCGGCAACGTCCCGGGGGCGAGCGGGCCGAAGACGAACATTAGCGTCCTCTGGAACGCGACCGACGACAGCTTCAGCGCGCCCGTCGTCGCGAACGGCACCGTCTACGCGGTCAACGGCAGCGCGATGAAGGCGTTCGACGCTGACACCGGTGTCCAGCAGTGGGAGTGGGTGGTTCCAGACCTCACGACCTACGACGGCGGCCTCGATAGAGACGCCGCGCCCGTCGTCGTCGGCGACCGCGTGTTCGCGCTCACCAACGGCTACCTCCTCGGATTCAACACGTCCACTGGAACCCTCGAAGTCTCCTACGCGGCAGACTACCCGCTCTCCGACGCGAGCGGTATCGCAGCGGTCGGCGACACGCTCTACTTCGCGTTCGAGTACGACAACTACCGCGCGTCCGACATCAACGGCCGCGTGTACGCGGTGGGAACGGACGGCGTGACGCGCTGGACACGCAACCTCACGAACTGGGTGGACGACGGCGACTACGTCACCGCCACCGCCGACACCGTGTTCGTGCGGAACATCTGGAACTACACCGCGTTCGACGCCGCCACCGGAGCGGTCCGCTGGAACCGGTCGTTCGCCGAGTACCTCCGTCCGGCCGCGGCGGCGAACGGACTGCTCTACTTCGCTGCCGTCGACGACTACACCGCCACCGACCCGAACGACTACGTGTACGCCGTCCACGAGCAAAACGGCACGACCGCGTGGCGGTTCAACGTCAGCCAAGCGGTGGGCTCGGATTACGCGCTCCCGAACGCGCTGAGCACGGACGGCTCCACGGTCTACTTCTTCGACAAGGACGGCACGCTGTACGCGGTCGACGCGCTCACCGGCGCAGTCCAGTACACGCACGCTCACGATATCGTGGACCCGACGCGGAGCGTCGTCGCGAACGGACTCCTCTATTCGAGCGGCGCTGAGGACGGCGTGGTCCGTGCGTTCGACGCTGCGACGGGGGATTCTGTCTGGAACCTCTCCGTCCCGTACTCGACGTCCTACGGCGAACCGAGCGCGCCAGCCATCGACAACGGCACGCTCTACGTCGGTACGATCGACGGCGTGCTCGCGGTGGGTGAGGGCGTCCACTACAGCAACCTCGTCGTCTCGGACACCACGCCGAACATCAACGACACCGTCACCGTCTCGGTCGACGTTTCGAACCCGCAGTCCGTCTCCCGCGACTACACGGCAGAACTCCGCGTTGACGACACGGTGTGGGACACCACGACCGGGACGCTCGCGTCCGGCGCGTCCACGACGGTCACGTTCACGACGACGTTCTCGTATCCGACGAACTACACGCTGACCGCGGGGAACCACCCGACGCAGGCCGCGTTCTCACCGGTCACGGTCTCCGTGCAACCCCAACCGACTGGGACGTGGCGTGCGTACCGCGGCGACGCGAACGGCACCGGTGCGACGGACGCGAGCGGGCCGACCGGAAACCTCTCGCTGCTCTGGTCTGCGCCGTTCTCCTCCGAGCCGAACTCGCTCGTTTCGCCCGTGGTCGCCGACGGCCTCGTGTTCGCGGGGACGGACGACGATTTCCACAACTACTACGGCAACCTCTCGGCGTACGACGCCGCGACCGGTGAGACGGTCTGGTACCGTGTCGGCCTCGAACCGCGTTCGACCGGCGCTGTCGCGAACGGCACGCTCTACGTCGCCGCGGACTACGACGACACCGCCCTCCGGTTCTACGCCATCGACACGGCGACGGGCGACATCGACTGGCAGACGTCGCTCTCGACCTATCCCCGGTACGGCGCCAGCCCCGTCGTCGCCGGTGACACGGTCTACCTCGGCGTGGACGACGGGACGGTCTACGCGTTCAACACGACGGACGGCTCGGTCCGGTGGACGACCGCGCTCCCCGACTACGTCCAATCGACACCCGCGGTCTCCGGGGATACGGTGTACGTCGGTGATTACGACGGCCACCTGTACGCGCTCGACACGGCGGACGGCAGTGAACGCTGGAACCTCTCGGTCGACTCGTACGGGGCGTCGAGTCCCGCTATCGATGGCGGGACGCTCTACGTCGCCCACGACGACCTCGTCGCCGTCGACCTCGCGACGCACACCGTCGACTGGCGGACGACGCTCCCGAGCGGCGTGGACGACTCGGACCCCGCTGTCAGGGACGGCGTGGTGTACGTCGGGAACACGGACGGCACCCTGAGCGCGCTCTCCGCGGCCACGGGTGACTTCCTCTGGAACGCGTCGGCCGACACCGGCGACCTCGGTCCGCCCGTCGTCGCCGACGGCGCGGTGTACGTCGTCGACGACTACGACGGCCTCTACGTCTTCGACGTGACCGACGGCACCCGGCTCGCGTACTACGACACGTACGCGCCGTCCGGCGTTCCCGCGGTCGTCGACGGCTACGTCTACCTCTGGGGCGAAATCGACTACGACTACTCGCTCGTCGCGCTCCGCGGCACCACGGGGACGACGCCGATGGGTACGCTCTCGGTCACGGGAACCACTGACTTCGGGTCCGTCGACGTCGGGAACAGCACATCCGGCACGCTCACGGTCGAAAACACCGGGACGGCCGACGTCGCCGTCACCGGAACCACCGTCGTCGGCACGGACTCGGGTGGGTTCTCCGTCACCGCGGGCGGTGCGCCGTTCGACCTCGCGCCCGGGGCTACCCGCGCCGTGACGGTCACGTTCGCGCCGACGCACGCCGGGACGAACACCGCCACGTTCCGGGTCGCGAGCAACGCCACGCCGCCCACGACCGACGTCTCCGTTTCGGGTACCGGGTTGGACGCGGCGCTCACGCCGTCGCCGTCATCGCTCGACTTCGGGCCGGTCGAGGTGAACACCACGGACACGGACACCGTCTCGTTCGCGGCGTCCGGCGGCCTCCCGGTCACTGTCACGAGTATCGATATCACGGGCGCTGATGCGGACAAATTCAGCGTCACGGCGGGCGCGCCGACCACGCTGAACTCGGGCAATAGCCTCGACGTGACGGTCTCTGTCGCGCCGACAGCCTTCGGTCTCCTCTCCGCGACCCTGAACGTGACGACGGACGACGCGGACATCGGTACCGTCGGCGTTCCCCTCAGTGCGAACGGCACCGCTGTCGCGCGCCCGGACGTCACGCTCTCGGCGAGTTCGCTCGCCTTCGGGTCGGTGCGGACGGACCGAACTGACACGCGAACGCTCACCGTCACCAACGACGGCGACGCCACCCTGACCGTGAGCGGTGTCTCGATAACCGGGTCGAGCGCGTTCAGCGCGCCGACTGGCGGATTCACGCTCGCGCCCGACGCCTCACGGAACCTGACCGTCACGTTCGCGCCCTCGTCGACGGGCGCGGCGTCCGGGACGCTCACCGTCGCGAGCGACGACCCCGACCAGTCGACCGTCTCGGTCGCGCTCTCCGGGACGGGCACCCGTCCGCCGTCGTCTCACTCCGGTTCACCTGGGTCGAGTCCGCCCGCTCGACCGGCAGTATCGGTGATGCACGACGGCTCGAACACGAGCATCTCCGTCACGAACGCCGGCGGCACTGTCTCGGTGGACGTCGGGTTCGGCGGTGCGAACGTCTCCGTCGACCGACTCTCCCTCAACGGAACCAGCGGCGACTACTCGTTTTCGGTGTCGCCGACGGCGGACGACGGAACGCTCGCCGGAGCGGTGCGGTTCTCGCTGCTCCACGTCGACCACTCGTTCTCGAACGCGGACATCGAGGACGTGACCTTCGAGTTCACGGTTTCGAAGGCGCGTCTCGCCGCCGAAGGTGTCTCGCCCGACCACGTCGTGCTCTACCGCCGACCGGACGGCGCGAGCACCTGGACTGCGCTTCCCACTGTCGTCGTCGGGGAGACGAGTGACGCGGTGACGTTCCGCGCTGTCTCCCCCGGGTTCTCGACGTTCGCGGTCGCCGGTGACCGCGCGTCTTTCTCGGTGTCCGCGTCTGCGCCCGACACGGCGACCGTGGGCGACGATGTGGCCGTAGCGGTCACCGTCGCGAACGACGGGCGCGCCGAGGGTGTCTTCGACATTCGCGTCACGGCTGGCGGAGCGACCGTCGACACGGACTCGGTCGCGCTCGAATCGGGGGAAGCGCGCACGCTCACTGTCTCGGTCTCGGCGGACGCGGCGGGCGACCTCCCGGTTGCGGTGAACGGCGAGACGGTCGCGACGATTTCGGTTCGTTCGGCCGACACGGACGGGACTTCGACGACCCCGGGAACGACAACCGTGGACGAGTCGACCACGGACGTCGCGACGACTGAGGGACCGACGACCGCCGGAACCACTACGAGCGCCGGGACGTCCGAAGGCGCGGCTGCTGGTGGGACCGCCGACGGGGCGACCACCACGGGCGAGACGCCCGGATTCGGCCCGGTCGTCGCGCTCCTCGCGCTCCTCGTAACCCTCGCGTTACTCGGGCGGCGCGACCGAACCTAAACGGTTTTCCGGTCGTCTCCCCTCCCCAATCTATGGAGTTTTCGTGGGAGGCGGTGGACGCCGAGGACGCGGTTGCGCGCCGTGACGAGGTGGTGGCGGCGGTGCGCGAGCACGCGGGCGGGATGGCGCGGTCGCTCGCGCGTCTGGACGGCGGCGACTACGGCCGGCGGTCGTTCCGGGTCGACGGCGGCGAGTGGACGGTGAAGTACGAGGACGGCGGGCTGGATTTCCTGCGGTTCGAGGGCCACGGGGGTCTCGACGTGTACGTTATTTCTACGAAGCGCGACCCCGAGCCCGAACCGCTCGCGCGGGCGATGGAGCACTACGCGGGTCTCGTCGAGTCGTTCTCGGAGTACGTCGCGTCGATGGAGGAGGTACTGGAGGGGGCGCCGACGGAGTTCCCGGAGCCCGCGTCGACGGCGGAGGTGGCGGCCGAGCGCGACCGAATCGTCTCGGGGATGCGGGACGTGGCGGACCGGATGGCGGGCGAACTGCACCGGTACGAGGGGACCGACTACGGGAGTTTCTCGGCGCGCGTCGCGAACGCGCGCTGGGAGTTGAAGTGGGAGGAGGGCCGCACGTCCTACCTCCGCGTGGGTGACGTCTACCTCCTCAGTCAGTACGGGCCGCCGTCCGCGACGGACGTCCGTCAGCACGCCCCGGATTTCGGGGGGTTCGTGGAGGCGTACAACGACCACGTCCGCGAGCTGAGTGACGCGCTCGCGACCATCCCCGCCCCGAACGTTCAAGAGAGTTGACGAGAGACGTGCGGTGATGGCCGACGACGGCTCCGAGGGCGGCGACCTCGACGCGTTCGAGTGGGAGTGCGAGTCGTGCGGGCGCACGCAACCGAAACACAACCCGCCGTGTTCGCGCTGTGGCGGCATGTCCTTCGAGAAGGTCCCGGTCGAGTACGACGCGGCGTCGAGCGATTCGGGGTTCTCGCGCCGCCAGTATCTCACGTACGGCGGCGCTATCGCGGGCGTCCTCGCGCTCGGCGGGTACGCCGTCTTCCGGGAGGGGGAGACGCCCTCAGTCTCGAACGTCCCCGGGAACGCCGACGCCGCACAGGGCATCGAGTTCGCGCCCGCCGAGGACGAGATACGCCGCCAGATGAACGACGAGCGGGACACCCCGCTCTCGCACGACGACGGCGCGGACGACGCGGCGACCTACTACGCGCGGTACGTCGTGAAGAACGACCGGTCGCCCTCTCGCGACGACCTCTCCGCGTTCGTGGACGGCGACCTCGGGGGGACGCAGTTCACCTACAGCGCCGACGACAGCCCCCTCGAACGAGCGGGGTCGGCGACCGACCTCGGGCGCGCCGTCGGCTACGACCTGGTGACTCTCCCGGGCGACCACGCTTTCCTCTCGCCGTCGGTCTCCCGGTGCGGTATCGACCTCCACGAGTACCCGGACGGCCGCCTGCTCGTTGCAGTCATGGTCGTCGGGTAGACCGCAACGCCCTTCCTCCGCCTCCGCAACGCTCGCGTATGGAAGACCTCTCGTGGGAGGTACGGGATAGTGAGGTGGCGTACGCGTGTCCGGGGTTCGACGTGATTCACGAGGACGTTCGTCTCCCGGACGGGACGGAGACCGATTTCGATTACTTGAGCGAACCGCCGGCGGTGGTGCTCGTTCCCTTCACCGAGGACGGCGACCTCGTGGTGATAGAGGAGTGGCGACAGGCCGTCGAACGCGTGAACCGCGGTCTTCCGGCGGGCGGCACCGAGTCCGCGGACGTGGACCTCGAGACCGCTGCGCGCCGCGAACTCGCGGAGGAGACCGGGTACGAGGCGGGGTCGCTCGAACGATTGGTCTCGGTCGAACCCGCGAACGGCTTTGCGAACTCGGTTCACCACTACTTCGTCGCGCGCGACTGTACGCCCACGGCCGAACAGGACTTAGACCACGACGAGACGATTCGCGTCGACACCACGACGGTCGACGCGATGCGCGAGTCCATCCGCGCAGACGAGGTGAGCGACGGCCGCACCGTGCTCGGACTGCTCGCCTACCAGTTCTTCTCCTGAGCGAACGCCGCCCAGCCGAGGTACTCCGCGAACCGCGCGGGCGAGTCGAAGCGGTCTGCGGGGTCGACTGCGGTGGCGGTCGTCACCACGTCCGCTAAGTCGTCGCTGAGGGGGGTGTCGAGGTCGCGGGTGTCGAACGATACGGGCGGCGTCGGCGCGCGTCCGGTGAGGACGTAGTAGGCGAGCGCGCCGAGTCGGTAGACGTCACCGGTCGGGGTCGTGGCGTCCTCCGGGGGTGCGAACGCGTCGTCTCGCGTCTGCCAGCCGGTTTCGAGGAAGCGACCCACGTCGAGGTCGCGGACGGCGGGGCCGTCGTCGGTGAGAGCGACGGCGTGCGGGCGGAGTGCGCCGTGCGGGTGGTCGCCGCGCGCGAGGACGTCCGCGGCGGTCGATACCGCCCGCAGTCCGCGTTCGCGGTCGATGCCGTCCGCGAGCGTCTCCGAGTAGGGGGCCGTCTCCACCCACGGTGTCGGGTCGGTCCCCCACTCCCGGAGTTCGAGCACGCCGTCTTCGTCGCTCCGCGCGGCCCACGACTCGCAGGCGTGCTCGAACTCGGCCGTTGCGTCCGTTTTCGGGCGGTATTCGGTGCGGACGGTTCCGTTCTCGACGCGCGCGGTCGTCCAGCCGGCGGCCTGTTCGATGGTTTCGACGTGGCCTCGGACGCGGCGGCGTTTGAGGTACGCGCCCGCGCCGGCGGAGGCCGCGCCGAGGAGACCGAGGCCGGCGAGCGCGCCGAGCGCGACGCCGTATCGCTGCAGCCAGTCTTCCGCGCGGGCGAGCGTGCCGTACGGGGGGTCTATCGCGTGCAGTTCGAAGTCCGCGGCGTCGTTCTCCTGAGGGTATGCGCCGACGTAGACGACGCCGTTCCGCTGAACTGCGTAGAGCGCACGCCCTTGGGTCTCGTACCGCCATCGTTCGGTTCCGTCCGAGAGTGCGCGGGCGACCACGCCGCCGTCGGTCGGGATGCGGAGTTCGTCGTTTCCGGTGGAGAAGAACACCGTGTCGGATGGGATGCGGCCGCGCCACGCCACCGTCCCGGACGCCGGGTTCACGACGGCAATCCTGCGTTTTCCGCCGCTCGTGTCGTTGTCCACGGGAAAGATGACGGCGTCGTCGGTCACGTCCGCGAGCGTGTCCGCCGCTGCGCGCACCTGCCACGCCTGTTCGCCCGCGGCGATGCCGACGATGTGCTGGGTGCCGTCGTCCCCTTCTTCGCGCGCGACGACGTGGTCATGGGAGACGCCGAGTACGCGGACGAGTCGGTTCGGTGCGGTGTACTTCCACGCGGTCTCGCCGGTCGCGACGTCGAGTGCGGTGAGTTCGCCGCCGTTCTGGACTAACACGTGGCCGTCGGGCGCGGCGTCGAGTACGTTCTCGGGCGTGGCGCGTCGCCAGCGTTCGTCGCCGGTGGCCGCGTCGTAGCCGACCAGTGCGTCCGGGTTCCTGAGCACGGCCGTGTCGCTGGTCGCTGCGTACATCCGTCCGTTCTCGGCGACTTCCCAGCGTTCGTCGCCGGTGGCCGCGTCGTACGCGACGACGCGCGTTCTGGTGGTCGCGTACGCCGTCTCGCGCGCCGGGCCGAGTTCGACGGTCCGGACGATGTCGTTCGCGAGTGAGTTCGTCCACGCGGTCTCCCCGGTCGCCGTTTTCACGCTCGCGACGGCGTTGTCTTCTGCGGCGACGAATCGCGAACCCACGGTCTCCGGCGTCCACTCGACGCGGCCGAGGCGCTCCCAGCGCGTCCTGCCGGTCGCGGGGTCGACGCCGACGACGCGCCGTCGGTCTCCGTTCACGCCGACGACGAGCGTTCGGTCGCCGTACCGGGGTGGGAGCGCGAGCGCCGGCGTTTGTTTCGTCCACAAGTGGTCGAGGCTCGGGTCCTCGAACGGGAGCGACCACGCGGGGGTGGTCGCGGCCGCGCCGAGGAACGCGCGACGAGTGGAGGGCATACACGAGTGTTCGCGGCCACGGCTAAGAATCCCTGCGTCCGAACACAACCCTCAACCCGTCGGCATCCCGACTGGGGGTAATGACCGAGAATTTCGAGGTCCGCGCGCAGGACGCGGGCGGCCGCGTCGGCGAACTCGCGGTGCCGCGGGCGGGCGTGACCGTGGAGACGCCGACGTTGATGCCGGTGGTGAACCCGAACATCGTCACCGTCGACCCGTCGCGGTTCCCCGAGTTCGGCGCGGAGATGCTCATCACGAACTCCTACATCATCAACTCCGACCCGGACCTCCGCGAACGCGCACTCGACCAGGGACTCCACGACCTCCTCGGGTTCGACGGCGCGATTATGACTGACTCCGGGAGTTTCCAGCTCGCGGAGTACGGCGAGATAGACACGACGACCGAGGAGATTCTCGAATTCCAGCACGAGGTCGGGAGTGACATCGGGACGCCGGTTGACATTCCGACGCCGCCGGACGTTTCGCGGAGTCGGGCCGAAGAAGAACTCGCGGAGACGATGGAGCGCCTCGAACTCGCCGAGACCATCGACGTCGGCGACATGCTCGTGAACGCGCCCGTGCAGGGGTCGACGCACCTCGACCTCCGGGAGCGCGCGGCCGAACACGCCTACGAGACGAGTCTCGACGTCTTCCCCATCGGCGCGGTGGTCCCCCTCCTGAACGAGTATCGGTACGGGGACATGGCGAACGTGGTCGCGGCGGCGAAGCGCGGCCTCGGACAGGACGCGCCCGTGCACTTGTTCGGTGCGGGCCACCCGATGATGTTCGCGCTCGCGGCGGCGCTCGGTTGTGACCTCTTCGACTCCGCCGCGTACGCGCTCTACGCTCGGGACGGCCGGTATCTCACCGTCCACGGGACGGAGCAGCTCGACGACCTCCAGCACTTCCCCTGTGGGTGTCCGATTTGTGCTGCGCACACGCCCCGGGAACTCCGCCGACTCGGGGACGACGAGCGCGAGCGGTTGCTCGCAGAGCACAACCTCCACGTCTCGTTCACCGAACTCCGTCGGGTGAAGCAGGCGATTCATCAGGGCCGCCTCCTCGAACTGGTCGCGGAGCGTGCGCACGCACATCCGCGGACGCTCGACGGCTACCGGGGCTTCCTCGACCACGCAGACCAGTACGAGCGGACTGATTCGGTGAGTAAGTCGACGTTCCTCTACACGGGTCCGGAGTCGGCGCGCCGCCCCGAAGTCGTCCGGCATCGCGAACGCCTCGACCGGTTCGACCTCCCCGGGAACGTGTTGCTCGCTGAATCGGGGACGGACGACGAGTTCGACGAGACGTGGCGGGTGCGTCCGCCCTTCGGTCCGTATCCGCGGGAGTTGTCGACGGCGTATCCGTTCACGGCCGAACTCCCCGATGTGATGGACGACGCGGGGTACGAGGCGGCGGCGAAAGGTGTCGCGCGACTGGTGGCGTTGAATCCGGAGACGGAGTTCACGCTCGCGCATCGGGGGTGGCCGCAGAGCGCGCTGGAGTACGTGCCGCCGCGGGTGGAGCGCGTGAACATCGAAGCGGGACACAGTAGTGAGTCGAGAACGGAGGGTGTGCAATGACCGAGTATTTCGAGGTGCACGCGCGGGATGCGGCCGCTCGCCTCGGCGAACTCCGACTCACGGAGTCCGTCACGACGCCCGGCCTCGTGGACGACGTGCTCCGGGAGACGGAGAGCGCGTGGTTCGAACGACAGGAGGCGGTGGACGGAAGCGAGGACGAACTCACCGTCCTCCCCTACCGGGGGTTCCCGGCGGGGACGCGCGAGGAAGTCCAGGACTCCTTCGCGATAGAGTATCCCGATACCGACTATCCGAGTGCGGCGGTGGTGACGCCGCGCACCGCCGACGACTACGGTGCGGACGCCTACATTCTGTCGAACGCGCAGGGGTTCGTCGGGCACGCGAGCGCGTTCAGGGATGCGATTATCGAGGCGCGTGAGAGTCTTCCGGCGGACACCGCGCTCTACCTCTCGGGTGTCGCGACACCGGCGAACGTCGCGGTGCTCGCGTACGCGGGCGTCGACCTGTTCGACGAACACAAGGCGGTCGTCTCGGGGACGCAGGGAACCTACTTGACGACCGACGGCGCGTACGAACTCGACGAACTCGACGACTTGCCGTGTGCGTGTTCGGCCTGCCAGCAGTCGCTCGACTCGTTTTCGCGCGAGGACTGCGCTGAGCACAACGTGAACGCGTTGCGGGCGGAGTTGGCGCGGGTGCGGACGCGGATTCGGAACGGTCGTCTCCGCGACTACATCGAGGGCCAAGCCCGACACGAGGCGTGGCTCACCGCGGCGTTCCGAGAACTCGACCAGCAGTGGGGGTACGTCGAAGAGCGCACGCCCGTCCAGCGCGACAACCTCCTGTTGGCTGCGTCCGAGGATACGTTGCGGCGGGTGGAGATTCAGCGGTTCGCCGACCGCGTCACCAGTCGGTACGTGAACCGGTACGGCGACGACCGGCCGCTGCTGTTGGTGCCGTGTAGTGCGCGGAAACCGTACAGTGAGAGTCAGAGCCACCGGCAGTTCCAGGACGCGGCGAACTATCGCGCGCACGTGGTGTCGATGACGTCACCCATCGGGGTCGTCCCCCAGGACCTCGAACTCACGTATCCCGCCCAGCACTACGATTCGGTGGTGACGGGCCGCTGGGGTGAAGACGAGAAAGCGTTCGTCACCTCCGTCCTCCGGCGCTATCTGGAGAACGCGGACTATCCGCGGGTTATCGCACACGTCCCCGACGAGGGCTATCGGGACATCGTCGAGCGCGTCGAATCCGACCTCGACATCCCCGTCGAGTACACGGTCGCGGAGCATCCGACTGACGATGCGAGTCTCGCGAATCTCCGGGATGCGCTCGCGGGCGAAGACCAGATCTGGGTGTCCGAACGCGAGGAGCGGACGATGCGTGCCATCGCGGACTACCAGTTCGGCCGCGGCGCGGGCGACGACTTGTTGGGCGAGTTCGAACTTCAGGGCCGGTATCCGAAACTGCAGGCGCTCGACGAGTCGGGTGAGCAGCTCGCGGCGGTCGTCCCCCAGTACGGATTGTTGTCGTTGACGCTGCGCGGCGGACGGCGGTGGGTCGACTCGAGTGTCGAAACGAAGACGGTGGAGATCGACGAGTTCGTGCCGCGGGGGTCGGTGCTCGCGCCCGGGGTCGTGGACGCGAGCGAGTCGATTCGGGTCGGTGACGAGGTGGTGGTGCGGGGGCCGAGTGCGTTCGCGGTCGGGAAGGCCGAGATGACGGGTGTGGAAATGGCCGAAAGTACGCGCGGGATTGCGGTGGACGTCCGTCACTCCGAGGAAGTCTGAAGAGGGTTCGGTTGTATTAGTGGGTATGGACGAGATTTCGCTCTCGGTGCCGCGACCCATTCTGGACGCGCTCCCCGAAGACGACCAGACGGCGGGCCAAGACATGCAGAAGGCGGTGGCTGGCTGGGAGAATCGATTGAACGAAGCGATTCGGAGCGCAGAGTCGGACGCGGAAGCTGCGGGATACGTCGCAGACGCGCTCGAGCGGATGGAAGACCGGTTCGAGCGGTTCGACGAGTTCGTCCCCGAGCTTCGGGCGTGGGGACAGTCGCCGATTTACGCGATCGCGTGGCGGAACCTGTACGCGGACCTCGTCGGGCAGTTGTACGAACACGAGGACCTCGCGGAGCGCGTGGACCGCGAGCGCAATCAGCGGTTGGTCGAGGACGGGATTCGATTCGGATGACGGTTGAAGTCCGGTCGTTCGCGACGTTCCGCGAAGCCATCGGCGAGAAGTCTATCGACCGCGACTACGACGACATGACGGTGCGGGATGCCCTCGAAGCCTTAGAGTCGGAGTTCGACGGTCTCGCAGGGGAACTCCTCGAAGGTGACGGGGTGCGGCCGCACGTGAACGTCCTCCTCGACGGCCGTGAGGTCGCGTACACCGACGACGGCCTCGAAACCGTCCTCGAGGACGGCGACCGCATCAGCGTCTTCCCGCCGGTTGCGGGTGGTGCGACCCGTGAGAAAGCGTTCCGCGGTATCTCGATGCGGCTCGCGCGTCGGTATCTGGAGAACCTCGGTGGGACGGTGGTGGACGACGAGACGGTGGAAACCGACGAGTGGACGGCGTCGCTGTCCGCGGAGTCCGTCAACGTGGGCGGGTCGCTCTCGCTCACCGAGATCACGGTTCGGTTCGAGGGCGACGACGACGTGCTGGAGGACGTCGTCGAGCGGTTCTCCCGGAAGGCGATGCGCGCGGGTGGATGACCGCCGTCTCCGGGAACGCGCTCCTCGTCGCGGGCGCGAAGGCGAGCGTTCCACTCGCACGGCTCCCCGACGTCCTCGACACTGCGGAGACCGAAGTCGACGAGTCGCGCGTGCGTCGTGAGTGCGAGTGCGTTCACGACGCCGACGAGAAAATCTATCTCGCCGAACGCGGGTTCTGGACGACAGTCGGCGAACGTGCGGGACTCAGCGCGCGTGAGGCGGATGCGGTGCGTCGAGCGCACGAAGAACACTTTCGGTCAGTGGGTCGTCGCGAGAACCGCACGGCGGAATTCGAAACCGCGCTCGAACTCCGAGAAGCCGTCGTCCTCTAGGTGTTGGTGGGTGTCGGTGGTGCGGTCGGGGTTCAGGGGTTGAGAGTCGTTTCGGGTGGCCTTGGTTATCGCTCTAGGACATCCAGGGGTTCGATGCGGGCGACCTGTCGGCCAGCGATGGCAGCGCTCACTACGCCTACGAGTCCCGCGAGCACTGCACCCCCCGCGAGAACGACGTCCGGTGTCTGAACCAGTCCGGACAGACCGGTTACGGTGTACGCGATCTGGTTCACCGCTTCGCCGGCGACTGGTGTGAGTATCACGCCTATGGTTCCGCCGAGTACGCCC
>Ga0207755_100454_pt1 | contig 19394 bp, 30 predicted proteins | sample A23P2SouthBayCA_FD_187734 | JGI IMG/M metagenome (GOLD analysis project Ga0207755, IMG submission 187734) | Aerobic enrichment media microbial communities from Bioluminiscent Bay, La Parguera, Puerto Rico - A23 P2 (SPAdes) | ecosystem: Environmental > Aquatic > Marine > Unclassified ...
GGCCCAGCCAGTACGCCACGACGACGAAGACCGCGTCGAAGGCGACCAGCAACGCGACCAGTGCGATCAGTCTGAGTCGCAGACCTGCGGGTTTGGCGGAGGGCATCGCCTTCAGGTTGGTACGGGCGCAGTGAAAAAGTATCGGTCAGTCGTCCTTTTTCGGCCAGGTGTTCTCGCTTCGCTCGCCGCCCTACGCCAGCGCGCTGCCGGCCCGAATAAGCTGTTTCTCGCCGAACGCTGGCCCGACCAGTTGCAGGCCCACTGGGAGGCCCTCACCGGTCTCACCGGCGGGCACGGAGATGGCCGGCAGGTTCGCGAGGTTGACCGGCGTCGTGTTGGCGTCGGCCAGGTACATCGTCAGGGGGTCGTCGAGGCTCTCGCCCATCTCCATCGGTGGTACCGGCATCGTCGGCGAGGCAAGTACGTCTGCCTCGTCGAGCGCCTCGTCGAAGTCCTGTTTGACCCACGCGCGAGCGTCCTGTGCCTTCTTGTAGTACTTGTCGTGGTAGCCCGCAGAGAGGGCGTAGGTGCCGAGCAGGACCCGTCGTTTGACCTCCTCGCCGAAGCCCTCCTCGCGGGCGTCGGCGAAGCTCTCGTTCCAGTTGCCCTCGTAGCCGCCGCTCTGGCCGTATCGGACGCCGTCGAACCGCGCGAGGTTCGAGGAGGCCTCCGACATCGCGATGACGTAGTAGGCCTCGACTGCGTGCTCGACGCTCGGGAGGTCGACCTCGTGATAGCTCGCGCCCTGCGATTCGAGGTCGTCGATGGCGTCCCAGAACGTCTCGACGACCGCCTCGTCGGCGCCTTCGACGAGTTCCGTGGGGACGCCGATCGAGAGGCCGTCGACGTCGCCGTCGGCGGCGTCGGCCAGCCCCTCGGTCGCGCCGTCGTTGTCGCGCGTGGTCGCGTCGTGCTCGTCCGGGCCGGCGATCACTTCCAGCAGTTCCGCGGCCTCCTCGACGGAGGGTGCGATCGGGCCGATCTGTTCGAGACTGTTGGCGTAGGCGACGAGGCCGTACCGGGAGACCAGCCCGTAGGTGGGCTTGATGCCGACGACGCCACAGAACGCGGCCGGACAGCGGATCGAGCCCCCGGTGTCCGTGCCAAGCGCCATGTCGGCGTCACCGGCCGCGACGACCGCCGCGGAGCCACCGGAGGAGCCACCGGGGACGTGACCCGGTGCGGCGGGGTTCTCGGTCGGACCGTACGCCGACGTTTCCGTGGTCGTCCCCATCCCGAACTCGTCCATGTTGGTCTTGCCCGGGATCGTCGCGCCGGCCGATTTCAGGCGCTCGACGACGGTGGCGTCGTAGGGCGGGACGTACCCCGACAGCATCGCCGACCCGCAGGTGGTCTGGACGCCCGCCGTCGAGATGTTGTCCTTGACGGCGACGGTCTTGCCGGCCAGCGGGCCGTCGTCCTCGCCCTCGATGCGCTCGGTCGTGACGTAGGCGTTGTAGTCGGTGGTCATCTTACGACACCTTCGGCCCCTTGAAGTGGCCGTCCTCGCTCTCGGGTGCGTTCTGCAGCGCCTCCGCCTGACTCAGACACTCGTGGGTCTCGTCGGGGCGCATGACGTTGGCCAGTTCCGACTCGCGCTCGACCTCGGGCACCTCGTCGAGTGTCTCGAAGTACGAGAGGATGTCGGCGAACTGCTCGGTGAACCGCTCGACCTCGTCGTCGTCGAGGTCGACGCGGGCGAGATCCGCGACGTGACGGACCTCCTCCGGATCGACGACGGATTCGCTCATATCCCTCGGGAACAGCGGCCCAGCGGTAAGGGTTTCGATACCCCGTCCCCGGTCACGGGGGACGACGGAGCAGACCACCCACCACCGTCTACGGACGGTAACCCTTTGGTAACCTGAACTTCGCTTTGTGGTTCGGCAAAGATGACTTCACGGATGGGAAAAGTTTTAAGTCGTCGCGGGTACTATTGATTAATCGCTAGAAGGTTTTTCGGGTCACAGACCCGGCTGTCCCCCCTAACCAATGACCGACACCACCATCCGACGATATACGGACGAGGACGAGCACACAGCGGAGACCGAAGACGAATCCGAGCAGGTCTGTCCGGAGTGTGGCGGCGATCTGGTCGCTGACGGCGAACGCGGCGAGACCGTCTGTGAAGAGTGTGGGCTGGTCGTCGAAGAAGACGAGATCGACCCCGGTCCGGAGTGGCGAGCGTTCGACGCCAAGGAGAAAGACGAGAAATCCCGCGTCGGTGCCCCGACGACGAACATGATGCACGACAAGGGCCTCTCGACCAACATCGGCTGGCAGGACAAGGACGCCTACGGCAACTCCCTGTCCTCGCGCCAGCGCGAGAAGATGCAGCGACTGCGGACCTGGAACGAGCGGTTCCGCACCCGCGACTCCAAGGAGCGCAACCTCAAGCAGGCGCTGGGCGAGATCGACCGCATGGCCTCGGCGCTGGGCCTGCCCGACAACGTTCGGGAGACGTCCAGTGTCATCTACCGCCGCGCGCTCGAAGACGACCTCCTGCCGGGCCGTTCCATCGAGGGGGTCGCGACCGCCTCGCTGTACGCCGCGGCGCGACAGGCCGGCACGCCGCGCAGTCTCGACGAGATCACCGCGGTCTCTCGGGTCGAGAAAGACGAGATCGCCCGGACCTACCGCTACGTCGTCCGAGAGCTCGGCCTGGAGATCCAGCCTGCAGACCCCGAGAGCTACGTCCCGCGCTTCGCCTCCGATCTGGAGCTCTCCGACGAGGTCGAACGACGCGCTCGCCAGCTCCTCCAGAACGCCAAGGAACAGGGCGTCCACTCCGGCAAGTCGCCGGTCGGCCTCGCCGCTGCGGCGGTGTACGCCGCCTCGCTGCTGACCAACGAGAAGGTCACTCAGAGCGAGGTCTCGGAGGTCGCAAACATCTCCGAAGTGACGATCCGAAATCGCTACCACGAACTGCTGGAAGCCGAAGAAGAGATCCAGCAGGTGTAGATCGAAACTTCTTGGTCTCGTCCCGTCTCGACTGACGGCATGGAAACGACCCGGCATTTTGTCGCCACCGTCTACGTGGTCGAGAACGGTGCCGTCGCGCTCCACGAACACGACAAGCTAGAGATGTGGCTCCCACCCGGCGGCCACATCGACCGCGACGAACTCCCCCACGAGGCGGCCCTGCGCGAGACGAGAGAGGAACTGGGATTCGACGTGGCCCTGATCGCACCCGAGGGCGATCTGGAGAGCGAGACGGCCCGGTCGATCCCGGAACCCCAGCATTTCCTGCTCGAAGACATCAACGTCACCGACGAGGGCGTCGGCCACCAGCACGTCGACTTCATCTTCTACGGTGAGGCCCCGCACCGAGAGATCGACCCCGGGCCGGGCGAACAGCCGGCCGACGACTGGGAGTGGTTCACGCCGGCCGAGTTGCGAAACCACGACGAGTTACCCGCCGACGTGGCCGAGGTCGGTCAGCGAGCGATCGAAACGGTCGACGACGCTCGGTAACCACGGAGTTGACTCAGACAGACAGGTGGAGACGTTTGCCCGGTCGACCGCACGCCGTTGTTCGGTCGATCCGGGACAGACCGGCAACAGTCAGTATCACTCGGTGTCCGAGACCGGGGAATCTCAGCTACTTCAACCGTCCGGTCCCAACAGTACCTGTAACCAACCGCCCCTATTCAAGTGTCGAGCCCTTACTGTGTAGTAGGTCTTGTTAATTGATGTCATCCAGTGATCGACAGTCAGACCGCTCCGGTCCCGATCTAGTCGATATTCAACAAGTGTACGAACGACTCGACATTGACTCGACAGACGAACTCGAAGTCGTCGTCACCAGTTTCATGAAACAGCGCGGCTGGGAGTCGTACGAGCCCACACCCGAGTGCCGGCGCGACCTCGTACGGAGCTTCGAAGACGCCTTTATCGACGAGAGTGGACGGGCAATCGTGCCGGAGGCAGTCGACGCCGCCCTCGAAGACGCATCACACTGGGTCCACGACGGTTCCCAGAGCCCCGACAGTAGCGTCGATGCAGAAATCGTCCCCCGTCTCGTCGAGTCGGTCGGACAGATGGTACCTGCGTACGCATCGCGTGGTCTGAGCACTGTCGGCACGCTCTCAGTATCGGACCACAGTCGCTAACCGAGATTACACCCCTTCGTTCACGCCTCATACCGAGGGTGGCCGGTCTACACCGAATCGACTCCACGACTGCCTGCGGTGGTCCGGGCGAACCTAACGGTCCGTATCAGGGTCGCAACGCCAGATCGAGCCACCCCTGTAGACACGACGGGCTACAGTATCGGTGTCGCTGCTGTTGACCCCGTTGGCGGACGGTCGCCTCGACGTGCCAGCGGTCGGCGTAGACGTACCCCGAGCAACCGGGGCAGTCCCACACGGTTTCGTTCTCCGGTGTTCGCCCGACGGTGACGCCGCTGACGTAACAGTCCCCGCCCATGTGTCGTGGCTGTTCGAAGTCCACAGGGACAGTAGCGTCGCTGGCCGGAGATATCTGTCGCTGGGACCGTGGTCTGCAGCGGTCTCGGCCCGGAGAGTCACGTACGCACTCGTGCCCCGGCGGCGGCGAGTGTTGGCAGGCCCACTCGTCGCGATAGTGTCGGTCTGCTCGGATCGACCGCGGGACGCTGGACGCTTGGCTGGCGAACCGACCACAACCGTCCGTATCAGTTAGGCCGGTCGCTTTTTTCGGTCGGGACGAAGGATCGAACGGATGGACGAGACGAGCCTGCTCACGCTCCGGCGCGAGCGCCGGATGACACGGAGCCACGCCGTCCTCTGGAGCGTAATCCTCGTCGCGACGGTGCTCGATATCCTGACGACGATGGTCGGTCTGGAGCGCGGGCTCCGGGAGGGAAACGTCGTCGTCCGAACCCTGGTCGAGACGCTCGGACTGCCGGGCCTGTGGCTGGTCAAGTTCGCAGCGATGGTGTGGCTCGTCGGTGGCTGGGCGCTGCTCTCGGATCGTGACGCGGCGATCTTTCTCGCCCTGTTCGCCGTCGTCACGGTGGCGACGGTGATCGTCAACGTTTTGATGCTTTTGGAAGTGTGAGAGACGTCCTCGGAGCGGATCTCACTCTGCGGCCCGTCCGACACCGATGAACTCGAACCGAGCGCCACCGTCGGCGCCGGTCGTCACGGCGACGTTCCAGCCGTGGACTCCAAACGCTGTACCCCATACGCGCACACTCGGCTCGAACCGGATCGAGCTATGCGTGTTCTCCGTCGGGACCCCGTCGACGGGCCAATGTCGCACCGGGTAAACGCCGTCACCTCTCGAACGGCCCCACATCTCACGAGACAGAGGATCGCTGTGCGCGGAGTTCCTCGACCGTTGGAAGGCGGTCCTCGTGAGAGAGTAACTACGCCAATCCGGACGAACCCAGAGTGACCGGCGAGAGAAAGCGGAAATCGAAGCCGCAGAGTTAGCCGAACATCTGGCGCATCATCGGGTGCATCTCCATGAGCTGCTCTTCTGCGATCTCCTCGTACAGCTTGTACGTGATCGAGACCGTCAGCAGCAGCCCGGTACCGGAGACGCCACCGATGGTACCCAGCATGTTGGCCATCACGGCCAGCAGCCCCACGAGGGCACCGCCGATGACGGTGACCTGCGGGATGTAGCGTTCGAGCACCTTCTCGACGACGCCGACGTTCTGTCGGAAGCCGGGGATCTGCATCCCGGAGTTGTGGATCTGTTTGGCCGTCGCCTCCGGACCCATGTCGGTGGTCTCCACCCAGAAGATGGCGAAGATCGCACCGCCGACGATCATGAACGTCAGGTCGACACCGATACGGATCATGACCTGCCACGGCGCCTGCGTCGAGTAGGCCCACCACATCCAGCCCTGCGGGCTGTAGATGGGTGCCAGATAGTAGAACAGCCCACCGGTCGGGTCGGCGGGACTACCCTGCTGGATCGAGTAGACACCCAGCCACGGGAGCTTCGTCCCGAACAGCGAGATGACGCCGTTCTGGCCGGTCTGAGAGACCAGAATTCGGCCGAGGAACTGGATGTTGGCCTGCAGCGCGCGAACGAGGATCATCGGCAGGACGCTCGCGTAGATGAGCTTCACGGGGAAGCGACCGCGTGCGCCCTTGACGCGCGCGTTCGAGAGCGGGATCTCGACGCGCACGGACTCGGCGTAGACGACCACGACGAAGATCAGCAGCGTCGTGATCAACGCGACGATCTGACCGGGGCCGATCAGGATCGACTGCAGACCCTGCGTCCCGAGGACCGGACCGATCGCGACCTCGCCCGTGATGATCTGAATCCACGTCGGGAAGAAGCCGAACTCGCCCTGTGGCGCGCCGAGGATCGGGTGCTGGAACAGACCGCCCATCAGTCGCTGGCTCACGCCGGCGATGATGAACAGCCCGATACCGGACCCGACACCCCACTTGGAGATGATCTCGTCCATGAACAGGATGAGGACACCGCCGACGGCGATCTGGGCGAAGATCAGCCACGAGACCACGCCGGCCCCGAGCTGAGTCCCGAACAGCGACACCGATGTCGGCGGGAGGAACCCGCCAGCGAACACCATCGGCAGCCCGGTCAGGAAGATCATCACGCCCACCAGCAGCTTCTGGAGCCCCTGATAGAGGATCTGATCGCGTGGGTTCTCCTGTGTGTCCAGTCCGAGCAGGTCGGCACCGCCGAGCAACTGCAACACGATGCTCGCCGTGACGATCGGTCCGATCCCGAGCTGCATGATCGACCCCTGACCCGAGGCCAGGATCGACGAGAATCGACCCAGCGGGGCGGAGTCGGCGCCGGTGTTCAGACCGAACAGCATCACGTTGGTCAGGAAGAAGTACAGCACGAGCACGCCTGCCGTCCAGAGCAGCTTTCGCTTGAAGGGAACGTGTCCCTCCGGCCGACGGACTGCAGGCATGCGAACGAGGACCGGTTCGGCGGTGTCCTTCCAGCTCATCAGTTACTCCTCGTCTGTGTCTTCGGCGTCGTCGTCTTCAGCTTTTTCTTGTGCGCGTTCCTGACCCAGTTCGGTCAGTTCGACACTGCCGCCTGCGGCCTCGACCTTCTCGACGGCCCCGTCGGAGAACCCGTCGGCGACCAGTTCGAGTTCGTTGCGGACCTGTCCCGCACCGAGGACCTTCACGGCGTCGGCGCTGTCGGCCTCGTCGACGACCTCGCGAACGTCGATCCGGTAGCCGCCGTCGGTTTCCTCGGCGACGCCTTCCGCCGCCAGCAGCGCGGCGTCCTCGTCGAGTTCTCGAACGTCGACTTCGGCGATCTCTTCCTGGACCTTCGAGGGTCGCTTGAAGCCGCTCTTGCCGATCGGTTCGTAGTTGTGGAACTCGTGCTTGTCGCGCCCGGCGCGACCGCGACCACCGCGGTGACCGGCACCGCGGCGGTTCTTGTGAGAGCCGCCGCCGTGGGTGCGCGAGCCTCGCTGTCGTCGTTTCTTGCTCGTCATTATCGCATCGCCTCCAGTAGTTCGTCGATCTGCTCGCCGTCGTGTTTGCCGAGCTGGCCGCCCTCTGCGGCCGAGTGCTTGAGCCCGTCGTGACCGCCACGGGGCGGGTGCAGACGGAGCGTGGGGGAGAGCCCCTCGTCGCGAAGGGTCGTCTCCTCGTCGACGAGGGCCTTCGCGAGCGCACCGAGATCGTCGTAGTCGGTGTTTTCGGCGACCCACTCGTCGTCCACGTCGGCCGACCCCTGGAGGGGCTCGGCGCGCTTTGCCAGCAGGGTCTCGACGACCTCGACGCTGGGTTCGCCGTGAGCGACGTAGTCGTTGACCTTCGTCACCATCCCGCGGTAGGTGTCCGTCTCGGGGACGAGGGCGCAGTGGTTCACGTTGTGGATGTTGAGCATCTCCAGCGTGTCTGCGACCTCGTCGCTCATGTCGACCTCACCGCGGAGCTGAACGAGTGCCTTCATCACTCGATCACCTCACGCTTCTCGAAGGTGCGCTCGGGGACACGGGCTTCGGCCGTGTTCTGGAGCGCGTTGAACGTCGCCTTCGCGAAGTTGACGGTCGTGCGCGTGTTGCCCGACGACCGCGTCCAGATGTCTTCGATACCGGCGAGTTCGAGCACCTTGCGGACGGTCTCCCCGCCCGCGAGGCCCAGCCCGCGGGGTGCGGGCTGAAGCTCGACCTCGACGCTGCCGGCCTTGCCGGTCGAGCGCAGCGCGACCGTGTGGGGGCGGCCACAGCCACACTCCCAGGACCCGCAGCCCCGGGAGATGTTGATGAGGTTGAGCTTGCCGACCTCGATGGCCTTCTGGATCGCACCGCCGACCTGATCGTCCCGTCCCTCGGCGTAGCCGACGAGGCCGTCGCGGTTACCGACCACGACGACACAGCGGAACTTCACGCGCCGACCGGAGTCGGTCATCCGCTGGACCATGTTGATGTCCAGGACCTCGTCTTCGAGGTCGGGCACGAGCTGGTCGACGATCTCCGATTCCTTGAGCGGCAGGCCGGAGTTCAGCGCCTCCTGCATCGAGTCGATCTCGCCGTTGGCGACCTGCTTGCCCAGCCGCGTCTGTGGTGTCCATCCGTTACTCATAGTTCATCTGCCTCCAGCAGTGTCTCCCGAAGCTCGTCGAAGTGCTCCGGCAGCTCCGTGGCGTCGAAGTCCCGCCCGTAGAGGGCCTCGTCGAGGTCCTCGGCGTACTCCGCGATGTGGGAGCCGCGCGTGCGCTGCCAGTCGGCGAGCACACTGTCGTTGTGGGGGATTTCGAGCCCTGCGTCGATTGCACCTTCCTGTACCGCGAAGACCTTGCTGCCCGGCGTCGGGCTGTTGAGCCCGATGTCGAGGACCGCCTCCTCGACGCCGTTTTCGAGCGCGCGGAGGCCGGCGAGCAGGCCGGTGAGGTACGCGGCGGGCAGGTTGCCCGTCGGTGCCTCCCAGCCGAACTCGCGCAGGTCGCGCGACTCAGCTGCAGCGAGCGTCTGATCTCCGTCCGGGCCGAGCGTCACCAGCTGCGCCCTGACGTGCTTGTTGCTCTTGCGAGCAACGAGGCGCGGCTTGCCAGATTTCAACAGGCGCAACCGCTGATGGTAGTCCGTTCGTGCCTCGCGGCGTCGCCGCATCGGCACCTTGTATCGTGGTCCTGTTGCCATTGTTATTCGTCACCGTAGTTCGCTTCGACGTATCGTTCGAGGTCGGCGACGCTGTCGAACTCGCCACCGGCCGAGAGGTCGTACAGCTCGCGGTACTGCGAACTGTCGAGACTCCCTTCGTCGCGCTGCTCCTTGAGCCAGTTCCGCTGGGCTCGAACGCGCGACGACCAATCTTCCTTCTCGTTCTGCCGTGCGCCGGCCTTCCCCTTCCGGGATCCTGCACCGCTCTGGTGGCCGTAGGCACGTTTCTCCTGGCGCTCTCGCGCACGACCGCGCGAGTTGTCCTTGGAGTCTTTCGCCTGAATGGCGCCCTCGTCGACCATCTCGCGGATGTCCTCTCGCGTGATGGCGTCGGCGAGGTCGGACTGGCGTTCGGGATCGAACCAGACCTTGTTCTCGCCGACGTCGAGGACGTCTGCCGCGAGTCGCTTCTGTGCACTCAGATCAGTCATTCGACTTGCACCTCCTCGTAGGTGGGGTTGAGGACGCGGATGCCCTCGTCTTCGGCGACCTCCTCGATGCGCTCACGCTTGCGAGCGCCGACTTTCGAGGCGATCCGGACCGCTTCGGTGTCGCCGTCGACACCGTCGAGGTCGTCCACGTTGTGGACACGGACCTCTTCGAAGCCGGAGGGGTGCTTGCCTCGCACCGCCTTCGGCGAACGGAAACCGGCCTGCACCGTGTCGCCTTTCCCCTTGACACCGCGGCGCTGCTTCGAGAGCTTGCCGCGGGGCGCGCGCCAGGAGGTCGGGATGCGCTTTTTCTTGTGGTGGTCCTGTGCGTTGAACTGCGGCTTGCCGACCCGCTTGCGCTGGGTCAGCAGGCGCTCTTCCTCGTCGTCGAGGGAGGGCGTCTTGTCGACCAGACCGCGCGGGCGAAGCTCGGTCTCGACGTCCTCGTCCTCGGCGGCGTCGGTCTCCTCTTCCTCGACCTCGGCCTCGGTCTCCTCTGCGACTTCGAGACCACCGACGTCGGCCTTGATACGCGCTGCGAGCGCGTTACCGATGCCGGAGACGTTGGCGAGCTGGGACTGATCGGCACCGCGAACGGCGTCGACGGAGTCGAAGCCGGCTTCACGGAGCGCGTCGGCCTTCGCCTCGCCGACGCCGCTGATGTCGGTCAGGTCCTGATACTCGTCCTCGTTGGCCTCGGCGTCTGCCTCGGCTTCCTCGGCGACCTCGTCGGAGTCTACGGCGGGTTCGCCAGCCGACGGGTCCTCGGACTCGATCTCCTCGTCCGGAGATTCGTCCTGGGGCAGTGCCTCCTCGTCGGCGTTCGCGTCAGTACTCCTGTTGTCGTCTGCCATCAGGCGTCACCTCGCTTGGGCTTGTTCGTGATGTACACGCCGTCCTGGAACACCCGAACGTCCTTGTCGTTGACGCGGGTGAGCTGTTCGATGTCGGCGGCTGTCTGGCCCACGGCCTCGATGTCCGGGCCGGAGAGGGAGAGTTCCTCGCCGTCGACGGACACGTCGGTGTCGCCGTGGATGGGAGCGCGTCGGGGCGCTCGCTCGCCGAGGAAGTTCTCGATGACGACGTCGCCGTCTTCGACCTCGACCTGCATCGGGAAGTGGGAGTAGAAGACTTCCATCTCGTACTCCCACCCCTCGGTGACGCCGTGGAACATGTTCTCGACGTGACTCTCGAACGTGCCGATCGTCGAGCGGGTCTTCGCGTCCGACTCCTCGGACTCGATGACCACGCTACCGTCGTCGACCGACACGGTGATGTCGGGATACCAGAGTCGCCGTGTGACGGAGCCGTTCGGACCCTCGACCGTGAGGTCGAGATGGTCCTGCTCCGCGCTTGCGTCCTCGGGAATTTCGAGTTCTACTCGTGGCATGGTTAGTATACGTATGCGATGACCTGGCCACCGATGCCCTGTTCGCGGGCCTCGTAGTGGCTCATGATGCCGTGGCTGGTCGTGACGACGAGTGTCCCGTAGTCACGGGCGGGGAGGAATCGTTTCTCCCACTTTTCGAACTCGTCGGAGCCCGCCGAATAGCGGGGCTTGACCGGGCCACATTCGTTGATGGCACCTTTCAGTTCGATCTCGAAGGAGCCGGCTTTACCGTCGTCGACGAACTGGAAGCCGTCGATGTACCCGCGGTCGTAGAAGACCTCGAGTACGCTGCCGATCTCGTTCGATGCGGGCTGTACTGTCTGTTCGAGGTGGCCAACGCTCTCGGCGTTGTTCAGCGCCGACAGCGTGTTGGCGAGGGGGTCGTTTCCTGTCATGGTTAGCTGTACTTCTTGAATCCCATGCCCCGGGAGATCTCCCGGAAGCACTGTCGACACAGCCAGATGTCGTACTTGCCGACGAGACCCTGCTCGCGACCGCACCGCTGGCACGCCTCGAGCTGCCCCGTCGGGACCGACTCCTCGGCCGCCTCGTCTTCGGTTTCACTTTCGCTCATTCGCTCACCTCAACGTCGTAGGTCGACTCGACGAACGCGACGGCGTCGTCGGTGTCGAGTCGATGGCTCGACGGGATCGAGCGCGAGGCCTTGTCGCGCTTGGCCACGCGGTAGCCGGGACGGACGAGGTTGACCGTCACGTCCAGCCCGTAGATCCCGATCTGCGGGTCGTACTCCTGACTCGGGAAGTCCGTGTGTTCCTCGACACCGAAGCTGAAGTTGCCGGTGTCGTCGAACTGCGAGGCCGACAGCTCCGTCAGCGGGAGCGCCGTCTCGAGGAACTCCTCGGCGTCCTCGGCCCGAAGGGTCACCTTCGCACCGATAGGGTCGCCCTCGCGGATCTCGAACTCGCCGACCGTGTTCTGGGCGACGGTCCGGATCGGTTCCTGACCCGCGATCTCGGCGAGGATCTCCTCGCCTTCCTGGAGCTCACGACCACCCTGGCCAACGCCCATGTGGACGACGACCTTCTCGACGCGCGGCTCGCGCATCTCGTGGAAGTCAGCACCGGAGTCGCTTTCGGAGCTCATTCGTCGTCACCCTCCTCGTCGGTCTCGCCCTCGGCCGCCTCGTCGGCGGCGTCGGCCTCGTCCTCGTCGACGAAGTTCTCGTCGATGACGACCACGTAGTCTTCGACCGTCTCGAAGCCCTCGCCGTCGTCCTGCGAGACGAGCACGTTGTTCTGAGAACTGCCGGGCGTGACCTGGATCTCGTCGATCTCACCGATCTCGCCGGCGTGTGCACCGTCGACGGCGGTGACGAGTGCGCCCTCCTCGTACTCGAAGTGGGCGACGACCTCGTCGTCCTCGTTGCCGACGACGATCGAGTCGCTCCCGTCGTAGTCGGTGTCTTCGTCGACGAGCAGCGTCTGGCCGTCGTGCAGGGTCAGCTGCAACTGGTCGCCGCTGACGGCCTGCTTCTCGACGATCTTGCCCAGCTTGGACTGTGCGCTGTCCTCGTCGATTTCGGTCAGGGCGAGCCGACCGCCCTCACCGGGGAACACGCGGTAGTACTCGTCGCGTTCGACGAACGCGAGGATGTCGAACATCCCGACGGGGCGTTCCTCGTCGGAGACCGCCTTGCCGTTGATCAGGACGCTGTCCTGGTTGAGGGCGTAGCGTGCTTCTTTGCGCGTGTCCGCGTAGCCGAGCACGTCCCGCAGGACGATGAGCAGGGGAACCCCTGCCTCGCCGTGGGGGCCGGCGTCGGCCTTCACGGTGAACGTCTCGGTCTTTCGCTCGACCGGCCAACTCTTCGGAACCGAAAGTCGTTTCTGGTGGTTGCTCATGCGCTGTCCTCCTCGGATTCGAGACGCGCCTCGCGGCGGTCGTCGTCGAGGTCCAGTTCGGTGACGCGAACGTTGCTCGCGTCGAGCGGGCGAGGAACGTCCTCGCCGTCGGCGGCGGCGACGGTCACGTCTTCGACGTAGACGACGGCGTCGCCGAGGTCGACCTCGACGACTTCGCCCTCTTCGCCGGCGTAGTCGCCACGCAGGACCTCGACGGTGTCGCCCGCGTTGACGCGGACGTTTCGCTGGTCGTACTCCTCGCGGAGGTCGTCGGCCAGCGTCGCCCGCACCTGCGAGTGCTTCTCGTGCAGCGGGGCGCGTCGATCGTTCTTGCGCTGTTTGGATGGTTGTCGTGTCATGCTATACGATCATCGTAGCCGTGCTCGCGATGGAGCCGAACCGTTCGGCGACCTCGCGAGCGATCGGGCCCTTGATCTCCGAGCCCTGGGGTTCTTCGTTCTCGTTGATGATGACGGCCGCGTTGTCCTCGAACTTGACGCGGGTACCGTCGGGTCGGCGGATCGGCTTGCGCTGGCGGACCACGACGGCCTCCAGCACCTGCCGGCGCATCTCCGGGGTCCCTTTCGTCACCGAGACGGTGATCTTGTCACCGAGCCCGGCCTTGGGGTGGCGGTTCTTCGTCCCGGAGTAGCCCGAGACGCTGATGACCTTGAGCTCGCGTGCGCCGGTGTTGTCGGCACACGTGATGAGCGAGCCCTTCTCGAGACCCTGCGTTACGTCTGCTTTCAGGGCCTCCATCAGTCGTCACCCTCCTCGATCGAGACAACTACGTGGCTTTTCGTCTTCGAGAGCGGTCGACACTCTGCGATCGTGACCGTGTCGCCGACCGCGAGGTCGAGACAGTCGGGTGCGTGAGCCGGTACGCGGCTGCGTCGCTTCATCAGCCGGTCGTACTTGGGCACCTTCACGTCGTACTCGCGTTCGACGACGACGGTCTTCTCCATGTCAGTGGACGCGACCTCGCCTTCGAGCGTCTGCCCGCGCACGCCGAGCGTGCCGTGGAACGGGCAGTTCTCGTCAGCACAGGCCTCGTCCGGTTCCTGTACGTTCAGTCCTAGCGCCATTTGGAATCACCTGTCGCTTCCGTGCGTCGAGCGGGACGGGCGACGAGTTTCGAACCGTCGACCCGGACCGACCGCGAATCGCGGTCGCCGTCGGCGGGCAGTTCGAAGCGGAACGTCGCCGTGTCCTTCGGCACGTGCCACACCCGATCTGCTCCCTCGATACCCAGCGTCTTCGTCGTCTCCGTGACGACGGTCCCGGCGAGACCGATCACGTCGGGGTTAGACGCTGCGACGACCTCGACTTCGAGGCCGGCGAGTTCGTGTCGTGGGAGCGTTTCGGGTGTCAGTGGCATCATTCGGAGTCCTGTTCGTCCGCGAAGTCGCCTTCCTCGGTCTGAATCGTCTTGATTCGGGCGATCGCTTTCCGCAGTTCGCCGATGCGGCCCGGGTTCTCGGGCGCACCACCGGCAGCTTTGACGGCACGTTCGTTGAGCAGCTCCGTCTTCAGATCGTCGAGTTCCGCCTCGCGTTCGGCGGGCGTCATGTCACGGATCTCCTCGGTGTGCAGTACCGTCATTCGTCGTCATCCTCCTCGTCGTCCGCGTCGGACTCCTCGGATTCCATCTCGTCCATGAGGTCTTCCGCCTCGGCGGCGGTCTCCTCGTCGAGGTCCTCCTCGATGGATTCCTCGACCTCGTCGATGTCGACGTCGGCGTCCTCGTCGGACGGCGTATCGACTTCCTCGAACTCCTCGGTCGCCTCCTCGACGACCTCTTCGTCGACGAGTTCCTCGTCGCCTTCGGCGTCGTCGGCTGGGGCCTGCGCGCCGTGTTCGGCGGCGGCGTCCTCGCCTTCGGGTTCGCCTTCGAGGAGTTCCTCGACGGACTCGCCGTCCGTGTCGGCGACGTAGTCCTCGACCTCGACGTCCTCGTAGATCTCGAAGTCGTCGGGGAGTTCTGCCTCGGGCGGGATAATCTTCACCTGGACGCCGATCGTCCCGAGCTTCATCACCGCCACGCCGACGCCGCTGTCGACGATGTTCTCGGCGGGCTCACCGTTGTGCTTGATGTAGCCGCGGTTGAACTTCTCGACGCGCGAGCGTGCACCCGTGACTTTCCCGGAGAGGACGATCTCGGCGCCCTTCGCGCCGGCTTCCATGATCCGGTCGATCGTGGTGTGACCGGCCTTGCGGAAGTACCAGCCGCGTTCGAGCGCGTTGCCCAGACGATCCGCGACGATCCGGGCGTTGAGGTCCGGCTCGTCGACTTCCTGCACGTCGACCTGCGGATCGTCGAGTCCGAACTCCTCTTCGAGAGTCGTGGTGATCTTCCGGATGTTCTTCCCACCCTTACCGATCACCATACCGGGTTTCTCGGCCTTGAGCACGATCTGGGTGCCCATCGGCGTCTTGGCGACGTCCATGCCGCCGTAGCCGGCGCGGCCGAGTTCGTCTGCGAAGAACTCGTCGATCTGAGTTCGCTGAAGCCCGTCCTCGATGAACTGCTGTTCGTCGGCCATTATTCGGCCACCTCCTCGAGGATGAGTTCGACGTCGACCTGCGGGCTGTTCCACGCGGAGGCCCGCCCCATCGCGCGGGGCTGGCGACCCTGCTGTTCGCCGACCTTGTGGGCGGCGACGTGCATGATCTCCATGGACTCACCGTCGAACCCCTGGTGCTCTGCGTTCCCGACTGCGTTCTCCAGCAGGTCGAGGAACGCTTCGCTGGCCTTCTCGGGGTATCGACCGGCGTCCCAGCCGTCGATGTCGTTGCGGTGGCCAACGCCGGAGTTGTGGGACTTGAACGGGACGGACTGCTTCTCGGCGATCACGTCTTCGAGGTAGTCGATCGCGTCGGCAGCCGTCTTGCCCTTGATCTCCCGGGCGATGGCTTTGCTGTGCTTGTGGCTCATCTGCCGCTCCCGGAGCATCGCTTTGGCGGTCGTGTCCGGGTCGGCGTCGACTGAGTAGCTGATTCCCATGATTTACTTGAGCGGTACGAACTTCGAGGAGCGTGTCGCCCCGATCCCGGCCTGACCGTGTTCGACCGAGGTGCGGGTGAGCTGGAACTCGCCGAGATAGTGACCGAGCATCTCGGGTTCGATCTTGACGCGCTCGAAGCTCTGCCCGTTGTGGACGGCGAAGGTGAGATCCACGAACTCCGGGACGATCGGCATGTCACGGAGGTGCGTGCGGATCGGATTGTTCGCCGTCTCCTCGGGCTCTGCGTCGCGGGCCTTCTCGAGCAGTTTCTGCTGCTCGTCGGTCAGACCGCGCGTGATACTTCGCCGCTGGCGAGCGGGGAGCAGTTCCGCAACCTCGTCGAGCGACAGCTCCTGCAGCTCGTCGAGCGTGTGGCCGCGATAGGAGAACTCTCCCTCGTGACCAGTCTGGTATCCTTGACTCATTCGTCTCCACCTCGTCCGGTCCGCTTCGAGGCGATGTCCCCGACCTTCCGGCCCGGCGGGGCGTTCCGCGAGATGGACTTGGGCTTGCCGGGGTGCTGTCGGCCGCCGCCACCGAACGGGTGGTCGACGGCGTTCATCGCGACACCGCGGACGTTGGGCCACTTGGTCCCTCGCGCTTTCATCTTGTGGTGCTTGTTGCCGGCCTTGACCATCGGCTTCTCCGTTCGGCCGCCACCGGCGACGACGCCGATGGTTGCGCGACACTGCGGGTCGAGGCGCTTGACAGCTCCCGAGGGGAGCTTGACGACGGCGACGTTACGGTCGTGGGTCATCAGCTGTGCGCTGACACCCGACGCGCGTGCGAAGCGACCGCCGTCGCCCTGGTTGGCCTCGACGTTACAGACGGGGACCCCTTCCGGAATCTCCGCCAGCGGGAGGGTGTTCCCGGGCTCGATAGCCGCGGAGACACCGACCTGCATCCGATCGCCCACGCCGACGCCTTCGGGCGCGAGCACGAGTCGTCGATCGCCGTCCTCGAACTCGACGGCCGCGACGGGTGCCGAGCGGGCGGGATCGTGTTCGATGTCGACGACCGTCCCGGAGACGACGTCGCCGTCTTCGACGTTACGGTGCTGTAGGTCTGCCTTGTAGCGGTGCGAAGGCGCCCGGAACGTGGACGTCCCGCGACCGCGTCGTTGTCCCTGAATTCGTCGTCCCATCGTTAGAACACCCCGATCCTGGAGGCGACTTCCTGGGCGTCGTCGTCATCCGAGAGGCGGACGACCGCCTTCTTGTCGCCGTCCATCGTGTTCTGGGTCGTGACTGACTCGACAGTGACCTCGTACTGCTGCTCGATCGCCTCGGCGATCTCGGGCTTTGCGGCCCCAGGGTCGACAGCGAACTGCAGCTTGTTCTGGAAGTCCATGTCGTTCATGGCCTTCTCGGTCACGTGCGGGTGCTTGATGACGTCCCACGTCATCGCTCAGACACCTCCTCGAGTGCGCTCTCGGTCCAGATCGTGAGTCGGCCCGGTGCCGTACCCGGCGCGAGGTCTTCGGCGTTGACCTCGCGTGCGGTCGTCACGTCGGCACCGGCGAGGTTGCGCGCTGCGCGCGACGGTTCCTCGCTGGTGACGAAGAGGATCGAGGACGGTCGGCGGTACTTCCGCCCGCGTGCGGAGCCCTTGCCGGCCTTGATCTTCCGCTCGTCGGCGCGCTCGATGTCGGCGTGGACGCCGAGCGATTCGAGCACGTCGACGACGGCCTGCGTCTTCTTCAGGTCCTCGAAGGAGTCGTCGACGACCAGCGGCAGTTCGAGGTCGTCGTCGAACTGGTGGCCGCGCTCTGCGACGAGTTCGGCGTCGGTCGTCGCGGCGATGGCCGAGCGCGTCGCGAGCTTTCGCTCCTTGTCGTTGATGGTCAGCGAGCGGTCCTTCTCCGCTTTCGGGGGGTGGGCCGGACGCCCACCGACGGCCTGAGGCACGCGTCGTGCCTTGCCACCCTCTCGGGGGACGTGGGCCATCCCGCGACCGCTACCGAACGACTCGGCGGGCGTTCGCAGGCCCGCGTACTCGTCGGAGCCGTAGTCCTGTTTCCGGTTTGCCTGTTGGGCACGCACTGCGGTGGCGATGAGGTCGGGTCGCACCGTGGTCTCGAAGACCTCGGGGAGGTCGACCTCGTCGCCCGCGTTACCGTCCAGGTCGTAGATTGTTGCCTGCATAGTTTATCCCTGATTCGACTGCGTCGAGACGAAGCGCACCTCGGGGTCGAGGCGCGGCTGATCGTTCGGACGCACTGCCGGTCGGAAGCGCACGAGGCGCTGGTCCGGACCGGGGACCGAACCCTTGACGAGCGTGTACGGCCCGTCGACTTCGCCGTAGTTGACGAAGCCGCCGTCGACACTGGGCTCGTCGCCCTCGCCGATGTCGATGAGGCGCTTGTTGAGTTCGGTTCGCTGGTGGTACCCAGTCTGGCCCTGCTGGGGCACCGTCGAGCGGACCCGGGACGGGTTCCACGGACCGAGGTTGCCGATCCGTCGTCGCCAGCCCTGACGGGCGTGCTTGCCCTTCCGCTTCTGGACGCCCCATCGCTTGACGGGACCCTGGGTGCCTTTCCCCTTCGTGATGGCCGCGATGTCGGTGTACTCGCCGGCGCGGAACACGTCGTTCATCGAGTGTTCGCCGCCGTCGCCGACCAGTTCGAGCGCGTGGTCGAGCCGATCGGACAGCGAGCCGCCGCCGACTCGCGTCTCCATCACGTCGGGCTTCTTCTTTGGCACGTTGGCCAGTTCGTCGGGGACGGTGTGCGTAACGACGCGCACGTCCGCGAGGTCGCCGGCTTCGAGTGCGTCTCGTACCTGTTCCTCTGCGGCATCGGCGTCGTGGCCCTCGGGAAGGTCCAGAGCGCGATCGAGTTCCGAGTGGAACTCGTCGGTCCAGACGTCCGTGAGCGGACGCTTGCCGTACGGCGTGTCTTCGTAAGCTCGCACTGCCACGGCGCGCAGCGGTGGCGTCTCCACGACCGTCACGGGGACGGTCTCTTCCATCCCCTCGCGTGGGGAGTTGGGTTCGTCGTTGACGAGGGTGACGTGTGTCATCCCCGCCTTGTAGCCGGCGAACCCCTGGAGACCAGCCTGACCGTCGTCGGACGGCCAGCTGTTGAAACGCGGCGTCTCGGACGCCGCTCGCGTACGCGGGCCGTAGCCCAGCGAGCCTTTGCGTGGTCTGCTTGGTTGTGGCATCGGATTCTCACTCCGTGAGGGTCAGCGAAGCGAGGGTGGCGAACATCGCTTCTTCGGTTCGCACGACCTCGCTTCCCTGGTTTGGAACCGTATTCAGCCAAAGGTCGAACCCGGCGCCGGTGTCACCTGCGCCGCCTGTGACGGCGTCGTCCGGGTCCAATCCGAATATCGCTGGCAACCCGCGCTCCGGTGCGCCAAAGGCGACTGTCATGTCGCCCGTGGCGTCCCGGCGCTCGACCAGTTGGCCGAGCCGGCCGACGCTCAGGGACTCCCCATGCCGCGATGCGGCGATAGTGAGCCCGGCGTCGTGCCGTTCGAGTGCCGTATCCACGTCCGCGGTGTCGACGACGTACCCGGTTTGGGGTTCGTCGACGAGCTTTGCGCGGACTGGCCGTCGCGAAGAGACCCTGACGGTGACGCGCTCCCCCTCCACTGG
>Ga0207755_100464_pt1 | contig 19124 bp, 12 predicted proteins | sample A23P2SouthBayCA_FD_187734 | JGI IMG/M metagenome (GOLD analysis project Ga0207755, IMG submission 187734) | Aerobic enrichment media microbial communities from Bioluminiscent Bay, La Parguera, Puerto Rico - A23 P2 (SPAdes) | ecosystem: Environmental > Aquatic > Marine > Unclassified ...
CCGGGAGCAGTCACTCGAAGACGCCGTCGAGGACGGGGAACTCCTCGGCGATGGCGAGGCGCTCGTTCCGGCGACCGGACTCGTAGGCGGCCATCGTGACGGCGACGGCCTTCAGCCCGTCGAGCGCGGTCGCGGGCGGGTCCTCGCCGGTCTCGACGGCGTCGAGGAACGCGCGTCCCTTGCTGAGGCGACGGTCGTAGCCGGAATAGGGGTCGTGTTCGGTGCCGTCGGCGTCGATGGTCGTGCCGGTGCGGTCGTCCCACTCGCGACCTTCCAGGTAGACGGCGCCCTCCTCGTCCCAGATGTGGACGTGCTCGCGCGTCCGGGCGACGACGCCCGTGTCGGAGACGTTCGCCATCGCGCCCTCCGCGAACTCGACGATGGTCGAGGACTGCTTGTCGAACACCTGATCGTCGTCGTGGAAGTCGACGTAGGCGTTGACGTGGGTCGGCGTCAGCCCCGTCGTCCAGAGGATCGCGTCGACGACGTGGGTGCCGACGTTGAGGAGGTGACCGCCACCGGAGAGTTCGGGGTCCATCCGCCAGTCCTCCATCGTTTCGTAGTAGGACTGCCAGTCGTGGGTGATCTCGCCGGTGATGAAGCGGGGGTCGCGGTCGCCGAGCGCCCACCGCTCGCGCGCGAGGTCGTAGGCCGGGTTGAAGTGCCGCTGATAGCCGACCATGAACGTGCGGTCGCTCTCCTCGGCGCGCGACCAGAGGTCGTACGCGTCCGCGACGTCGGTCGCGAGCGGCTTCTCGCAGAGCACGTGCAGGTCGCGGTCGAGCGCGGCCGAGGCCTGCCGGTAGTGCAGGCCGTTCGGTGTCGCGATGCCGACGGCGTCGAGCGGTTCGTCGTCGAGCATCGTCTCGTAGTCGAGGTACTGCGCGGACGCGGGCACGGACAGTTCCTCGCCGGCGTCGGACAGGCTCTCCTCGTTCACGTCCGCGAGTGCGACCAGTTCGCTCCCGGACAGCTCCGCGAACTGCCGCCCGAGTCTGATACCGAGGCTCCCGACGCCGGCGAGTCCCACCGATAGCGTCTCCGATTCGTCCATAACGAATCGCAGTTGACCGGATCCGCCATTAACTGTTTCCCCTCGTCGGCACCGGACGCCAGTGGACCTGCCACCGAGGTCCCGACCACTGTCGCGCGAAGGTGCCCTCCCCCAGACGGGAACGGAGAACGGCCCATATCGTCGCGTTCAGGCGCCAGGAGAGACCCGAAACACCACCGAGAACGTATGTGCGCCGGTATTCCCGCTTCGCGAACGGATCGTGACCGGTGCGGAGCCGTCCGGGTCGGTCCCCGGAGACCGTTGGATTACAGATATACGATCGGAAGGGAAGGAGCGAGAAGCCACGATATAGATTACATCGGTACGATTGTAATTTAGCCTGTCTGAGCGAGTCCCGAGGGACTCGACACGCCGCGATCGAGCGGCGGTCGCCGACGCGATTCGGGGGGAGGATCCGCCTCGGCGACGGTCGAATCGACCCCAGTCGGCCGATCGCCGTTCTCGTAGCGGGAACGTGCGGCCACGGACCAGCGATCGGCCGGAAGTCCGGAGAACGGCCCGGAACGGCCGGCACGTCGTGTCGATCCGATTGCGAGTCGCGAACGGGTCGTGCGGAGGCGAGCGAAGCGGTTCGGCAGGCGGGAACGGCCCGTGAAATTCGACAGTTCTCCACAGAAACGGCCCAGATACAGGGAATTCTGACCTCGGGCGCTCGTCTCGACGACCGCGATGGGACGACGAACGACGCCGATTCGGCCACGAGACGGGGAGGGAACGGTCCAAAAACATTAAGATGGTAGATTCGAACGGATCAGGACAGACGCCATGAACCCTGATAGACGAACCTTTCTTCGTACGCTGGGGGCCGGCTCGATCGCTGGGCTCGCGGGCTGTTCCGCGTTGTCCGGCGGGGACGGGACAACGACACCCGGCGGTGACGGGGAACCGACGGACAGTGAGGAGACACCGACGGCGACGCCGGAGCCGGACGGGACGGACACGGAGACCGACACTGACGGCGGCGGTGGTGGTGGCGGCGAAGGGCCGACGATCGTGACGATGGAAGCCGGCGGGGCAGACATCTGGAACGCGACGGACCTGGGACACATCTACTACGCCGAGGTCAGCGGCGACTTCGACGCCAGGGTGCAGGTGAGCTCGCTCGAGAACACCAACCCCCACGCGAAGGCGGGGTTGATGGCTCGGGCGGCGCTCGACCCCACGTCCCGGAACGTGATGGTCCGCAAGCGCCCCGGGTTCGGGATCTCGCCGCAGTGGCGCCCTCAGGACGGGTCCTCGACGACCAGCACGACGTCCGAGCAGGGCGCGCCGCTCAGCAGGATCGAAGGGGGCGTCATGGACGACGCCAACTGGCAGCGCCTCCAGCGCGTCGGCGACACGATCCGCGCGTTCGGTTCCGAAGACGGCGAGAACTGGCGGCTGATGGTCGAGCTGACCGCCGACCAGATCGAGTTGCCCGACACCGTCGTCCTCGGGCTCGCGGCGACCAGCCACGACAACGCCGCGGCGACGACCGCGAAGTTCCGCAACCTCTCGGGCGTCGAACCGACGGACAACCAGGACCTGGGCGCGCCGATCGTCGGCGGGAGCGTCTCGGTCGCCCAGGCCGCCGTCGTCTCGGACCTCGGCGCCGACACCTCGCCGACCGGTGCGACACTCCAGGGCACCCTGGAGAGTATGGGCGGCGCCGACAGCGTCGACGTGCGCTTCGAGTACCGCGAGGCGACAGCCGACGAGTGGTCCGAGTCCGGGTCGACCACCCTCTCCGAACCCGGCGAGTTCGGCGTCGACGTGTCGGAGCTGACGCCGCGGCGCTACTACCGGTTCCGGGCGATCGCTACCGCCGGCGGCACCGATTTCAGCACCGTCAACCAGCTGTTCTCGACCCCGAGCGGCTCCGACGGCGGCGCCGGAGAGGGACCGGCCAGCAGCTCGAACTTCGACCCCTCGGACGGCTTCGCCGACTTCGCGTCGTGGGTCGACGACGACACGCCGCTCGTGATCGTCGACGAACCCACTCGCGAGGCGCTGGCCGCGGCGACCAGCATCCCCGGCCCCCGCGTGGTCGTCTTCGAAACCAGCGGCACCATCGATCTGGGCGCCGAGGACCTCAACGTCCGTAACGACCAGTGCTGGATCGCCGGCCAGACCGCCCCGTCGCCGGGCGTCACCCTGATCCGTGGCGGCGTCTGGCTCTACGGCAACGACTGCGTCGTCCAGCACATCCGTGTCCGGCCCGGCACCGCCGGGATGGAGCGGGGCGACGGCTGGCAGCCCGACGCTATCGAGGCGGCCGACGACACCTCCGGCAACGTCATCGACCACTGCACCGGCACGTGGTCCATCGACGAGAACATCAACGTCGGCTACGACACCAGCGACTCCACGATCTCGAACTGCCTGATCGCCGAGCCGCTCAACGACGCGACCCACACGAAAGGCGAGCACGGCTACAACTCCATCATCGGCGACCGCGCGAAGAACGTCACCGCCGTCGGCAACGTCTACGCGCTGGGCACCGACCGCAACCCCCGCCTCAAGCAGGGCACCGAGACGGCCATCGTCAACAACTACCTCCACCACTACAGCGACGGGATGTGGGCCGACCCCGAGACGCGCCACGCCATCGTCGGCAACGTCTTCGAGGACCCACAGACCGACCAGCCCAACGTCTTCGGCGAGGGCGAGGTCTACGCGGAAGACAACGTCCAGGCCGGCGACGGCGACGTGCCGATGGTCGGCGAGGGCATCGCGCAACTGGACTCCGAACCGCTGTGGCCGGAGGCGCTGACCGCCGTCGCGTCTTCGGACGTCCCGTCCCACAATCTGGAAAACGCCGGCGCGCGGCCGGCCGACCGGACCGAACACGACGAGCGGATCGTGGCGAACGTCCGCAACGGCGAGGGCGGCGTCATCGACCACCAGGACGACGTGGGCGGCTACCCCGAACTCGCTGAGAACACCCACTCGCTCGACGTACCGACGACCGGTCTGAAGACCTGGCTGCGCGAGCAGGCCGTCGCCGTCGAACCGTAGACCGGCCGACTCGCTTTTCCTCTCCGTCTCTTCAGTATCGCCACGCACAGCGGCCATTCCCGCCGGGAAGCCAACAGCTGTCACCGTCGAGCGGCCGGAGAAGAGAAACAGGGAGGTGTCTCAGACCCAGTCTGCGGACTCGTGTTCGACCGCGGGCGCCGCGACGCCGTCGGCCAGGTCGCCGTGGTTCCCCGCGAAGGAGATCCGGCCGGACTCGTCGCCGCGGACCCGCAGGAACGCTCCCTCGCCCGTCCAGTCACAGCCGCTGACGAGCGTCTCGCCCACGTCGCGGATATCGAGGATGGGTGTCTCCTGGTCGGCTTCGACGTGCAGGCCGTCGATCGAGACGCGGCCGGTCTCCTCGAAGGCGAGCGCCGGCCCCTCCGCGGTCCGGACCCGGACGTTCGAGAAGGAGACGTCCGTGATGGACTTGCAGAACAGGCCGTGGCGCTGGTCGAAGCCGTCGGCCATCGCCGGCGACAGGTCCGTCGCGTCCAGCGAGCGCGTCGCGTCGATCTCGACGTTCGCGAAGGAGATGTTCTCGAATCGCTGCTCGGGCAGGCCGGCGAAGAAGCCGGCCGTCTCCACGTCGCGAGCGGTGACGTTCGAGTAGGTGACGTTCCGGACCATCGGCGTCGACTCGTCGACGGGGATCGGGTCGCTGTCGATGTCCATGAAGTAGTAGCCGTTGATGGTAAAGGGGCAGGCGACCCGCCGCATGACGAGGTTGTCGAAGCGACAGTCCTCGACCACGCCGCCGCGACCGCGCTGGGTCTTGATCCGGACGCCGCGGTCGGTGTCGGTGAACGTGCAGTTACTGACGGTCACGTCGCGCACGTCGCCGGACATCTCCGAGCCGATGACGACGCCGCCGTGGCCCGCCTCGACCGTGCAGTTCGTCACGGTGATCCCCGAGGCCGGGCGGCCGATCCGTCGGCCCTCCTCGTCCTTACCGGACTTGATGCAGATGGCGTCGTCGCCGGCGTTGAGGTAGCAGTCGCTGATGCGCACGTAGCGCGAGGAGTCGATGTCGATCCCGTCGCCGTTCGGGGCGTCCGCCGGGTTCTCGACGTTCACGTCGTGGAGAGTCACGTTGTCGGAGAAGACGACGTGGGTGTTCCAGAACGGCGAGTTCTGGAGGGTGATCCCCGAGACGGAGACGTTCTCCGAGCGGTCGATCTGAAAGAGCGGCGGTCGGAGCGTGAAACTGCTCACGTCGTCGGCCTTGTCGTTTTCCGCGTGGAACTCGTCGAGGCGCTCGGCGAGCGATTCGGGCAGCTCGTCGTCGACGCCGTAGAACTGCCACCAGTAGTCGCCCTGGCCGTCGACGGTGCCCCGACCCGTTATCTCGACGTTCTCGGCCTCCTCGACGAGCAGACAGGGGTGGAAGCCGGTCTGATTCCAGCCTTCCCAGCGGCTCTCCCGGGCCGGGAACGCCTCGTGGTCCCGCGCGAACGAGAGCGTCGCGCCCGCCTGCAGCTCCAGCGTGGTGTGGCTCCCGACCGTGAGCGGGCCGGTCAGGTACTCGCCGGGCGGGACGACCACGGTCCCGCCCGTCTCCGCGCACTCGTCGAGCGCCGACTGGATGGCTTCGGTGTCGCGCTGGTCGCCCGTCCCGGTCGCGCCGAAGTCTCTCACGTCGCGTGTCCCGTCGCTGTGAGTCATACGCTCACGTTCATCGACTCCATTGATAAAATTTCTCACCCCCGCCCGGACGCGGCGGTACGACCCGGTCGCCCCGCTCGAAGACTCTCAGCGCTCGCCGACGGTCCCGTCGGCGCGGCGGCCGAGCGGCCGCGAGAAGGACAGGTCCCGGCCGTCGAACTCGGCGACGGATTCCTCGTCGATCTCGACGCCGAGACCCGGGCCGTCGGGCACGTCGATAAAGCCCTCGCTCACGTCGAACAGCTCGGGATTGTCGACGTAGCGAAAGGCGCCGTCGGTCGAGTGGAGCACCTGTTCCTGAACGAGCGCGTTGGGGACCGCGGCGTCGATCTGGAGCGAGGCCGCCGTACAGACCGGGCCCATCGGGCAGTGCGGTGCGATCGATACGTCGTAGGTCTCGGCCACGTCCGCGATCTTCTTGGTCTCGGTGATGCCGCCGGCGTTGGACACGTCGGGCTGGACCACGTCGACGGCGTCGGCCTCCAGCAGCGGCCGGAAGTCCGAGCGGCTGTACAGCCGCTCGCCGGTCGCGATCGGCAGGCGCGTCGACTCGGCGATCCGGGGGAGGGCGTGGTCGTGTTCGGGCGTGACGGGTTCTTCGACGAACATCGGGTCGTAGGGTTCGAGCGCCGCGGCGAGCTGGCGCGCCATCGTCTTCGACGCGCGGCCGTGGAAGTCGACGGCGACGTCGATATCCGGGCCGACAGCCTCGCGCACGGCACCGACGATATCGGCGGCAGCGTCGACGCTGGCGGGCGTGTCGATCGGTTCGAGCCCGCCGGTGGGGACGAGTTTCAGCGCCCGGAACCCCGCCTCGACCTCGCGCTCGGCGGCGCGGGCGGCGGCCGCGGCGGGGTCGTCGGCCCCCTCTCGGTGAGCCCGGACGTGCTGGTAGGCGCGGATCCGCTCGCGGGCCGGCCCGCCCAGGAGTTCGTAGACCGGCGCGCCGAACTCTTTGCCCTTGAGGTCCCACAGCGCCTGGTCGATGCCGGCGATGGCGCTCATGTGGATCGGCCCGCCGCGGTAGAAGCTGCTGCGATACATGGCCCCCCAGTGGTCCTCGATGGGCGCCGGGTCCTCGCCGAGGACGTACTGCTCCATCATCTGTGCCACCGCCGCGGGCGTCGCCGACGGGGCGTCGCCCTCGTAGTGCCACTTGGAGTACGGTTCGCCCCAGCCGACGCGCCCGTCGCTCGTCTCCAGCTTCAGGAGCTGCCAGCGCGGCGGCACCTCGTATAACTCGTAGTCGGTGATCCGCATCGTCCCCCTCTCCACCGCGAGGATTCATGAATCTATGTCACCGGCTCCCGCGGAGCGGTCACTCACCGCGGGTCTGGACTGACCCGCTCGACGAAGGGCCACACCCCGTCGGCGTAGTACCGATGGCCGCCCTCACCTTCGTAAAGCGCGCAGCGGCCCGCGGCGTCGACCGCCCCGTAGATCGATTCGAGGCGGTCGAACGCCCGGCGGGCCCCCTCGATCGGGAAGATGTGGTCGTCGACGCCGTTGACGGCGACGAACGGCCGCGGCGCGACGAGGCCGGCGATGTCCCACTGCTCGCCGAGGCCGACGACGCCGGGGACGTAGTTGCACTCGCAGTGGTCGACGGCGGCGATCGAGTCCTCGAACGAGCAGAAATAGGACGACACCGCGGCGATATCGACGCGCTCGTCGACGGCGGCCGCGAACAGCGCGGTCGCGCCGCCGCCGGAGTGACCCGTCAGCACGACCCGGTCGTCGAAGCGCTCGTCGGACTCGACGAAGTCGAGCAGGCGAGTCACGTCCCAGACGCGGTCGCCGGCCAGCGAGCGGCCGAACAGCTGGGCGTGCAGCTGCAGGGTGTGACAGGTGCGATAGCCCAGCTCCTCGTCGTCGCGGTTCGCGAGAGCGCCCAGACCGCGCGTCGTCGGCGCGAGCGCAGCGAACCCGCGCTCGACGGCCTGGATGGCCATATCGCGCTGCTCCTCGCGGATCTGCCGGCGCTGTTCGTCCGTATCGGGCCGGCCGGTCGTGGCGGCTCGACCGCCCTCGCCGTGTCCGTGCAGCGTGATCGCGACGGGGTACGGCGGGTCGCGGTCGTCGGGCAGGAGTATCGAGACCGGCAGTCGGAAGTCCGACTCGGTGCACAGCCGCCACTCCTCTCGGGAATGAGGCGGTCCGTCAGTGCCCTCACCGCCCACCCGCTCGACGCGCTCGGGCGAGAGCGGCGGGACGCCGGCGGCCTCGATCGTCGGAAGCCCGAGGACCGACCGCAGGTCCGCCCGAAATTCGGTCTGCCAGTCCCGGAACGCGTCGCCGGTCTCCCCGTGGTAAGCGTGGCGACGGTCGTGGTCGCCGAACAGCCGCCCGGTCCACTGGTCGGGATACAGGTGTTCGTGCCCGTCCCGAGACGGGCGCTCGTCCTCGGCCATGGTACCTCTCGATGGTCAGGGAGAGCATAAATCCGATCGGTGGCGCGGGGTCCGGGCCGGACGGGGGTAGAAGACGTTTTCAGCGTCCGGGCCGAGCATACGAGCATGGTCTCGAACAGGGAGTCGCTCGCGACCGACACCGACCGCGAGACGGCGCTGGACTGCATCGAGGCGGCGATCGAGGCGGGCTCCCCGGAGACGGCGACGCGTTCGGCGGTCGAGCTGGACGGGCGGACGCTCGCGGTCGAGGGGTCGAGCTACGATCTGGACGAGTACGACGAGGTGGTCGTCGTCGGCGCCGGGAAGGCCGCCGGCGGCGTCGCTCGCGCCCTCGAATCGGTCCTCGGCGACGCGCTCACCGACGGGGTCGTCGTCACGAAACACCCGGTCGAGACCGAGCGCGTCCGCGCGGCGGTCGGCGACCACCCGCTCCCGAGCGAGCGCGGCGTCGAGGCGACGACCGACCTGGTCGAGACCGTGCGAGCGGCCGACGAGCGGACGCTCGTCCTGTTCGTCCTCACCGGCGGCGCGAGCGCGCTCCTGACCGCGCCGGCGGGGTCGCTGACGGTCGCGGACCTGCGGGAGACGACCGAGGCGTTGCTGTCGAGCGGCGTCCCGATCGGCGGGATCAACGCCGTGCGCAAGCATCTCTCGGTGGTCAAGGGCGGCCGGCTGGCCCGCGAGGCGGCACCGGCGACGGTCTGCGGGCTCGTCCTCTCGGACGTGGTGGGGAACGATCTGTCGACGATCGGCAGCGGGCCGACCGTGCCCGACGAGACAACGTTCGCCGACGCGCTCGGCGTCCTCGACCGCTACGGCGTGGCCGTTCCCGAAGCCGTTCGCGAGCATCTGGAAGCCGAGGCAGGCGGGGAGACGCCCGGCCCGTCCGATCCGGCGTTCGACAGAGTGGAGCACCACCTGATCGCCGACAACATGACCGCGCTGGAGGGAGCGGCCGACGCGGCCGACGCGGCCGGGTACGAGCCGCTGATCCTGACCTCGCGGCTGCGCGGCGAAGCGAGCGAGGTCGGCAAAGTGCTCGTCTCGATGGGTGCGGAATCGGGCGCGACGGGCACGCCCGTCGAACCGCCCGCGGTCCTGCTGGCCGGCGGAGAATGTACGGTCTCGATCGACGGCACGGGCGGCAGCGGCGGCCCGAATCAGGAACTCGCGCTCTCGGCGGCGCTGGAGGGCGAGGCGGTCGTCCTCGCGGCGGTCGACACCGACGGCGAGGACGGGAGTTCGGACGCGGCCGGAGCCATCGTCGACGGGTCGACGGTCGGCGAGGGCGACCGCGAGGGCGCCCGGGCGCACCTCGATTCCAACGACGCCGGCACGTATCTCGCCGAGGTCGGCGCGACGACCGAGACGGGACCGACCGGGACGAACGTCAACGACGTGGTCGTCATGGTCGTCGGCGAGCGGTCGTCCTGAGCGGCGAGCGGGCTACGGCGTGAGAGGTCACCGCTGCTCGGTCGCGACGGTGTCGACGACGCCGCGCAGGTAGCCGACGGTGAACCCGCGGGCGCGGTGGCGCCAGTCCGTGTCGTCGACCATCTCGGGGACGTGGTCGGGGATGACGACGCCGTCGAAGCCCACGTCGACGAGCGCGCGGACGGCGTCGGCCGTGACGAAGTTGCCCTCGTCGACGAACGTCTCGTGGAACTCGGGCATCGAGCCGACCACGTCGCGGAAGTGGACGAACACGATGTCGTCGCGCTCGCCGAACCGACGGATGACTTCGGGGACGTGCTCGCCCATCTGGGAGAAACAGCCCAGGCAGAGCTTCAACCCGTGGTTGTCGCTCGGTACGAGGTCCATGGCTTCCTCGAAGTTCTCGACGTTGCGGAACAGGCGGGGGATGCCACCCAGCGACTCCAGAACGGGCGGGTCGACGGGGTGCAGCGCCAGGTCGACGCCGGCCTCTTCGGCGACCGGGAGGACACGCTCGAGAAACCGCTCGTAGTTGTCCCAGAACTCCGCCTCGGTGTACGCGCGGTCGATGCCGGGCGCGAGTTCGTCGGGCTCGTCGATTTCGTCGAGGTCGAAGGCCGTTCCGATGGCGCCGCCGCGGAGTTCGACGGGCTCGGTCCGCATCGGCACCACGCCGCGGGGGTTCCACTGATAGCCCAGGACGGGGATGTCGGCCGCCCCGAGGTTGCGGACCAGCGTCGTGATCGAATCGAGCGCCTCGTCGGCTCCCTCGCGGTCGAACATGATGTCGCCGTACAGCGAGTACGGCAGCGACTGGATGCCGGCCAGGCGCAGCCCCGCGTCCTCGACGCGTTCGCGCGCGGCTTCCAGTTCGTCGACAGAGGGGATCTGTCCGGGTCCGACGGCGATCGTCTCGGTCTCGGCGGCGTCGCGGTCGTTGAACTCGTCGGGCTCCTCCTCGGTGTCGGCGTGGTCGACGAAGATATCGGTCGCGCCCAGCTGGCGGAGATACCGCAGTCGCTTCTCGGAGAGATCGCGGGTCCGTACCCCGACACGCGGCGTCGCAGGAGCGTCGTTCATACCGACGGGGTCACGCTACTGGCTCAAAAGGCCACTCACTGCGGTCCGTTCGTCCGCTATCGGGGGTCGCCAGAAGCAGGGCCGATGGTGCGTCGCACCACTGCGGCCGGAGAGTCGCGCTTACTCCCCGACGACGGGGTTTTCGAGCGTGCCGATGCCCTCGATCTCGGCCTCGCAGGTGTCGCCGGGCTGCAGGAGTTCCGGCGGCTCGCGGAAGATGCCGACGCCGCCGGGCGTCCCGGTCGTGACCACGTCGCCAGGTTCGAGCGTCATATCGGCGCTGATGTAGCTGACCAGCTCGTGGATGTCGAAAATGAACTGCTCGGTGTTCGAGGCCTGCTTGGTCTCGCCGTTGACGCGCAACTCGACGTCGACGGCGTTGGGGTCGAAGTCGTCGCCCGCGACCAGCGTCGGGCCCAGCGGGGCGAAGGTGTCGTAGCTCTTGCCGCGGAAGAACTGCCCGTCGGACATCTGGGCGTCGCGACCGCTGACGTCGTTGAGCACCGTGTAGCCGGCGACGAAGTCGTCGACCTCGTCCTCCTCGACGTCGGTGGCCCGGCGACCGATCACGGCGGCGAGTTCGACCTCGTAGTCGACCTGCTCGTCGCCGCCGGGGTGACGGATGGGGCTGCCGGGGTTCGTGACGGCGGTCGATGCCTTCGAGAACAGCATCGGTACGTCGGGGACTTCCTCGTCCTGCTCCTCGGCGTGATCGTGGTAGTTGAGCCCCGCACAGACGATCTTGCCGGGCCGGGGGACCGGCGCGAGTCGGTCGACCTCGTCGGGGTCGACGACCGGGAGCGCCCCGTCGTCGACGGCGCTCGCCAGTCGGTCGAGATACCGCTCGTTCGTCAGGTCCTCGTAGCTCGGTTCGTCGGCCGGATCCGCGGCGAGCGCGTGGATGCCCGCGTCGGTCTGGACGCCCCAGGTGGGGCCGCTTCCGTCGGAATATCGAACGAATTGCATCGATCGGGAGAGGTGCGCACTCGCACTTAAATTGGCCGGTCGGGAGGGCGGCGCAACGGGACGGCCGCTCTCGGGGTACCGCCACGGATATCTTTAAGATTGAACCCGCACACGGTGGGAGTATGGACTCGGATCTATCGAGGGAGTCGCTCGCGGTCCCGGAGGCGGCGATCGACGAGGCCTGTGGCGAGACACCCGTTCCGGAACTTGGCGTGATCGAGCAGGTCTGGGAGACCGACCCGATACCGACCGACGAGATCGCCGCGGCGGCCGGCGAGGCGTTCGCGTCGCTGCCGCTGGAGGAAGTGCCCGATGGCGGGGCGGTCGCGATCGGTGCCGGCAGCCGCGGCATCGCCAACCTCGCGGCGATCGTCGGCGGCGTCGTCGCCGAGGCCCAGGATCGGGGCTACGAGCCGTTCGTCTTCCCGGCGATGGGCAGCCACGGCGGGGCGACCGCCGAGGGCCAGCGGGAGATGCTGGCCGAACTCGGCGTCGACGAGGAAACCGTCGGCTGCGAGATCCGCTCCAGCATGGACACCGTCGAGGTCGGCCGCACCGCCGATCGGGACGTGCCAGTGGTCGCCGACGCCAACGCCGTCGAAGCCGACGCCATCGTCCCAATCAATCGCGTGAAACCGCACACCGACTTCGACGGCACCGTCGAGAGCGGCCTCTCGAAGATGCTCGTCATCGGGATGGGCAAACAGCGCGGCGCCAAGACCGCCCACGACTGGGCCGTCGACTGGTCGCTACGGAACATGATCCCCGAGATCACCGAGCGCCTGCTCGACGAACTCCCCGTCGTCGGCGGCGTCGCCATCCTCGAAGACCAGCGCGACGACACCGCCCTGTTGGAGGGTGTCCCCCCCGAGGGCTTCCTCGACCGCGAAGCGGAGCTGCTCGAACGGGCCTACGACGAGATGCCGACGCTGCCGTTCGACGACATCGACGTGCTCGTGCTCGACCGCCAGGGTAAGGACATCAGCGGCCAGGGCATGGACACCAACGTCATCGGCCGTCGTCCGTTCGCCATCCAGGAGCCCGAACCCGACCTGCCCGACATCAAGCGGATCTACACGCGCGGGCTGACGGAGACGACCCACGGCAACGCCATGGGGATGGGCTCGGCGGACTTCGTCCACGCCGATCTGCTGGCGGAGATCGAGATGCCGACGACGCTCATCAACGCGCTGACGGCGAGCACGACCCGCGGCGTCCGACTGCCGCCGGCAGTCGAGACCGACCGGGCCGGGCTGATCGCGGCGCTGTCGACCATCGGTATCGTCGATCCGGAGACCGTGCGGGTCCTCCGCGCGCCGGACACGATGCACCTCCAGCGCCTGTACGCCTCGCCGGCGCTCGTCGACGAGGCGCGCGAGCGCGAGGACCTCCGCGTCGTCGCCGAGCCCTCGCCAATCGAGTTCGACGACGGTGAGTTCGCGGCGCCGCCGGCACACGAGCGGGGCGACGAGTGAGCGGAAACTGAAAAAGCGGCGCTGCTCCGGTTCAGTCGTCGAGTTCGGTCATCTCGACGCGGCGGCCCTCCTCGTGAGACAGGTGGGCGGCCTCGGTGAGCTGGACGCCACGGGCGCCCGCGGAAAAGTCCCACGGGAACGGTTCGTCGGCGACGACGTGGCGAACGAACGCCTCCCACTGGGTCTTGAACGCGTTGTCGAACTCGCGGTTGTTCGGAACCGCCGCCCAGTCCTCGGTGAAGTCGTGCTCCTTGGGCGTGTCTGGGTTCCACTCGGGTTTGGGCGTGTTGGCGTGACCCTGGGTCTTGCAGTCGCGCAGGCCAGCGACGGCGCTGCCCTCCGTACCGTCGACCTGGATCTCCAGCAGGTCGTCGCGGTTGACTCGGACGGTCCACGAAGAGTTGAGCTGGGCGACGACGTCGTCTTCGAGTTCCATGATGGCGTAGGCGGCGTCGTCGGCGGTCGCCTCGTAGGGCTCGCCGTCCTCGTCGACGCGTTCGTGGACGTGTGTCGTCTCGTGGCTGCGAACGGTCTGGACCTCGCCGAAGAGGTTCTCGAGGACGTAGCTCCAGTGTGAGTACATGTCGTCGACGATGCCGCCGCCGTCCTCGGCGCGGTAGTTCCAGGAGGGCCGTTGGGCGGGCTGGCCGTGACCGGTGAACACCCAGTAGCCGAACTCGACGCGCACGGAGAGGATGTCGCCGAAGAAACCCTGATCGATGAGCCGCTGGAGCTTCATGACGCCCGGCAGCCAGAGCTTGTCCTGGACGATCCCGTGTTTCGAGTCGGAAGCCTCGGCCGTCGCAGCGACCTCGCGGGCGGTTTCGAGGTCGCCGGCCAGGGGCTTCTCACAGTAGACGTCCTTGCCGGCCTCGATGGCCTTCGTGACGGCCTCCGCTCGCCGAGAGGTGATCTGCGAGTCGAAGTAGATCTCGTCGTCGCCCTCCAGCACCGTCTCCAGGTCGGGGTCGGCGACGTAGCGCTCGACGCCGTGCTCCTCGCTCAGCCGCTCCAGTTTGCGCTCGTTGCGGCCGACCAGGATCGGGTCCGGCAGCACCCGCTCGCCGTCCGGAAGTTCGACGCCGCCCTGGTCCCGGATCGCACAGATCGACCGGATGAGATGTTGATTCGTCCCCATGCGACCGGTCACGCCGTTCATGATGATACCGATCTCTTGCATCGTTCGTCGTCCCCGACTGTGTATCAAAATCGTAATAACGTTTCGATCACCCGGGGTGAACGCGTCGTCCCTGTGGGCCAGGGGAGCGAGCGATCCGACCCGCGGAGAGCGGCGCGACGGCGACGTCCGGCGCGCCTGGTGCCAAAAGTATAAATACTATGTCTGAGCACACGCGATCATGTCCACGAAGATCGGATACGTGGGTGTCGAACATCACCACCGGGACCCGTACTTCACGGTCGCCAGCGGCCTCGGCCTGGACGTGACGGCCGTCTGCGAGCCGGGCCGGCGGGTCGACCTCGACAGCCTCACCGCGATGGACGACCGCCCCGACGAGATCACCACCGAAGGCGGCGACGTGGCGGATCTCGTCGCCGACGCCGAGGTCTACGAGGACCCCCACCGACTGGTCGCCGAGGCCGACGTCGACGTGGTGTGGATCACCTACCGGAGCGACGAGACGCCCGCCATCATCGAGACCGCCGTCGAGAACGGCGTCCACGCAGTCAGCGAGAAACCCATCGCCCGCACCGCCGCCGACCTCGAAGGGATCGCCGAGGAGGCCAACGACGCGGGCGTCACCGTCTCGCCGACGCTGTACTACCGGACGAACCCGGTCGCGATGGATATCCGCGAGCGGGTCACAGACGGCTTTTTCGGCGACATCTGGACCGTACAGGGGCGGTTCAACGCCAGCCAGCTCTCCGTCCGGAACACCGACCACTACGTCTACGACGCGGCGGCCAGCCGCGGGGGCGCGCTGCAGTGGATCGGCCCCCACTGGCTGGACGCGATGCCGTGGATGCTCGACGACCCCATCGCCAGAGTGAACGCCAGCTTCCACGACGCCGAAGAGGCCGACGTGGACGCCGGCGCCGTCCTCCAGTTCGAGACCGAGAGCGGCACGCTGGGGACCTACCACACGGGCTACTACCTCAGCGACCGCGGCAAGGACACCCACTTCGGCCTGTACGGAACCGACGCCCAGGCGCAGACGCCGCTGCATCACGACTCCCTCCAGCACGAGCCCACGATTCCCCTCGAAATCACCTCGGAAGACCCCGACTGGACGGCCGCACCCAAGCGGACCGTCGAGTACGAGTTCACCTACGACCGCTTCCCCGCGTTCGGCGACTTCGTCTACGACTACTTCGAGTCGTACTTCGACGGCTACGAGACTGGCGACGTGCCCGCCAGCGTCGACGACGCCGTCCAACTGCTCCGGGTCCTCGACGCGGCCTACGACTCGGCCGACCGCGACGAATGGGTCGCCGTCGACGGCTGAGACTGTCCGGTCGACCACCGCCCGCCGCGACGGGTTTCCGTCCCCGACGCGAGTGGCCACATCGGAACGGGTTTCGACCGCTATCACCGCGACCGAACCGCCGATACCCTCCCCAATGGTTCCTGATATCGTGAGACGTAGCATACATAATAATTCTAATCAAATATCGGAATAGTCGTATATTTTATATTTATTCGTTCGACGTCCACCGCTCCACCGAGGCGGCCGGTGACGAAATCCGAGGACGGGGACCGGTGGCCGTCCGGCGATCGGTCGAAGCGATCGAGGCCGTGTCGACGCTCGCCTCGGGTCGGCAAGTGGTAGTCGGTTTCAGTGCGATGATGGCCCAGAAACGCGTCTCCCCCGGCGATCTGGACCGAAACCGGTGAAACCGGTTCGGCGACGGGCGGACGATCCGTGTAGACAGGAAGAGAGCCATCGTGAGGGGCGATAGCGCGCGAATAGGCGGTAGTTACCGGATCGAACCGCTCTCACGCCGCGTCCACCGACCGGTCCCGGGCGCGGGGTGGTCGTCCCGTCGGGACCGAAGCCGCCGTCCGTCGGCTCCACGGCATCGCTCGGTAGCGCGCACTGTGGAGGGCGAATACGGTACGATCGTATCGTCTAGCAATGATAGACAGAAATGCGAGAACTGATCGTCGATCCTATCGTCGTCCACTCGACGGAGCGGTTCGCCGCTTCAGGAATACATATGTCGCTTACGGAAGTCACGACGGATATCGTCTATGACGCCTGATACTGTTCGCGTGCGGACCGACGACGAGATCGACCGCGTCGACCCCGAGCTGCACGGTCACTTCGCCGAACACCTCGGTCGGTGTGTCTACGGTGGGATCTGGGTCGGCGACGACGACCGAGTGCCGACGACGGACGGCATCCGCGAGGACACCGTGGAACTGCTCTCGGATCTGGGGATCCACCAGCTCCGGTGGCCTGGCGGCTGTTTCGCGGACGCGTATCACTGGCACGACGGCGTCGGCCCCCGCGACGAGCGGCCGCGTCGCACGAACGACTTCTGGGCGCAGGGCCGCGAGGAGGCGTTCGTCGAGTCCAACGCCTTCGGTACCGAGGAGTTCCTGCGTCTCTGCGAGCTGGTCGACGCCGAGCCGTTCCTGGCCGCGAACGTCGGGTCGGGCTCCCCTCGGGAGGCCAGCGACTGGGTGGAGTACTGCAACGGTGACGCCGACACGACGCTCGCCCGCGAGCGGGCCGAGAACGGCTCTGAGGAGCCCCACGACGTGACCTACTGGGGTGTCGGCAACGAGAACTGGGGCTGTGGCGGGAAGTTCGACCCCGAGACCTACGCCAACGAGTTCCGGCGGTTCGCCCACTTCATGCGTCTGCGTGGCGCCGAGGAGACGATCGCCTGCGGGCACATCACCGACGACTGGAACCGGCGCTTTCTCGCCGAGCTCACCGAGCCGGACCTGATGGACCACCTCTCGATTCACCGTTACTTCGGGCGCTGGGACGGCGACTGCGGCAGTGCCACCGAGTTCGACGAGGAGCAGTACTACCTGCTGTTCGCCGAGTCGCTGAAGGTCGGCCGCCAGATCGACAGCGCGGCGGCCGCGGTCGACACGTACGCCTCGACCGACGACGTGGGCATCGCCGTCGACGAGTGGGGCGCCTGGCACCCCGAAGCGACGAGCGAGAACGGCCTCGAACAGGAAAACAGCGTGCGCGACGCGGTGGCGGCCGCCGGCGTCCTCGACGATTTCAACCATCGTGCGGACCTCGTGTCGATGGCCAACCTCGCACAGACCGTGAACGTCCTGCAATGCGTCATCCAGACCGACGAAGAGGCCGCGTGGCCGACGCCGACCTACCGAGTGCTGGACCTGTACAGCCCCCACGTCGGTGCCACGGCCCTCCGGACTTCGGTCGAGACCGACGCGGTCGAGACGGAGCTGTGGGACGTGCCGCTCGTCAGCGCGTCGGCGACCCACGACGAAGAGGGGACGTACGTCACCCTCAGCAACCGGTCGCTCGACGAGGAACGGACGGTCGGCGTCGCTGTCGACGGTGAAGTCAGCGACGCGACGGGTGAGGTCCTGTTCGCCGAGGACGACCCCGCCGACTACTCCACTCGCGAGAACACCGCCGAGTTCGCGTCGGCCGACCTCGACGTGACGACCGAGGACGGAGACCTCGTCGTCGAACTCCCGCCCAACAGCGTCGCGAGCCTGTCCGTCGAGTCGGTCTGAGACGGCCGACGACAGTCGGCTTGCCGTCGTCTTCGGGTGCGCGTTCTCCCGGGAGGTGTCCGGAGCGCGCCCCACGCGAGCGAGTCGTCCATCTCGGACCGAACGGCCCACCAGCGGATCGTTTCTGGACAGTTACTGTGGAGTGTTCGACACGAAGTTACTACTCCGGCATAGTCCATAATAGATAATGCATGTCCACAGAGAGCGAACCGCAAGATCCGGCGGAGCGAAAGTCCGCGATCAGGCAGCGACACGAGCAGGCGGCGAACGAGGTCCTCCCGGACCATCGGGAGCTGTTCGTCGGTGGGAAGTGGGTTCCGAGCATCTCCGGGGAAACCTTCGAGACGACGGACCCAACGACCGGCGAGGCCCTCGCCGAGGTCGAGGCCGGGGGCACCGAGGACATCGACCGGGCCGTCGCGGCCGCGTGGGAGGCCTACGACGAGACCTACGGGGAGATGTCGACGGCCGGGCGCCAGGCGATGCTCGAATCCATCGCCGACGTCGTCGAGGACAACGAGGAGGAGTTCGCGCGCCTGGAGAGCCTGGACAACGGCAAACCGATCAGCGAGGCGCGTATCGACATGGGCCTGGTCGCCGACCACTTCCGGTACTTCGCCGGCATCGCCCGCGCCCACGAGGGGACGACCGTCGAGACCGACGACAGCAGGCACGTCCAGACGCTCCGGGAGCCCTACGGCGTCGTCGGACAGATCATCCCGTGGAACTTCCCGCTGCTGATGGCGGCCTGGAAGCTCGGCCCCGCGCTGGCGGCCGGCAACACGGTCGTGCTCAAGCCCGCCGAGGAGACGCCGCTGACGGTCCTGAAACTGATGGAACTCACCGAGGACGTGATCCCGGCGGGCGTCGTGAACGTCGTCACCGGGTTCGGCCCGGAGGCGGGCGCACCCCTCGCCGAACACCCGGACGTTCGGAAACTCGCGTTCACCGGGTCGACCGAGATCGGTCGGGAGGTCATGAAGAGCGCCGCCGACACCATCACCGATCTCACGCTGGAGCTGGGCGGGAAGAGTCCGCTGGTCGTCTTCCCCGACGCGGACCTCGAGCGGGCCGTCGAGACGACCATCACGGCTATCTTCTTCAACACCGGCGAGTGCTGCTGCGCCGGGTCGCGACTGTTCGTCCACGAGGACGTGAAAGACGAGTTCCTCGACGAGCTGGCGGCCGCGGCGGAGGAGCTGACCGTCGACGACCCGCTACTGGAGTCGACGGATCTCGGCCCGAAGGTGACCGCCGAGCAGGTCGAGCGGACGATGGGCTACATCCAGGAGGCCGAGCAGGCGGGCGCGGCGTTCGTCACCGGCGGG
>Ga0207755_100467_pt1 | contig 19092 bp, 13 predicted proteins | sample A23P2SouthBayCA_FD_187734 | JGI IMG/M metagenome (GOLD analysis project Ga0207755, IMG submission 187734) | Aerobic enrichment media microbial communities from Bioluminiscent Bay, La Parguera, Puerto Rico - A23 P2 (SPAdes) | ecosystem: Environmental > Aquatic > Marine > Unclassified ...
GGGGGGGGGGGTACTTAAACGACCTCACGAATTCGAGAACGTCCTACCCGACTTCGACGTGATTTCTTACTCGCCTATGGCATTGCAACAGAGACAAGACCATTCCGCAGACCAGATGGGTAGCTCGGCGTCTCAAGCTGCTATCGACGCAGAGGATGTCCACGTGACGTACGACGATGGAACCGAAGCCGTCCAAGGCGTCTCTCTCAACGTCGACAAAGGCGAGTTCTTCGGATTCCTCGGACCGAACGGGGCTGGCAAGACGACCACTATCAAAACCCTCGTGACGCTTCTGTCCCCGACACAGGGGTCGGTTCGAATCAACGGCTACGATACGAAAACCGACCCACAGGCTGTGCGTGAATCCATCGGCTACATGGCCCAAGAGACGAGTATCGACTTCGAACTGACGCCACGTGAAAATTTACGCATCGCGTGTCAGATGTACGGCGTTCCGAGAGACGAACGGGAGGAGCGTATCGAGGACCTCCTCGAACTCGTCGATTTGCGAGACGTTGCCGACAAGCGAGCAGAGACGTTCTCGGGAGGGATGCAGAAGCGACTCGATACTGCGACCGTGCTCGTCCATCGTCCCCCGGTGGTTTTCCTCGACGAGCCAACGACCGGTCTCGATCCCGAGGCACGACTCCGGGTCTGGAATTACTTCGAGAAAATCAACGACCGAGGAACGACGGTGTTTCTCACGACGCAGTATCTCGAAGAAGCGAACGAACTGTGTGACCGACTCGCCATCCTTCAAGACTGCCAAATCACGCACACTGGAACACCTGACGAACTCAAATCAGCCATCGGGACGGATACCGCCACACTGTCACTGAAAGACCCGTCGGACCAGAAACGCCGCCAGGCGGTGCATGTTGTCCGTCAACTCGACGCCCTCAAGGCGGCAACCATCGAACAGACCGCCGAGGGCTTGATTATCGAAGCCGACAACGTGCGCTCTGCCGTGGGCGACCTGTTCACCGAATTGGCCGCGGCGGATATCACAATCACCGATTTCGATGTTCAATCACCGACGCTTGACGACGTCTTTCTCACGCTGGCCGGAGGGTCTGAGATCGAAGAAAACGGCATCGCTACAGAAACCGCGACCGTTCAGGAGGTGACTCGATGAGCGGCGTTACCGACGAGTCGGGTATCGAGAGCGATTCAGCAACGCGAGCATCGGGGAACGGTTCCCTAACGGACGCACGAATCAGTTTCAAGCGATGGCTCGTCAAGACCTCGCGCAACCCCTACGTGACGTTCACCTCCCTAGTCCAGCCGATTATCTTCTTCGTCCTCATGGCCGAAGTCCTCGGCGCCATCGCGGGAGGCGCCATCTCCCAATCCGTCAGTAGTGGCGTTTCCTACGTGACGTATCTCACACCCGCGATTATTATTCAATCAGCACTGGCCGCCGCTGCCGTCTCCGGTATCGGTTTGGTCGACGATATGGAGACGGGGATGTTCGACAAGACGCTCATCTCCCCGATGCATCGGAGCGCGATGTTCGTCGGTAAAATGCTGTCCGAGGTGGTTCGGATTACCGTCCAGACGGGCATCATTCTCGTGCTCGGCTACCTGCTGTTGAGTGTAAAGTCTGGGGCGTCTGTCGACCACTACCTCCAGACAGGGCTGTTCGGCGTCGTGGGTATCTTCGTTGTCGCAATCGTCTTCGGTGGCGTGTTCATGGCGTACTCGAACATCGTCGCGCTCGTCACCCGCGACCGAGAAGCCACGGTGATGATTGCGAATCTGCTGACGTTCCCGCTACTGTTTATCTCCAGTGCGTTCCTTCCGCTCGAGGTCCTCCCAGGCTGGATTCAAGCGGTCGCAGTCGTCAACCCCATCACCTACGGCGTCGATGGCATCCGAGCGCTCATGCTCGGACAGGACGTGATGTCGGTCTTCGAGGTAACGGCGTTCACTGGATTCTGGAACACAGTCATTCCCGCGGTTGGTGTTCTCTTAGCGTTCAACGTGGTTTTGGGTGCCATTGCTGTCGGTCTGCTCAAGCGAGCCTCCAAGGCTGAAGTTCAGTAACGTCTCATCTCTCGTTCTTGGCAGTTCACTCCCGAATTGCAGTGGTTTTGGAGACTGCGTCGGCGTAGACCGAACTAATCGACGAACGGTGAGACTGCGCGAGGACTCCTCAAATCGAGTGTCGCAGTATACCCCTCCGGTATTAAACGGCCGAATGGCTGAGAGACAGGCATTCTCCACGTCCACAATAACGACGAGACGTATCCATGCAGACAGTGACTTCGGCAGATGGTACCAGTATCGCATTCGAACAACACGGAGAGGGACCACCGCTCGTTCTCCTTCACGGAGGATCATCTCCTCAGTATTGGAAGCCGTTAGTTCCTCACTTCGCCGAAGACTACACGGTCACTATTCCTCATCGACGTGGAGTTGGAGAAAGCGGTGACTCCACGGAGTATTATCTTGACCGAGGAGTCGAGGACGTTCGAGCCGTCATTGACGCAGTCGAGGGGACCCCCGTTCTGTTCGGGCATTCCTTCGGCGGTCTGTTGGCGATTGAGGCCGCACGAACGACGTCGGTAAGGAAGGTCATCGCATACGAGCCCGCAGTCCTCATTGGCGAATATCGAGAGCAGGCCGACCTCGCCGCACAGATGCAAGACCGAATCGATGCGGGCGACCGACGCGAAGCGATGAAGTTCTACATCAGCGAGGTGATGCACGGTGGCGAAATCGAGAATCTGGAAGGCTGGCTCGCCGAGTGGCCGCCATGGCCAGATATCGTCGCGCTGACCGAGAACATCGCCCGAATCAACCGCGCTATCGAACAGTACCAGCTCCCGGACTCACTCGACATCGACGCGCCCGTGCTTTTGCTGACTGGCACCGAGGGACCACCCCACCTCCGAGACGGCATCCGTGCGGTGGATGCGGCCCTCTCGGACGGCCAACTCGTCGAGTTCGAGGGCGTCGGCCACGGCGGTCCAACAGAAGCACCGGACCGCATCACGGCGACGGTCCGTGATTTCATCGACGAGCAGGAAACGCCAGTCGCGGAGCACGGTATCTAACCCCGACTCCGCTCGGTATTATCGCAGTATGTCATCCACCGTGACCCTGTGCGGTGGGGCGAGGCGGAAACGTTCCACCGTCTTCGGTTTCCGATAGCGACCCCTAGAGTGCGCCTCCGTCCCGTTCGGGGACGCCCCTCGTCATATCGGGTCGACGCACGCCCGACCGGACCCCAGATTGCCAGCACGAACCTCAAATCCGGCGAGTCGAGCCAAACCGAACGCTGCGAATAGTTCAGTCCCTCTCCCATGTCGCCAGATATCTTGATTCACGACGCGACGGTGTTGACTGTCGACGAGAACAATCACCTGTATCGAAACGGAACGGTTGTCGTCGACGATGGGATAATTCAGTCGGTTCGGCCCTCGGAACCGGACGACGCCGATGCAGTCGCCGAAACCGTCATCGACGGAAGCGGTCGGCTCGTCATGCCGGGGTTGGTCAACGCCCACGCTCACCTCGAACTGACCGCGCTCACGGGCGCGTTCAGCGAACTGAGCGTCGGCGAATTGTTCGCTGAAATGACTGCCTTCTGTGAGCAGCTTGGGCGTGGCAAATACGAGTATCTCGTCGAGGCAGGCTGTGACCTCGCCGCATTGAATTTCATCCGAGGGGGTATCACGACGACCAACGCGATGGAGGCACTCCCAAGTCGAGGCGCCGATGCGTTCGGCGAGGCTGGGTTGAGAGGCTTTTTCGGCCCGTGGATTAGTGACCTGTTTTGGGATATTTCCGAAGACGAACAGTTTGAGCGCGCCCGTTCGTTTATCGAGGATTATCACGACACCTACGACGGACGAATTCAGGCGACCGTTTGTCCCCACGACGACTGGTCGTGCTCTCGGGACGTCTGGGAGCGCACAGCCGAGCTTGCGGCCGACTATCCCGACCTACCGGTCCACACGCACCTACTCGAGTTGGACGCAAGCAACACGATGGCCCGAGCGAACGACGCCGATGACTCGCTTGCGCTTCTAGACGAGGTCGGCCTTCTCGATGACCGCCTCGTGGCCGCACACTTTCGCGTCACCGACGAAGACGACATCGAACGGATGGCAGCAAACGACGCGTCCGTCGCCCACTGTCCATCTATCTTCTGCTACTGGGAGGCAAACGGGGAGACCGAATGGACACCAGTACCGACGCTACGAGAGGCAGGCACAACAGTTGGACTCGGTCTCGATGACCACTACTGGCACGACTCCAGCGACCTGTTGGGAGAGGCCAGACAGGCCCGACTGGCAGCCAACCTCTCCTTTGGGACGAATCAGTTTCACTCGATGGAACTGGTCCGAATGCTCACCATCGAGGGCGCAAGGGCGCTCGGCGTCGGCGACGAACTCGGTAGTATCGAACCCGGTAAACGGGCCGACCTCATCATGCTGGATTTGTCGGACCCCAAGTTCGCACCGAAGACGAACATCCCTGCCTTAGTCGCCAACACTGCGACGACTGGAGATGTCGAATCGACAATCGTCGATGGAGAACTACTCATGCACGACAACGAAGTCCGGTCGATGAACGCCGATGCAGTGTGTGAGCGTGTAGAAGCCGCTGTCGAACGGTTCGGCGACGAACTGGGCTGGGAGATGGATGTTGGCGGAAGTAAGCCACCGAGCAATCTCCAGACTGCCCGTGACCTTCCGAAACGGGGACCAGCACATCTCGTGGCTCGCCTCGGTCTGCAACATGTTAAAGATAGATTCTGAGTTCTCGCTTCGGATAGTATCATCAGCATAGCAGACGGCCAGTAACGGCATCGAAGCGACTCTGAGGAACTCCACGCGATAGCCAAAAACCGCCACATATGGACGGAGATAGGCCTAACCGTCCCAATCGGTAGGGGACCGTATGCAACGACGGCGATTTCTGGGTGTACTCGGAGCCGGGGCAGCGGGACTGGCAGCCGCCTCGCCTGCCACAGCGGAGTTGGAGTACACGGAAACGGACGTCCGAATCGAGTCCTTCGACGGGACGGAAATCGCGGCGACGCTGTTCGAACCAGCCAAGCCGGGGCGCTACCCTGTTGTGTTGGGGACCCACGGCTGGGGTGGCTCACGCAGCGCCAGCATCGGACGGAACTACGCCCCGCGCGGCTATGTCGTCCTCTCGTACGATTCCCGCGGGTTCGGCGAATCCGAAGGCGAAGTCGGCGTTGACGGTCCGAAAGAGGTTGCCGACGTGTCGGCACTCATCGACTGGCTCGAAGGCCGCGAGAAGGTACGCGTCGAGGGGGAAAACGGCGCCTCAGTCGGTATGATTGGCGGTTCCTACGCCGGCGGCATCCAGTTGAACGCCGCGGCGGTCGACGACCGCATTGAGGCCATCGTCCCCCGCATCGCGTGGCACGACCTCAACTACTCGCTGCAACCGAACGGCGTCGTCAAAACCGTCTGGGGGACCGGCCTCTACGGAGTCGGAATCGCTGGCTCGCGAACCCGCGTCGTGGCCGAGGATAGTTCGACGGAAACACGAGTCAACGACGCTTCGCGCGGCATCGATCCGGCAGTGCATCGCTCCTACGCAGAAGGCATCGCTCTCAATGGGTACTCTCAGCCCTCACAGGCATTCTTCGCTGCACGCTCGCCGTATCACAAGATGGACGAACTCGACGTGCCAGCGCTGTTCGTCCAAGGGTGGACCGACCACCTCTTCGTCCCCAACGAGGCGATTTGGAACTTCGAGGCATTCCGCAACCGCGGGCGGGATGCGAAACTCATCATGTACAATGGCGGCCACGCCCAGATACCGGTCGATTCCGACCCACAGCAGGCCGAATCCGCCCGTGACGAAGCGACACGTGCATGGCCCGCCGAACACCTCGACAGTCGCGACGACGCCAGCGTCGACGCTGTCTTCGACGACCACGATGTCCTCGTCTACGAATCCCAGACCGAGCGCATGCGCGGCGCGAACGCGATTCCCCAGCGAAACGCCGAGACCGTCGAACTCGACCTCTCCGAGGGTGCGTCAATCCCCGAGGACGCCGTCGGCGCCTCGTTGGTCGGCAACACCGTCGCACCGACCGCCAACAGTTACGTCGTCTCCGAATCGTTCGACGGCGCAACCAGCGTCGCCTTCGAGTTCGACGCCAGCGACGCGTTCGGACTCGACGACGGCCAGCAGGCCGACCTGCTTACGGTGCCCGAAATCGACCTCCAGGTTCGAACGCTCGGTACCGAAGCGACGCTGTTCTTCCGTGTCATCCACGTCTCCGAAGACGGCGAGGAGACTCACATCAACGACAACGTGACCCCACTCCGAATCGAGGACACTCCAGAGGCGGTCCACACCGAGACGCTGGAGTTGATTGCCTTCCAGCGGTACGTCTCGTCTGGGGATACAATCCGCCTCGTTATCGACTCGACTGACTCCGGCTTCAACAGCGCCCGCGAATCCGCCGGCGCCATCGTCGAACACGACTCGACGCTCCGGATTCCCGGCGTGACAGTTCTGGACGGGTCGGTTGTCTGAAACAAAAGAGGCGAGAATTGGCCGAACACTCAGGGAGTTAATTTACTACCCTATTGAGTTCGTCAGTAAAGATACACTTGACCCGGAGATCCCAGCAGCCTGCGATGCGTTGTTCTCACACGAGTTCTGGAGAAGAACCCAGTTAGGCTAAACCCATCTTGATTGGTCGGCGATACTGATTTTGAGGAGGCACACGAAGTGGTACGAACCCGTGACGCTCAACGCACAGTACCTTCGCAAGCACGGTCCACAGCCTGCCACGGAACTACCAAGTGAAGTTACGATCGACGATCGTAAGGCAGGCGTCTGTCGGTGGACACTTCGTGGATCGAACGCTCAGACGGCGATGGGCGGTTCCCCCACCATGGTCTATCATCTCGATGAACACGACAAGCGAGTGGTCATCAGGCGATTTCTGGAGTTGAACCCACAACTCGTTGAGGCCAAAGACAAAGCAGGTTTCCACAGGTCAGTTCGGTCCCACGGAACCTCATGGCTGGAAGCCGCCAGAGCTGTGAGTGACGACTACTTCGACCGACCGGAACGACTTCAACAAGGCGGATGGGTTGAGCAGGGCGAACAGACGTGTCCAATGTGTGGCGAAGTAATTGAGGGCCAACTACCGACGCATCTCGAAAACGAGTGTACGGCGGCGTGAGAGAGGAATGAAATCATCACCGAGTCAGGAACGGTGTATCAATTCGTGAACATATAGGTTCCGGGCCGCTGCTTCCTTTGGAGCGTTGACCGACTCGAATTCGATGGAGATGGAATTGTCACTAACTAGGTGTTGTGCGGCGACGGCTCAACACTCACTAGTGTGTGGTGTTCCAACCTACAACGGGCAGATTCAATGTGGCTGGTGAATCGACTCAGCACAGGTGTCAAATACATGGGTTCTTATCACTAACGGTCATATTGTAGACGAACCATGCTAGAGAATACTACGCGAGCAATGAAGGTTCGCATGCAGGTAGTGTGACGATGCCCGATAGACACGGCCCCTACCGGCAAATGCGGTTCATCCTTGAACTCGACGGCATCGTGAAAGCGGGCTTTAGCCGCTGTCACATCCCCGAGAATCGAACGAACGTTGTCAAATACCGGGAAGGTAACGACCCGCCCACCCGCCGAAAGCTGTGGGGATTAAACGAGTACGGGCCACTCGTACTGGAAAGCGGGGTGACCGACGACTCTGTCGTCCTCTACGAGTGGCGTAAGAAGGTTGAACAGGGTCAAGTCGACGAAGCCCGAGGCAATGTCGCCATCGTGCTCCTTGATGAGGAGGGCAATCCGGGGCCTCGATGGGAGTTCAAGCAAGCTTGGCCGGCTCGCTACCATGGCCCCCAACTCGACGCGAACCGCGACGCAGTTGCTATCGAACGACTCGTTATCGCTCACGAAGGGATGCAACGAGATTCCCCCAAAGAAGACGGCGGAACGACACAGACGAAATCAACGAAGACTAAACCCGAGAGTGCGACCGTGTTCGAGGCAGATACGAGGGCTGATTCCGTCGAAAAATCTCGGACGGAAACCGCTGAGGAGGTGGAGAAACCCCGTCGAAACCAACAGGATACTGAGGGGGACCCAAAGAAAAAATCCGAGCACACTTCTCGCAAGGAAAATCGATCTGGTGATGGGAAGACAGAGCGTTCTGGATGAGATGGCAGCGAGTACTACCAATCTGTTCGAGGGGGACTGCTAATGTCGGGAATCGAGCGTGACGATCCGCTCCCGAAGTTCCGCTTTCGAGTCGAGATAGATACGATGGTCGTTGGAGGTTTTAGTGAAGTTCGCGGTCTGTCGATGTCCATCGCCGAGCGCAAGGAGGATGATGCCGACGACCGTTCCTTCTGGCAGCGACTGTTCGGACTGGGCCGAAGTGGTGGGCTTGATTCCACGAAAAAGAGTAATGATGATCGCCAGTTCGCGACGACCTCACCGACACTTGAACTGCGCCGCGGGCTGACCGAAGAGAAGGCGCTGTGGACGTGGTACGAAGAGTGGCTCAATGGCTCAGGTGAGAAGCGGAACATCCGCTTAATACTGCTTGACGAACATGGAATAGAGGCCCGCGGCTGGGAGTGTCGAGGCGCCAAGCCAGTACGCTGGGTTGGTCCGACACTTGTCGCTGGTGAATCTGGCATCGCTTTGGAGACCTTTGAGCTGGCTCACGAAGGAATCTGGCAATTGGACGGATTGTGAACGAGACAGGGGCTCGGAGGTGACCAACGGGTGGAAGCCGAGGGTGACTCGCTTCGTAATCGGTGAAAAAATGTTGAATCGCCCAAACGGGTCGCTCAACCTATGTGGTGAGAGTCGCTTCAGAATCGCTCACAGGACGGTCATACGGCTCAATAGCGTGGCTGTTGTACAGTCTTGCTAACCAAGAATCAGTTGATACAGGGATTCTACGCCAATTGTACAGGAGTGTACACTCATTCGGACATCCGCAGTGTGAGTACGGTGAGAACCTGCGGTAGTGGCAACCCCGAGAGAAACGATTCGAATAGAAGCCAAATAAGCTGAAGCCAGCCAACAAGCGGATAGAGCGCCTCAACCGAGGAGATAGAAAACCAAGAGCAATCAGAACAACCCCATCCAGACGTATCTCAGATTTGGAAATCAGCGGATACACCCCCATACTTCGGGGGGTGTACGCGGGTTTCAGAGACTCGTAAACCGATGCATCAGTCTGCGTACAGTGGGTGTACACCCCACCTACACGGTGTTGGAGTATCCAGCGAACGATGGCCGTTGACGCCTCGTTCGACATGAAACAGGGGGCCAACAGGAACCAACCAACAGTGAAAACCCAAACAAATCAAAGCCGACGCGACAACCGGAGACCGCGTACAGCACCACAAGGACCTCACATTGCGGGGATTCAAATGAGTGTACGCTGCCGAAATCAGCCCGTACACTAGGTGTACACGAACGTACACCGTTTCAAAAGGGTGTACAGAGAGGAGTGGCCACACTCACTAGCGGCGACACAAACTGCTCGAAACGGAATCATTTAGTCATAGATAGACGACGTGAAATCAAATAACCGTGCCCGAAGCACTCCCGGCGCGTGAGGAGATCCCACCCTCCCTGTTGGACCACGAGCAGTGGCTCTGTTGGCGAGAGGAAAATCGAGACGGGAAATCGACGAAAATTCCGATCAATCCCAGCACTGGTGAGTTCGCCTCGACGACGGATCCTGAAACCTGGACAGGGTTCGAAACGGCTCGCGAGCGAGCCACATTCGAAGACGGGCTCGGCTTCGTGTTCACCGACGACGACCCCTTCGTCGGTGTCGACCTCGACGACTGCCGCGTGCCCGAAACTGAAACGACGCAGGAGTGGGCCGACATCGTCATCGAGACGCTCGATTCCTTCACCGAAATCAGCCCGTCCGGAACTGGGTTCCACGTGCTCGTCGAAGGCGACCTTCCAGACGGTCGGAACCGCAAAGACGACCTCGAGCTGTACGAGACGGCCCGCTTTTTTACCGTCACAGCCGACCACGTTGCGGAGACGCCAACTACGATTCAGCCGCGTACACAGGCGCTTCGGTCGGTGTACGAAGAGTACGTCGAGCCGAAGCGGGAGGATGACTCAACCAACGACACCCCAAAGTCAACGCCAACTCGCAGTCTCGACGACGACGAACTCCTTCAGAAAGCGAAGAATGCAGCCAACGGCGAAAAATTCCAGTCGCTGTGGAAAGGATCGACGAGCGGCTACGAAAGCCAGTCGGAGGCTGACATGGCGCTGTGTTCACTACTCGCCTTCTGGACCGGTGGTGATTCCCGACAGATGGATCAGTTGTTCCGTGATTCGGGGCTGATGCGTGAGAAGTGGGACGAACAGCATTTCGCTGATGGGAGTACGTACGGTGAAAAGACCATCGAGCGGGCGATTGAGGGGACAAGTGAGTTCTATGACCCCGCTGGAACAGCAGATGAGCCACCGGAAGTTGAGACAGGAGTTACCACTACGGAACTCCGTGAGCGAGAAACGAAACGATTGGAGCGAATCGAAGCACTCGAAGCTCGATTAACCGAGTTAATGGAAACCAACGAGGAGCTCAAAGCAGAACTGGAGGCAGAACGCGAGCGACGACAAGCCTTGGAGGAGGAACTAGAGAGTCTGCAAGAGGAGAATGAATCCTCCCTGTTCGGGTGGCGATAATAGTACGATACACGGGCGAGTCAGAACTTAGTGATGCGTTCCCCAATCAGTCGTACCTAAAGAGAATGGAATCGGAGGGTATCTCACAATCTTGGGGTTGTGATAGCGTTTTGGTAATTGTAACCTCTGTTACTCAATTTGAAGGACGGCCGAGTAATACATGGTTTCAATGAACGAGAGTGAGGGGACCTGTGAGTACGTGTTCGACCCAGACAAGCCACAGACATGGGGAGGAGAAGATGGAGACGAATGTCATATTGATGAAGACATCTTGAACGAAGACGGCGTCTGGAGCTGTCCACATGACCAAGCGGAAGATGCCGAGTTGTGTGTATTTCATCTCCCACTGGGAGAGAAGCCCAGAGATCTCGACCTCAGCGAAGAACTCGTCGGTCAAGTGAACAGCGTAACTGCACCAGATACTGAGGAAGAATCAGGTGAAGCGCACAAAGGGCTTAACGAGAAGGTGGCACAGCGGGATGAAGCTGGACGGTTTCCAGCGCGGCAGTTCATTGGGGCTCGGTTTTCGGAGCTTTCTCTTAGTGAAGAACAACTTGGAGATGGACCAGATGCAGATATTTACCTCTCACACATACAGGTCGATGGGGATGTCAGTTTAACCGAGGGAACAATCAAGGCTTACGTTAGGCTCCAAGGTGCCCGTGTCGATGGGTCAATTAGTGTTTCCGAGGCAACTTTCGAGAAAGAAGCGTATTTTGACGGACTGATTGCCTCCGGGATATACGGCAAGGAATCGCGGTTTGAGCGACATGCGCTCTTCAGGGAGATAACCTGCGAGGGGGCGCTCAATTTCACGGGGGCAGTCTTCGAGCACACAACGCTGTTTTCAGGAGCCGAAATCGGAGGAATCACGCGGTTTACGAGGGCAAAATTCGAAGCGGGAGTCGGGTTTGGGCGTACAGTTTTCCAGAACCAAGCGATTTTCAGTAAAGCAGTGTTCGAAACGGAGGCTCCACCTCTCCCATCTCGAGCCAGTTCACGGGCACGACAGTACGGATATGCTGGCGGAATGTATCTTGGAAGAGTCGCAGTGTCGTTCAATGAAACAATTTGTAATGACCGTATCACCTTTGAGCAGGCCCGAATTACAGGCGTAGCGATATTTTTGGCCGCCGTATTTCGTCGTCAAGAGCGTTCTCGACCGATAACATTCGAGGAAGCGGTGTTTGAAGAGCGAGTCATTTTCGGTCGTGATGAGACGAGTGCGTTAGATGAAAGCGATCGGCCCGCACGATTTGAGAGCCACGCTGGATTCACCGATACCGTCTTCGAATCAGACAGTTGGTTCGAAGGGGCCGTATTTGAGCACGGGGCCACCTTCACAGACGCTTCATTTGGTGACGAGGCAGTGTTCTCAGATGCGACAGCCAAATACTTCGATATGGATCAGACACGAGTCGATGGGTCCCTCAGATTTGACAACGCTACCATACGGGAGGCGCTCTCGTTAGAACACTCAACCGTCAGGGAAGAAATCAACCTCAATGCAGCAGCGGTCTCAGAAGGGGTTCAGTTGCAAGAGGGTACCTTTGCTGATTTCCTCGCTGAAGATGCGGAGCTTTCCAACTCTGATTTTGAACACGCCGACTTGACCGAGGCAGCACTCCAGAACACCGTGCTTCAAGACTCAAATCTCGAATCCACGTTTTTGAGTCGAGCGATGCTATTCGGCGCGGATTTGCGTGGGTCGAAGCTCTTCGGTGCGGTTCTCGGAGATGTCCAAATCGACGATAACACGCAATTTCTTGGGCGGCCCTCCACAGCGATTGATTCGTCTCCTCACACGGTATCCGCAATCCGCTCACAACCGGTCTGTATCTACGACCCGAGCTACGGGGACGATTCCGATGCGGTGGATATAGACAAAGCAAAAAGCGTCTATCGGGCGCTTGAAGAACTCGCAGGAAGGGCTGCTCGTCCTCGGTTGCAGTCACAGTGTTTCGTCCGTCGACAAGACCTTCAGAAGCGAGAGTACTGGAGCGATGCCACACAGTCTGCAGACACCGTCGAAGAACGCGTGATTGCAGGAGCGCGCTGGAGTCGAGCAAAGGTCGCACGAGCGACGCTTCTGTACGGTGAAAGTCCCTGGCGTGTTATCGCTGGTAGCACGAGCTTCATTGTATTCATCGCCTTGCTCTATCCGCTCGGCGAATGGCTTCAGCCAGTTGGAGACCGCCCGATAACATACGCACGGATAGCCGAACAGCCAGAGCTATTCTTAGAATCGCTCTATTTCAGTACGCTAACGTTCACTACGCTCGGGATGGGAGACTACATTCCACTCGGCTTTGGGCAGGTGCTGGCAACGGCTAATACGGCATTTGGGGCGGTACTAATCGCCCTACTCGTATTCGTTCTGGGCCGACGGGCTGCCCGGTAGTCTCGAGTATCCACTTCCGATTGTAATCAAAAGCGTAGCATCCCAAGGAGCGGTTCAAGAATCTAAGACGGAGTCACGAAGATACTGGAACGTGAACATCTCCGTGAACCCCGGTTCGTTGATTTTGAATCGTTGCGGTGGTGAACTTCGACTGTATTCCTTTTCGACGCGAACCTCACCCTCCGGTGGGTCATTCAACGCGTCCAAGACATCGTGGCCCCCATCCCGGTTCTTGACGAGCCAAATCGCCGCCTCGGGGTCGTGAGACGCCATTTTGTCGTAATCCTCGGGAACAGCACGGAGCGTATCATGGTTCGACCGTTCGGCCTCACCCGTGACAACCACCTCGCCGTCAGAATCTAATCCCGCGACATCAAGGCGGTGAGAGCCAACCTCGTGATACGAAACGGCCTCAACAGCAGCCGAGTCATCGTCCTTGACGAACGCTTCTTCGATGTAGCGGCGAAGCAGTTCTACCATCGCAACGTGGAAACTCGATTCACTCAAATCGCCCTTCCCGTCACCGTGGGCGATGCCCTCACGATGTCGAATCTTCGCTTCCTCACGGCCTTCCGGCGTGACCGTGTACAGCTTGTGGGGATACGTACAGTCCTCTGCCAACAGTCCTGCATCGAGGAGTTCCTGCACCTCCGCTTGCCCGACATCCGTGTACTCTTGCAGTCGGACCATGCTGTCGTACAGGAGGTCGTATTCGAGATCCGGATCGAAGCGTCGCTGGTGAGCCGAGTAGACCGCCTGCAGAAACCGTAACTGGGCGTCGGTGTAAGCGCTCTGTCGTCGCTCAGCAACCGAGAGTTTCAGATTTAGTTCACAGACTGGCACCTCGTCTCGAGCAACGTCGTCGAGCGTGTGACAACAACGAATCGTGTTTCGCATCCCCTCTGAGGTGGGGTCGAATCTCGTCTCACAACTCGTACAGACGAGAGCGTGTCTTTCGTCGTCGTATTCGACGGGATTGGGCAGGCGATTCGTGTAGGGTAGCGCGGAATCAACGCGGGCATCTTCGTCAACGGTCTCGGCTTCAACCGTCTCGAGATTAGGCTCAGAAGATGTAGCAACGGAGTCAGTCGTCGCAGCGTGGCGCTGCATCGTCGACTGGCGTGTGTTGAGCGCGATATCAAGACCGTGTTCCAGTCGACTACGGTCTTGGACAACGTCGAAGGCTGCCTCAAACGCTGTTCCTTTCGCATCCGAGAACAGTTCATCGCTCTCAGGATGGCCCGATGGAATGGGCGCACTCTCCAAGAGAAACGGCCGAGGTTCGTCAACGCCGAACCGTGACGGCAACGACGCCATCCACTGGCCGCGTCGGAGCGCACGTAGCCGGTTCGCTACTTCGCTGGGTGGCATCTCTTCGGTGGCCAGGCGCTTCGCGAGGTCGTCGTCAATAGCGACGTTGCCCGTGGCGATCGTTGAGACGTTGTTCAGCAGTTCGGCGTAGGCTTCCTGGTCGGCCTGTCGGAGCTGGGCCGGGAACTGCATTGCGAGCGTCATCGAGAGGCCGAAGGACCGCGACTGTGCGAGCAGGTCGGTCAGCAATCCGGAGGTGCCCACGCTCGCGGCCTCTTCGAGATACAGGTTCACGAGCGGTGGGTCGTCATCGTCGGTCGTTTGGGCGCGGCGCTGGAGGGCGGTCCACAGCTGTGAGAGGACGACCAGCGTGATCGCCCGCTGACTCTCCGTTCGAAGGCCGCCTGTGTCGATGATAACGACCGAATTCTCGTCGACTACCTCCCGGAAGTCGAAGTGTGGGTCATCGCCTTCGGGGACGTTGTTGAACAGTTGTGCGAGGCGGTCGTCGAGCGGAATCTTCTCGATGCGGTTGGCGACGCCCTGCATCAGTTCATCGAAGGACCGCTTGCTGTTGGCCGCGACGCCGCTGAGCAACTGTTGGAGGTCCGCATCAACAACGGGCGGGGCATCCCGCGTATCGTGCATTCGCCGCGTGGCGTCCTGCAGTTCCCGGTGTGAGAAGGCGTCATCGCCGTGGACGGGGTCGAACATCGCCTTCACGAGGTACTTGATGATGTCCGGCGACCGGACCGCCTGCTCGAAGCGGTCTCGGCCCATGATGCCGACGAGAATCTCGATGTAGTGGTCAACGACGTCCTCGACAGCGGTGGTTCGGTCGATGCCGTCTTCGAGTTGATCGCGGATGTCGAAAAACGAAATCGCTGGCAGCACCTCCGTGCAGTCGAAGTAGTACACGTCGTCAAGATCGCCGTACTCCGCGTAGTGGGCCCGAAGGTACTCGACTGGCATCCCATCGCCTTTCGGGTCGATGAGGATATCCGCGCCGGTTGTAGCACCGTGATTTTCGAGGATAGCGTTGATGAGCGCGGTCGATTTCCCCGAGCCAGTCTTCCCGAACCACGCCGCATGGAGTGGTTGGAGCGACGGTGGAAGGGCAACCGGTGTATCGATGGGTTCGTCATCGGTCGTGAGTGGATAGCCGAGCAGCATCCCCTCGTTGTACTGGTCGAGAAGCTCGTCTTCCGGGATGGGGACGCCCGTTCGTTCGTCGGGTGTGGCCTCCAAAGCTCGTCGCCCCGCTTCGGTGAGCGCGTCGCCATCGAGTAGACAGAAGTTCGGGACCGTCGAGGGGTCCGTGACGATAGCCGGGCTTCGGTTGTCCGTCAACGGTAATCGATGGCGCAATCGGGTCGTGAGCGACTGTTCGGTGACGCAGTCACGGCTCCCGATTTGCTCGGCGACGTTCGCTGTGGCTTCTTCGTCGGTATGGAGTCGATGGCGAATCTCGTAGAACGACCCGCTGGCAGGCGTGAAGGCGTTGGCGAGTTCCCGAAGCGTCATCCTGGCGTCGGGGCCCTTTGCGACAGCACGCGCGTTGACGACGAAGGACCGCCGCTTGTCGGCGGCTCGAATCGACTCGATGCGTTCGCGGTGTTTCGGGTCCTCAGTCGTGGGGTTCGGGTCGACGTCGACATCATTTTCGAGGAACGCGAACAGTCGCTGGCCGAGCGTGTCGCGGTCGCGTTCGAGTTGGTCGATGCGAACGTCGGCGGTCGCCCGCCAATCCCGTTTCGGCGTGAGCAGTGCCTGATAGACGACCGTACTGTCCGTGGTGGCAAGCGTGTCGACGACGGCTGCCAGCGGGAACTGTGGCGTCTCGTCGTCGCGAAGGACCGGCTGTAATCGTGTTTGCCAGTCGTCGTGGCGTTCACCCCGGCCGAGAAGTTCGAGCGCCGTGTCGGGCGTCTGTGGCGGTTCGGGCGGTGGTGCCGTGTCGGTGATCTTCGCCTCACTCGGGAAGAGTCGACGGAGCGTCTGCCGGAGCGTAGACGCGTGTTCGCTCGCGGCGCCAACGTAGAACGTGAGGACGCCGTCGTCGACGACGAGTCGGACTTCGATTTCGAGCGATGGGGCAAGGGCATGGAGTCGCTCGAACGTATCGGTGAGAGCGTTCGTGTCGAGACGATCCGTGCTGGGCTGGATTTGGAGGTACGACCACGATTCCTGGGCAGACTCAGCAGGGACAGATTCCGTCTCCATCCGTTGTTGATACTTCGATATTAGAGTAGAAATAAGCGTGCTGGTTCGAGTTATATGTTTAGCTAGGGATTATTGGAGTCATAAAGCTCCGACAGAAGTAGCGTGCTGAATAGAGAGAATACATTCAGCTATTGTTCACTGCTTGTTCCACGCGGTCAGTGATGAAGCAGGCTGTGATTTGCGTCCGAATTATGCCCTTTCGACTGCCTCAGAAAACCGATAATCACTGATATGGTTAGACTGCCGACGTGCTTCATCAGAACCCATTCGCTCTAAATCTGTGAACGTCACACGTTGTCTCTTTCCACTCGCCTCCTCAACAGGGATGTAGAATGTAGCTTCTTCAGCCTCGGAATAGCCCGCTAAGATTTCAACATTCTTCTTGCCGTATTTGTCGGCATCAGCTTGAATGTAATACCGGTTTCCGCCCTCATTTTTTGCTGTCTTTACCTGAATCCGGTACAGAGTTCCGTTCCTGTCGACAATGAGATCGTACGAGTGGTTGTGGCCAAAAGGAAACGATACACCGTACCCCCTCATCATCAGCTCCGAAGCAACGGCTAATTCGGATTTCTCGCCTTGGCGAGGACTATGGTTCATAAGGAGGCATTCCGGCAGCAATCTATTAAAAACCAACTGCAGACATTGATGTTGGAATCATCCAAATCTACAAAACTCAGCCACCCGGTCGCGTCACACCGTGATTCTGCATACGTACCGTGTGGTCAAGATGGCCGCTGGAGCCTATTGCCGGAAGAAGATGTCTGTGCGCCCCGACGGGCGGGGCGCATGATTCAAGCAGGCAAACATACATACAGGCAAACATCCAAACAAGAAGTAGTAACCATGCCTATCGATATCGACACCTTCGAACACGAGGATCAGTTCGACGAGTCGCCACCCCACGCCAAGCAGATCGTGGCGTTTCTAGCCGCGAACAGCGACCAAGCCTTCCAGCGCGGTGAGATCGCTGATGCGACCGGAATCGATCCCAACACGGTCAGTTCCGTCCTCTCACGGCTGAAGGATCGTAATCTCGTCCGACATAAGCCACCGTACTGGGCCATTGGCGACCGCGATCGCGTAACAGCAGCGTTTGACCTGTCTCAAGACATCCGGACGTTCAATGAACAGCTCGGCGAAGAAGAGATGGACGCATGGCGTAGTGCTGGCAACGACGAAGCGCATCCGAGCGACGAACGCAACAAATGACCGAGTACGAACGCGGCGATGTTATTGAGGCTGGTGACCCGTTCACTCAAGAGCCGGCTTCCAGGCCGTTCGTCATCATCAATACCGAATCACATCCCTTCGACGGAGAGCAATACGTTGTCACTCACGCTGACGACCCGAACGTGGTACGAAGAGACGCTGCCTGTATCACCCGATGATTTCGGGGCGGGAGGTGTTCCGGCGGAGAGTTCGATTGTGCCGTGGGGTGTCTCCTCGCCAGCACACGACGACATTAGAGACTGGTTCGGCCGATTAGAAGATGAAGTGGTCAACGAGGCCGTTGAGCAGTTCGTCGGCTATCTGATGGGGTAGCCGCGGTTTTTCTGCGCCTCGACGAGCGAGGCGCTTTGCCTCGGTGTTCCGATGTTGTGGATTCCAGACATCGTTCGAGAAGTATCGCCCATACAGCCGTCCCGAATCAGTGGGGAGCGGCGTCAATGACCGGGCAAGAGATGTGTCCCCGATGTGGTGTGCCAGTCAAGGGGGTACTGAGCGTCGGGCCAACAGATCACTACGCCCAGCCGTGTGGACATCGCCTCCCTCCGGAGTATGGCGATTGCTGTGACGATACGATATAGTCGAGCTGGTTCTGGTGAAATCCTTGGATGTTGATAGTTTGTCGGAGCCGTGCTGAATAGAAGGCGCATATTCAGCATTTGGTGTGCTTGATTCGGAGCCTGCCCCTCCAACGAAATACACTGTTTGGTCTTGGCAAATCGTCCACGATTCTTGAACTGGGTATCGACCGAAAGGACTCGGAATGAATCGACACAGAGTACGTGGCCGGTCCCCTATCAAGGCCAGTGTTCGCCCGCCAGCTAACTCAGTCAAGCAACCCAAGCACCAGGCGCAAACTGCTTGCCCGCCGCCGCGGTTAGTGCCCGAGCCTCGGTAATAATCGATCCGAGGATGCCTGTGAACCGCTCGCTGGCATCGCCGTCAATCCAGTCCACGTAATCCGCAGATCCAACGGGCCAGCGATGGACGGCAGCGGTGACGACGACATCTGTCCCGTCGTCGTGTTCGTTTTCGACGCGAGCCATGTGGACACCGACGCCCCACGGGCCGTCCTCGCCGCTGAGGACGCCGAGGAAGCTCTTCAGCTCGGTTTCGTCGTCGAGGATGGTCGTGCTGTCCTGCATTCCTTCGTCCAATGAGGGCCCCAGGGTGATCTCAGCGACCGGTGCCGGCCCGGCGAGCCAGTCGCC
>Ga0207755_100468_pt1 | contig 19075 bp, 13 predicted proteins | sample A23P2SouthBayCA_FD_187734 | JGI IMG/M metagenome (GOLD analysis project Ga0207755, IMG submission 187734) | Aerobic enrichment media microbial communities from Bioluminiscent Bay, La Parguera, Puerto Rico - A23 P2 (SPAdes) | ecosystem: Environmental > Aquatic > Marine > Unclassified ...
GAGCCGATCGGACAACGGTTTCTCGACGAACAGATGACAGCCTGCTTCGGCCGCTTCGATCGCGAGATCGACGTGTGTACTGTTGGGGGTCGCGACGACGACGAAATCGGGGTTCGTGGCCCCGAGTGCCTCGGTCAGCGACGTGTACCCGTCGACATCCAGATCCGAGACCAGCGTGGTCCTCACGTCTGCGTCCGTCTCGACGACTGCAACCTCGGCCCCGAGCGCGCACAGATTCTCGGCGTGTCGCCGTCCGATCGAGCCACCCCCGACTACGAGTCCGAAGCGGGATGGATCAGTCACGACCGTCGACAGTGCCGTCGAGTCAATAACCATTGCGGTCGGACGGTCGTCCGTCGCGTGGTGCATCGCCTCCAAGGACCGACCGACGCGCCTCCCGGTTCTCGATTTATCTGTGTGTCTCCGCGATCTCTCGGAGTGTCTCGTCGATGCGGGCGATACTCCCGAGACGGAAGAAGTAGTGGGGTTCGAATTCGGCGTCTAACTGTCTTTCAGGTGTGATCTCCCCGGCCGAGCTGATCTTGCTTGCGTACCCCTCTTCGACGAGTGGATCCGTCGAGGACGTGTCTGATACGTCGAAGATGTACGTCTCGAGTCCGAACATCAGTCCCTCGTACAGCGCCGTCGAACCGACGCCGACCTGGATCGACGACTCTGCGAGGATCGAATACAGCGGTGGCTGGTCACTGTCGACGACCGTCACGTTCGCCTCGGTCAGCCACGGGTAGCGCTCTCGCCACTGCTCGGTCTCGTTCGGGTGCAGTTTGTACACGATATCGTGCTCCGTGAGGTCGCTCAGGCGAACGGCGAGTCTCGAGAGCGCCGTTCCGATCCGCGGTTCCGAGATGAACACGATCTGCTCTTTTGTCGCTACGTTCTCGTACTGCGCTGCTCTGCGTTCCAGATGCGGATAGCCGACCGGGATCACGCGTTCGTCAGGGATCGGGTACTCTACGACGTCGTTCCAGAACTCCCCGTACGTCAGGAGATAATCCGGGAAGTTCTCTTTGGTTCGGTCGCCGGGGAACGCGTAGGCGAAGTGATGAGGGTGGACGACGCCGTGCTGGAGTTCGACCACCGGCACACCGTATCGCTTACACGCTTCGATGAACCACTCGCGACCGTAGCTCACGAGCACGACGACGACTGACGGGTCGACCCGTCGAAGGAGTGCCGTGTACAGCGTAATGGCCGGCTCACGGACGGTAAACAGGCTCCGGACGAGGTCGGTGATCTGGACGTCGACGTCGAAGTACGCTTCGACAGCCCGTTCTAGCTCGCGAACCTCGTCGAGTTCCTCGCCCCCAACCTCGTCGACGCCGACACCGATCTCTTTCCAGAGGTAGCCGAGATACCGGATCACTTCCAGGTATCGCACCCCGCTGGTCTTGGCCGGTGTCTTGTGGCCGCCTTTGTGCTCGACCTCGGCGTGGAGCACGTCGAGGTCGAGCGCCTGGTAGAGCGGATCCGTGTAGATGTCCCACCAGTAACCGTCCTCGAACTGCTTCCGGCGCTGGTGGCCCACCACGAGCAGATCGTGCTGTCCTGTGAGATAGGGGTTGTGGCGACCGAGGCCGCGCAATACGGCTTTACCGGCGTGGAGCGCTTTGTCCCACCGTGACGATCCCTCGGTGTCGCTGTCGGTGCTCTCGTGTTCCCCGTAGGCGACGGCGATCTGGTGGAACACGTCCACCCGGATCCGTTCCCACACGGGGGACTCACGGAGTCGAACGTCGTAGACGTCGGCATCGTCTTCGAACTGGAGAAACGCCTCCCAAATATCGTCCGAAGCGATAGTCATACACGCCTCCAGTGGACACATCGGTAAAACGACTTCTCATCGAGTGGTCCCACCGTCCGGTGCTCGACTCACCGCCGTCGTCCGACGCGTGGCCCGTCCTAAGCGAGGTGTTTATCTGCGTCACCTCGCTATGACAGTCCATGACGACCGCCGTTGTCACTGGGGCCGCGGGTTTCATCGGGTCGAACCTCGTCCGGCGACTGCTCTCCGACGGCCACGAGGTTCGCGGGATCGACGACTTCTCGACCGGACGGCGAGAGAACGTCGAACCGTTCGAGTCGCGATCTGACTTCTCGCTCCACGAACTCGATCTGGCAGAGCGTACTCCGACCGACGTGCTCTCCGACGCCGACTACGTCTTCCATCAGGCGGCGGTCCCGTCGGTCCCTCGCAGCGTCGACGATCCACAGACGACGACCGACGCCAACTGCGTCGGGACGACGAACCTGCTCGTGGCCGCGCGGGACGCCGACGTCGACAGCGTCGTCGTCGCCTCGTCCTCGTCGGTGTACGGGTCGGGCGGGTCGCTCCCGAAAGCGGAGAGCCAGCCGACCGACCCCGAATCGCCCTACGCGCTCTCGAAGTACTGGACCGAGAAGCTCGCCCTGCAGTTCGACGAGCTATACGGTCTCGATACGGTCGCACTCCGGTACTTCAACGTCTTCGGCCCGGGGCAGGACCCGGACAGCGAGTACGCGGCCGTCGTCCCGAAGTTCGCGAAACTGATGCTCGACGGGCAGCGCCCCCACATCTACGGTGACGGCGAGCAGTCTCGCGATTTCACATACATCGAGAACGTACTCGACGCGAACATCCGTGCCGCGGAATCCGACGTGAGCGGCGAAGCGTTCAACGTCGCCACCGGTGGACGGACCACGATCACCGAACTGGTCGAGACGCTGAACGACCACCTCGGGACGTCGATCGACCCGGTCTACGACGACCCACGCCCCGGTGACGTCAAGCACTCCTACGCCGACATCTCGAAAGCGAAGCGGCTCCTCGACTACGAGCCGACCGTCTCCTTCGAGGCCGGGCTCGAACGGACGATCGACGCCCTGGAGTAGCGATAGATGCCTGTCAGTCGTACCGATAGAACGACGATCTGGTACCTCGTTCCGGCACTGACCGTCGGCGGTACCGAGCGAACCCTCGTCGATCTCGTCAACAACCTCGACCGGGACCGCTTCGACGTCACCGTCTGGACGATCACCGACGAGATGCCACTGGCCGACGAGATCAGGGACGACGTTCCGGTGGAGACACTCGACGCCGACGGGAAGTTCGACGTCACCGCCCCGTTCCGGCTGACCGCTCACGTCGCCCGCTCTCGCCCGGATATCCTGCAGTCGTTCCTCTTTTTCGACAACGTGCTCGCGCGGCTAGTCGGCACTGTCGTTCCGGGCGTGACGGTCGTCTCGGGCGTCCGGTCCGTCGCCGCAGACTACTCGACACTCCGGGCGATGGTCGACAGGGCGACCATCCCGCTGGCTGATCTCGTCGTCTCGAACTCCGTCGCCGGTGCGACGCACGTCCGGTCGCTCGGCGTCGATCCGGAGCGGATCCGCGTCGTTCCCAACGGCCGCGCCAACGAGCCGTTCAGTGCGGCCACGGAGCCACCGGGGTTTCGTGAGCGACTGGACGTTCCCACCGACGCGACCGTGGTCGGATCGGTCGGGCGACTGGTCGAGAGCAAGGGGTTCCAGGACCTCCTCGACGCGTGGAACGGGATCGTCGATAGAGAGACGGAGCCCCATCTCGTCCTCGTCGGCGACGGACCGTACCGCGACGAACTCGAACGCCGGACCGCCCATCTGGGACTCTCAGACTCGGTCACCTTCACCGGCTTCAGGGACGACGTTCCCCGGTTGCTCGCCGCGTTCGACGTGTTCGCGTTCCCGACCCACTACGAGGGGTTCTCGGGCGCGCTTCTCGAGGCGATGGCCGCCGGACTGCCGATCGTGGCGACGCCGGTCGGTGGCAACACCGAGATGATCGTCGACGGCGAGACCGGCTTGCTCACGCCGAGTCACGACCCGGCGGCACTGGAGACACGGCTACGCACGCTGCTCGACGACCTCGAGCGTGCTCGGGCACTCGGACAGCGGGCTCAGCGCGTGGCAGCCCACCAGTTCTCGCTCACTGCCATGACCGACCGGTTCGAGCGGTTGTACGAGGAGATCGAGGCATAGCATGGAGGTGTACTCGTCGGGTCTGACGCTGACGCTCGTTCGGACTGCGCTGCTCACGTTCGCCGCGGTGTATCTGCTCTGTCGGCGCGTGCTCGGTGTCAGGCTCTCGTTGGCCGTCGCCGCCATCCGCGTCGCGATTCCGTTCACGTATTTCGCGTGGTGGTACGATCCGGACTGGACCCACATCGACGGCGTCCAGTACTTCACCGGGGCGATTCGGTTGCTGGAGGGGGGGTACACGCCGCTCGTTCTGACGTCTCCGCCCGGGATCGAACAATTACAGGCCGCCGCCGACGGGTGGCACATCCTCTACTACTGGTGGAACATGGTCGCCATCGAACTGTTCGGGGCGGTGCTGTACGCCCCTATCTTCCTCAACGTCGTCCTCTCGGTCGCTGTCGCACTGCTGTTCGTCCGCCTCCTCTCGCCGTTCGAGTTCCCGGCGTCGTATCGCCGCTGGCTGTTCGCGTTCGTCACGCTCCACTGGAGCGTCCTCACCTGGTCGTCGATCAACAACGTCAAGATGTACGTCGTGATCTTCCTGACGTTGATCGCCCTCTACGGCGCGTACGAGGTGATCCAGTCCGACACCGTCCCGCGGATCGTGTTCGGCGTCGGGGTGGTGGCCGTGTCGTCGCTCGGGTTGTTCAACGTCCGGTTCTACGTCCCGGCGTTCCTCTTCGGTGCAGTCGCGGTCTGGGCGCTGTTCAACGGTCGCTCCCGCGTTCGTTCGATCACACTGGCTGGCGCTGCCGTCGGTGGCACCGTGTTCCTCTGGTTCGGACGGACGAGCCTCCACCGCCTCGATCCCGAGATCCTGGCCTACGGCTTCGTTCGCATCCTCCTGACGCCCCGCCCGTGGGGGACGACGGTACACTACACCTATCTCGAACCGGCGATGTGGCTCCACTGGCTGACGCTGCCGGCGGCTCTGGTGGGACTGTGGTACTTGCAACGCGAGTCGGCCAGAAGCACCGTCCTCCTCGTGTTCCTCTTCTTCGCACTGTCGTTCTACGCGATCTTCCCGAAGATACAGGGGGTTCGCCATCGGGAGTGGCTCTATCTCTTCTTCGCGTGGGGGCTGTTCCACTTCGTGTGGCGGCTGAGATCGCGTCTGACAGTGGTCAGGACTGATCGTTTGTAATCGCTCGATTCGGCAGGATCGACTACTGGAGGATCTCGTGGTACAGCTCCCGGTCCTCGTACCACTCGATCGTCGCTTCGATCCCCGTACGGAGATCGTACTCGGCTTCGAAATCCAGAATCCGCCGTGCTTTGGTCGTATCGGCGACGAATCTCGCGCTTTCCGAACTGCCTCGGTAACCGAGACGATGCCGTCGAGGCAGTCGTTGACGTACGTGAAATCGAGAACCTCGTCCCCGCCGTCGACCGTCGACTGGTGATCGGTCGCGGCCCGTCCGATGAACGACGACACGGTCCGACCGGCCGATCAAGGACCCTTCGCGAAGGTCGATCTCGACAGTGTGTTTGTCGACCCGCTCGGACCACGGGTTCGGTTCGATGTCGACACCAGTGACGTCGTAGCCACGATCGAGTCGCCGGAGCACCAGTTCGGTCCCGATCGTCCCGCTACTGCTGGAGGACGTGATTCATGCGCTGTGTGCCTCCCATTGGCTCGTCCACACCTGCATGGCCTCTCCCATCTCCTCGAAGTAGTCGTCTATCTCACCGAGTTCGTTCGTGACCTCCGCGGCGAGTTCGTCGTAACACTCGACGACAGAGGACCCGCTCAGTTCGACGTTCTCGAAGAACGGAACGATGTCTTCCTGCCAGAGGATCCCCTGCTGCTCTTTTTCGAAGTTCGACTCCCAGTGTGAGGCCTTCTCGTGGCGGATGTACGGTCGCCCGGTCTTCACGCCGTAGCCGAGGTGGTCACAGATCACTTTGGCACACCAGCCGGCCCACATGTCGTCGTACCGGCCCCACGGATACCCGTCCCCCATCAATCCGAAGTACATCGCCGGACCGATCAGTTCGCGGTCGAACGCGAGATTCATACCACACATCGGAAAGAGCGTGTCGGACGGGATCGTCTGTACGATGTCGACGTACTTCATGTTTCGCCAGTTGGGTTTGACCATCTGTGTCGGGGCATCGAAGTCCGGGACGTTGAGCCAGAGTCCATGTGAGATCGCCGTGGGAACGCCTTCGCGCCGGCTGAACGGATAGCCACGGACGAACTCTTGGTCGTAGAGTGTGTTGAAGAACGCCGGGTGTGACGGGCTCTCTAGGTTGTCCCTGTGCTGTTTGGCCGCGTCGACCAACTCGCCGTCCGGATCTTCGGCCGGGAGACAGTCGTCGTCGATCGTGTAGACGTACTCCGAATCCGCCTTGAGGAAGCCGTAGCACCGACAGGCGCTGTCGCGCTTGGAGATGATCCAGCGGTCGTCACCGAGGTCGTCCTCGATGTCGTTCCAGTCGTAGATGTCGTAACTGTATCCGGGTGGGACGGATATGTCGCGGGACGGATCGCCGTCCTGAACGACGATCAGATGGTGGTCCCGAAACGCCCAGTCCCACTCCTCCAGAAAATCGAGATCACGTATCGTCGGAATAACGATGTCCATGACGCTACCTGCGTCTACCGATATACCAACCCTATATCAATCCACTTATACCGGCGATATTGTCAGTTACCGGCGTGGTCTGGCGCACTCAATCGAGGAGGCTTTCGACGCGTTCAGTCACCGTTTCGACGTCGATCCGCAACGAGTTCGCGGCCCCCTGTGGTGCTCGATAGTAGTCGTACTCGAACCCGAGCTGTTCGCACAGACAGTAGAAGTCGTGCCAGTACCACGAGTCGGGGACGATCTCGAATAGGCGGGTGTGGTCAGTGTAGAGCGCGTTCGTCAGGCCGGCCCCGTGTGCACCGACGATACACTCCGCGTCGGCGAACAATCTGATCTGCTCCGGGACGGAGTAGTCCGTGAGCCGGTGTTTCTCGAATCCCAGCGACGCGAGGTTCTCGAACAGCGCCGCTCGTTCGGCGATCTCGCGCCCGTTGCCGTCCTCCCGCGAGACGAAGATCCGTTCGGACGAGGAGCACGAATCGACGCCCGCCATCTCGCGGAACCGCTGTCCGGTCCATTCGAGATCCCGCGTACTTGGATTGAAACACTCGCGGATCCGGATCTGTCGGGGGGATGTGACGAGTGTCCCGACCGTCACCGACTCGGCGGGCAACGGGACGACGCGATCCTCGAGTCCGGCCAGCGAGAGGTAGTCCAGCATCCAGTCCGGTGGGTCTGGTTCGACGAGCACCGGGATCGAAGTCCCGGTCGCTTCGTCGTACCGCTCCAGTGCCCGCAGGGCCGGTAGCGACTCCGTGAGCCAGTGGTAGTAGCTCCCGAAGCGAACGAGGTTGAACCCCTTCTCGACTCGCTCCGTGGCATTCGGGATCTGTGACGAGAGTGGTCGTCCGAAGAGCGCTCTGGCGTACGTTGACGGGGCTCCTTCCGCCAGTATGCGACGCGCGTAGAGCCAGCGACACGAACCGATCGAATTGAACACCACCCGCCCGGTGGAGTCGAAGACGAAACTCGATTCGTGGAGCGTCGGCTCCCGTAGCTCCGCGGCGAACCGCGGCGCGGTACGGTACTGTCCGAGGTACGACTGCAATCGGTCGGGCAGCGGCCTCATCGCGGCGTTCGGTCCGATCTCGACCACTTCCTCGTCTGCGTAACGGAAGGTGCGTCTCGCGACCGACTCCCGCAGTTCGCCGTCGTCGATTACGTTCCCCCTGGCCGCCAACAGTTCGGCCAGACGCGCTCCGAACTGGTTCTGCAGGACGTTGAATGCGTTCCGCCCCAGCGTCGAGACCCCATCCTCACGCAGCGAGCGGAACGCCGTACGGACTTTTCCGGTTCGCTCACTCATCAGCTTGTAGTTCCACATCGTTGCAAGACGGTTTCAACATAGTGGTGACGTTTCGGTGGCCCCTCGCTCACGGTAGACGGCACCGTGTCCGGGGCCGATGACACGGCGTTCGTCGACGACACCGTTCCCAGATACGCGCTCGAACGGCTCTCCCGAAGAGCATCTTTCACCCCGACGGGACGCCGTTCGCACGCCGTCACGAGTCGATGAAGCGCTCGTACCACTGTTCCAGCATCACGTAGTCCCAGAGGTCGTGGCCCCTGTTCTCCCGCCCGGAGACGTGTTCGTCGAGGGCCCGTTCCAGTCCGTCCCGGTCGAAGGGGTCGCGACTCCCCAGTCCCTCGATGCTCTCGCGGGCGAGCGCCCGGAGGTCGCTCCTGAACCAGTCGTGGATCGGGATCGCGAACCCCTGTTTCTCCCGTTCGACCACCGGATCGGGAAGCATCCCCTCGAACGCCCGTTTGAGGATCCACTTCTTCGTGCCTCCGCGGAGTTTGTACTTCGCCGGGATGCGGGCCGCGTACTCCGCGACCCTGTGGCTCAGAAACGGGGAGCGAACCTCTAGGGAGTGGGCCATGCTCGCCCGGTCGACCTTCACGAGCAGGTCGTTGGGGAGGTACGTCCGCACGTCGACCTCCAGCAGGCGGTCCAGTCTCGTTGCCCCGTCAGCGCCGTCGAACGCGTCCCTGAGGTACTCGTAGTGGTCATCGGGCTGCTGGCCCGCCCAGATCGCTTCGAGGTCGGCCTCGGTCGCGTGGCCCACGAGCCGACCGTAGCGGTCCACGGGTGGCTCGTCGGCGATCTCCAGTCCCCGTTTCGCTCTGTACAGCCGCGGCGCGGCCGGTGTGATACCCGCACTGTCCAGTAGTCCGGCCGCCCCCAGTCGTACGATCGCCGGAATCCTGCGCAGGGTGCTCAGTTGTCGGTCGTGCGCGTAGCGGTCGTAGCCCGCGAAGTGCTCGTCGCCGCCGTCGCCACCCAGCGCGACGGTCACGTCGGTCGCCGTCTTCTGAGAGACGTAGTACGTCGGGAGCGCGGAGGAGTCTGCGAAGGGCATCTCGTAGTGTTCGACGAGTTCGGACAGCACGCCCATGTCGTCGGGCGTCACCCGGTACTCGTGGTGATCAGTCCCGAAGTGGTCGGCGACCGTCCGAGCGAAGTCGAGTTCGTCGTGGCGGTCGCTGTCGAAGCCGATGGAGTACGTACTCACCGGCTCCTCGGACAGTTCGCTCATCAGGCCCGTGACGATCGACGAGTCGATCCCCCCCGAGAGGAACACCCCAACCGGCACGTCGCTCCGCATCCGGAGCCGGGTCGCCTCTCGCAGTTCCTCGCGGAGTTCCCGTGCGATGGTGTCCGGTGACTTCGTCGTCTGCTCCGCGAACGACAGGTCCCAGTACCGCTGGCGCTCGATCCCGTCCGTTGAGTAGACGAGGTACTCCGCCGGGCGCACCTGCTCGATGCCGGCGAAGCCGGTCCGTGGTTCCGGAACGTACTGGTAGGTGAGATAGGATCGGATCGCGTCCAGGTCCGGTCTGGCCGTCACCGCGTCGTCGGCCAGCAGCGTCCTGATCGTCGATCCGAACCAGACGGTCTCGGTTGCCTCGTCGTAGCGGTAGAACAGCGGCTTCTGCCCGAGGCGGTCCCGCGCGAGGAAGAGGCGCTGTTCGGTCTCGTCCCAGATCCCGAACGCGAACATCCCGCGCAGGTGTTGCAGGCAGTCCACCCCTTCCTCTTCGTAGAGTGCGAGGAGCACCTCGGTGTCAGTCTCGGACCGAAACGTGGTCCGGTCGACCCGCTCACGCAGTTCGCGGTAGTTGTAGATCTCGCCGTTGAAGACGATGTGGACGCTGCCGTCGTCGTTCGACATCGGCTGTCGTCCGTCGTCGCCGAGGCCCAGGATGCTCAGCCGCCGGTGTGCCAGCAGGGCCGGACCGTTCGCGTAGACGCCCGCGGCGTCCGGTCCCCGGTGGGTCTGACAGTCGTTCATCGCCGCACCGATGGCCGGGTCCGGTCGTTCGGTAAACGACAGCTTGCCACCGATGCCACACATTACCCTGCCATCGACGTGGCCCGAACATGTAACTGTCGGCTGGTGTGGGGCCCTCGCCCCCGTCTGCCGGCGGAGCCGCCTCGGCAGTGAGCTACACATATTTATACGGCGGTACCGTGGCTGGGGCATATGTGCGGAATCGCGGGGGCCTTCTGCCCACAGTCCCCGCCGTCGGATCGCGACCTCCAGGCGATGAACGACTGCCTCGTTCACCGCGGGCCACACGACGAGGGGGTGTACCGGAGCGGCCCCGTCGGCCTCGCCCATCGACGGTTGAGCATCATCGACCCAGACGCCGGCGCACAGCCGGTGTTCAACGAGGACGGATCGGTCGCGGTCGCGTTCAACGGCGAGATCTACAACTACCGGTCCCTCCGCGAGCGACTCGTGGCGAACGGCCATCGCTTCCGAACCGAGACGGACACCGAGGTGCTCGTCCACCTCTACGAGGAACACGGCCCCGCCCTCGTGGACGAACTCGACGGGATGTTCGCGTTCGCGCTGTGGGACGACGACGCCTCGAAGCTGGTCCTCGCCCGGGACCGCATGGGGATCAAACCCCTGTGTGTGGCCCGCGACGACGGAGCCGTCGCCTTCGGTTCCGAGATGCGGGCCGTGCTCGCGTCGCCAGTCGCCCACGGCGGTCTCGACCGGGCCGCGCTCGGCGAGTACTTCGGGTTCGGCTACGTTCCCGCCCCGAAGACCGCGTTCTCGAACGTCGACAAGCTCCTCCCGGGGGAGGTGTGGACGGTCACCGACGAGGGCGTCACGCGGGACCGCTACGACAGCCCGGAGATCGAGCCCGTTCGAGCGGAGTTCGACGCTGCGGCGACGACACTGCGAGATCTGGTCGAACGGGCCGTCGAGAAGCGCCTGATGGCCGACGTTCCGCTCGGGGCCTTCCTGAGCGGCGGGATCGACTCGTCCATCGTCGTCGGCCTCCTCGCCGAACTGACGGAGGAGCCGGTTCGGACCTTCTCGGTCGGGTTCGGCGAGCGACAGTTCGACGAGACGTGGGCCGCCCGAACGGTCGCAGAGTACCACGGGACGGACCACCACGAGTTCCACGTGACCCCCGACGACGTTCGCGACCTCGTCCCCACGGTCGTGGGATCGCTCGGCGAACCGTTCGCCGACCCCTCGATCCTGCCGACCTACGTCGTCGCACGGGAGACGAGCCGCGAGGTGACAGTCGCGCTGTCGGGCGACGGTGCCGACGAGCTGTTCGCGGGGTACAACAAGTACCGGGGCGAGTACTACTCGAAGTACTACCGGTCCCTGCCCGGCGTCGTCCGCTCGAAGCTGTTGAACCCCGCGATCGACCGTGCGCCGGCCGCTCGGGACTCCCGGATCGGCGAACTGAGCCGGATGGCACAGAAGTTCGTCCGGGGCGGGGAACCCGACCGGGCTCGCCGACAGTTCCAGTGGATGACGAGGACGACCGAGGACACGGCGAGGGCAGTACCAGACCTCGCGGTGGGTCCCGGCGGGACCGACCGCGTCGCGACCGCCCAGTCGGAAGCCACGGCGGCACTGCCCGACGAGCGACAGGACGACATGGCAGTCGTCCAGTACGTGGACGCGCGCTTCGCACTTCCCGACGGCATCTTGCACAAGGTCGACAGCGCGAGCATGCAGAACTCCCTCGAAGTTCGGGTCCCGTTTCTGGACACCGACGTGTTCGAGTACGCGATGGGGCTCCCGACGGCGTTCCTCATCACCCGGTCCGACAGGAAGCGGATCCTGAAACACGCGTTCGAAGATATCCTGCCCGACGAGATCCGTCGCCGCAAGAAACAGGGGTTCGAGCCCCCCATCGGGGAGTGGTTCAAGGACGAACTCGCCGACGACTTCACCGCGACGGTCGCCAAGGCGAACACCGACATCGTCGACTCGGCGGCCGTCGACGACATCTACCGGGAACACACCGACGGTTCTCGCGATCACTCACGGTTCCTCTGGACGGTCTACGTCTTCCTCGAGTGGCTGGAGTCGATGCGCGACGACGGCGTCATCGACGCGGTGGCTTGATCCGGTCGCCGCGCGTCGTCGTCCGATCGATCTACTGTCGGGCCACGTCGCGCAGGGCCGCCTCGTGGCGGTCGTGCTGACGGTCGGTGTCGAACCGCTCGACGGTCTCGGCCCCGCGCTCGATCATCGTTTCGCGGCGCTCGTCGTCGGTGACGACCGCGACCAGTCGCCCGGCGAGTGCCTCGGCGTCCCCCGGCGGGAACATGAAGGCGTTCTCGGCGTTGACGATGCTCTTGGTGTGTGGGAGGTCCGTCGTGACGATCGGCAGTCCGGCGGCCTGGGCTTCGATGTACACGAACCCGAACCCCTCGAACAGCGACGGCTGGACGAGCGCGTCGGTCGCACCCATGATCGCTGCGACCTCCTCGCGAGGGACGAAGCCGGTGAACACGACGTCGTCCTCGAAGCCGTGACGCGCTACGAACCGTTCCATCGCGTCACGATGGGGCCCGTCGCCGACCACGACGAGCTGGAGCTCCGGGCACTCGGACTTGGCCGCTCTGAACCCTTCCAGCAGCGTGGTCGGGTCCTTGGCGTCGACGAGTCGCCCGACGAACAAGAGGTCAAAACCGTCGTCGAGTCCGAGTTCGTCTCGTTTGGCCGCCCGGTCCTCGGTCGCCAGTCGCGCGAACTCGTCGGTGTCGATGTGGTTCGGGACCACGTAGACGTTCGATTCGTCGACTCCCCGACGGAGCATCATCTCGCGGAGATAGGGCGTCAGTACGAACACCGCGGAGGATCGTCGCACGATCGTGCGCTCGACCAGTCTCGTGAGGAACGGACTGCCGAGTACCTCTGCCCGCCCTTTGACTCGCTTGACCTTGTCGAAGTCAGTGTGAATCGAAGTGACGTTCGGGACTCCGGTCGCCCATTTGAGCAGCAGGCCGAACAGCCCTCCGGGGACCATCCCCTGACCACGAATTAGATCGACCCGTTCCCGTTTCGCGATCCAGACGCCGCGACAGAGAACGATCAAGAGGCCGACGGCTTTGACGAGAGCGCCCAGTGTTCCATCGGGCTGTGGCCACCGCGTTCGGTGGACGAGGAGACCGTCACTGACCTCGACGACCCCGCCCTCGGTCGTCGTCGGTTGAATCACGTGTACCTCGTCGAACATTCCGTTCGGATTGTGGAGACCGACGAACGCGCTCAGGTTCCCCTGTTTTTCGAACTGATCGACCGGAGACGGGGAGACGACGAGTACGTTCATTGTTGTCGTGCAAATCCCTCGTGGACAAAGGTCTATCGAACGCTCAGACGACACTCTACGGCGTCGTCTCGAGCGAACCCGATCAGGACGCCGAGACCGCCGAATCTCTCGCGAGCGCACACACCGATCCTCGTCAGTCTCGAACCCGTCCGGTCAGTCGTAGTCCTAGCCGAACAGTAACTCCACAGACTCGCTGCTGGCACAAAGTGCGGATTTTCTGCCGGGATGCTATGGGCTGTTCCTGAAAACGTACACGTTCACCGTTTCGGGTCGATTTCCCCGGACGATGGTTTTTCGATGGTCGAACGACGGATGATTGGTATCGAAGTAGTCCTCCACTTCTTCCGGACTGGCAAATTCAAACGGCAACCCACCCAGCCAGTCCTTCACGTCGTGCCAATAGTCCATCCCCCGGTTATCGTCACCGTACGAATTCACGTACTTTATGGGGTCTTCTCGCTTCAGTACCGTTCTAAGACTCAGATGGGCTCCCGCGTACCCGTACACCATCAGTTTTCTTAGTGGATCTGGCAACCAGTTGTACAGTCTCTTGATTTTGAGGGCGGTGTGTGAATCGTACACCCCCTCTTCGACTCTGTTGTAAATTCCAAGACACAGTTGTCCTCGTTCGGCGACTGTCGTAACTGTATTATCGACTGCTTTCCACAGGTCGCCAGTATGGTGGGCGACTCCCCAGCAATAGACGTAGTCGAAGTCACCTAACGACCGCACGAAATCTTCGTCTAGTATATCGCCCTGAGTGACCGACCAGTTCCCGACTTCCTCCTCCTCGTCACGGAGTTGGCGACAACACTCGACCGCCTGCTCGTCGTAGTCAAGACTGACGACTTCTGCAGCACCGAGACGGTGCGCCGCGAGCGAAAACATGCCACTTCCACAGCCGATATCCAAAAACCGACTGTTCTCCATGTGTTCTATGTCGTATACGTCTCGGACATCTGCGATCGCTTCTTCAATGTGGGATTCGTCGACGTTCCGCAGAAAACTCTTCCAGTTCTCGCCGAATTCGAAACGATCATTCATATTGAATGGAGTATCCGCGTCGCCACATAAAACGGCGAGGTGTCCCGTTTGATCACTCTCCGCGCCTCTCTTTCGATATCTCTCGGTTCGTTTTCGGCGTGTGAGCGAGCGACCGCTGCTGTCGTCTCGCCCACGACTCTCTCCACCGGTGGAACTTTCGCCCGCTGATCGAGGACCCTGCGACCGCTGGACCGACGCCCGAGCTAGCACGCTTACCGACGGTCCGTGTGTGGAGAGACCACGGACGGAGACGACGTCGGCGGCTGGAAGCGACGGCACGCGTGACGACCGCCGTCGGCGCGGCACTGTGGCCCAGCGAGCGTTCCGCTATACTGAAATACCGTCCCTCGCCACTGTTCACTACTCACCCGACGATGAGGATGTTCGAGTCCGACCCGGAGACGACCGACCTCGTGGCCGGGATTCACACGTTCAGCGTCGTGCGAAACCCGGCCCGAGCGGGGCCGACGTATCTGGGGTACGCCGGTCCGGTGTACACCGGTCGGATCACCGTCTGGGGGTCCGAGGACCTCCGCGACTGGCAGCGCCGCGACACTGTTTCCGGAGGGACCGACTTCCGGTGGCCGAGCGTCGTCTACGACGGCGAATTCTACATGGCCGTCCGGGAACGCGACCACACTGTCGGCGAGCGAGTGAAGGCGACCGCCGACACGCTCGTCCCGGGCTACGACTACGACGAACCGACCCACATCTCGCTGTACCGAAGCGACGACGGCGTCGCGTTCGCGAAACGCGGGACGCTCGTCCGAAAAGGGAATCTGGGCCGGACGCTCAATCAGAATCCGTTCCTGTTTGCCGATCCGGTGTCCGGCGATCTCAAACTCTTCTACTACAGCGGCTCTCCGACGGAGCCTGCCACGCAGTGGGAGATCCGCGCCTGTTCGGTCTCGCCAGACGCGACCGATCTGTCGGACGAGGACTCGCTCGTCGCCGCCTTCGACGAGGTGGTCGCCGCACCGGGCGTCTTCTATCACCCGACCGCGGAGCGATACGTGTTGTTCGTCGAGCACAAGGTCGACGGCGACTGGCACGTCCGTGCCTTCCACGGCGACGACGTGCTGGGTCCCTACACCGAACTAGACGCCAGCCCGATCCTGCGCGACGACGTGGGCTGTCCGTTCCCGTATCTCGACTCCGGGACGCTCCACCTCTTTGCGTCCCAGCGGACCGGCGGCGACTGGGTTGGCAAGGTCTACCGCTACGAACTGGGTGCGCTCGTCTGACCGGGCCACAGCGCCGACCCCGCTCTGCCACCCGTCGTTACAACAGATCGGCGATGACGCGCGATAGCTCGTCGACGGCCGCCTCCGCGCTGTACCGCCGTCGCGCCTCGTCGTCGATCGCTCTGGGTTCGCGGCGGTCGTGGAACCCCTCGATGGTAGCGGCGATCGCCGCCGGATCGTCGGGGGGCGCGATCTCGCCGGCATTCGTATCCCGCAGTACGTCCGCCGATGTCCCCTCAGTCGGTGTGAGTCCCAGTATCGGTCGCTCCATGAACAGATACTCGACGAGTTTCATCGGCAGGAACGGGCTCGGCGTGACCGGCGCATCGAGCAACAGCAGAACGTCCGCCGCCTTGGCCCGTGCGATGGCCTCGTCCTTGGGGAGGCGGTCGATCCGGGTGACAGCGGAGAGGTCGCCGTACTCGGCGAACAGATCGTCGAACGCCACTGTCTCGCCGATGAATTCGACTGCCGTTCGCTCTCGGTACGACGCTGGTAGCATCGTAAGCGCCTCTAGCAGCGGTTTCGGGGTTCGCAGTCCGTAGAGGTTCCCGATGTGTGTGAAACGGACGACGCCGTCGTCTGCTCGCTGGGTCGGGGCGACGCGCTCGATCTCTTCGGGATCGACGAAGTTGGGGACGACGTGACAGTTCGACTCGATTCCCGGGTACTGCTCTGCGAACATCGCAGACAACCGTTCCGTCGAGAACGTCAGCGCGTCCGCGTTGCGCACGACCGCTCGCTCGACTGTCCGAGACGTGACCCAACTCCCCTCCTTGTACGGGCTGTCAACCCAGGGGTCCCCGAAGTAGCCGATCCACGGCACGTCGTATCGGCGTTTCAGCGCGAGACCGACGAGATGGGGCGCGATCGGCGTGTAGCGGGTCCACAACAGGTCGATGTCGTGCGTGGCGAAGATCTCCCGCGCCTTGCGGAGCGCCGTCGCGACCCAGAGCGGTTTGTACGTCAGCCGCGTCACGACGTCCTGCTCGTACGATCTGTAGACGGTCACGTTGTCCGGGAGTTCGTCGACGAGCCCCGATGACTCGCCGTGGCTCCGGGTGAGGACGACGATGTCGTACTCCGCTGCGAGCCGTTCGACCGTTCGCCACGTCCGGATGCCGCCCGAGGTGTTCTCCGGCGGAAAGGCGTACGAGACGAACAGTAGTGTCGGTGCCATCACTCCTCCCACGTGGCCGGCGTCGACGAGATCGTCGAGACGACCTGCTCGGCCGCCGTCCCGTCACCGATCGGGTTCGACCAGTCCGTCTCGACGTCACACATCGACTCGACGGCCGACAGCACGTCCGCGGGGTCCGTGCCCGCGACGACGTTCGCGCCCACGTCGACCGTCTCCGGGCGCTCGGTGTTCTCCCGGAGGGTCACACAGGGTACCTGCAGGATGCAGGCCTCCTCCTGAATGCCGCCGCTGTCGGTCAACACGAGCGAACAGTTCGCCAGTAGCTTGAGGAAGTCGAGATAACCGAGCGGTTCGATCAGCCGCAACTGTTCGATCCCGGTGGCCCGTTCGTAGAGCCCGTGCTCTTCGAGCATCTTCGTCGTCCGGGGATGGATCGGGAACACGATCGGTCTGTCGTACTCGTCGGCGAGTTCGGCGATCGTCTCCAGAACGTCCGAGAGGACCGCCTCGTCGTCGACGTTCTCCTCCCGATGTGCGGTCAGGACGAAGTAGTCGCCGGCGTCGATGCCGAGATCGTCGAGGATCGTACTGTCGGTCTTCGCGATATCGATGTGCGTCTGGACCGCGTCGACGATGGTGTTGCCCGTGACAACGATCTCCCCGCGAACGTTGTCCTCGCGGGCGTTCGCAGCGGCCTCCTCGGTCGGTGAGAACAGGTAATCGGAGATGTGGTCGATCATCACGCGGTTGTGCTCCTCTGGCATCTGCCAGTCGTTGCTCCGGAGTCCCGCCTCGACGTGGCCGACGACCATCCCCAGTTTCCGGGCGGCCAGTGCTCCGGCGAGGTTGAAGTTGGCGTCGCCACAGACGAGCACGGCCCGCGGCTGTTCTTCGAGTAGTGCCGCCTCGATTCCCGCCAGCATCGCCGCGGTCTGCTCACCGTGAAACTGCGTCTCTTCGACCTCGTCGAGTCTGTACGCCGGTGGTTCGAGCCCCAGATCGTCGAAGAACGCCTCGTCGAGTTCGTAGGAGTAGTGTTGTCCCGCGTGGATGACGAAGTGGTCGTACCCTCGCCGTTCGGCCTCCTCGATCAGCGGGCTCATCTTGATGATCCCGGGTCGCGTTCCGACGACGATCGCGACCGTGTCTTCGAGATCATCGCGGCGGGGTACTTTCCGTGCCATCGACACTCCCGAGTTTGATCGGTCCTGCATATAAGTTTGGCTCTACTTCCGGCGGTTCGCGGACTGTGCCGCGGGTCTCGCTGTTCCCGACCCTCGTCGCCGATCACAGCCGATGCACGTGCGCTGCGTTGAGGCCGGCCGTCGCGTTGCGCGTGTCGAAGACGAGTGTCGACTGTTCGACGAGGGCGGGGATGTCGAACTGCGTGTGCTCCGTCGTGATCACGACACAGTCAGTCGACGCCAGCCGCTCCGGCGTGAGGGCGACGGACTCGTAGGACTCGGAGGTCGTTTCGACTGCTGGGACGAACGGGTCGTGGTAGCTGACCGACGCCCCCTTGTTCGCGAGCAGTTCCATGATGTCCAGCGCCGGCGACTCACGGACGTCCGACACGTCGGCCTTGTACGCGACACCGACCACCAGTACGTCCGCCTCCGAGAGTGGGATCCCCTCCCAGTTGAGCAGGTCCGTGACCTTGCTCACGACGAACGTCGGCATGCTCCGGTTGATCTTGTCTGCCAGATCGATGAACTTCGTCTCGACGCCGCTCTGATTGGCCTTCCACGAGAGGTACATCGGATCGACCGGGATACAGTGCCCGCCCAGTCCCGGCCCCGGGTAGAACGGCATGAACCCGAAGGGCTTGGTCGCGGCCGCGTCCACGACGCTCCAGATATCCGCGTCCAGCGTGTCGGCGATCCGCGCCATCTCGTTGATGAGGCCGATGTTGACGCTCCGGAACGTGTTCTCCAGTAGCTTCACCAGTTCCGCCTCGGTACACGAGTCGACGCGAACGATTTCGCCGAACACGGTGTCGTACAGGGCCTGCGCTCGGTCACCGCACCCGTCGGTCACGCCGCCGAGCACCTTCGGGATGTCCCTGATCCCGTACTCCTCGTTGCCGGGATCGACGCGTTCGGGCGAGAACGCCACGAACACGTCCTCGCCGACCGCGAAGTCGCGATCCGCGAACGTCTCGGCGATGATCTCCTCGGTCGCGCCCGGATACACCGTGCTCTCGAGGACGACCGTCGTCCCGTCGTCGATCGCATCGGCGAGACGTTCGGTGGCGTCGAGGACGTAGCTCACGTCCGGCTGACCGGTCTTGCGTAGCGGCGTCGGCACGCACACGGAGACGTGACTCACGTCTGCCAGCTCGTCGTAATCCGTCGTCGGCTCGAATCCGCTCTGCAGCGCCCCGTCGATCGCGTCGTCGGGCACGTCAGTCACGTACGATCGCCCGTCCCGTAACTGGTTGA
>Ga0207755_100473_pt1 | contig 18777 bp, 15 predicted proteins | sample A23P2SouthBayCA_FD_187734 | JGI IMG/M metagenome (GOLD analysis project Ga0207755, IMG submission 187734) | Aerobic enrichment media microbial communities from Bioluminiscent Bay, La Parguera, Puerto Rico - A23 P2 (SPAdes) | ecosystem: Environmental > Aquatic > Marine > Unclassified ...
CCGCCCCATCCGCTTCGCGAGGTCGAAGTCGCCGAGGAGACGCGACATCCTGTCCGCGAGCGCGTCCACGTCCTCGACGGGGACGACGTAGCCGTCCGTGCCGTCTCTGACCATCTCTCTCGCACCGGAGGTGTCGGTGACGACCGGGGGCGTCCCCGTCGCCATCGCTTCCAACCGGACGAGCGAGAAGCTCTCGGAGCGTGACGGGTGGACGAACGCGCGCGCGTTCGCCAAGTGCTCCTGGAGCACCGACTGATCGACGTATCCGTGGAAGGTCACGTTCTCCTCGACGCCCCGTCGCACGGCCCGCGACTCGAGCGCCTCCCGCTGCTCTCCCTCCCCGAAGACGTGGAGATGCGCGTCGGGGAAGTCCCCGCGAACGCGTCCGAGGGCGTCGATGAGCACGTCGTAGCCCTTCCGGGTCCTCAGTGCACCGATACTCACGAGGTCGCTGGTTCGTGCGCGTTCCGCGAACGTGAAGTCGTCCGCGTTCACGCCGAGCGGGATGACGTCGATCTTCGAGGGGGCGACGAACGCCGAGAGCTCCTCTTTCGCCTCTTCGTGGACCGCGACGATCTTGTCCGCCTTCCTGAGTGTGCGCCCGTAGAGCCGCTCTCGAGGCGGGTCGATGACGTCCGAACGCAGCTGTTGGACCGCGCGATACGTCGCCCCCGTCGCCCAGCGCGGGATATCGACGCCGAGGGAGCTCTTGACGAGCCGGTAGAACTCCTCTTGGAAGATCTCGTGACCGGTCTGCGTCGGGCCGATGAGCGTCGGCACGTCGTCCGCGAGACCGGCGACGATGAGCGGGTTGAACCAGCGATATCCGAGGTTCATGTGGTGATAGACGTCCACGTCACCGTCGCGGAGGCGCTCGTAAGCGGCCCGATACGACTCGAGCAGGTATTCGAGCTTCGTGTCGGCGTCGAGGTCGACGACGGTCACGCCGTCAGCCGTGAAGGGCGTTCGGACGGTCCCGACGTACGCCTCGATGTCGAATTCGGGATCGGCGAGGTTGCTCAAGAGGTTGTAGCTCTTCCCGTATCGCGCGTCGGAGATACCGAAATCGACGGGAGAAACGAGGACGGACGTCATGCTCCTACACCGACATCGTGGGGCAGTCGTTAAACGTCTTCCCGTCGCGCGACGCCCCCGGGCGAAGGGGGGCGATTCGGGGGAACGGGGAAACGAGAAGACCTATTGGCGTGCCCCGGCCCAGACACGTACGTGCGAGTCGGACAGCTCTCGGCAATCGATTTCGCCTCGAAAGTGCTCTCCTCGCTGCTCGGATTCGCCGCGACGATCTACTTCTCGCGCGTGCTCGGGCCGAGCGTCCTCGGGACGTACTATCTGATCTTCTCCGTCGTCGGCTGGCTCAGTCTCGTCGGCCGGGTCGGCGTTCAGAGCGCGCTGGTCAAACGCATCAGCGAGGACGAGGAGCCGGACGCGTACCTCGCCGCGGGCGGGCTGATACTGATCGGCATCACCGCCGTGCTCGCGGTAGTGCTCGTCGCACTTCGAGGCCCGGTCAACGACTACCTCGGGGAGTCCGGGTTCGAGTTCGTCCTGGCGCTCGTCGTCGTCGCGCTCGTCTGGACGTACGTCGATTCCACCCTCCAGGGGCAGCGGCTGGTCCACGTCTCCTCGATGCTAAAGCCGGTTCGCCGCGCGCTCCGGACGGCGATCCAGATCGGATTAGTGATCGCGGGGTTCGGGATCGGCGGACTGATCGCAGGCTACGCGCTCGGCGGTGTCCTCGCGATCGTCATCGGGTTGCTCTTCGTCTCGCTGGAGTTCGAACGCCCCCGCCGGGAGCACTTCGAGAGTCTCTTCGACTACGCGAAGTACGCCTGGCTCGGCCAACTGAAGGGGCGTACGTTCGATCAGGCTGACATCTTCGTGCTCGGGTTCTTCGTGACGTCGGCGCTCGTGGGCGTCTACGGCGTCGCCTGGAGTCTCGCCGGGTTCCTCTCCATCTTCAGTTCGTCCATCGTCGCGGCGCTCTTCCCGCACGTGAGTAATCTCTCCTCGAAAGCGGGGATTCGCGAGTCGAAGGGCATCGTGACGGACGCGTTCGCGTACGCCGGCCTCATCACCATCCCGGGGCTGTTCGGCGGCGTGCTCCTCGGCGGCAACGTGCTCGCGATCTACGGCTCTGAGTTCGTACGGGGGACCGCCGTCCTCGGCCTGCTCATCGCGGCGTCGCTCCTCCACGACTACGAGGGCGTCATCGTCGGGGTCCTCGGCGCGCTCGACCGGCCGGACCTCGCGTTCCGCGTGAACGCGACGCTCGTCGTCTCGAACGTCGTGCTGAACGTCGCGCTCATCTCCGTCTTCGGATGGATCGGCGCGGCCGTCGCGACCCTCCTCTCCGTCGCGTTGAGCCTCGCGCTCGGATACTACATCCTCAACGAGCTACTCGATATCAGTCTCCCCGTCGCACAGATCGGCCGGCAAGTCGTCGCGGCCGCGCTCATGGCGTTCACGATACTCGGCGCGGAACGCGCGCTCGAAGCGTACGGCGTGAACACGATGCGGGCGGTCCCGACCGTCTCCCTCGTCTTCTTCGGCGCGGGCGTGTACGCGCTGGTGCTGCTAGCGATCTCCGAGACGTTCCGCCGGACAGTGTTCGGAAATCTGTTGCCGTTCCTGAGACGGGCCGGGTTGTCAGTCGACCGACGCGAGGGCTGACGGCGATGTTCCGTCGTGCTTAAGGCGCTCATTCCGTCAAGGTAAGCCATGGCTTCCCACGTTCTCGCGTTCAAGCCCGCAGTCGACGGATACGGGGTACACGACCCGAGCGCGGCTATTTTTTCGGACGGCGAGCTTCTGTACGCGGTCGAGGAGGAGCGGTTGAATCGCCAGAAACACGCGACGGGATGTTTTCCGGAGCAGGCGATCCGCGCGTGTCTCGATCACTGCGGAATCGAACTCTCTGACGTCAGTCGCGTCGTCCTCCCGTACCGACCCGAACTGAAGCTGCTGCAGGTGGTGCCGGACGAGTACGCCGATACGGGTCGGCGATACCTCGACGCCGCCGAGAGGGGCGGACTGTCGAACGCCCTACAGCGGGTCAGCGAGCCGAAGACGGGTTCGAAGCGGCTGATTCGAGCGCGGTTGCGCGACGCCTTCGACGGGCCGATACCGCCAATCGAGGAGCACGCGCATCACGCCTGTCACGCCGCGAGCGCGTTCCACCCGTCAGGGTTCCGAGACGCGCTGGTCCTGACCGTCGACGGACGTGGCGAGTACGACGCGACGGTCGCCTGGCGCGGAACTGCCGACGGACTCGAACGCGTGGATACGTACCCGATATCGAACAGCCTGGGCCACTTCTTCGGCGCCGTCACCGAGTACCTCGGGTTCCGCGCGTTCAACGGCGAGGGGAAGGTCATGGGTCTCGCACCGTACGGCGAGCGGAACGAGTTCATCGAGTCTCGACTCCGCGAGATCATCGACACGGAACCGCCATACGACGTGACCGGGCTGGTCGGTGACGGCTCGATAAGCGACGCGGTCGAAACGCTCGAATCGCTCTTGGAGCGAGAGCGCGCCGACGGCGAGGAGTTCGACGATTTCGATCAGGACTTCGCGTACGTCGCACAGTCGCTCCTCGAGGAGGCCGTCACGGGGCTCGTTCGCTACTACTGTCGACAGCTGGATACGAGTCGGGTCGCCCTCGCCGGTGGCGTGGCGCTGAACTGCAAGATGAACAAGCGAGTGATGGAGTTGGACTGCGTCGACGACCTGTTCATCCAGCCAGTGGCGCACGACGGCGGGTTAGCCGTCGGTGCCGGGATGCTCGAATACGCACCGGCCGACGTTCCATCGATGACGTCCGTCTACTGGGGACCGGAGTATTCGACCGCGGATATCGAATCCACGCTGGACGCGAACAAGATAGACTACGAGAAGCCGGCGGACGTGGAGCGAGACGTCGCGGAGCGTCTGGCAGACGGGCAACTGGTCGGGTGGGTGCAGGGGCGAGTCGAAATGGGGCCGCGAGCGCTCGGAAACCGTAGCATCCTCGCGGACCCCCGTACCGCCGAATCGCGCGACCGGGTGAACGAGTACGTGAAGCATCGCGAGGGATGGCGGCCGTTCGCGCCCTCGATGCTCGAAGACGCCGCGGATCGTTACCTGGTCGACGCAGAGCCGTCGCCGTACATGATCAAGACGTTCGACACGGATCCGGAGCGGCGGGACGAGATCGAGGCAGTGCTCCACCCGGGCGACGACACGACGCGACCACAGACGGTTCGCGAAGACCAGAACCCGCGCTACCATCGACTCATCTCGGAGTTCGAAGCCATCACCGGCGTGCCCGTCGTCCTGAACACGTCGTTCAACGACCACGGTGAGCCGATAGTCACCAGCCCGTCCGAAGCCATACGCGACTTCTATGGGATGGGGCTCGACGTTCTCGTTCTCGGCGACGTCGTCCTCACGAAATAACTCGGCGCGACGACGAGCCTATCGAAGAAACGTTAATCTCGGCGGACCCTAACCCAGTGATATGCTCCGTACGGTAGCCGGCCGGTTCCTCCACGCGCTTCCCAGTGAGGCGATCGATATCGGTCTCCGCGGTCTGCGGAAGGTACGTCTGCGGAAGGGACGACACGTCTACGACCACGACTGGGACGTCCTCGTCATACTCGACGCCTGTCGATACGATATGTACCGGGAGGTCGTCGGACGTGGCGAGCCGGCTCTCTCGCGCGCGAGCACGTCGAACGAGTGGATGGACGCGACGTTCGACGACGCGCACGAGAGCGACGTCGCGTCCACCGCGTACGTCTCGGCGAATCCGTTCTCGCGGCGACTCGACGAGTCCCGGTTCGGACTCATCGACCACGTCTGGAAGGAGAACTGGGACGACGAACTGAACACGATTCCCGCGGGGCCGGTCACGGACCACGGTATCGCGCTCGCTCGCTCCGAATCGTACGACCGAGTCATCCTGCACTACATGCAGCCACACTACCCGTTCATCGGGAGCGACCAGTTCGAGCCGGTGAGTGAGGTCAGTGCCGGCCTGAAGGGAGACGACACGGGGAACGTCTGGCACATGATCGAGCGGGGGGAGGTCGACGCGGCGGACGCCATCGCGGCGTACTACGACAACCTCCGGTACGTCTACGAGTACGTCGAGACCGTCCTCGAGAACGTCGACGGCACCGTCACCATCACCGCCGACCACGCGAACGCGCTGGGCGAGTGGAACACGTGGGGTCACCGCGCCTACGTTCCGTTCCGCGCCGTCCGCGAGGTCCCGTGGGACGTCCGCGAGTGCACGGACGAGCGAACGTACGACCCGGCGGTCTCGCTCGCCGACATCCGTGGCAGCGATGCCGACGCGGACGTTCGCGAACGCCTCCGATCGCTCGGCTACGTGGACGAGTAGCGTCCGCGCCTACTCCACGGTGACGCTCTTCGCGAGGTTCCGGGGTTTGTCGATGGCGCGCCCTTTCAGGTTCGCGACGTGGTACGCGAAGAGCTGGGCGTAGACGTTCGCGACGAGCGGGCTCATCGCGCCGAGGTCGGGGACGGCGAGGGCGTCGTCGACGAACTTCTCGCCGATGCCGTCGGTGCAGAGGCCGACGACGGGGGCGCCGCGGGATTCGACTTCTTTGACGCTGTTCACGGTCTCGGCGGCTCGGGCGCCCCCGGTGAGGACGGCGACGACGGGGGTGTCGTCGGTGACGAGCGCGAGCGGGCCGTGTTTGAGTTCGCCCGCGGGGAACCCTTCGGCGTGATCGTAGCTGATCTCCTTGAGTTTCAGCGCGCTCTCGAGCGCGACGGAGTGCCCGAGGGCGCGGCCGATGAAGAAGAACGCGTCGGAGTCCGCGTACGCCTCCGCGACCGCTCGCACCTGCGCGTCGGCGTCGAGGACGCGCTGGACGGCGCCGGGGAGGCCGCGCGCGTCTTCGAGCAGGTCGCTCGCTTCGGTCGGGGTGAGTTCGTCGCGTTCGCGGCCGACGTGGACGGCGAGGAGCGCGAGGGAGGTGACCTGCGAGACGAACGTCTTGGTGGCGGCGACGCCGATTTCGGGGCCGGCGCGGATGTAGAGGTTCTCGTCGGCGAGACGGGTGACGGAGGAGCCGACGACGTTCGTGACGGCGAGGGTGCGCGCGCCGGTGCGGTCGGCCTCGCGGAGCGCGGCGAGCGTCTCCGCGGTTTCGCCGCTCTGGGTGACGGCGACGACGAGCGTCCGCCACGGGTCGCGGCCGCCGCGGAACTGGTACTCGCTCGCGACGTGGACGGTCGCTCGAACGTCCGCGTGCTCCTCGACGAGGTTCGCGGCGTAGAGGCCGGCGTGATAGGAGGTGCCACAGGCGACGAACTGGACTTCTTCGAGCGAGTTGAGGTACTCGCGCGGGAGGTCCACGTCGAGGTCGACTTCTCCTTCGAGCGCGTCGATTCGCCCGGAGAGGGTCTGTCGGAGCGCTCGGGGCTGTTCGTGTATCTCCTTGAGCATGTAGTGCTCGTAGCCGCCCTTCTCGGCGGCGTCCGCTTCCCACTCGACCTGTTCGACGGGGCGTTCGACGCGTTCGCCGTCGTGCTCGACGACGAGTTCGTCCGCGGTGACGACGGCGACGTCGCCGTTCTCGAGGTAGGTGACTTCGCGGGCGTGCTCGAGGAACGCGGTGACGTCGCTCCCGACGAACGTCTCGCCGTCGCCGTGGCCGACGCAGAGCGGGGAGTCCTGGCGGGCGAGGTAGATGGCGTCCGTGCCGTCGACGACCATGGCGAGCGCGAAACTGCCCTCGATGCGCGCGACGGCGGCGGCGAACGCGTCGGCGGGTGACGCGCCGTCAGCTAACTCGGCCTCGACGAGGTGCGGGACGACTTCGGTGTCCGTCTCGCTCGCGAACGCGTGCCCGTCGGCTTCGAGTTCCGCTTTCAGGTCGTCGTAGTTGTCGATGATGCCGTTGTGGACGACGGCGACGTCGCCCGTGCAGTCGGTGTGCGGGTGCGCGTTCGCGTCCGTGGGCTCGCCGTGCGTGGACCAGCGGGTGTGGCCGACGCCGACGGTGGCTTCGGAGGCGTCTGGGAGGACGGCGCGCAGGTCGTCGACTTCGCCGACGGTCTTGTAGACGGTCGGCGCGCCGCCCTCGCAGAGCGCGACGCCCGCGGAGTCGTATCCGCGATATTCGAGGTTCTTCAGCCCGTCCGAGAGCACCGGGAGGGCGTCGCGCGCGCCGGCGTAGCCGACGATTCCGCACATCGTCAGGCCCTCCTGACGAGCGCGTCGGACTCGATTCTCCCGTCGACGTGCGCGCCGGTCTCGACGTCGACGCGGTTCCCGACGACCGTGCCGGGGGTGAGCGTCGCCGCCCCGCCGACCCGGGCGTTGTCACCGACGACGGCGCCGAGCCGGACGTCCTCGTGGACGGTCGTGCCGACGGTGACGTCCGCGAACCCGCCCTCGACGGTGGCGTTCGCGGCTATCGTCGCGTTCTCGCCGACGACGGCGTCCCGGACGACTGCGCCCGCACCGATTGTCGCGTCCGGCAGGACGACGCTGTTCGCCACGACGGCGTTCGCGCCGACGCTGACGTTCGCGCCGAGCGCCGACCCAGGGAGCACGCGGGCCCCTGGCCGGAGTCTGCAGTCCGCACCGAGCGTGACGTCGCCGACGACGGACGCACGGTCGGCGACGCGGGCGGAGGGCGCGGTGTCGTCGGCGACGACGCGGCCGTTCACGCGCAAGAGATCCCAGAGATGGGAGACGTCGAGCCACCGTCCCTGGAGGGTCACGGCTCGCACGACGCCCTCGTCGGCGAGGCGTTCGAGCGTGTCGGTCACGGCGCGTTCGCCCGCGGATTCGGTCTCGCGGAGCGCGTCGAAGGCGGCGGGCGTGAATCCGTAGATGCCGGCGTTCACGACGTCGGACGGCGCGGCGTGCTTCGGCGGTTTCTCGACGAGGCTGACGACCCTATCGCCGTCGAGGGTGACGACGCCGAAGTCGCTCGGTCGCTCGGAGCGCCTGACGGCGACGGTCGTCTCGTGGTCGCGCTCGACGCGCTCCACGACGCGTTCGACGTCCGCGGCGTCCACCACGCGGTCGCCGTTCAGCGCGACGAACGGCCCGTCGACGTGCGGTTCGGCCTGCAGGACGGCGTGGCCGGTACCGAGCTGTTTCGCCTGCACGGCGTACTCGATGTTCACGCCCCAGTCGTCGCCGTCCTGGAAGTGGCTCTGAATGCGCTCGCGGCGGTAGCCGACCACGAGGACGATGTCCTCGATGCCGGCGTCCCGGACGGCCTCCACGACGTGCTCGAGCAGCGGGCGGTTCGCGGCCGGGAGCATCGGCTTCGGCCGCGACTCGGTGAGCGGGCGCAGGCGCGTCCCCTCGCCGGCCGCGAGTATCACGGCCTTCATTCCGCCATCAGCTCCTGGACCGTCGCCTCGACGGTGTGTTCGGCTTCGAAGCCGATGGTCTCGCGAGCGCGAGACGTGTCCACGGTGAAGTCCTCCCCGGCGGCCTCCTCGCCGCGGGGGTTCTCGACGACCTCGACCTCGACGTCCTCGCCGCGGACGTCTCGCGCGGCCGCCTGAACGATTTCGGCGATTTCGAGGATGGAGTACTCCTGCCCGCTCGCGATCGGAATCGTCGTCGCGCCCGCGTCGGCGTCGAGCAGGACGTCGAGCGAGCGGGGATAGGCGCGCGCGACGTCCTTCACGTGCACGAAGTCGCGGGACTGCGTGCCGGGCGCGTGCACTTCCAGCGGCTTCCCGTCCTTCGCGCGGTCCACGAAGATGTTGATGACGGTGTTCTTCCCGATGGAGCGCCCGCCGAGCGTGTGGTGGCCGTAGAGGTTCGACTTCATGTAGACGTGCGCCGGGAACTCGTCGCGCGCGAGGTCGTGGACGTCGTCCTCGCTCATCTTCTTCGTCAGCCCGTAGTGGTTCACGGGTTCGCGGGGATGGTCCGCGGTGATCGGGAACTCGACCGGTTCGCCGAGGACGGCCATGCTACACGGGAAGACGAACGGGAGGCCGCGTTCGCGCGCGAACCACGCGACGGTCTCGGTTCCCCGAACGTTCACGTCGAACGCCTCGGCCTCCTCAGCGGCGCAGGACTGGACGCCGCTGACGGCGGCGAGGTGCAACACCGCGTCCACGTCGTCGAAGGCGTCGCGGAGCGCGTCGCCGTCGCGGACGTCTAGCTCTCGTACCGTGCGGCCGTCGATTTCGGCGACGTCACCGTAGCTGAAGTCGTCGACGGGGACGACGTCGTGACCGTCGGCGAGCAGGTTTCGCGTGACCCGCGAGCCGATGTAGCCGGCGGCGCCGGTGACGCCGATGGTGTGCGTTTCGGTCATGGGCGGAACTGCTCGGCGAGGTCTGAAATACCTTCGCACAGGTCGAGCGTCGGCTCGAAGCCGCGCTCGCGCATCCGGTCGAATCGGACGTGGTAGGACGGGCCGGGGTCCTTCTCTTCGAGGTAGTCCGTCTCGACGTCCGTCTCGACGACGTCCGCGACCGAATCCGCTATCTCGTCGATGCGGAAGTTGTCGAGGCCGACGTTGTACGTGCCGGCGGGCCAGTCGAGCGCCGCGGCGAAGGCGCGCGCGCTGTCCCGGACGTGGAGGAACGGCCGCCAGTTCGTCCCGTCGCCGTAGACGGTGAGGGGTTCGCCGGCGAGCGCGCGGAAGACGAACGAGTTCACGACGAGGTTGAACCGGACGCCCGGCGAGTAGCCGAAGTTCGTCGCGAGGCGCAGGCTCACGTCGGTGACGTCGCGGGCGGCGACGATGTCCTCGCACTCGAGTTTCGACTCCGCGTACGGGTTTCGGGGCGCGACGGCGGACGTCTCGGTCAGTTCCTCCTCGTAGGTGTCCCCGTAGACGTTACAGGAGGACGCGAGGACGAACGTCTCGACGCCGGCGGCTTCCGCGGCGTCCGCGACGACTTCCGTCCCGCGGACGTTGACGTCCTCGACGCGTTCGCGCATCTCGTGCGACTTCGCGGCGCCGGTGACGGCGGCGAGGTGGACGACGGCGTCGGCGTCGCCGATCGCCGCGGCCACGTCGTCGCGGTCACGGATGTCCCCCCGGTGAAACTCGACCTCGGTGAGGTCCGCTCCCATCAGGTTCCGGGGACTGGAGAGCGAGAAGTCGTCGAGGACGCGGACGTCGTGGCCGGCGTCGAGGAGTCGGGGGACGAGCGCGCTCCCGACGTAGCCGGCGCCGCCGGTGACGAGGACGTTAATCGGAGAGCACCCCCGGCAGGAAGCGGTCCTCGTGGGCGGTGATGCGCTCGTCGTGCTCGACGAGCGTCTCGAGGACCTGGCGGATGCCGGCTTCGAGGCCGGTCTCGTCGTCGACGAGGCCGCGGAAGTTCTCGTTGTCCATCTCCATCTTGTGCTCCTCGTCCTCGTCGCGCGGGTTCTCGTAGTGTTTCACGGCGGCGTCGAGGCCGAACTCCTCGCCGACGTCCGCGATGGTCTCGGCGAGTTCGACGATAGCGACCGGACGGTTCACCTGGTTGTAGACGGTGAGGCCGTCCTCGTCCGCGGGGCCGTCCTCGACGAGCGTCACGAGGCTCTCGACGGCGTCGTCGAGCGTGACCATCGGCTTGCGCTGTTCGCCCTTCCCGTAGACGGTGATGGGGTAGCCGGCGACGGCCTGCGCGCAAAAGCGGTTGACGACGGTGCCGAAGTAGTAGTCGAAGTCGAAGCGCGTCGGCATCCCACGGGCTTCGGTTTCGGCGGTCTCGGTGCCGAAGACGATGGCGGTGCGGACGTCGCTGATGGGCATGTCCCACTCGCCGTTCGCGAGGCGCATGTTGCCGGCGTTGAACGCCTTCGTCTGGTGGTACCACGACCCACCCATCGCGGGGAACGGCACGTCGTCGGACTCGCCGCCGTTCGCCATCTCGGCGCCGCCCTCCGGAATCGGGAACTCGGGCGCGCCGTAGACGCCGGTGGTGGTGGTCTCGACGAAGTGAGTGTCGTCGAGGCCGGCCTCGTGGAGGCAGTGCAGGAGGTTGAGCGTCATCGAGACGTTGTTCTGCTGGGTGAACAGCGCGCGCTCGCCGTTGATACCGGCGTAGACGGCGGACGGCTGGGCGGCGAGGTGGAGGACGGTATCGGGCTCGTAGACGTCGATCAGCTGTTCGACGAAGCCGCGGTCGGCGAGGTCGCCCTCGACGTAGGAGAGGCCGTCGACGGCGCCGAAGCGCGTCTCGGGGTCGTCGATGGGCGTCGCGGAGACGCTGCCGGACTCGGCGACCCACTCGCGGCGGTAGCCGTTGTCGACGCAGACGATTCGGTCGTCGATTCGGTCCGCGAGGCGGAGCGCGGTCGGCCAGCCGACGTAGCCGTCCGCACCGGTGAGGAGCACGGTCATTGGTTACTCAGAATGTGAGTAACTACCGGCATAAGTCTTGCGTCCCGCGCAGCTACTCGTACACGGCCGACGGCGCGCGCGCCTCGTGCTCCCAGACCAGTTCGAAGAACCGCTCCAGTCCGGCGACGAACGAGCCGTTCGCCGTGACCGCCGCCTGCCGCATCGAGAGCGGGACGTCCTTCTCCTCGACGAGCAGGAGCGCCCGTCCCGTCTCGTAGTCCATGCTCGGGTCCGCGAACGTCCCGCGCCACGGGAGCGGCCCCGGACTGAACCGGACGTCGGCCCGCGGGTAGCTCTCGCGGACGTACGAGACGATCTCGCGCTGTATCTCCCGGTTCGTCCCGTCGAGCCGAGACGGGTGGAGGAGGAGGACGGAGACGTCGACGCCGCGTTCGAGCGCGGCCGCGAACGCCGCCTCGACGCGCTCGAAGTACTCGAAGGACTTCGTGATGACGGACACCGCGTCCTCGGCGTCCCGGTAGAGCGCTCGCGTCTCCTGCTCCGAGGACTCGCCGACGTCCACCACCCAGAACAGCTCCTCCGTCGGGGTCACGTCCTCGCTCGCGCGCTCGTAGAGCGGTTCGAACGTGTCGAGGAACTCGTCGCGCAGGGCGTCGACGTCCTGTCGGTAGCGCTCGAAGGCCTGGCGCTCGTTCTCGACGGCGCGTTCGAGGATGTCGGCAGGCGGCTTCGGCTGGTAGTGCTTCGGCCGGCCCGGGATGACCTTCACGTAGCCGCGGTCTGCGAGCGCGTCGAGCACGCCGTAGATGCGCGCCTTCGGGATGCCCGTCGCCTCCGCGAGGTCCGGTGCGGTCGTGCGGCCGAGCGCGAGGAGTTCGGCGAGAGCGGTCGATTCGTACTCCGTCAACTCGAGGCGTTCGAGGACGTCCTCGGGTGCGTCGTCTCCGGGCATACCCCCACGTGGGGGGCTTCGGCGCAATAGCGTGGCGGTCGTCCGGCACAACACTTATGTCGGCAGACGTAGTTACTCAATATATGAGTAAACGGAATGGTGCGCATCTGGACGGCGTCGAGGACGGAGCCGGCTGCACCGAGATCTGGGAGCGCCTCAGCGACGAACGCGCGGAGTAAGCGCCCCGGACGGGGTGCGACGACGGCCGCACCCGCTCGCGGCCCCGCTGTCGACCGGTGAGAACACGGAACGCTTTTCCCCTCGTCGCGACCCACCTTCCGGTAGCGATGCCGGACTACTCCGACGTCACCGTGCTCGTCCCGACGCTCGACGAGGCCGCGACCATCGGCGACGTGGTCGACGCGTTCCACGAGCGCGGCTTCGACGACGTCCTCGTCGTCGACGGTGACTCGGCGGACGACACGCGCGAAATAGCTCGCGAGCACGGCGCGCGCGTCCACGTCCAGTCCGGGAAGGGGAAGGGGCAGGCGGTCCGGGAGGGCGTCTCGCTCGTCGAGCGCGAGCACGTCCTGATGCTCGACGGCGACGGCACGTACCGCGTCGAGGACGCCGAGGCGATGCTCGAACCGCTCCTCGACGGCGACGCCGAACACGTCATCGGCGACCGGTTCGCGAACATGCAGGCGGACGCGATGAACACGCTGAACGCCGTCGGGAACCGCGTCATCAATCGCGCGTTCGCGTTCGTGCACGGCCACGACTTCCGGGACATCCTCTCCGGCTATCGCGCGTTCACCACGGAGTCCTTCGAGCGGATGCACCTCACCGCGGACGGGTTCACCATCGAGACGGAGATGGCCGTCGAGTGCGCGAAACTCGACATCGACACGCGCGTCGTCGACATCACGTACCGCGACCGGCCCGACGAGTCCGACACGAACCTCCGGCCGTTCCGCGACGGCGGGAAGATACTCTTCGCGCTCTACAAGCTCGCGAAGACGAACAACCCGCTCTTCTACTTCGGGAGCGTCGGCGCTGCGTCCTCCATCGCCGGCGTCGTCACCGCCGTCTACGTCGCCGTCGAGTGGTTCACCGTCCGCGTCTCCCACGAAGTGCTCGCCGTCTTCGCCGCGTTCGGCATCCTCGTCGGCATTCAGCTGTTGATGTTCGGCGTGCTCTCCGACCTGCTCGTCACGCTCCACCGCGAGCAGATCCGGCGCCTCGAGGACGACTAGACGAGCGACGAGAGCGCGCGCAGGAAGACGCCGGGGGCGTTCCGTCGCGACCGTTCGAGCGCGTACCGAAGCGCGTCGGCGGCGGCCTCGTCGACGCCGCGCCCGTGCCCGACGAGCACTCGCTCGGGCCGGAGGCCGCGCAACGCGGACGGCGGCGTCATGCGGAGCATCGGGTGGACGCCGAGGCGCTCGTCGGGCGCACAGAAGTAGTCCGCGGTGCCGACGGCTTCCGCGACGACGAGCGTCTCGCCGTCGAAGAGCGCGCCCTCGTGCCAGCCGGGCGCGTCGAGCACGCGGAGCAGGCGATAGTCGGTGCCGGGGAGCGTTCCGCGGAAGGACTCGGTCGGCGCGTCGACGTCCCGCGTGATGAACGACGGCCGATAGACGGGGACGTCGTGGCGTCGGGCCACCGTCGCGGCGTCCCGCTCGTGTCTGTCGAGGAGGAGTACGACGCCCGCTACCTCCCCGAACTCCGCGGCCAACTCGTCGATTCCGGGCGCGTCCAGCGGGTCGACGAGGAAGACGCCCGCGTCCGTCGCGAGCACGTGGCTCGCGCGCTGCATCGCCTCGTCGGGGTGGGCGAGCCACGTCGTCCCGCCGTCGAAGCGGTCCGCCTCCTCGTAGCCGTCTGTGTCGTCGCCACGTATCGGCATACCGTCGTGTTCGCGCGCTCGGACCAAGAGCGTTCGGCCCGCGGCGGAGACGAGTGAGCGCGATACGGGCCGCGATGTGATTGCGGGGCGGTGGCGGGGCAGTCGGTCGGCGGGACGGCCGGCGTCTCCTCCCGCTCCGTTCCGCGAGCGCCACGGGCGCTCGCGGCCCTTTTTAGTGGAGGTTTTTGCGGGGACGGGGTCGCAAAGCGACCCCGACCCGGAAAAAAGTCCTTTAGTAGTACCAGGCGTCGTCGTCGAAGTCTGGGTCTCTGCCTTCGAGGAAGGCGTCCCGGCCCTCCTGGGCTTCGTCGGTCATGTAGCCGAGGCGGGTGGCTTCGCCGGCGAAGACCTGTTGGCCGACCATGCCGTCGTCGGTGGCGTTGAAGCCGTACTTGAGCATCCGCATCGCCATCGGCGACTTCGCGCACATCGTCTCCGCCCACTCCAGGGCGACGTCTTCGAGTTCGTCGTGCGGGACGGCCTCGTTCGCCATCCCCATGTCGACTGCTTCCTCGGCGGAGTACGTCTTCCCGAGGAAGAACACTTCGCGAGCCTTCTTCTGTCCGATCTGTTTGGCGAGGTAGGCGGAGCCGAACCCGCTGTCGAAGGAGGCGACGTCGGGGTCGGTCTGGAGGAACTTCGCGTGCTCTTCGCTCGCGAGCGTGAGGTCGCAGACGACGTGGAGGCTGTGGCCGCCGCCGACGGCCCATCCCGGGACGACGGCGACGACTGGCTTGGGCATGAAGCGGATGGCGCGCTGGACCTCTAGGATGTGGAGGCGGCCGGCCTCCGCGGGGTCCGGGTTCTCGTCGTCCCCGTGATATTCGTAGCCCTCGTCGCCCCGAACGGACTGGTCGCCGCCGGCGCAGAAGGCCCACCCGCCGTCCTTGGGGCTGGGCCCGTTCCCGGTGAGGAGGACGCACCCGACGTCGCTCTGACGCTTCGCGTGGTCGAGCGCGGTTGCGAGTTCGTCCACGGTGCCGGGTCGGAACGCGTTCCTGACTTCGGGCCGGTCGAAGGCGATTCGGAGCGCGCCGACGTCCGTCGCGCGGTGGTAGGTGATGTCGTCGAAGTCGAATCCTCCCACCTGCTCCCAGCGCTCCGGGTCGAAGATGTCGGAGACCATGTCGAGGTGGGGGCGCGCGCGTCGCTAAAAGCTTCCTACGCGTCCTCGGTACGGTCGGCGTCGGTCCGCTCGCGCGCGTCAGCGCGGTCCACCTCGTGCCGCGCCGCCGAGACGCGCTCGATGGGGACGAGCGTGGTGTCGGGGGCGTCGAGGGGACTGTCGGGACCGGTGAGCCACGCGGTGAGGTAGACGATGCAGGCGGCGACGACGGCGACGGGGAGTTGGAACGTCACGGCGCCGTAGACGACGGTGACGGCCATCGTGCCGCGGACGAGCGTACGGCGGTCCGCGCCGCCGTAGTAGACGATGGCGGCGAGGAAGAGCGCGGCGACGAGGACGCCGACGCCGAGGAGGAGTTCGGCGGCGACGACGATACTGTACAGCAGGGCGAGCACGCCGAGGAGGACGACGGCGGCCGCGGCGGTTCTGTTGGTGGAGGGCATCGTCCGAGGACTCTCGGCCGCGAGCCAAAACGCTTGCCCTACGCGAGTCGGTCGACGACGCGCTCCCGGAGGGCCTCGCGGACGCGGTGGGAGGCGTCGGCGTCGGAGACGATTTCGACGACCTGGGTGCCGTCGCTGTCGAGGCTCTCGCGGTAGGCGTCGGCGAAGGCGTCGGCGTCGCGCACCCGAGCGTACTCGAAGCCGTAGAGGTCCGCGGTGGGTTCGAAGTCGAGGCCGTGCGGGGTCTTGAACTGCCCCTCGAACGGCGGGTCGAAGTCCTCGATGGGGAGCATGTGGAAGATGCCGCCGCCGTCGTTGTTCACGAGCACGATGGTCGCGTCCACGCCGCATCGGGAGAGCGCGAGCAGACCGTTGGCGTCGTGGTAGTAGGCGAGGTCGCCGGTGAGGAGGACGAGCGGGTCCTCGACGGCGCGCCCGGCGCCGAGCGCCGAGGAGGTGACGCCGTCGATGCCGGACGCGCCGCGGTTCCCGAGGACGGTGAGGTCGGCCGACCGGGGGGCGCCGAATCGGTCGACGTCCCGGACGGGCATGCTGTTCGAGACGAAGACGGTCGCCGGGTCGGGCGCGTCCGCGACGAGGCGGCGCGCGATAGCGCCCTCGAAGAAGTCGGCGGTGTCGGCGACCGTCTCGTCGTGGACGCGTTCGGCGCGCGCGAAGGTGTCCGCGGGCCAGCCGCCGTCCGCGTCGACTCTGTCGGCGAGGGCGCGCGCGAGGACGTCTGGGTCGGCGGTGACGAGGTCGCTCGCGGCGAACTCGGCCTCCCGCCACTCGCCGGCGGGGTCGACGACGACCTGTCGCGCGTCGGTTCGCGCGAGGTACTTGCGGAGGGGCTTCGAGGTCGGCGAGGCGCCGAATCGAAGGACGACGTCGGGGTCGGGCCAGTCGGCGGTGACGGCGGGGTCGAGGTAGCCGTCGTAGCCGCCGTAGACCGGGACGTCGGCGACGTGCGCGCCGTAGCGAAGCCCGGAGAGCGGGTCCGCGAGCACCGGGAAACCGGTCGAATCGGCGAGCGCGGCGAGGGCCGTGAGGTCGCGGTCGGTCGGGCCGGCGACGAGCAGGCCGCGGTCGGCGTCGGCGAGCGAGTCGACGAGCGCGTTCAGGGCGTCGTCGGGGAGGGCCATTCGGCCGGGCGTCGTCGTCACGAACGCCCCCTCTCGTCCCGACGCGGCGAGTTCGTGGTCGCGCTCCCAGTCGTCGGGAACGCCGTGCGTCGAGTCGGCGGGAACCTCGGTCGGTTCGAGGGGTTTGGCGAACGGGACGTTCAGGTGGACGGGGCCGGGCGGAACGCCGGTCGCGGCGGTGACGGCGCGGTCCGCACGTACGCGAACGGAGCGCAGTCGGCGGTCCTCGACGGCGGGTTCGGGGAGGTCGGCGTAGAGGCGGACGGCGTCGCCGTAGAGCTTCTGCTGGTCTATCGTCTGGTTCGCGCCGCTGTCGCGGAGTTCCGGCGGGCGGTCGGCGGTGAGGACGACGAGCGGCACCCGAGACTGGTCGGCCTCGACGACGGCGGGGTGGAAGTTCGCCGCGGCCGTCCCGGACGTGCAGACGAGCGCCACGGGGTCGTTGGAGCGCTTCGCCGCGCCGAGCGCGAAGAAGGCCGCGGCGCGCTCGTCGAGGTGCGAGTAGACGGTGACGTCCTCGCGCGCGTCGAACGCGACGGTGAGCGGCGTCGAACGGCTCCCGGGCGCGACGCAGACGCGCGAGACGCCCGCCTTCGCGAGTTCGTCCGCGAGCACGCGCGCGTGGAGGGTCGCGCGGTTCGGCGCGCCGTCGCTCATCGCTCCCCCTCGAAGACGTCGAGAATCGGGCGGTACTTCAGCTGGACTTCCTCCCACTCCGTGTCCGGGTCGGAGTCGGCGACGATGCCCGCGCCCGCGAACGGCCGCACCCGCCGGTCGCGGGCGAGCGCGGAGCGCAGCGCCACGGCGAACGTGCCGTCGCCGTCGGCGTCGAACCAGCCGACGGGCGCGGCGTACCAGCCGCGGTCGAACGTCTCCGTCTCCCGGATGACGGCGAGCGCGCGGTCCGGCGGCAGGCCGCCGACGGCGGGCGTCGGGTGGAGCGCCTCCGCGAGCGCCAGCGCGTGCTCGTCCGTCCGCGCCGTGATGGGCGTGAAGAGGTGCTGGACAGTCTCCAGCTTCCGCACCGTGCGCTCGCCCGCCGACACGTCCGTCGCGACGGCCGCGAGCTGTTCGCGTATCTGGTCCGCGACCACCTCGTGCTCGTAGCGGTACTTCGGGGACGTCCGCAGGTCAGCCTCCAGTTGCTGGTCCTCGTCCGGCGTCTCCCCCCGCCCCACCGTCGCCGCGAGCGCGCCCGTCGAGAGGTCCTCGCCGCGCCGCGTCACGAGGAGTTCGGGGGACGCGCCGAAGAACGCCGCGCCGTCCGTCGGCTGGAACGCGAACCGGAAGCAGTCCGGGTAGGTCGTGCCGAGGCGTTCGAGCGCGTCCGGGAGCGAGAACGGGCCGTCGAGCGTGACGTCGAGCGCCTGCGCGAGCACTACCTTCTCCAGGTCGCCCGCGCGGATGCGCGCCGTCGCCGCCTCGACCTGTCTGCGCCACTCGTCGCGCGACGTCGTGCGCGCCGTCCGCGCGACGCCCGGCGGCGGCCCCGCCGTCCGCTCCGCGGGCGCGAAGCGCTCCCGGACGGAGTCGATAGTGTCGCGCACGCCGGACTCGCTCGCGCGCTCCCCGTACGCGTTCACCGTGAGCCACGTCCCGTCCGCACCGGTCGTCACCTGCACGTGCGGCAGAACGAACGCCGCCGTCGGGAACCCCTCCCACGGCGACTCGGGCGCGTGCCCGCCGTGGAACGCGAACCCGCCGACGAACCGCGGGCGCGTCGCCCGGGGCGCGTCGGACGGCCGGTCCACCGACGCGAACACCGCCTCGGCGCGCTCGCGAACCGCTCCGAAGCGCTCCGGCCCGTCCGCGGTCACCTGGCACGCGGCGCCGTAGCCGCCGAACGCGGGCCCGTCCGGCGACGCCCAGACGACGTTCGGCCGGCTGTCCATAGCCGGCGTTGACTGCCGGGATTACCAAACCTTTCCATCTCCGCGGCCGGTCCCG
>Ga0207755_100483_pt1 | contig 18602 bp, 20 predicted proteins | sample A23P2SouthBayCA_FD_187734 | JGI IMG/M metagenome (GOLD analysis project Ga0207755, IMG submission 187734) | Aerobic enrichment media microbial communities from Bioluminiscent Bay, La Parguera, Puerto Rico - A23 P2 (SPAdes) | ecosystem: Environmental > Aquatic > Marine > Unclassified ...
AGTCCCGGGACCCACGCTGTGCGCGCTCGCTTCGCTCGCGTGCTTGCGGAGTCCGGGTTCCCGGAACGTCACTCGCCCTTTCATCCGCCAGGGATCGGCTGTCCAACCATCTGAGCCCTGGTAGATAAGAGGGCGAGCCGAGGGCTTTCGGCGTCTCCGTCATCGCCTGTGTATCGGGATCGTCGCGCGAGCGTCCTCGCTCCGCAACTGGGATTTATCTACACACATCCCCTCCTCGCAGTCGATGGAGTGGCACAACGAGCCTGCGGAGTGGAGCGAAGACAACGAGCGAATCACGATGAATGTCCAGGGCCAGACGGACGCGTGGCGACACACCAAGCACGACTTCGTGCAGGACGACGCGCCGTTCTACCATCGAGAGGTGGATGGCGATTTCACCGCCACTGTGCGCTTTTCGGGCGACTACGCGACGCTGTACGATCAGGCCGGGTTGATGATCCGCGAAGATGCAGAAACGTGGCTGAAGTGTGGCGTCGAGTTACTGGACGGCCAGCAACACGCCAGCGCCGTCGTCACGCGCGAAGTGTCGGACTGGTCCGTAGTCCCGCTCTCGGACCCACCCGAGTGGCTCTGGATCCGGGTCGAACGCACCGGCGCGACCGTCGAGGTGTCCTATTCCGAAGACGGCGACGACTGGACGATGTTCCGGCAGGCGACGCTCACCGAGGCCGACCCGCTGCAGGTCGGCGTCCTCGGCGCTGCGCCACAGGGTGACGGGTTCGAAGCGCGGTTCGAGCGGTTCAGCGTCGAGTAGCAGTCGCGAAACTACTCCGACCCGAGCACACCGGTCACATCGTAGCCACGCTCGCGCAGTTCTGAGAGAATGCCGTCCTGATCGGCGCTGGCCTCGTAGTAGGTCACGATGTCGAAGCTCCCGTCCCGGAGCAACTGCTGGCACTCCCAGACGAACTCCTCGCCGTCGATGGTGAGGCCCTGGTGCTGGTTCGAGGAGAAGTCGCTGTCGTCGTTGCCCGAGTAGACGTAGGTGTCTTTGGGGTCGTGGCCGGCGTGTTCGGCGATGACGTTGCCGACCTCCAGCGTCGTCTCCATCATCTCGATGTCGTCTTGGCCGTCGAGGTCGGTGTGGACGATCGTGGCGTTCAGTTCGATGTCGCCGGGTTCGAGCAGTGCCTTCGTTCGCCGGTAGAGGTCCTCGTCGAGAGTGTCTGCGCTCATACGACGTACTCGTCAGCAGGGATTAATACGACTCACGGTTCGGCCGAGCGTCGCCACTGCTCGTCGGTGTCGTTGGCGGCGACGACAGTCGCCGCTACCTATCGGAGAACTCGACTGCTACCGCTTACAGTCGCGTCAGGTTCTCGGCACGCGGACCCTTGTCCGCCTGCACGATGTCGAACTCGACTTCCTGCCCCTCTTCGAGGTCAGGGCCGCCGACGTCTTCCATGTGGAAGAACACGTCGTCGTCAGCGTCCTCCGTCTCGATGAAACCGTAACCGCCGGTGTCGTTGAAGAAGTCTACAGTGCCTTGCGCCATTGTGATCACAGCCGGGTGAGGTTTTCCGCACGCGGACCCTTGTCCGCTTGCACGATGTCGAACTCGACTTCCTGCCCCTCTTCGAGGTCAGGACCGCCGATGTCTTCCATGTGGAAGAAGACGTCCTCGTCGGCGTCTTCTGTGTCGATAAACCCGTAACCGCCAGTGTCGTTGAAGAAGTCAACCGTACCGGTCGCCATTGCAGCTATCAACACGGGGTTGTGATATTAAAACCCACCGGTAATTGTGACCGCTCGACTACGACACAATATCCGGTGAGCCGGACGCCCGAGCCGAAAGCCGGGCCTACCGGCGTCCGTGACGGGAACAGGAACACAAAACTCATGTCGAACCGTTTTGTTCGGTGAAACGATGCTACGGCGGGCACGAGCACTCGCGCAGTCGGCCTACGAGCGGCTCCTCGAACGCGAACTCTCCGACGCACCCAGTCACGTCGCCGTCATTCAGGACGGCAATCGCCGCTACGCCCGCGAGCAGGGTGCCGAAACCACGGAGGGCTACACCGAAGGTGCGGAAACGACGGAAGCCCTGCTACACTGGTGTGACGAACTCGGGATCGACGAAGTGACGCTCTACACGTTCTCGACGGAGAACTTCGACCGGCCGAAGGAACAGCAGGAACACCTCTTCGATCTCATCGAACAGAAGCTCACGGCCTTCGCCGACGCCGACCGAGTCCACGACAACGAGGTTCGGATCCGCGCCATCGGCGAGACCGAGATGCTTCCCCAGCGCGTACGGGACGCCATCGACTACGCCGAGGACCGAACCGCGGCCTACGACCAACTCCACCTCAACGTCGCGCTGGCCTACGGCGGTCGGGCGGAACTGCTGGGCGCGGCCCGGGACATCGCTCGCTCGGTCGACGACGGCGCCCTCGACCCCGCCGCCGTCGACGCCGAGACGATCGAAGAGCGCCTCTACGAGGGACCGACTCGTGACGTCGACCTCATCGTCCGGACCGGCGGCGACGAGCGCACCTCGAACTTCCTGCCCTGGCACGCGAAGGGCAACGAGGCTGCCGTCTACTTCTGTGCCCCCTACTGGCCGGAGTTCCGCAAGATCGACTTCCTGCGAGCGATCCGGACCTACCAGAACCGGGCCGAATCGTGGCGACGGACGCGCGCTCGCCGCGCGCTGACGCTGGTCCGTGCGCTCGGTCCCGAGACCCCGCAGGCCCGGCGCGTCCTCGGTCGGTTCAAGGACGCACTCAGCAGGCAGGAGCGCCAGGCCGTCGAGGACGACGTGGAGCCGCTCGCGGACTGAGCGAAAACGTGGTTCTGTCGAACGAAGTGAGACAGAGCTTGTCAGAGCTTGCTCAGACAGTGGCGAAAAGGGCCGAACGCGAGCCAGCAGCTCGCGTTCGGGGAACCGGCGACCTGCCGGGTCCTTCGGACCGCTCGGTCGCCCGGACGCTCACGCGTCGCTATGGTCAGTACAGAGGAGCGAGGGTTCACCTCAGTGGAAGACCTATCGGCTCCTGAATAGGAGCAGCGTGCAAGTTAGAGAGTCTATTGGACAGTCAACCGGTGAAGCTAATACCAATTAGTTTAAATATTAACTATGGCTGACAACCCAAATCGGATCGAGAAACTGCTTGACAGCCTTCATCAACAATTTGGCGAGTCGTTGCGGAGTTGTGTCGAGTACTTTCCCGGTTCGAAGACGATTCACTATCTTCGTGGCGATCTCGATAAAACCGCTGCTGAGGGTCGCCTCGTCAGAATTGAGGAACTGTATCAAGCTGAACGCCTCGCTTCGACTCCGATTGCGAACGACCCAGGTTTGGGTACGCTCGACACGTCGATCCATCTTTTCGGGGATGTGTTTGTTATTCATCTCATTTGCTCTGGAGGACGAGTGATCGGGTTCTCCCTTGAAGCCGAGGCGTTGTCTGAACTGCACACGTCCGCGACAGAGTGGCTCGATACGATGGTCGAAACAGAACACTCGACCACTGAGTGATTTTCGCCCGTAACATTCCGCCAATTCTGGTTGCGGATTTGCGCCCTGTATCTTGCACGACAATCTAAACAGTATCAGAACCCGGTAGGTGCGTAGTGGTCAGTACGCAGACCAGCTGAGCGAGTGGTTCAGCCCTCTCTAATTGGAACAGACCCGAATGTGAATCCGTCTCTGATGGGCCCCGGCCGAACTGCCGAGAGACGCACACGGTTCGTCTTTCGGCGTTTGGACCCCTCGCTACTCTCAGTGTCCAAACCACCGTCACTGCTCGCTCCGGTCGCAGTGACGTAATTCGGCCTATCGGCCGAATCTCCGCTGACGGTCCTGATAATCCCGGAGCGCGCGCAGGTAGTCCCGCTCGGCGAAGTTCTGCCAGTTCACGTCTGTGAAGTACAGTTCCGAGTACACCGACTGCCAGATCATGAAATCCGAGAGGCGTTCGGCCCCGGTCTTGATCACGAGGTCGGGCGCGGTCGGGAAGACGAGTTGTTCCTCGACCACGGACTCGTCGATGTCGTCGGGATCGATCTCGCCGTCGTCGACTGACTCGGCGATCGACCGGACGGCGATGGCGAACTCGTGTTTGCCCCCCAGCCCGATCGAGATCCCGATGGGCGCGTCGGCGGGTTCGTCGTCGCCGGGGCCCCGAACGGCGACCTCGCGGGGGGCCCGCAGCGTTTCGAGTTCGTTCTCGATGGTCGGGACGACGCCCTCGTCGAGGACGCTGACGTAGACGACGATCCGGTCGGCACCGAATCGGACGGCCAGATCGAAGAACCGTTCCAGCGTCTCGTAGGCACCGTCGACCAGCAAGTCCTGTTCCGTGATGACCAGCGCGACCGTCTCCGGGAGGGCGGCGTCGCTCAGCTGGAGGCGGGCGGCGAGATAGCGGTCGTAGATGGCCACGTCGGGGCGTACAGCGTCGGTCGGCCTAATTCTGTCGTCTCGGCGACCGTCCGAGACGGTCGCCGAGTTCGGAAAGGGTAAGTGCCTCTCCACGGAACCGGCGGGACGTGACATCACCTGTCCGGCGGGCCGTGGGGTTCGCGCTGGTCGGGACGCTGGCGCTCGTCGTGCCGCTGGTCGACAGTGTCAGCCCGGCCTGGCTGGCGACTGTGGGAGCCGTCGCGCCCTTCGTCGCCGTCGCCGCGCTCGCACTGACAGCCGTCGACAGCGGGCCGCTGTTCGAACTGTTCGCTAGACCGGGTGATCGGGAAGACGACACGCTGTACGGGCTGGCCGGGTTCGCGCTGGCTATCGCCGGACTGGCGCTTCTGGCGGTCCAGTTCGGACTGCCGATCCCGGTGTTCGTCGCCAGCGTGTTCGTCCTCGTCTACGGGAATCTCGGGGCGCGACTCGGCGAACGGGTGACGACGGACCCGGCGCTGGTGACAGCGGGGTTCGTGACGGCGGGGTTCGTCGGCGCGACCGCCGGGAGCGCCGGGGCCGCGCTGATCGTCGGGACGCCCATGACCGGCGAACGCCTCGCGTTGCTCGCCTTCTACGCGATCAGCGGCGCGTTACTCGGAGCCTTGCTCCGGGCGGTGCTGTTCGAACGCGACGACCCGCTCGTCTTGCTGTCGGTCGGCCTCGTGCTGTGGCTCTTCTCCGATCTACCGTTACAGGACGTGACTGCGACCCGGATCGCGCTCGCGCTCGCGGTGACGGTCGCGCTGGGCTACGCCTCCTACGCGCTGGAGACGGCGTCGCTGCCGGGGATGTTGACCGGCGTCTTCCTCGGCCTGCTGACGATCGTGCTCGGGGACTTTCGCTGGTTCGCCATGCTGATCACCTTCTTCGGACTCGGTGGCCTGTCGACGAAGTTCCGCTACGACGAGAAGCAGGACCGGGGGATCGCCGAGGAGAACGAGGGGGCACGCGGGAGCGGCAACGTGCTGGCCAACTCCATCGTCGCGCTCGTGGCCGTCCTCGCCGCGGCGGCGAGTCCGAGCCACACCGGCGTCGACCCGTTGCTGTTGCTGTACGTCTTCGCGGGGGCCGTCGCCGCCGCGATGAGCGACACCTTCTCCAGTGAGTTCGGCGGCCTCTACGACAATCCGCGGTTGATCACGACACTCGAACGGGTCGAACCGGGGACCGACGGCGGCGTCACGTGGCAGGGCGCGGTTGCCGGACTGGTCGGCTCGGGACTCATCGCCGGCATCGCCGGCGGCCTGTTTGCGGAGATCGAGGCCACAGGGACGCTGTTGATCCTTGCCGCCGGGTTCGTCGGGATGCTCGTCGACAGCCTGCTCGGCGCGACCATCGAGGGCGAGACCCTCGGCAACCAGAGCGTGAACCTGCTGGCGACGCTGGCCGCGGCGCTGGTCAGTGGCGGTCTCGCCGGTGTCCTCCCGGTATGATTCGCGAGGGAGAGCCGGACGACTGGCAGCGACTCCGCCGGATACAGGCGGCGACGCTGTCGGATCCGTGGCCCGACCTGCTCGAACTCGCACTCGGCGACCCCTCGCTCGTGCTGGTGCTGGACACCGGCGACCCGATCGCCTACGCGCTGGTCGTCCCCGACGGGACGGTGGCCTACCTCGCGGAGTTCGCCGTCGCGCCCGATCATCAGGGACAGGGCAACGGCTCCGTGTTGATGACGGCGCTGCTCGACAGGCTCGACAGCGACGGCATCGACGCTGTCCGGCTCACCGCGCGGGCCGACGACGAGCCAGTTCAGGACTTCTACCGGGGCCACGGCTTCGCGGTCGTCGACGAGGTGCCGGACCACTACGCCGACGCCGACGGTCTGGTGTTCGCCCGCGAGCTATCGGCCGACGAGTAGCGACGACTACAACTGGTCGATGGTCCGTACGCGGACCGCCGTCGGTTGCTTGACGAACTCGCCCTCGCCGGCGGCGACTATCTCACGGACGCCGCGCTGGGCGGCCACGTCGAGGAGCCGCTGGGGGAGCGTGTCGTCGAGGACGAGTGCCGCGGGAACGGGGTCGCTGTCGCGAACGAGGTCGAAAGCGTTCTCCGACGGTCCCTCGGTGAGGACCACCGAATCACCGTCGAGCAAGCGAACGGTCCCGGTGTCACCGGTGATGACCGCCTGCGCGTGGGCGGCGACGGTGGTCGGTGTCTCCCCCTCGTCGTCCGTCTCGTCGTCGAGCTCGGCGTCCGGGCTGTCGACGGCGTCGGTGCTGGTATCGGTGACCGCCGTCGTTCCCTCGTCCGGCTCCGGCGACTGTCCCACCGGCTCGGTGTCGTCCGCTATCTGGTCGGTCTCCGCCGGCGCTGTCGTCTCGACGGCCGTCCCGCCCGAGGTGAGCGCTCGCTGGGTCGGTTCGTCGGCCGCGTCCTCGTCGCTCGTCTCCGGGCTGGTGTCGCCGACGGACTCGTAGGGAACCTTGTCACGGAGTGCGGCGAGGATCTGCGAGCGTGCGAGGTCCTCGACGCCGGCCCCTTCGGGCGCGAAGGCGACGTAGTCGACCGCGCCGACCTGTGCGAGCTCTTTCAGGATGAGTTCGCCGCCGCGATCGCCGTCGAGGAAGGCGGTCACCGTCCGTTCCGTGCTCAGATCCGCGACCGCGTCGGGAACGTTCGTTCCCTCGACGGCGACGGCGTTCTTGATACCGTACTGGAGGAGCTGGAGCACGTCGGCTCGGCCTTCGACGACGATGATGGCGTCGCTGTCGGCGACGCGCGGCCCGGCGGGCAGGCCCTCGTACTCGGTGATGTCCTCGACGCGCAGGCGCTGGCGCACCTCCTCGACGATGTCGTGGGAAGTGACCGCGTCGGCCTCGAAGTCGGCAAGCAGTTCCGTCGCCCGGTCGACGACCTCGCGCCGTTTGGCGCTGCGCACGTCTTCGAGTTCGGTGACGGTGACGCTGGCCCGGCAGGGTCCGACCCGCTCGATTGTCTCCAGCGACGCCGCGAGGATGGCGGTCTCGACCCGGTCGAGACCGCTCGCGATGGTGATTTCGCCGAACGACTGGCCGCTCTCGGAGGTCACGTCGACGTCGATCCGTCCGACTTTCGAACCTTCCTGTAGCTCCCGCAAATCGAGTTCGTCGCCGAGCAGTCCTTCGGTCTGGCCGAACACCGCGCCGACCACGTCGTTGCGCTCGACGACGCCTCTGGCCGTAAAGTCCGCGTGGATGAGATACTTAGTAGAGTCCTGCATTCTGGGTCCCAGTGACGGGGGATCGCCCCGTGTTCGTGTCAGAATGGGATTCGGTTGGGCGACTCAAATACTTGCCGACCGGGGCCAGTGTTCGGCGCGGCGAGCTACACCTCGCCACCGAGCACCGACGCGCCGTGTGGCAGTGCCTCGACGGGGTCCTCGGGTTCGTCGTTCTCGTAGATCGCCCACTCGGCGTCGATGTCGTGGGCGGCCTCGACGACCGCTGGGATGTCGAGATCGCCCTCGCCCAGCGCGGGCGCTTCGTCGCTGTCGAGGTGCACGTCCTTGAAGTGGACCAGCGAGATGCGGTCGGCGTACTCGTGCAACAGTTCGACCGGGTCGGCGCCGCCGTACAGCGCCCAGCCGGCGTCGACTTCGAACATGAGGTCGTCGCTGGCGTGCTCGGCGAGCAGGTCGAAGGCGACGCCCTCGTCGGTCTCGACGAACTCCTGATCGTGGTTGTGGTAGTGGAGTTGCTTGCCCTCGGCGGCGACGGCCTCGGCCAGTTCCGAGAGTCGAGCCGCCGTCTCTTCGACCGCCTCGACGGTCTCGAAGTGCTCCGGGTCGAGCCACGGGACGACGATGTCGTCGTAGCCGAGCGTCTCCGCCGCTTCGATGACGCTGTCGAGGTCGTCCTCGATAGCTTCGATACCGACGTGGGCCGACGACGCGACGAGGCCGGCGTCGTCAAGCGCCGCACGAACGTCTTCGACCGGCTCCTCGTTGACCCGATAGGCGAACTCGACGCCGTCGAACTCGGTGTCGCCGACGCGTGCGATGATGTCGAGGATCGACTCGTCGATCTCACGGAGGGTGTACAGCTGGATTGCGGTCTGCATGGGGCCGACTTTGCGACCCGCCCTCAAATAGTTGCGGCCGCGTGTCAGCTGTCCTCGACGTGCGTTTGAGCGACATTCGACAGTGACAGGTCGAACGCCGTCCCACTCGTCGCCCACCCATTGAATCGTATTTTTCTTCAATCAGCCCCTTTGAAGGAGAGTTACACATATATTTCCCCAGTCGTAATACCGGATAACGATGACTACACGATCCGAAGGGACGCGCCAGCACCTCGAACGCGCCGGGTGGGCGATCGGTGCCGTCGTGGTGGTGGCCGCGTCGATCCCGTGGTTCCTCTGGCGAGACAGCACCGTCGTCGCCGGCCTGCCGCTGTGGCTCTGGTGGCACGTCGGCTGGCTCTGTCTGGCGTCGCTCGGCTTCCTCGCGTTCACGCGCTACGGCTGGGGGATCGGCGTCGAATCGGGCGCGACGATCGGGAGCCCGACGACGGAAGACGGTCCGGAGGTGCGAACGGATGACTGAGACGACGATCAAACTGGGAATCGTCGGTGGCTACATGGTCGTGGCGGCGGTCATCGGGCTGGTCGCTTACCGCTTGACCGACCGGACCGCCGAGGACTACTACCTCGCCAGTCGGACGCTGGGGACGGTCGTCCTGCTGTTTACCACCTTTGCGACGCTGCTGTCGGCGTTTACCTTCTTCGGCGGCCCCAACCTCACCTACAGCGCCGGGCCGGAGTGGATCCTCGTCATGGGCGTGATGGACGGGATCATCTTCGCGATTCTCTGGTACGTGCTGGGATACAAGCAGTGGCTGGTCGGCCAGCACCACGGTTACGTGACGCTTGGCGAGATGCTCGGCGATCGCTTCGGTTCCCGGGCACTGCGCGGCCTCGTGGCGGCGATCAGTCTCTTCTGGCTGTTCCCCTACGTGATGCTCCAGCAGAAGGGCGCGGGGCAGGCCATCGTCGGACTGACCGACGGCGCAGTGCCGTTCTGGGTCGGTGCCGGCGGGATCACGCTGTTCATGATCGTCTACGTCGCCGTCTCGGGGATGCGCGGCGTCGCGTGGACCGACACCTTACAGGGGATCCTGATGCTCGGCCTGATCTGGGCGGCCGTCGCCTGGATTCTGAGTGCGGTCGGGGGTCCCACCGCTGCGACGGCGCGACTGGCCGAGACCAACCCCGAGTTCCTCGCGCTCGGGGGCGGGCTGTACACCCACGAGTACGTGATCTCGACGGCCGTCTCCATCGCGTTCGGCGTGACGATGTTCCCCCAGATCAATCAGCGCTTTTTCGTTGCAAGCTCCGAGAAGGTGCTCAAGCGAACGCTCGCGCTCTGGCCAGTCCTCGTCGTCCTGCTGTTCGTCCCCGCGTTCATGCTGGGCGCGTGGGCGGCCGGACTGGGCGTGACCGTCCCCGAGAACGGCAACGTCGTCCCCGCAATCTTGAACGAGTACACCGCCGGCTGGTTCACCGCCGTCGTCGTCGCCGGCGCGATGGCCGCGATGATGTCCTCCAGCGACTCGATGCTGCTCTCGGGCGCGTCGTATCTCACGCGCGACCTCTATCGACCGGTGACCGACCTCGCGGAGGAGGACCCGTCGCTGCCTGATCGCGCGTCGCTCGCGAACCGCATCCGCCGGTCGGCGCTCGCGGCCGCCGTCTCGCTCGGTCGGTTGCTCCGGTCGGACCGCGACCGTGAGACCCTGCTCGCGCGGGCCGGCGTGGTCGTCTTCGCGACGCTCTCCTTCGTCGCGAGCCTCTACGCACCCGGCACGCTCGTCGAGATCGGCGACACCGCCTTCGGCGGGTTCGCACAGCTCACCCTCCCGGTGCTGGTCGCGCTCTACTGGGCGCGGACGACCCGCTGGGGGATGTACGCCGGCATCGGCGGCGCACAGCTGTTCTACCTCGCGAGCGTCTTCCTGCCGATGGTGCCCGGCAGCTACCTCGGCGGGTGGTCGGCCAGCGTCGTCGGCATGGTGCTGGGGCTGGTGCTGACCGTCGGCGTCTCGCTCGCGACCGATGCCGCGTCGGGCGAGGACGCGACCGTCTACACCGTCTCGGCGATCGAGGGCGACTGATCGCCGCGAGCGTGGGGCCTAAGGCGACACGGCACCTTTGCCCCGATATGGACCTTCCTGAAAACGTCGGCGGCCGTGACAGGCTCGCCAGAGCAGTCCTCGCGATCGTCCTCACTATCGCAGCGGTTCGGTCCCTCCGCAACGGCAAACGACTCCGCGGCCTGCTGGCCGGGATCGGCGCGCTCGTCTTCGGCTTCAACGCCACGACGAAGTATTGCGGCCTCAACGACGAACTGAACGTCGACACGACCGGCGATGGCGTGACTGTCGATTTCGACGAGCCGACGGACGAGGCAGCCACTACGGCCGTCGGCGAAGCGGCGGATTCGACTGGCGAAGACACCGACGACGGTCACGCCCTCACCTGTGCCGCCTGTGGCGAGCCGATCGTCCCCGGTGAGTCTCGCGGCCCGAACGAGAACGACGAGATCGTTCACGACCGCTGTCAGTAGGCGAACCGACCACAGCCGCTTTGTGCCTCGCTCCTCGTGTATCGATAGATGCGCCTCCTCGGATCGTCGCGTGGCGTTTCGCCCGTCGTCTCGAATATCCTGCTGGTCGCGATCGTGGTCGTCCTCGCCGCCACAGTCTCCGTTGTCGCGTTTGGATTCGCCCAGGAGACGACGCAGCCGGGTCCCATCGTCGGGCAATCGAGCGGCGAGCTGACGAGCGATGTCAGTGGTTCAGACGATCAGATCGTTCGGATCACGCACGTCGCTGGTGATCCCATCGACGTGTCGAACATGGAGATCGTCGTTCGGGCGTGTGGACAACGCGCCAGGATCGTCAACCTACCGGCTCCGACGACGAGAACGACGTCGACGCCGACGTACTTGCCCTTCGATTCGGGGAACTTCGAGGGGAACCAGAACCTCTTGAGCACCGGCCAACCGTTCGGCCGCCAGTCGTGGGACGCCGGTGTGTTGCACGAGGATACGAGCAACACGTTCACCGCTGGATCGTCGTTCGAATTCCGGATCAAGAACGATGCCTGTGGCCTCGATGCCGGCGATCAGGTCGTCGTCCAGGTCGTCCATACACCGACGAACTCGGTGCCGATCAAGAAGACACTGACTGCGACGTGAGACGCTACGCCGCCCCTTTCTCGGAGGCAGCGCCGGGGCGGTCCACAGCACGATCCGGTGAGACCGGTTCCGAGCCGGAAGACTGGTGATTTTTATAAACGCCGGCCCCACCTACCCCGTATGCAGACCCACATCGTGCCGGTCGGGTTCGACTACGACCGGCTGATCGCGCCGCTGGTGCGCGAGCAACTGGACGTGGACCACGTCATTCTCCTGGAGGGGGCCGTGGGCAGCGAGGCCAACGTCGAGTACTCCCAGAACCTCGCCCAGAAACTGGAGAAGGACTACCAGAACCTGCTGGGTGCGACCACCGAGCGCTTCGTCGTTGAGGACGTGTACGACTACGACGCCGCGTTCGAACAGGCCTTCGAACTGATTAACGCCGAACTCGACGAGGGCAACGAGGTGTGGGTCAACATCTCCGCGATGCCTCGCACGGTCTCCTTTGCCTTCGCGACGGCCTCGCACTCGATCATGGTCGAACGCGAGGGCGACCGCGACCGGATTCACACCTACTACACCGTCCCCGAGAAGTACCTCGAAACCGAACTGGCAGAGGAACTGCGCCGCCAGAACGAACTGCTGGAGGAACTCCGGGACGAGGTCGACGGCGTCTCACAGAGCGAGGCGAAGCGAGGCGGGTCGGACGAAGACCGGGCCCCGATCGACGACATCGGTGAGCGCGTCTCCGAACGCCTCGACACCGCTCGCGACCTGCTCGACGAGTTCGACGAGCGCGGGACGACTATCGGAGCAAAGGAGATCGACGGCAGCCACGTCGTCGAGTTGCCCGTCGCCTCCTTCTCGAACGTCAAACCGTTCGAGGAGGTGATCCTCTTCACGCTGGGGGAACACGGCGAGTTCGAGTCCGTCTCCGAACTTGCTCAGGCGCTGGCCCGCGAACTCGGCGAGGAGTACACCGACAGTTTCCGGTCGAAAGTGATCTACAACGTCGATCGGCTGGGTCCGGGCGGCAAGGGGTACATCGAACAGGAGGAACACGGGAAGTCCTACCGGACGCGCCTGTCGCGGATCGGGGAACTGTGGGTGCGGGCCCACGGTGACCGCGAGCACGATCTGAACTGAGACTGCTGGCTGTCGGTTCGCGAGCGGAGCCACCATCCCGGGGTCGCGAAATTGCCCACAGATCCGGGGCCAGTCGTGCGAACCGCTTTGTCGCGTGACCCCATACGTACAGCTATGCCGACAGTCGAGTTCGACGGCGAAACGATCGAATGCGAGACTGGTGCGATCCTGCGGGACGTCTTGCTCGACGCAGAGTTGACGCCACACAACGACGGCGCGACGAAACTGAACTGTCGGGGCCACGGGACGTGTGGCACCTGCGCGGTCGCCGTCGACGGGCCGGCCAGCGACCGGACGCGTGTCGAGGGATGGCGGCTGGAGTTCCCGCCTCACGAGAGCGATTCCGGCCGGCGACTGGCGTGCCAACTTCGGGTCGAAGGCGATCTGACGGTCACGAAGTACCCCGGTTTCTGGGGTCAGCACGTCGACCAGTCCCCGGTATCCCGTTCGCCAGCAAACCGAAGTCATTAACGCCCCCTCTGGCCAATCCGTGTGTAGATGGCGCGTCGAGTATCCACCCGCCTCGTTCTCGCACCCGTAGTAGGGGCACCTTCGCCCCACTAACACCACACATACGAAAAGTTGTAGACGGTTACCCAGTCGACCGCACGACCGTGTGCGGTCGATCTGGTACAGACCGACAACAGTTCGTATCACTCGACGCTCGCACCGCTTTCCGACCACGCCCGCAGCGACAGACAGCAGATCTATGAGTGACACACAGGACACGACCGACGAATCGCCAGCAGAGCAACAGAGGATCGACGGCGAGTACGATCCCGACGCCGTCGAGCCACGGTGGCAAGAGCACTGGGTCGAGGAGGAGACCTACGCCTACGACGCGCCGGCGGCCGACGAGACCGTCGACCCGGACACCCGCTACAGCATCGACACGCCGCCGCCGACGGTGTCGGGCAACCTCCACATGGGCCACCTCTACCAGTTCACCCTGCAGGACTTCGTGGCCCGCTACCACCGGATGGCCGACGATACGGTGTACTTCCCCTTCGGCTACGACGACAACGGCATCGCCTCCGAGCGCCTGACCGAGCGGGAACTCGGGATTCGCCACCAGAACTTCGAGCGACGGGAGTTCCAGGAGAAGTGCCGAGACGTGTGTGACGACTACGAGGCCGAATTCACCGAGGACGTGCAATCGCTGGCCATCTCGGTCGACTGGGACAACACCTACAAGACGATCGAACCGCGCGTCCAGCGCATCTCACAGCTCTCCTTCATCGACCTCTACGAGCAGGGCCGGGAGTACCGCCAGCGCGCGCCGACGATCTGGTGTCCCGACTGCGAGACGGCCATCTCGCAGGTCGAGCAGGAGGACGAGGACAAACACACCAAGTTCAACGACATCGCGTTCGGTCTGGTGGAAGATGCCGACGGGCCGGTCGACGACGAGACGTTCACCATCTCGACGACGCGGCCGGAACTCCTGCCGGCCTGTGTCTCGGTGTTCGTCCACCCCGACGACGAGGACAATCAGCACCTCGTCGGCGGCACCGCGCGAGTGCCGCTGTTCGAGCAGGAGGTGCCGATCATCGCCGACGAGCGCGTCGACATGGAGACCGGAAGCGGGATCGTCATGTGCTGTACCTTCGGCGACCAGAACGACATCGAGTGGTACCAGGCCCACGACCTGCCGCTCCGCCTCGCGATCGACGAGTCAGCGACGATGACCGAGGTCGCCGGCGACTACGAGGGCATGAGTACCACGGAGGCCCGGGAGGCCATCATCGAGGATCTGGACGAGGACGGCTCCCTGCTGGAGTCGCGCGACCACGACCACACGGTGCAGGTCCACGAGCGCTGCGGCGTCGAGGTCGAGTACCTCGTCACCGAGCAGTGGTACGTCGAGATGCTCGACAAGACCGACGAGTACCTGGAGGCCGGCCGGGAGATGGACTGGTACCCCGAGAAGATGTACAGCCGATACGAGCACTGGATCGAGGGGCTGGAGTGGGACTGGTGTATCTCCCGCCAGCGCGACTCGGGCATCCCGATCCCGGTCTGGTACTGCGAGGACTGCGGCGAACCCGTCTTCGCGAACAAGGCCGACCTCCCGGTCGATCCCCTCTCGGACGACCCCCCCGTGAGCGAGTGCCCGGAATGTGGCCACGACGACCTCCGGCCCGAGGAGGACGTCTTCGACACGTGGGCGACCTCCTCCCTTACTCCCCTCGTCAACGCCGGATGGGACTGGGACGCTGAGGCTGAAGAGTTCACCATGTCGAACCCCGAACTCTACTCGTTCGACCTGCGCCCGCAGGGCCACGACATCATCTCCTTCTGGCTGTTCCACACCGTCGTCAAGTGCTACGAGCACACTGGCGAGGTTCCCTTCGACAACGTGATGATCAACGGGATGGTGCTGGACGAGAACCGCGAGGCGATGTCCAAGTCCAAGGGCAACGTCATCCCGCCCTCGGAGGTCCTCGAAGAGTTCCCCGTCGACGCGACCCGCTACTGGGCCGCCGGAACCTCCATCGGTGACGACTTCCCGTACAAAGAGGGTGACCTCGAAGCCGGCGAGCGCCTCCTCCAGAAGCTCTGGAACGCCTCGCGACTGGTCGATCAGCTGACCCCCGACCCCGCCGCGGTCGAGGACGTCCCGGCCGAGGATCTCGCCCCCATCGACGAGTGGTTCCTCGCGGAACTGGACGCCACCGTCGCGTCGCTCACCGAGCGCTTCGAGGCCTACGAGTTCTCGAAGGCTCGGAACGAACTCCGCTCGTTCTTCTGGTCGACGTTCTGCGACGACTATCTGGAGATCGCGAAGCAGCGTCTCTCCGACGGCGGGAACGCCTCGACGGAGTTCGCACTCACCCACGCTCACCGCACCTTCCTGAAGCTGTTCGCGCCGTTCCTCCCCCACATCACGGAGGAGTTGTGGGACAAGCAGTACGATCCTGAATCCTCGATCCACACAACCGACTGGCCCACCGAAGGCGGCTTCGAGGCCGATCTGGAAGCCGGCGAGACGGCGATGGAGGTCATCTCGGCGCTGCGAACCTACAAGACCGAGAACGGTCTGCCGCTGAACGCCGACCTCGACCGTGTGCAGGTGTACGGTCACGTCGAAGGCCTCGCCGACGCCGTCGCCGAGGCGATGCACGTCGGCTCGCTGGAACTGCTCGACGACGCCCCCGACATCACCACGGAGATCAGCGACATCGATCTGGACTACTCGCTGGTCGGTCCCGAGTACGGCAATCAGGTCGGCGATATCGAGGGCGGCATCGCGCAGGGGGAGTACGAGATCGAGGACGGACGCCTCCACGTCGCCGGTGTCACGCTCGACGCGGAGATGTTCGAGGTCGAGGAGGCCCGGACCTACTCCGGTGACGGCGAGATGATCGAGACCGAGAACGCGGTCGTCATCGTCGGCTAACGTCACACCGCCACACGCCGGGTATTCCGCGTACCGGCCGATCCCATCTGTGTCCCCTCGGTATCCTCTCACTATCCGAACCGTACAGAAGGCTTATTCGGACGGAGGCTATGTGTTAGAATCGTAAGATTTGGTAGCCGACGCTTCCGAGAACGGGTGTCGGTGGCGCTGTCACGGCCGGTACCGACCGTCGTATGCGCCGGTGGAATCAGGGATCGACACGTGCTACGAACGCTCAGATACGTCGGGGTGGTGCTCGCAGTGGCGGGCGTAGTCGTCGGTCTGGCCCCGACGCTGGGCTTCACGTCGGTCACCGCGGACCGTGGAACCTCGGTGGCGACAGCCGACGCCGAGAACGCGCTGATTGCGCTCGAATCGAGCGGGGCCACCGTCGACAGTCAAACTGGGACGACAGCCGCGACACTCCGAAACAACGCAAACGAGACGCTGTCGGTCAGTTACCGGATCAGTCTCACGACGAACGCGGGCGATCTGACGATCGAGACGAGTGACGGACAGACGACACTGTCACCGGACGGTGAACTGCCGATCGCACTCGCCTGTCGGCCCGGCAACAGACAGGGGACCGCACAGTTGCAGGTCACGGTGCCGACGGCGGGCGGGTCGACGGTCTCGATCGGCGACGCCGTCTTGACTCGGACTGTGAGCTACGACTGCGAACCGGGTCGTGGTGGCAGTGGTGGAACGGCGTTCAACGACGAGAACGGAGACGGAGTGCTCAACGACGGCGAACAGTCGTACAGTGTCGACGAGCTCAGAGACTTCGATAACCGGAGTGTCAATCTCGTCATCAGGAATGCGGGCACGATCGACACGAAAGGCACACAGATGTCGATGAAAGCCGCGACGATTCGCGTCCAGAACACGACGCTCGAATCGAACAAACGGATCACTCTCGATGCGGATGGATCGGTCGATATCAGTACCGCTCGTGTGGAGAGCAACAAGCAGATCTCTCTCAACGGCGCCACGTTCTCCGGTGCTGGCGCAACCGTATCGACGCAGAAACGAATAACCGTCGACGTCAAGGGGGCTGTAGACCTCGGAAACGCGCGACTCGACACGAACAAGGAGATCAGTGTCACTGGTTCGGTCATCAGTGCCCGAGGAGCGGTGTTCGACACGAACAAGGACATCTCACTCACCAGTGACACCAGCATCAACCTCGAAAAAGCGAGTATCGCCACCAACAAGCAGGCATCGGCATCGCTGGCAACGACACTGTTCGTCGACGATCTTTCGGTTCAGGATAAAGACGACACCCTCACGTACGGCCCGTCGACGGTCACCGTCCGTGGCACGGCGAGTCGCGGAGAGGTCTCCGATTGATCAGGCCGAGAAGTCGTCTCGACTGAGCGGGTCGGCGGCCTTCCAGTACCGAGCGAGGGCCTCGTCGGCCCACTCTCGGACGGCCGGATCGTCGGTGTCGATCGAGGCCCGCAGGATCCCGTTCTCGTCGCGCACGAGCAGGTGGACCACGTCGTCGGCGACCGTCACTGCCAGTGGGATCTCGTCGGAACAGACCCGGAGTTCCACGTCGTCGGTTCCCAGCAGGTCGAGCAGGCGCTCGCGCAGGCCCGATTCGTCGGCCAGCGCCTCGATGGCGCTTCGGGAGAAGACCCCGCGGAACGTCTGGTCGCCCGCCGCGGTGTGGTCCTGCACGACGGTCAGGCTCTGTTCGTTGAAGGCGTGGGAGAAGACCCGGACCTCCTCGGCGTCGTCGAGCAGGTCCAGCACGCGCTGTACGGGCGCGTTCGGACGGGTTCCGGTCGGTGTCGTGATCGTGGCGTCAGCGAGGTGACGGAGGTCGAAGTCCATCGCGTCGGTCGGGAGGTAGTCGACGATCGGCCGCAGCGCTCGTTCGGTGTCGAGACTCGATAGCAGGTCGGTGAAACTGGCGGCCACCAGGTCGCCCGTCGCCGTCGCGACGTAGCCGCCGCTGTCCTTGCGGATCCACGTTCGATCCTCGAAGTCGCCGAGGATCCGGCCGAGTGTCGCCTGTGACGCGCCGGTCTCGTCGGCCAGATCACGGCGGGTGTGTCGCCCATCGGCGAGCAGTCGCAGCACCTCGACGCGGTTGGGCGAGAGTGCGAGAAACTCGATGTCCTCCAGCGCGGCCTCCATACCACGGGATCACACGGCTCGCGGCAAAGTGCTTTCGCACCGTGAAACGGTTGCACGGGCTGTGTCGTCGACGCCCCGCGCCGGTTCCGACGCCGTGTGGAACGATTTCTGGACGAGTTGATGGGGATAGCGCCCCTCTCTTCCGGTATGAACCAGTTCACTGCCGTCGCGGGACAGGCCACCGTGGCCGCTCCCGTCACCGCCGTCGCGGAGGTGCAGGAATGATCGGCTCTCGTCGCACCCTCGGTCTGTTCGCCGTCGCGAGCCTCCTGTTCGGCGGGACCTTCGTCGCGGCGAAGGCCGGCCTCGACTACTTCCCGCCGCTGCTGTTCGTCGCCCTGCGCTTCGACGTGGCGGCGGTC
>Ga0207755_100484_pt1 | contig 18510 bp, 15 predicted proteins | sample A23P2SouthBayCA_FD_187734 | JGI IMG/M metagenome (GOLD analysis project Ga0207755, IMG submission 187734) | Aerobic enrichment media microbial communities from Bioluminiscent Bay, La Parguera, Puerto Rico - A23 P2 (SPAdes) | ecosystem: Environmental > Aquatic > Marine > Unclassified ...
TCTCGATGTCGGCCAGCAGTTCCTCGGACATGGGGGCCATCCGGGCCTCGGTGTACCGCATGGCCGCGGCGGGGTCGCCGTCCATCGATCCGAAGTTCCCCTGGCCGTCGACCAGCGGGTAGCGCATCGCGAACGGCTGGGCCATCCGGACGAGCGTGTCGTAGATCGCGCTGTCGCCGTGTGGGTGGTAGTCACCCATCGTCTCTCCGACGATCGAGGAGGACTTTCGATGGGCGGATCGGGAACTGACGCCCATCTCGTGCATCGCGTAGAGGATGCGCCGGTGGACGGGCTTGAGGCCGTCGCGAACGTCCGGGAGTGCGCGGCCGGCGATGACGCTCATCGCGTAGTCGATGTAGCTCTGCTCCATCTCGTCCTCGATGCGGACGCGGTCGACCGACGCCGCCGCTGTCACGTCCTCGGGATCTGGTGCTTCCGAACTCATGTTAGATGTCCACCCATTCCGCTTCCGGCGAGTGTTCCTTGATGAACTCCTTGCGCGGTTCGACTGCGTCGCCCATCAGCACTGAGAACATCTTGTCAGCGGCCGCGGCGTCCTCGATGGTGATCTGCTTGAGGATCCGCTGGTCGGGGTCCATCGTCGTGTCCCAGAGCTGCTGGGGATTCATCTCCCCCAGTCCCTTGAACCGCTGGACCTGACTCGGGTTCCCGTCGCACTTCTCCTCGACGATCTGTTCCCGGTCTTCTTCGGTCATCGCGTCGTACGTTTCGCCCTTGTGGCGAACGCGGTACAGCGGCGGTTGGGCGGCGTAGACGTAGCCCGCTTCGAGCAGCGGCTTCATGTGGCGGTAGAAGAACGTCAACAGGAGCGTTCGAATGTGTGCCCCGTCGACGTCTGCGTCGGTCATCATGATGATCCGCTTGTAGCGGAGGTCGTCGATGTCGAAGTCGTCGCCGATGCTGGTCCCCAGCGCCGTGATGACGTTGCGGATCTGATCGTTCTCCAGAATGCGGTCGAGGCGGTGGCGCTCGACGTTGAGGATCTTCCCGCGGATCGGGAGGATCGCCTGGAACTCGGGGTTACGACCCTGTTTCGCGGAGCCACCCGCGGAGTCACCCTCGACGATGAACAGTTCCGCGTCGTCGGGATCCCGGGTCTGACAATCCGCGAGTTTGCCGGGCAGCGCCGTCGATTCCAGCGCCGACTTCCGGCGCGTCAGCTCCTCGGCTTTCTTCGCTGCTTTCCGGGCCTTCGCGGCCTCGACGGCCTTGCCGACGATGGCTTCGGCGGTGTCCGGGTTCTCCTCGAAGAAGGTTCCCAGCCCGTCGTGCATCGTCGACTCGACGATCCCTCGTACTTCGCTGTTGCCCAGTTTCGTCTTGGTCTGTCCCTCGAACTGCGGGTCGGGGTGCTTGATCGAGATGACGGCGGTCAGGCCCTCGCGGATGTCTTCGCCTTTGAGTGTGTCGTCGAGGTCCTTGAGCAGACCGTTGCTCGTCGCGTAGTCGTTGACCACGCGAGTGAGCGCGGTCTTGAACCCCGTCATGTGGCTCCCGCCCTCGCGGGTGTTGATGTTGTTCGCGAACGCGTGGATCGAGCCCTGTAGCTCCGCGGTGCCCTGCATGGCGATCTCGACCTGGACGGGGCCGTCCTCGATCTCTTCTTCGCCCTTGAAGTAGACGACATCGCGGTGCAGCGGCTCTTTGGTCTCGTTGAGGTACTCGACGAACTCCTTGATCCCGCCCTCGTAGACGAACGTGTCCGTCTCGCCGTCGCGCTCGTCCTCGAGGATGATCTCGACGCCGGAATTGAGGAAAGCGAGCTCTCGCAGTCGGGACGCCAGCGTCGAGTAGGTGAAGTCCGTCCCCTCGAAGATCTCGTCGTCGGGCCAGAACTGGATCGTGGTCCCGTTGTCTTCGTCGGGCTCCATGTCGCGAACCCGTTCGAGGTCGTACTCCGGTTCGCCGTGGTCGAAGCGCTGTTTCCACACCGCGCCGTCGCGCTTGACCTCGACTTCGAGCCACTTCGAGAGGGCGTTGACGACGGAGACGCCGACGCCGTGGAGCCCCCCGGAGACCTGATACGATTTGCTGTCGAACTTCCCGCCGGCGTGCAGGACAGTCATGATGACTTCCAGCGCGGGCCGGTCGTGTTTCTCGTGGGTGTCGACTGGAATCCCACGTCCGTCGTCAGAGACAGAGACAGAGTCGTCCTCGTGGATCGTGACGGTGATTTCGTCGCAGTGCCCGGCGAGCGCCTCGTCGATCGAGTTGTCCACCACTTCGTAGACGAGATGGTGGAGCCCTCTGGAGTCGGTCGAACCGATGTACATCGCGGGCCGCTTTTGAACGGCCTGTAATCCCTCCAGAACCTGGATCTGTTCCGCACCGTAATCACGGTCCTGTGACATAGAATCTACTGCGTTTAGTCGTCGAGGGGTCTTAAACTTCCCGCACGCGCACGCGCATGCCAGAAACTCAATGTACCCGCGTCGTTCACTTTCACTCCGGTGGCGAACACCTTTTAAGCTGTCCACTGATACGTATCGCCACGAATGACCTCGTATCAGTCTCGACTCGGGGAGGGAGAAGGGATCGCCGACGAACTGGCCGAGAGCCAGCGATCCATCTCCATCGCCGAGTTCTTCGAGAAGAACAGGCAGATGCTCGGGTTCGACTCGGGGGCCAAGGCGCTCGTCACGGCCGTCAAGGAGGCCGTCGACAACGCGCTCGACGCCTGCGAGGAGGCCGGGATCACCCCCGACATCTACGTCGAGATCCAGGAAGCCGGGGACTACTACCGCCTCATCGTCGAGGACAACGGTCCCGGGATCACACGGGAACAGATTCCCAACATCTTCGGGAAACTGCTCTACGGCTCCCGGTTCCACAAGCGCGAGCAGAACCGTGGTCAGCAGGGGATCGGTATCTCGGCGGCCGTCCTCCACTCCCAGAAGACCAGCGGCAAGCCTGCGAAGATCACCAGCCGAACCGAGCAGCACGCGGACGCGCAGTACTTCGAACTGATCGTCGACACGGACGCCAACGAACCCGAGATCAGCGTCGAAGACACGACGACCTGGGAGCGACCACACGGCACTCGGATCGAACTGGAGATGGAGGCGAACATGCGGGCGCGCCAACAGCTTCACGACTACATCAAGCACACGGCAGTGGTCAACCCCCACGCCCGCATCGAGCTCCTCGAGCCAAAGGAACACCTCAAGTACGAGCGGACGACCGACCAGCTCCCCGACGAGACCGAGGAGATCCGCCCTCACCCCCACGGCGTCGAACTCGGGACGCTGTTGACGATGCTCGAAGCGACAGATTCGTACTCGATCTCGGGGTTCATGCAGGGCGAGTTCACCCGCGTCGGTCAGAAGACCAGCGACGAGGTCATCGCGAACTTCAACGACCGCTACCACGGCCGCGAGATGTCGTGGTACGGGCCTGAATCCCACGACGACGAAGACGTCGCTCGGGCCGTCCAGCAGGCCGTCTCGAACAAGGGAAAGGACGCCACCGCGGAGTTCGCTGACGCGGTCGCCAAGGCGGTCTCCGAGGCCGGTCGCGTCGCCCACCACCGACTCGTCGAGATCGTCGACGGCCACGCCGACCGGATCGAGGACGACTACGAGAAGACCTTCGGCACGACCGTTCGCGAGGCGGCCGTCGAGGCTGCGTGGGCCGAGATCACGGCCCGTCGCACGCCCGACGTGTACGAACTCGTCGACGAGGTCACGACGACGCGGAAGGACGACGCCGCTGTGCAGGGCATCGCCGAACGGATCGCCGACAAGTTCGCCGACGAGGCGCGTCACCGCGTCACCCACTCGGAACTCGAAGACTACGTGGCTCGCGCCGCCGACATGACCGAGGAGCGCGACGACGCGACCTTCGGCGAGACCGCCCGCGAGAAGATCCTCGACGCGCTCTGGGAGATCGCTTCGCAGGTCCCCGACGACCCGCCCAACGTCAGCGAGATCGCAGACGACCGCGACATCGCCAGCGACCTGCTGGAGGCCATGCGCGAGACCGACATCATCGCGCCACCCACGGGCTGTCTCGCGCCGATCACCGACGAACTCGTCGAGGCCGGGCTCAAGAAGGAGTTCGACGCCGACTTCTACGCCGCCTCGACGCGCGACGCCTCGGTCCACGGCGGCGACCCCTTCATCGTCGAGGCCGGCATCGCCTACGGCGGCGACATCGAACACGATCAGGCGCAGGTGATGCGTTTCGCCAACCGCGTCCCGCTCGTGTATCAGCGCGGTGCCTGTGCGACGACCGACGTGGTCAAGGGGATCAACTGGCGCAACTACGGCCTCGATCAGCCCGGCGGCAGCGGCATTCCCAACGACGCCGCCGTCATCATGGTCCACATCGCCTCGACGAACGTCCCCTTCACCAGCGAGTCGAAGGACGCCGTCGCTAACATCCCCGAGATCGAATCCGAGATCGAACTGGCGATCAGAGAGGCCGCTCGCGACCTCAAGAGCTACCTCAACAAGCGTCGGTCGATGCAACAGCGCCGCGAGAAACAGAACAAGCTGGCGACGATCCTCCCCGAGATGGCGGAGAAGCTCACGGAGGTCACCGGCGAGGACGAACTCGACATCGACGACTCCATCGCGCGGATCATGAACAACGTCCTCGTCGAGCGCGAGGTCGAGGGCGACACCGTCCGGGTCGTCGTCGAGAACAACGACGACACGAACGCCGACATCGACCTGACCGACATCGTCACCGCCGAACCGGCCGTCACGAACGGGGCGAACGTCGTCGAGATGGACGGCGAGTGGTTCGTCAAGTGGCAGACCACCGTCGCCGCCGGTGACGAAGCCGTACTGGAGTACACGATCGACGGCGACGCCGAGTTCGACATCGCCGTCGACGGCGTCGAAGACGAGAAACTGACGGTGAACGCGTAACCATGAGCACTGACAGCAACCTCAACGAGGCGGAAGCCCGCGAACAGCTACTCGACCTCGCCGCGGACTTCTACGACCAGTTCGCCGAGGGCGACGTGCCGAAGATGCAGATCCCCACCCGGACGAAGTCCAACATCGAGTACGACGAGGACAAGGACGTGTGGGTGTACGGCGACCGTTCCTCGACGCGGTCGGCCAAGACCGTCTCGGGGGCACAGAAGCTCCTGAAGGCGACCTACACCATCGACTTCCTCGCCCAGCAACTCGACGAGAACCGATCATCGACCCTGCGTGAGTTGTACTACCTCTCGGAGTCGTGGGACCTCGACGAGGCCCAGTTCAACAGTCAGGACGAGTCCAACAACCTCATCGAGGACTTGGAGATCGTCTCGGAGGTCAAACGGGAGGACTTCCACATGCGCCCCGAGGAGTCGGGCGCGAAGGTGATGGGACCGCTGCTCCTGCGCGAGCAGACCCGCCGGGGCGACCGCGAGATCCACTGTCAGGACGACGTGGGCCAGGGCGGCTACCAGATCCCGAACAACCCCGACACGATCGAGTTCCTGGAGAACGACGCCGACTTCGTGCTCGCGGTGGAGACCGGTGGGATGCGCGACCGCCTCGTCGAGAACGGCTTCGACGACGAGTACAACTGTATCGTCGTCCACCTCGGCGGCCAGCCGGCCCGGGCGACGCGTCGCCTCATCAAGCGCATGCACGACGAACTCGACCTGCCCGTCGTGGTGTTCGCCGACGGTGACCCGTGGTCCTACCGGATCTACGGCTCCGTGGCCTACGGTTCGATCAAGTCGGCCCACCTCTCTGAGTACCTCGCGACGCCGGAGGCGATGTACGTCGGTATCCGACCCGAAGACATCGTCGAGTACGACCTGCCGACGGATCCGCTCTCCGACTCCGACGTCAACGCACTGGAGTCGGAACTCAGCGACCCGCGCTTCCAGACGGAGTTCTGGGAGGAGCAGATCGAACTCCAGCTCGACATCGAGAAGAAGTCGGAACAGCAGTCACTGGCAGCGCGTGGGCTGGACTTCGTGACGGAGACCTACCTGCCAGAGCGACTCGAAGAGATGGGCGTGCTGTAGCGCCGCGCAGACCACACTTTCGGCCTCACGCGTCGATTCCAAGTTCGTCCAGCAGTGTCACCGCCGCCGCGTGTGAGGACGGCGGCCCGCGGGCCGTGAGCAGGTCACCGTCGACGGTCACCGACGTGTCGGCGTCGAGTTCGGCGTCCCAGACGCCGCCCGCGGCCTCGACTTCGTCTTCGACCCAGTAGGGGAGTTTGCGTCCGTCGGGGAGCAGGTCCCGTTCGTCGACGATTCCCTCCTCCCACGCGTTCGGGAAGCCGGTGACCGATCGGCCGTCGACGAGGAACTCGCCGTCGGAGTCGCGGGTGAAAGCGAGGATACCGACGGCGTGACAGACGACCAGCGCCGTCCCGTCGTCGCCCTCGACCGCGGTACGGAGCGCGTCACGGGCGTGTACGTCTTGGGTCACGTCCCACTCGGCACCGTGGCCGCCGGGGAAGACGACGGCGTCGTAGGTCTCGGCGTCGGCGTCGGCCAGCGCGATGGGATCGTTCAGGCGCTCGTCGCTCTCGGCGACCGACGTGACGCGTTCGGCGGTCTCCTCGCCGACCTCCTCGGGGTCGACCGATCGCTCGTCGATCACCGGCGGGTTCCCGGTCGGCGTCGCGACCGTGATCTCGATGCCGGCGTCGGTGAGCGTGGTGAGCGGCTCGATACACTCCTCGCCCCAGTACCCCTCTTCGCTGACGATGAACAGTGCGGTTGTCATGCACCCGCTGTACGGGTGTGTGGCGTAACCCCCTTTCGGGCGCGGCAGCAAAGCGAGCGACCGAAACGAGATTTAATGATCCAGTACGACGGGCACGCCGCGGCCAGCGACGTCGACTGCGAAGGCCTCGTCGTCGCCCTCCAGCGCCTCGAAGGTGTTGTAGTGGATCGGCAGCACGAGATCCGGCCGCATCTCCGCGGCCAGTTCGGTGGCGCTGTGGCGGTCCATCGTGTAGTTCTTGGCGATCGAGGGGGCGAACACGTCCACGTCCAACTCCTCGTGGCCGGGCAGCACGTCGGAGTCGCCGGGCCAGAAGACGCGCTGGCCGCCGATCTCGACGAGGAAGCCACAGCCGATCCCCTCGGGGTGGATGGGCGTGCCCTCGTCGTTCAGGTTCGGTCCGTCCTCCTCGTTGTAGGCCGGGACCGTCCAGATCGGGCAGTCGGCGGCGACGAGTTCGTCCTCCATGGTCACCTCGACGACCTCGTGGTCGAGATCGACTGGTCGATCCACGTCGCGGTCGGTCGCGTGGACGTCGATCCCCTCGAACAGGACCACGGTGGCGTCATCGCTCGCGACTCGGCGGATGCCGTCGGGGTCGTAGTGGTGGATGTGGGTGACCAGCACGACGTCGCCGTCCTGCGCGTCGTAGTCCCGTGCCTGCGGGTGGTTGACCCCCTCGACGTGGGGCTCCCACTCGCCCGTGAGGACGCCGTAGCGGCCCGGATCGAAGTAGATCGTCGTGTCGTCGGCCTCGACTCGCAGCGTCGCGTAGCCCAGCCAATCCAGTGTCAGGTCCTCGAAGTGGACAGTCATGGTCGGACATAGGACGGAACGGCGTATAAATCGCCCGTGACGACTCCGGCTGGGGTCGCCGTCGTGGCCGGTCCTGCTCGTCAGCCCTGTTGCTCGGCCAGTCGTTCGACCCGTTCGAGCGAGTCGGCGTCGGCGACGCCCACGTCCGAACGGACCTCGACGAACCGCGGGAAGCGGAGCGCGTAGCCCGACTCGTAGGTCGCGGAGGTCTGGATCTCCTCGTAGCCGACCTCGAAGACGACCGCGGGGTCGATGTCGACGGTCTGGCCGTCCTCGCCGACGACGTGGGGTTCGAGCAGGTCCGTCAGGTCCGCTAGCTGCTCGTCCGTGATCCCGGTCGCGACGTTGCCGACGGTCGCGTAGCCGTCGTCGGTCCGCGCGCCCAGTTCGAAGGTACCGAGGAAGGTGGCACGGCGGCCTTCGCCCCACTCCGCGCCGGTGACGACCAGATCCAGCGTCTCCACGTCGGGCTTGCGCTTGCGCCAGTGCTTGCCCCGTTTGCCCGGCGAGTACGTCGACTGTGGATCCTTCAGCATGATCCCCTCGTGGCCCGCGGCCAGTGCCTCGTCGGCGATGGACTCGATGGCCGCGGTCTCCGCTTCGAGCCAGAACGTCGATCGGATCCCGTCGGTCGAACCCAGCAGGTCCGTCAGCGCCTCGCGGCGCTCGACGAGCGCCCCGTCGAGTAGGTCCCGGCCGTCGGCGTGCAGGCAGTCGAACGCGTGCAGGCGAACGGCCACGTCCTCTCGTGCCTTCGCCACGTCGTGCTTTCGTCGGAAGCGCCGCAGTACTTCCTGAAACGGGAGCGGGTCCCCGTCGCCGTCGACGGCGACCACTTCGCCGTCGAGGATCGCCGGAGCGTCCAGCGTCTCCTCGACCGCCGCGACGACCTCGGGGAGTGCGTCGGTCACGTCCTCCATGTTGCGGGAGAACAGGTGGACCGTCTCGCCGTCGTAGTGGACCTGTACGCGAGCGCCGTCGTACTTCCACTCGACGGCGGCAGTCTCCCAGTCGTCGAGCGCGTCGGTGACGGTGCCGGCCTGCGCGAGCATCGCCTGCACCGGCCGCCCGACTTCGAGTTGCAGGTCGGCCAGTCCGTCGGTTCCCCCGTCTCTCGCGACCGTGGCCACGTGCCCGTAGTCGTTGGTCACCTGAAGCGCGCGCTCGACGTCGTCGTCCGGTACCTCGAACGCCTGAGCGATGGCGTCCCTCACGGTCCCCTCGCCGACACCGATGCGCATCTCCGAGAGGACGATCCGAGCGAGATAGCGGGCTTCGTCCTCGCCCGCCCGGTTGAACAGGCCGAAGAGCGTCTCGACCTTCCGCTCGCGGCTGCCGTCGCCGCTGGCGGTCGCGATGGCAGTCAGTTCCTCGGCGACTTCGGCGACCGTCAGCGCCGACTGCGAACCGGCACCGAAGGCTGCGAGCCCCTGCTGGCCCCCCAGATCGAGGTCGGCAGCGACGGTCCCGATCTCCCCAACGTCGGCGACGCGCCGTTCGATGTCGTCGGCCGTCACGTTCGTTCCTGCGGCGCGAGCCAGTGCCTCGTAACAGAGCTTCGGCCCGATATCGAGTTTCGTCGCGTCGTACTCGGGGAAGACGCGGCCCTGAACGAGGCGCGCGAGCGTGTCGAGGTCGTCGCCGGCAGTCGCGAGGAGCGCTGCGACGCCGTCGGTCTTCGCGAGGTCGGCACTCTCGGCTTCGATGTCGGCCGCCGCCCCGGCGAACTCGGCGAACTCCATTAGCGGAGGCTACCGGTCGGCGCTTCTATACACCCTTCGATGCTGTCCCGGCGTCCGGAGAGGCGCGGAATCGCCCTCACTGTACCTGCTTCTCGACCGTGACGAACTCGCCCTGTCCCGGTGCCGGGTACGGTCGGTCGGTGTCGAACCCACTGTACTCGAACACCCGGTCGCCGTCGGTATCGAGATGGGGCACCGCGATGACGGGGCCGCCCGGACGTATCTGGCCCGTGACTTCGATCTCCACGTTCCGGTGGGTTCCCGGACCGAGGTACTCGGACTGGCCGACGACGGTCCCGCCGACTTCTCCCTGATAGACGACGACGTAGCCGCCCTCCGAGAGGGAGACCGAGTCGACGGTGATCGCCTCCTGCCCGGCCGACGGGTTCTCCATGGCGATCGATGCGACGGGCGAGGACAGCAGCAGGAAGGCGACGTAGGCGACGCCGAGCATGATGGCGGCGTGCTTCGCGCCGTCGCGGAGCGACCCCTCACCGAGCTGGCCGCCGACGAACCCCGAGAACAGCGCCTGGATGAGCGCGGTGTGGAAGAACACGAGCGTGTACGCGGCCTTGTCGACCGACCCGAGGCGAGCGAACTGGTCGGTGTTGACGCCGAGGCGACCGGTGTTCTCCGGCGTCGGCACGCTGGAGGGCAGTGCCGGCACCAGCACTTCCTGGACGGAGGTGATGATGACGAGGAAGACGAGGAAGGAGATGTAGATGACGACGAGGTAGGTCAGCATCTGCTGGCGACGCTGGCGGCGCAGCCGGTAGTCCGAACGGGCCTGATCGGCCGCGATCCGGAGGATCGGTCCCATCTTGCCCGAGGAGCGCATCGCGTTGATCAGCAGCGTCACGACCCGTGAGATGGAAGTGGTCCTGATCCGACGCCCGAAGCGGGTCAATGCGTCTTCGACGTTCGCGCCCAGTCGCACGTCCGCCCACAGCCGATCGACCTCGTCGCTGAGGTCGCCCACGTCGGTCCCCCGTACCCGTTCGAGGCTCTCGACGACGGTCATCCCGGCCTCGTTGAGGCTCGCCAGCCGTTCGAGCAGTTCCGGCGTCGCCGCTTCGATCCGCCGGACGCGCATCGAGTACAGTTCTCGCAGGATCGCGTAGCTGATCAGGACGAACAGCAGCGCCTGGATCAGGACGTCGTCGAGCATCCGGACGTTGATACTCCCCGTAGCGAACGCGGCCGGCGCGCGCCAGACGATCGAGACGACGGCGATGGGCACCGTCACGTAGAGGATCCGCGACGGGTTCCAGAGGAACGTCTGGACGGGCGAAGTGAAGAACCGCTTGACCGCTGCGATTCGGTCGTACAGCGCGAGTGAGCGATGCCGGAGGCTATCGGCGTAGCCGCCGTCGGTCAATCGCGTCCCGGCGTCGGTCGACGGTTTCGCGAACGTCGTCGTCTCGCCCAGGTCCAGTAGTCCCGCCGTCTTGTCGTTCCCGATCCCGAGGATCTCCAGTCGCTGAGCGAGATACAGCATGAAGCCGGCGTTGGCCAGCGGGATCATCAGGTACCCGACCATCTGGAGGAAGACGAGCGTGTCCGTCAGAGTCAGTCCGAAGACGAGCAGGATCGTGATGAAGAACAGCACCGCCGCCACGAGCACCGTCACGTAGGCCTCCGCGACCGTCGCGAGGTGTTCGAGGATCTCTTCTTGGCGTCGCTCGTTCTCCTCTTTGGTGCGTTCGTACTGCTCCCTGAGGAACGTCGAGAGGCTTCGGCCGCTCTGGAGGACGCTCGCGAGGTTCTCGGAGAACGTCCTGAAGTCGTCGCTCGGGGTTCGTTTCGCCATCTCGCGGACGGCCGTGATCATGTCCCGGCCGAACAGGTCCATCTGTCGGACCGCGACGGAGACCTCCTCCGCGCTGGCCCCGTAGATCTCGCGGTTGTCGGCGAGCGTTCCCAGTGCGGCCGGAAACGGGACGCCGCCGCGGGAGAGCGCGTAGAGGAAGGCGAGCATCCGGCCCATCCCCTCGTCGATCGCTCGCTGACGGACCGCCGCCCGACTCCGGGGTAACTCCCAGCGCAGCCAGTAGGTCAGTCCGGCACCCGTGAGACCACCGACGAGCCCGCCGCTCATGACGACCCAGAGGATCTGCCGGTCGCTCAGGAGGAGTTCGAACCCGCGGATCCCCAGCGCGTTGACCATCGTCCGAGGAAGCCCCATCAGCAGGTCGACGATCGCCGGGATCGCGAGCAGCGTGGCACTGAACGCGTAGACGCCGACGATCGCGCCGGCGAGCGCTGCGAGCGCCGTGTACATGAAGGTCCGAGCGGCGTACGTCCGGTAGGTGTACGTCATGAAGGCGGCCTTGAGACGGCGCTCTCGGTCCTCAGACTCCGGGACGTAACGGCCGAACAGCCGTCGGCTGAACCGCGTCAGTGAGCGGTCGAACGTCTCGTCGAGCATCGCGAGAGCGACGACACAGAGGATCGCGATGACGACGAACACCGGCGCGATTCCGAGGGGGTCCAGTTGCATGTCAGGTTGGTACGTCGACGCCGGCCCGGTCGATCTCCGCCATCACCTTCTCGCTGTCGGCGTAGTACTTGTTGACCATCGCGGTAAAGCGCCGATAGTCGGTGATCTCCTTCTCCTGCAGATAGCGGAGGAACCGCTGGCGGTTGTCCATCTCTCGAAGTAGCTCCGACTGGCTCCAGCCCCGTTCCGTCCGGATCTCGTCCAGCAGATCGCTGTTTGACTCCTCGAAGTAGTCTTCGCCTGCTTGCCAGGCGTAGGCGTTCGAGTAGTCGAGTTCGCCGGTTCGCTGGTCGATCCCTTCGATCTCGGCCAGCGTCTTCGCCCGTCTTACCCGCTCACCGTCGGAGCGGCCGAGGACCTGCACACAGAGGACGTCGAGGCTCTGCACCATCGGTCGCGGGACGTTGATCGGTTCGTTCTCCAGCCGGTTGATCACCGTCTGGACCGAGTCCGCGTGCATCGTCGAGAACGTCGTGTGACCGGTGTTCATCGCCTGGAACAGCGTGATCGCCTCCTCACCACGGACCTCGCCGACGATGATGTACTCCGGCCGGTGGCGCAGCGCGGAGCGCAGCAGATCGTACATCGTGATGTCTGACTCGTCGAGGCGTTCGCGCGTCACCGAGGAGAGCCAGTTGTCGTGGTACAGCGATAGCTCCCGGGTGTCTTCGATGGTCAACACCTTCGAGCGGGGCGGGATGAACATCGAGACGGCGTTCATCGAGGTAGTCTTGCCCGCCGCGGTCCCCCCGGCGAAGATCAGCGACTTGTTGGACTCGATGGCCAGCCAGAGGTAGGCGAGCATCTCCAGGCTGAACGTGCCGTAGTTCAGCAGGTCGATCGGGGTGAACGGCTCGTCGGCGTACTTCCGGATGGTGAACGCGGAGCCGCGGGGCGTGACTTCTTCACCAAGCGCCAGTTCGATCCGCGACCCGTCGGGCAACGTCGTCGAGACGACCGGCTCGGAGACGGAGACGTGTCGACCGGAACGCTGGGCGAGCTGGATGACGAAGTCGTCGAGTTCGCTCTCCTCGAAGACGACGCTGGTCTCGATGTCGGTGTACTGGTCGTGGTAGGCGAAGATCGGAAGCCCGGCACCGTCACAGGAGATGTCCTCGATGTTGGGGTCGTGCATCAGCGGGTCGATCCGCCCGTACCCGAGGAAGGAACGGTAGAGGTAGTAGAACAGCCGATAGAACGTCTCCGGTTCGACGACGACTCCATACTCCTCGATCCTGTCACGGAGCGCCTCTCGGAGCGCCGATTCCGGATCGTCGCTCACGCCGGTGCGGTAGATGAGCGGTCCCCGGATGTCCTCGTACAGTCGATCCAGCAGGTCTCGTTCGAACTCGTCGAGCGAGGGCTCGACGATCTGGTAGAACTGTTCGTCGGCCTCCGGATCGTGGTTGATCGACGCGAACGCGAAAGGGGCGTTCAGCCAGTAGCGGTCCAGTTCCTCGTAGTGGTCCGGACTGGCGTAGCCGACGAGCCGACCGTGACGCTGCGGGTCGTAGTTCGTCGACGGGACCGCAGCGCCGCTGAGCATCCGGGCTGTCCGGGAGAGCCAGTCACGGACACCCGACAGCGGCGTCGAACCGTCCTCGTCGTCGGTGGTCTTCTCGTCTGACATCGAAACACGACCCCACGCAGGATTGACTGGGAGTTTCGCGCGCTCGTACTTAAACAGGCCCCCCGAAATATTGCGAATGAAACTCGGCCGCGACGGTCGCGTCGTCGCCTATTCACTCGCGGGACCGCCGTCGGCGACGATGTCGACGCGCAGGAGAACGAACGAGAGGGCACCCATGACGAGCACGCCGACCGGGATCGGGAACCCGACCGTCCCCCTCTCAATGGCCATGAGGACGGCTGCGAGCGCGAGCACGACCGTCGAGCCACCGAGGAGTGCGCCGGCGAGTCGCGGGTACGGATACGGGAGCCGCTCTGCCCGCGACTCGTCGGTGTAGACGGCGAGGCTCAGTACGAACGCTATCAGTAGCAACAGCGCCGCGACCGTCCAGATTCCGTTCGCGAGCGCGAGCGAACCGCCGTAGTCGAGCGCGGCCGTCGGTGGCAACGCGACGTAGACATTGCCGCCGATCTGGACCCCGCTGTACACCTGATTCAGCGCCTGCGCCACGTCGAGCGGGACCCCCTCGAACGTGATCTGTGACGGGAACCGTAGCTGTAACTCGAAGACGCTGAAGCGCACGAAGACGAGGACACTGCCGAGTGGCCCCTTCGCGTGGTAGGCGACCGACCACGGGAGTAACATCGAGATCCACGTCGACAACACTGCGAGCTCCGGTGCGTACTCGGCTTTGACCCACGCCATGCACCACTCCCCGGGGCACTGCGGATAAAAGCTATCGGCTCCCGTCCGAAGCGAGCGCCACGATCCGTGTTCCGTGGTACCACTCGGCGTTACGTTCTTTGCTCCGCGCTTCCTACTCCCGTCTACGAGATGCGGCGTGACCACTTCGAAGTCGAGCTCAGCGGTGTCGACGAATCGTCGAACCAGCCAGTGATCTCGATCACGTACGACGGTCCGGACGGGATGCTGGCGGATCGGCTCGCGGCCGAGGACGGCACACTCGATGCGAGCGAACTGGACGTAACGTACCGACTGACGGCGAGTGGTGACAGCGGCCCGACCGGTGTGCTCTCGGTCACGGACCGGCTCACCGGCGACTTCGTCTTGGAGACGAACGTCGAACCGGACGCGATCGAATCGCTCGTCAGAGCCGCGAGCGACGACGACGAGGCGAGTTACCGGATCCGACTCACGGACGGCGACGGTAAATCGACGGTGTACGGCAAGGAACTCTTGCTCGTGTACGACGACGAGGGGAGTCTGCGCCGGGGTGAGAGTTTGATCCCCCGCGGCGTCGAACTCTAGATTCGCTCCGCGATCGCCGGCACTACCGTCGTCGCGTCCCCTCTGAGGAGCGCGTCGGCGTCGTCGTCTTTCTCGGTCGGCTCCAGATTCACGATCCCGAGCGTCGCCCCCGAACGAGCCGCGCGCGTCGGCAGGCCCGCGACCGGGTGGACCGTCAGCGACGACCCGACGACGAGGAACCAGTCGGCCTCGTGGGCGAGTCGATTCGCCACCTCGATGGCCCTGTCGGGCAGACCTTCGCCGAACAGCACCACGTCCGGTCGAAGGACGCCACCGCAGTCACAGCGTGGCGGTAGTTCGCCGCCTGCAGCGCGCTCGAACACCGGATCGGCCGCCTGCCGCGCTCCGCAGTCGTCACACGCCACGTGGCGGTGGGTGCCGTGGAGTTCGATCACTCGGTCGCTCCCGGCGTCCTGATGGAGGCCGTCGACGTTCTGTGTGAGGACCGCGTCGACGTGGCCAGCCGCTTCGAGGCCTGCGATGGCGTCGTGGGCGGCGTTGGGTTCGATCGCATCTGCCGTTTCGCTTTCGTCGCGCTCGCCGTAGATCCGCTCGCGGAGGTCGACACGGTCGGCCCAGAACCCCGCCGGGTCGGCGTCGAGCCGACGGCGGTGGAAGGCCATCTGGTCGAACTCCGACCAGAGGCCGTCCTCGCCGCGGAAGGAGGGGATGCCCGATGCGGTACTCACGCCCGCGCCCGTGAGGACGACAGCGGTGTCACTCTCCCGGAGCGCGTCGGCCAACCTCTCGACGTTCGCCTCGATCCCGTCGTCCATACTGGGGTTCTGTTCCCGACCGGGCTAAATTCAGCGATCGTACGGGAGAATCCCACGGTCGGATATAAGTCGATCCAACCCTGAAAGGCGTCTATGTGTTTCGCAGCACTCTTGAACGGCGACGCGACGGCGCGACCGATTCGAGAGATCGTCCGGGAGGAGCTCCCGCGGTCGCTCGGAAACGGTACCGTCGCAGCCGCGATCGTGGTCGCGGTCTTGCTCGTCGAAGGGACGGGAGTCGGCCTCACTGCGGCCATGGCGCTCGGGGCCATCGTGCTCGGGGCCGTCCTCCACCAGTCCCTGCTCCTCTGTGGTGTCGGTCTGCTCCGGCGCAGTCGTCGGCTTCGTCGACGGGTCGCTACCGAATCCTGAGACTGCTGATTGCCTGTCCGTACAGAATGTTGCGATCGGCACGACGATCTTACACCTGAGCTGTCGCGACCGTATCGCAGTCCCGTTCTCTCGAAAACATACTAGTTCTTTTCGACTTGTTCGTCGATTCGCCGGTCGAATCGCCACCCCGAATGTCACACTCTGGCATCGAGATGGAGGGATTTAAGCGGGCGCGAGACGGCTTTCCGAACGACATGAAACTGCACGAGTATCAGGCGAAGCAGGTCTTCGCCGACGCGGGCATCCCCACGCCCGCATCGACGCTCGCGGAGACCGTCGACGACGCGGTCGCCGCGGCAGAGGAGATCGGGTATCCGGTCGCGATCAAGGCACAGGTACAGGTCGGTGGCCGCGGCAAGGCCGGCGGGATCAAGCTCGCCGAGAACGAGGCAGAAGCCCGGGAGTTCGCCGACGAGATCCTCGGGATGGACCTCAAGGGCATCCACGTCGACCGCGTCCTCGTCGAGGAGGCCGTCGACTTCGTCAACGAACTGTACGTCGGCGTGACGATGGACCGCGGCGAGGGCGAACCCGTCGCGATGGTCTCGACACGCGGCGGCGTCAACATCGAGGAGGTCGCCGAGGAGGACCCCGACGCCATCGCACGCGAGCACGTCGACCCCGCCTTCGGCATGCACCCCTTCCAGGCCCGGAAGGCCGTCTACGACGCCGGCGTCGACCGCGAGGTCGCCAACGACGTCGCCAGCGTCCTCCTGACGCTGTACGAGCTCTGGGACGAGAAGGACGGCTCCGACGCCGAGATCAACCCGCTGATGGTCACGGCCGACGACGAGGTCATCGCGGCCGACGCCGTGATGAACGTCGACGACGACGCGCTGTTCCGCCACCCCGACCTCGAGGAGATGGAAGAGGAGGCCGACAGCGGCGACGAGCTCGAGCAGAAGGCAGACGAGTACGGCTTCGACTACGTCCGCCTCTCCGGTAACGTCGGGATCATCGGCAACGGTGCCGGCCTCGTGATGACCACGCTGGACCTCGTCGACCACTTCGGCGGCGAGCCGGCGAACTTCCTCGACGTGGGCGGCGGTGCGAAGGCCCAGCGGATCGCCAACGCGCTCGATATGGTGTTCTCCGACGACAACGTCGATTCGGTCGTCTTCAACATCTTCGGCGGGATCACCCGCGGCGACGAGGTCGCCAAGGGGATCAATCAGGCGCTCGAACAGTTCGACGAGATTCCAAAGCCCGTCGTCGTCCGACTCGCGGGTACCAACGCAACCGAAGGGATGGAGATTCTCAACGAAGACCTCGTGACCGTCCGCCAGACGCTCGAAGACGCCGTCGAACAGGCAGTCGTCTACGCAGAGGAGGTGGAAGCATGAGTGTTCTCGTCGACGAGAACACTCGTGTCGTCGTCCAGGGGATCACGGGCGGCGAAGGGAAGTTCCACACCGAACAGATGATCGAGTACGGGACGAACGTCGTCGCCGGCGCAGTCCCCGGCCGCGGCGGGCAGGAAGTCGCCGGCGTCCCCGTCTACGACACCGTCGACGAGGCCGCGCGCGAGGAGGACGCCAACACGGCCGTCGTCTTCGTCCCGCCGGCCTTCGCTGGTGACGCCTGCTTCGAAGCGCTGGACGCCCCGGTCGACCTCGTCGTCGCCATCACCGAGGGCATCCCGACGCAGGACATGGCCCGCGTCAAGCGCAAGCAGGACGAGACCGACACGCACCTCGTCGGCCCGAACTGTCCGGGCGTCATCACCCCCGGCGTCGCCAAACTCGGCATCCTGCCGGGCAACATCTTCTCCTCGGGCGACGTTGGGCTGGTCTCCCGCTCCGGGACCCTGACCTACCAGGTCGTCGACAGCCTGACCCAGCGCGACATCGGCCAGACGACCGCCATCGGTATCGGTGGCGACCCGATCATCGGCACCAGCTTCATCGACGCACTCGAACTGTTCGAGAACGACCCCGACACGAAGGCGGTCGTGATGTGCGGCGAGATCGGTGGCGAGGACGAGGAACAGGCCGCCCGCTACATCGGCGAGCACATGGACACGCCCGTCGCCGGCTTCATCGCCGGCCGCACCGCCCCGCCGGGCAAGCGCATGGGTCACGCCGGTGCCATCGTCTCCGGCAGCGGGACCGGTACTGCCCAGTCCAAGATCACCGCGCTGGAGAACAACGGCGTCCCGGTCGGTGACACGCCCGAGGAAGTCGTCGATCACGTCGAAGACATCCTGTAGCGCGGTCCTCCCGGATCGCTCTGATGCGACCTCTCGTTTCGTTCGAGGGACGACAGCGAACAGAGATCCGGTAGCAACCGGCGCGGCCCCGTGACCGCCACGCCGGATTATACGATCCCATAGCTGTCCACCGATTTCGTCGATAAAATCGCATTCTATCGACCGAGAACGCCCGATATGAACGTTCCGATGTAGTTATAATGTGTGAGTGGGAAGCTCCAACTATGCCTCATATTTGCCGGGAGTGCAAGCAGACGTTCGACACGGAACTTCAGCTGGAACTCCACAGGGACACCTGCTCGGCGGGGGAGCTGTTCTGCGACGAGTGCGGTGAGCGGTTCGCGGAGCGTGCAGGGACGGAAGACGGCTGGCACTATCGGTGCCCGAACGACGACTGCGACGGCGACGGCATCGGCGAGGACATCCACAGGGTATCGAAAGCACGCGTACAGACGCCCTAGGACA
>Ga0207755_100485_pt1 | contig 18503 bp, 16 predicted proteins | sample A23P2SouthBayCA_FD_187734 | JGI IMG/M metagenome (GOLD analysis project Ga0207755, IMG submission 187734) | Aerobic enrichment media microbial communities from Bioluminiscent Bay, La Parguera, Puerto Rico - A23 P2 (SPAdes) | ecosystem: Environmental > Aquatic > Marine > Unclassified ...
GAACACCATGGAGATCTCCTCCCAGCGCATCTGGCGGAGCTCTTCCTTGCTGAGTGCGAGGACGTCGATCTCGCGGCCGTCTTCGGCGCGATACTGGACTTTGCCGCTGAGGACGCCGGGGTCGGGGATGGCGTCAAGCATCGACTCGGCAAACATGGACTTGCCAGAGCCAGACTCACCGACAACGCCGATAATCTCGTTGCGCCGTACGTCGATACTGATGTCGTTCATCACGTACGATTCGCCGCCGTCGAACGTGACCTGTGCGTTGCGCAGTTGGATAATCGGATCTGCTACGTCTACGTGTCCGTCAATCGTCTCTTGTTCGGACGTCATTAGTTCATTACCTCACTGATGGTCGCTCCGTCATCATCATCATCCTCAACAGTCGATTTCGATTCACCGGCCAATCGGGTACGGACTCGGGGGTTGAACACCTTGTCTAACCCCTGTGCCAGCAGAATGAGACTCAACGACAAGAACAGGATTGCCAACATTGGAACGATCAGCCAGTGGAACAGATCACTGGCTAGTAGTGCGCCCTGATTGTACGCTTTGTTCAGAGTGACGCCCCAATTCTGGACGCTGAATGGAAGGACACCAATGAAATACAGGCCAACGGAAGCGAAGATGACGTAACGGGCTGCATTGACGAAATTGATTAGCACATACGGCATCAGATTGGGAACAATGTCTTTGAACATGATGCGCCAGGTGCTCTGCCCCATCGTTCGGGACGCCTCAACGTATGGGCCTTCTCGGAGTGTGAGTACCTGTGAACGGATAGCGCGGCCTAAACCTGCCCAGTAATTGATCGTAATCAAGAGACCAATCAAAATAGGATTGCTTGGACTGAACACGGCTGCGAGGATCATGATTAGTGGGAGACCAGGAATTGCCATCGCGATGTCCATCACGGATGAAAGCGTTCGATCGACGGACCCGCCCTTGTATCCAGCGAGCACACCGATGAGAACTGCAACACCGGTCGCCCAGACCCCTCCGGCGAGGATCATCAACAACACGTCGTCGGTCGCGTGAATTGTCATCGCCAGTAGATCTTCTCCCATCGGTGTCGAACCCAGAGGTGCGTCCCACGTCGTGAATGGCTGGAGACCGCGTTCAACTTGATTGGTGTTCGGCGACGGGTAGAGGGATACACCGACTGTCCCGACAAAGATGTAGGCGAGGAGGACCACGCTACCAACGCGAGTTCGCCAGTCACTCCAGGCGACGATTCCCGGCTTGTAAATGAACTCCTCGTAGAGATCAGTGAGTCGCTGTTGCAACGTTACGTCGACGTCCGATGATGTCGTTTTGAACGTGAATTCGTCTTCGTTCGCTTGGTCTGTTTCAGTAGGCTTCATTGGAGTCTCCTGTGGTTACGCGGGGGTCGATCATCCCGTACGTCAGGTCTGCGATGAACAGTGCAATGACGACCGCGATCGTGATCACGAGGAAGATACCCATCATCAGCGGATAGTCACGGTCTTCGAGCGCTCCGAACATGTAGTATCCAACACCCGGATACGAGAAGACCTCCTCAAGGATCACCGAGCCACCGAGGTTGAATCCGATGGCAGTGAGGAGGCCGGTGTACATGGGAAGCATCGCGTTCCGAGCGACGTACTGTGTCGCGATACGTTTCGTCGCTAGTCCGCGGAGACGGGCAACTCTGACGTAATCTTCACCGAGCACTTGAATACTGTTTCCTCGCATCGCAAGGGCCTGAACTCCCCAGCCGGTGAGGACGACCGAGATGATCGGGAGAGCAGCGTGGTAGAGCACGTCGAGAGCGAATGCGATCATCCCGACCTCACCCAGTTCAACGCCTGCACCAATTCGGCCTCGAGCAGGGAAGATGTTGTACTGGTAGCCGAACATCCAGACGAGCAGGATCGCGAAAATATAGAAGGGGATCGAAGAAAGAACGATACCGAGAACACTGGAGGCGGTGTCGAACAGGCTTCCCTCCTTGTACGCCATGATGGCACCCATGAGAAGTCCGATGAAGAACATGAGTAACGTGGCTGTCACCATGACCAGAACTGTCCATGGCAGGGCATCGGCAATGATAGCCGAGACAGCACTATTACCGTCGACGCCTGCGGTTATTGACTTTCCCAGATCCCCTTGCAACAAGTTTCCCATATACCGGAAGTACTGCTGATGTAGTGCTGCGTCCGGGTTGATGCCTTGGTAATTTTGGACGACGACTTCGATACGACCAGGATCGACACCGGCACGGAGAAGTTGACCTCGTAGTTGTACGAGTGGGCCACCGGGGAGGAACCGTATGAGCCCAAATGTCAGGGTCATCACAACCCAAATGGTAAGGATAGCTCTGCCGGTACGCCTCAAGTAGTACGAGTTCATCACACAAGCGGGTACAACGTTGTGGATAATATGATTTGGGAATTAATGGGATGGTTATTCAGCGAGTACTTCTGACTCTGACACCTCTCCAGTAAATGGGGAAGGTGAAACTGGACTTGAGGATGACAGAAAGAGAACGAATTAAGTGCCGCGCAAATCGATCACCTGTATGGCAAATAATAGCCAGTTGTCCGTAGAGTCGTACCTCTCTCGATTACGAGAGAACCTACAGAAAACCGTTCTCGACTTCTGGTATCCACGTGGTGTCGACGAAGTGCACGGAGGATTTCTCACTAGCTACGACGCCGATGGGGACTTCGCAGGCAATGACCGGAAGATGATCGTCACTCAAGCCCGGATGCTGTGGTTCTCCGCAAGGTTGGCACGTGAAGGATATGGAGACCGGTATCACGAAGCAGCCAAACAGGGGTTCGAGTTCCTCACTGATGAAATGCGAGACGAGGAGTCTGGTGGGTACTACTGGGAAGTCGAGCGGGACGGAACGGTTACGAAGCCGAACAAGCACATGTACGGGCAGTCGTTTGTGCTGTACGCACTGTCAGAGTACTACCGAGCCACCAATGACGAAACCGCCCGACAGTATGCAAGCGATCTGTTCAGCGTATTTGAACGGGAAGCCTACGACACGGAGCACGGCGGATACGTCGAATACTTCGAGTCAGACTGGACACCGATCACATCTGGTGGTACGTATCTTGACAACATTGAGCCGGACTGGTCCCCGAAAGAGGACGTGGACGCGAAGCTAGATCCGTCGACGAAGCTGATGAACACGCACCTTCATCTAATGGAGGCAGTCACGACGTTTTATCGAGCGACTGGGGACGAGGGTGCTCGGAAGCGACTCGATGAGCTACTGACAATCAACACGAACACGGTCGTTCGAAAACAGCTCGGAGCCTGCACAGACAAGTATACAGCCGACTGGCAACCACGGATTGAACAGGAAGACCATCGGATCGTCTCGTACGGACACGATGTCGAGAACGTTTGGCTCACGATGGAGGCGGCGACTGCCCTGGACAAACAGTTGACTTACTACCGAGATCTGTACGACACGCTGTGGGAATACACGCTGGAGTACGGATACGACGAGGCGGAAGGTGGGCTCTACTTCTATGGTCCGTTCGACCGCCAGGCAACGAGTAGGATCAAAGCGTGGTGGGTACAGGCCGAGGCGATGACGAGCGCTCTCCGTATGTTCGAGTTTACGGGTGATCAGACCTACGCACGGATCTTCGAGGAGATCTACGAGTTCATCGAGACCCATCACGTCGATGAGGCAGTCGGTGAATGGCATTCTGGCGTGACAACCGATCTCGAACCGGTCGGACGGAAAGGTGCAATGTACAAAGGAGCATATCACAACGGCCGTGCACTCCTCGAGTGTATCAATACACTCGAACGAATGAGGGACCGTTGAGGGCGGTACAAACCGGGTACACGGGCGGCTTTTTCACTCGAAGTATCGGAAGGAAGATCTTCTCTGAGTGAGTCCAACAGATGACTGGACCAACAGGATAAAACAGATGAGGGATGACGATGTCAGTACTGCGGTGCGTTGTGCTGAGGTCGGCAGTCAGACAGCGAGTCCAGATCGAATATCGTTCGATTAGCCGGAGTAGCTGAGGTCACCCTGTCGAGGTAGCCATGAGATCGGCTGATTCACTTGATACTTGGATGACCCCTCTTCGGGAATATCCCATTCATCGTCCGTAAGCCACACTTGGATTCGCTTCTCAGTCAGTGGCATCATCGGGAGGTCGACGTTTGCGACCCAGGCCTGCTGGTGGACAATCTCTTGTATCGTCGCATCATCCGTCGTCGTCGTGAGTTCGTTCAGTCGGTCGGCTGGTGTTACAGTGATTTCACCGGATCCAGTCCGTTCCGGAACAGTCACTTCATCGGGATAACCGTGATTGATCGTCTCGGAGCTGTGCACGAGCTGATGCTCAAGTCCGAAATACGGGAAGGCCGATCGCGCACCGCCCGGAAGCCAGTAGAAGGCCGTCATCCGGAACTCACCTTGCGTCCAAGCCTGACCACCGAGTGAACCGTACGACCGGGCGTCAGCGGAGGCGTTGAAGCCAGCCTGGCTTAGTTGGTCAGCAGCGGTCTGGACGCCGCTTACCCAGTCGCTCCAGCCAGCGGGGACGAGCAGTGGTAGTTCGACAGGATTACCGTTGTCGTCTTTCCACGTGCCACTGTCCTTGGAGTAGCCTGCCTCGTCCATCAACTGGTCGACACGGTCTGTATTCCGGGAGTCTTTTCCGTAGGTCCGATAGCTATCCATCTCGTCTCCAATCCAACGTTCCTGATCGCCGGCAGGGATTCCGGTGAGCACGTCCGGGGTGCTCTTTGTACGTGGTCCGGCATTGTTAACGACTGCTTCTCTGTTGATAGCGTGCGCGATCGCTTGACGGACTTTTCGGTTCCCGACGTGTCGATCTTCGTGGTTGAATGTGATTCCAAGGCCCCATTTATTCGGAAGACGGGCTTCAGTGACCGTGTCAGGGAAGTTTGCAACCACTCGGGGAGGAACAAAAAGGTTGTTGGCGGAATCAAGACCACCAGACATGAGTGCCTGCTGGACGGCTTGATTGCTCTCGATGAAGGACTTCTCTGTCCGGGAAAAGTTGATGTTCTCCGAATCAGGATGGTCCTCGCGACGCGACATCACGAGTTTCTGTTGGCCGGCTGATTCAAGCGACCACGGCCCACTTGCGATCGGATCTTGATCAGAGAACTGTGCGAGCCCTTCCGAATCGCCGACGAACTGTTTGTACTTCGAAGCCTTGTATTGGACTTGGTTCGCCCCGAAAAGCTGGTGTTTCAACAGCGTCGGGTTTGGCGTCTCACTGAAGTTCAGAATAACGGTCCGATCGTCGGCGGCTTCGACCGATTCAGTGTACTCCCAGACCGGCTCGCCGACGGTCCGGAGAAGTCGGAGATGAACGACGAAGTCCTCGGCAGTAACCGGGTCTCCATCGTCCCACGTCAGTCCTTCACGGACAGTCATCTCGAACGTCGACCCGTTGTGGCTCCAGTCACTGATCGCATTCGGAATGAAACTGCCCTCCTCGTAATTATATCGGACCCAGTCGTCGAACAACAGGTTGTTTGGAGCGTTGTTTGTCGGATTGAACGCGTTGAACTGCTGATTTGCAGGGACGATCTGGTTCGTGAAGTCAGTAAGCGCGGCATCGTGGACCTGCATCTCGCCAGATCCATTGTCCGTACTGTTGTCCGTACTGTCTCCGTCATCAGTGCTACCGTCGCTACTATTGTCGGCGCCACCACTATCCGTACTCCCGCCCCCGCAACCCGCCAATGCACTCGCTCCCGTGACACCGGTTAGTTCGATGAAACGTCGGCGATTAATGACATTACTGTAGCTGCTATTTTGATCTGCCATTGTTCCAATAGAAGAGGGACAGTCACCGCTATTAAACCTTTTTGTATATGAAAGATCCTCACTGGATGTCTGCGTGGTGGCTAGATACTACTGATATCTCTGGCCAGTATGAGTGCACGTGGACCGGCTGTGATCGCCCAACGGGGGACACTAATGGAAAGAAGAGAAGCTCGCAATCAGTCGAGCTTGACGAGCAGCGTGCGAATATCGAAGGGTTCTAGCTGGAGAGCGAGGCTGTTGTCCTTTCCAATCTCAAGATCCTGTTCGTGATCCTCAATGAGATTCGTCTCCGCGGCAGAGGCGACAGGGAAGTCAAACGCGAGTTCCGCGGCCGTTGTGCGGCCGTATGCCTCGTACAGACGAATCACGAGTGCGTCGTCGTGATCCTCGGACTGCTTGATCGATTCTACGACAACACCATCTGTATCGAGTTCGAGTGGTTCGTACGACACTGGCGTCTCGACCGGCATCGTGTGGACAGGCGTGTTGAGATTGTACCCCGCCTCGACGACACCGCCCTCACGAAGGTCTCCCTCGTGAGGATACACGGAGTACTGGAACTCGTGATGGCCACGGTCAGCCTCTGGGTCAGGCGAGTTCGGGGCACGCAGGAGCGACAAACTCACGTTAGTCCCATCGACGTGGACGCCGTACTTGCTGTCGTTGAGAACAGCGGTGCCGTAGTCGTACTCGCTTACGTCGACCCACTGATGATGTGGTTCCTCGAACTGGGCTGCTTCCCACGACGTGTTCTCCGTCGTATCACGCTCGATATGGCCGAATTGGATATCGTAGGTTGCCTTTGAGGTATGCACAGCCATCGGGAAGTGTGCCTTCAGGAGGCGTTCTTCTTCGTCCCAATCGACGGACGTTTTGAAATCGATCTGGGCACTGTCTCGATGGATGGTGATGTCTTGTGTGATCGTAGAGTTGCCATATTCACGTGTCTGGCGAACCGTTGCCCGAACAGGTCCGTCCTCAATGACGGAGACATCGGTCGGTGCTGGAAGATCCTCGCCCACATCGTAGATGTCACCGTCGATATCCCAGGCATCCCACTGGTTCGGCTGGTCTCGGTAACTCACGAGGCGGTTTCCAGTACCGTCGAACAATTGCCTATCTGCGACCTTGTCGTAGGCGCTGATTGTCCCCTCGTCGTTGAGGGCGACGTGAATTCGATTGTTTTCCAGAGAGGACGGCGTTGCCTTGAGCGGTGATGAGTCCTGTTGATCAGGTGCAGGAACGAACTCGAAGCTCTTTGCACCAAAAGCAGGGAGAGACTGTGGCTGGAAGACCAACGAGTCGCTCTCTGTTCCAGAGGGTTGTACCGGGAACAGTGTCTCGTCATCACCATCAGCGGCGACGGCTGCAACTGCCTCATCGTCGACTGGTACCTGATCCGTGTCGACCTCGACGACCGGACTTCGCTGCCACGGCAACGAGTTAGTCACGCAGATCGTCGCCCCGCTATCGCTCGGGTTGAAGAGCGTGTCGAGGGCTTGTTGCGTGACGTCTTCGGTGTCTTCGAAGACCTGTTCGTAGTCACGATCCGCATCGGCGTACACGTCTGTGACTGAGGAGCCGGGAAGGATATCGTGGAACTGGTTGAACAGTAGGGTCTTCCACGCGTGTTCGAGACGGTCATCAGCGTACTCGAACTCACCGTCGGCAGTGAGAGCGAGAGACGACCAGATCTCCGCCTCACGAAGGGCGAACTCGCCAGTTCTGTTGTTCTGCTTGGTCTGAGCTTGGGTCGTAAGGGTACCGCGATGTTTCTCGAGGTACAGTTCACCAGTCCAGTCAGGTAGCTCTTCGCGTGACTCTGAAAGCCGATCGAAGAAGTCTTGCAGGGAACCGAAGGAGATGTCGGGTAATGATCCCACGTCATCGATGACTTCCTTTCGTTCGATCATCTCCCGGGTTGGCCCTCCACCGCCGTCGCCCCAGCCGAACAGATACGCTCCCTCGTCGACAATGTCGTTTTCGTCGTTGTTTGTCACCGAACGCTGGATCTGTTCGACAGACATGTCGCCATTATACGTATCCCCGGGCGGGAAGTGAGACAGGATCGACGAGCCACCAATTCCTTCCCAATTAAACGACGTATGCGGGAAGTCGTTGATCTCGCTCCAACTCATCTTCTGTGTGAGGAAGTACGGGCAGTCGGCGGCGTTTGCAATCTCGGGGAGAGCTCCGCTGTACCCGAAAACGTCCGGAATGAACGTGATCTGGGGGTCGACACCGTACTCATCACGGAAGTACCGTTTGCCCAGAAGATACTGGCGAGCGAGTGCCTCTCCGCCGGCGAGATTGATATCCGACTCGACCCAGAGGGCACCGGTTGGTTGCCAGGCACCGTCCGAGATCCGGTCTGTGATGCGTTCGTAGAGATCAGGGTACCGGTTTCGGAGGAATTCGTACAGATGGGGCTGTGACTGGAGGAACATGAATTCCGGATACTCCTCCATGAGTTTCAGGACGTTAGAGAAGGAGCGTCCTCCTTTGCGGACAGTCTCAGACCAAGGCCACAACCACGCTAAATCAATATGAGCGTGACCAATAGCTGTGAGATCGTAATTCGTCAACTCCGATGTTAGATTCTCTTTCAGGTCGTCGAGAATCGCGAGCGCGTCTTCGGCCGTTCGTTCGTACTCGGCTTCAGAGTCGGCATCGAAGGCGAAGGTGTGACTTGCATCAACTAACGCACCGGTTATTTTTCCCCAGTTGGGAGAATCCTGAGCCAGCTCTTGTCGAAGTTCGTCGAGTACACTGTAGTTATACCAGAGTTCTTCGACAGCGTCACGCGTCGCATACACCTGAGCGGTGGTCAGCTTGAAGCGATCAACATCGAGCAGTCCCCAGAGTGTCGTCGTCCCGGCTTCGATCAACAAGTCGAATGTCTCCCCGCCGGACGCATCGTCAGTGAGAAGGAGGTCTTCGTGCCCGTCGTCGAACGCCTGCCACGGTTCACCGTTACGATAACAGAGACATTCCACGTGCGGCTCACCCATATCGCCATCGTCTGCACCGATCGGATCAACAACGAAGTTGAGATAGACGGGACGGCCGGCCATCGAATCTGGAATGGTGAACTGCAGCCGAAACCATACGTTCTGGCCGACGGCGAGTGACTTGGGTAGTGTTGAACCATCTGTCACATCAACGTCGGCATCGAGTCGGCTTTCGGGTTCGCTTTGGCGATCCCGATCCCAGGAAAATCCGACATCACAGGGCTCGAAATCAGCTGTCTGAACCTCGGTTGGTTCCAGAAACTGGTGAGTCTTGTAGTGTGAGAGCTGATCGATATCCGTTGTCTCAAACACTGAGAGCTTTTTGAGTCGGTCGACAGACTCTGCTAACCGCTTTGCTCTTGTCTGATCGAGCATACTACAGACACATCCTACCGTCCAAATAAAGATACGGGTTTATCCAGTCGAAACTTGTCAGACAGATATTCGATCTAACGAGGACGATACCAGTTCGTTATACTCAGTCAACACTCTATCGTCTTCATAAAATCGATGCAGCACCGAAAAGGCAGTAACAGCCACTTGCCGGTATGAAATTCGCCACGCCGAGATAACTGGTTCCGAACAAATAGCAGACGACCACACCTCACAGCACCGTGTATGTGACCATTGGCAGACGGGGCAGTATCGATGAACATGGCGAACTTTCCCGTGATGTGGTCGTCTGCAAATCGACGATTGAACCGATTATATTTAAATTCTCTGTATGGTGAGGCTTCACAGATGAGACAGGGAAGGAAAAGTTAGCTCTATTCAGTCCACTGTGCATACGCCGAGGATACTTCGATCACTCCCGACGCGTTCTTGAGAATTCCGGGGATTTCGTCGTGGAACCAGTCACGATCCCGTCTACTGGTCGGAGCGGAGACCGTGACAGCACCGAGGAAGTCACCGGTTTCAGTCAACATTGGGACGCTCACGCACCAAATATTTGGAAAACGTTCTCGGTCGTCGAATGCCAGACCTTTTTGTCGGATCTCGTCAATTTCCTGGAGAAGTTCTTCGCGATCGGTGATGGTGTTCTCGGTGTATTGTGTCAGTGGTCGCTCATCGAGAATCGATGCGACCTTCTCTGGTGGAAGGTGTGCGAGACACGCTTTTCCAGACGCTGAGCTATGGAGATCAGCCTCGTCACCAACATACGTCCGGGGTTGTTCGACTGCATCGCCCGTATCCTGATAGAGGGTAAGGGCATAATCGTTACAGTTGACTACCAAGCGAACGGTCTCATCCGTTTCATCGGATAGCTGCTCAATGTAATCACGGCCGATCTGGAAAACGGCTTCACGCTTTCGAGCACGTCCTCCGAGAGTGAGGAATCGATTACTTGGATAATACGATGTGCCCTCTTTCTTTACGTACCCAATCTTTCTGAGCGTTGCAAGATGGTGGTGAACGGTCGCTTGAGAGAGATCTAGTACGTCTGCGATGGCAGAGATCGTCCCTCCATCGGTGTTCTTGATCTCTTGAAGGATTGCAAAGTTCGTTTCGACAGTGTCGATTGTCCTACCGTACTCTGAGTCTGATTCTGAGGATGAGGTCATGTGAAAAAGATGTGCACCGCCGGGAATAAGTCCAACGACTTTTGATTGCGTCAAACTGAAATTGGAGTCCCCTGTTTCGCAGATTCATAGATCGCATCGATTATGCGATGGATATGAACCGCTTCATCGACACTGCAACCATCCGGGCGTTCCCCCTGACGAATCCCTCTCAAGAACGTCCGCTGCATTTCTTGGTGAGCGTTTTTGCCCTTGACAGTGTGCGTCTGAGAATCGAAATGTGAGGCAGCGTTTTCGCTGACGGAATACGTCTCGACTGGAGACACCAACGTACCATTTTCGGCGGATGCCTCTTGCCAGATGTCGATGTATACACTCTCTTCAGGCCCTCGAAGGAATAGGTCGAATATCTGCTCTTCGGGCTGATTAGCTGCCCATGCTATCTCCAAGACGGCAGTCTGACCCGTCTCGAACTGTAGCATCACTGTCATAGAGTCCTCGACATCGTACATCAGTGCATCAGTCTCGAATCGGTAGATGCTGTTGCTGGGAACTTGATCTTCCGAGTAATGTTGTCGGTCGCCGAACTCCGAGCGCGAAATTGCCCAGACCTGTTCGACCGCCGAAGACCCCAGCGCGAGGAATAAGAGGTCAAGCACGTGGCTCCCAACATCCATGAGCGCTCCACCGCCCGCCAATTCTGACGACGTGAACCAAGAGCCCCGACTCGGAACGCCTCGTTGTCTGGTGTAGCGGGCTTCGATATGAGAGAGCTGTTCTGAGGTCTCCTCGGTCAATAACGACTGTAGTAGGCGAACAGAGTTGTAGAAGCGGTTGTGGTACTCCACCATACAAAAAGCCGAAGACGCCTTGGCGGCGTCACGAACGGTCTTCGCACTGTTGATCGACGCACACATGGGCTTTGCAGCGAGTACATCCGTTCCAGATTCGAGAGCCGTAATAATAGCTCCCTCTTGAAATTTAGAGGGAGGCATCACGAACACACCATCGACATCAGCCATCATCGCATCCGGATTTTCGTACGTTTCGGCGCTATATTCGTCCTCAAACCGCCGTCTGTTTTCAGGGTGTACGTCTGTTCCAACCACTGTTTGACCGAGCCGTTGCAGGTCATCCGCATAACTGACTGAACGCCGCATGAGGCCGACGATCCCGATCGTGTATTCGGGGAGTGTATCTGGCATGCATGACTCAACGCATGCTCGCCCAATATAGCCGTTGGATGTCTCCAAGAGCGACAGAAGTAAACTACTAGTGGTACCAAGACCGGCTTAGAATTTGCTTGGATCAAAAAGAAGTCCCTCCATTGGATGTTATTGCCGCACTGTAATCGCATTTCTCGAGATAGTATAGATTTCCACGTAGTGATCACAGAATTCTTTTGTTGTCATCAAATGGTTTCAAGAAGGCCGAAGAAAGATGCATGACCAAGTATAACAAAGGTACCCCCATTATGGGAAGGAGAAAATAAGATAACAACAGTACTTATGTTATTTCTTTCGGGACACTCCCTATAACTACCAGATCCATCCGGACACCATACTTAGTAAATATAATCACAAACGTGAACAGACAACGTCAAAATTTCCAACCTGTACCACCTAAACGAACTCTGTAGGAAAGTAGCGATCATAAACAAGAATATCAGTCAGGTTTTCGGATTCCTGTCTACAATTCATCCCGAATAGCAACTCTTTTTCGATATATGCAATTCCTATATCTAGAATGAATGCTCTATACTCAAATAAAATACAGACGTTATTATTCTGCCCTCAGAATCCATTTTTATAACCATCTATAGCAATTTTGTAGCTATATAGGAACACATATGTACGAAACACATTTTCGCCCAGGTGCCGCGACCCACTTCCGTGAGACTGGGGCCAGTCCCTTCTGTATCGAGAATTTTCGTAGTGGTTGATCGGCGTCGCCGTCGCGGATCGCGGTCAGCAAGAAACAGATCGAGGTTGATAGAGACAAAATGGTTGTAGGCAGCGTTCCTCTTCCGGTCACCGAAAAACACGAACTTACCGAGACAGAGTTTCTCGTCGATACTGGTGGCCATCTGACTGCACCCACGCGTCACGAATTCAGCGGCGACTCAACTATCGAACTCGGAACCACATCGAAAGTGGTGCCAGACTGCCACAATACAAATCGGTCGCTTCCACACCTACTGGCGGGGCAGTTAAGCGAGCACCAGACAGTGGGTACGCGCTTCAGACATCACTAAACCACGAACGGCCCAATCAAGTACTCGACGGACGAACGCCAGCTCAAGAGGTGCAGAACTAGACAGAGTCCCAAATGTCTATGGGTTCCGTATCCGAGGTTTTGATCGAATGCCCTCCCTCTCTCGCCGCGAATACCTTGCGGCATCGACTGTGACAGCTCTCGCGGTAACTGCAGGCTGCCAGACCACCTCATGTACGCCGACAGAGCCGGGCGTCGCACAGTGGCCACAGCCACGTGCCTCTCCGCGTAACACAAATGCCGTTCCCGATCAGCCGACGCTCACAGCCGGCGGCGACTTCTGGACGAGTACCCTTGCGGATGATATCGACGCCACCGGCCTCGTCGCCGCCAACAACGCAGCTGTTGTCGTCGGCCGTACGCCTGGCGAGCACAATGGCATCTTGACCACCGTGCAGCTCGATGATGGTACGTCCGATACCACTCACAAACTCGCACGGCACCCCACTGGAGCGCCAGCCCTGGCCGGCTCAATCGCTGTTACACCCGTACTTGGCGATTATACTGAGCCATCGACTGGCGGTCTCGTGGCACTCGATCTTGATAGCTGGACCACCACCTGGACTCACGAGACAGCTGGTAGGCCCAACCCACCGACTGTCGCTGACGACCTCCTCATCGCTACGAGCGATCAGGGAGACGTAACCGCTCTTGAGGCGTCCACAGGCAACACGCACTGGACCCGGAGCTTCGGTGACGATCACCAGCGTGCAAGCATCCCTGCACCGCCAGCCGTCGATGCCGACTCCGTGTATATCACGGCAGATGGGTCTGCGGCCCAGGGGATCTACGCGTTGGACCGCGAGACGGGTGAAACACGGTGGGAAATTCCGGGGCCAAACATTCCTGAACCGTTAGTCCGCACGGAAGATGTCGTCCTCGCAAGCTACGACCGCTACGAACTGGTGGCGTTCGATGCTCGGTCTGGAGACCGGCAGTGGTCGAAAGCGATGTACAGTGGTGGTCTGTTCTCGCCAGCAATCGGACAGAACCGCGTTTTCAGCGCGGACGAGGAAACCGTGTACGCCCTTCCCGTTGAGGGTGGTGACTTACACTGGGAACAAGATCTCGATGTTGCAGGCTCGCCAATAGTCGTTGGAGATTCGATCGTTGTTCCAACGACCGACCGGATCGTAGGTTTGAGCGTTGAGGACGGTACTGAGCTGTGGACTCTGTCTGAGAGATCTGCAACGGGATGCGTGCCTGTCAGCCGTGGCCTGCTTTATGTGGCAGGTGATACGGTAACGCTTCGGACGAACTGTGAATAATTCATCGCCAGTGATCGATAGGCACATCCATAGACCAGTCATTGCATAGTGTCTGAGAAAATCGAGCAGTGCAGGACTCTGAGTGCCTTAACCAACGCAATTCGAGAGGCTTCGCGGTGTTGGTTACCAGTCAGAGCAACGCTACACTGTCGCAGCGACGTGCTCGAACTCGCCCTGCGGCGGCGTCTTCTGTAACGTAGCCCTGTTTTCGCTGGAACCCGCAATACCCGGCGGTGCACCATCAACTCCACTCAATACAACCTCGAACATCTACTTGTTATACGGATCTTGGACAGTCGAACCACGTTCGTGAACTCGACCGGCACGTAATCGGGAAGCAGCCGCTCCGCCTATTTGACCCGCTCACGATGCACGAGCCTACACGTCATCCTTCCACCGCCTGGCCCCGCTCCTCGACGAGTGACCCGCCGACGTGTGGCTTGATCTCCCAGCCACGCTCTCTGTAGGTGTATGAATACAGAGTGCTCGTCCAGTCTGGGACTCGTGTGAATTTCACTCCCGCTGTCTACTCAGTTATCACGGCCGAGCGAGCCTCAACGATTATGATGATTGTGTTACAATCACAGCGTGTGATGGTCGATCTCCGGGATTACTTCCGTGAATCCAATGCTATCGAGGATGTCCACGACGAGTCAGCTGTCGACGCGACAGCAGATGCATGGGACTACCTGAGCGAGCAGGACGAACTAACGGATTCAGTGATACAGACTGGCCACGAATTAATCATGGAGAGCCGTCAGCCGCACCTCGCTGGTGAATACAGGGATGTGCAGGTCTACGTCGCGGGGTCAGAGGCAACGCCGCCTCCACCAGTCGCGATCGAAGCGGAGATGGAGCGCCTTCTGTCGTGGACGCCCGCCGACCCCCTCAAGGCTATCGAGTGGCACATTGCCTTCGAGCATATCCATCCGTTCGAGGATGGGAATGGGCGAATCGGACGCCTGCTGTACCTTTGGCACTGTCTCGAACACCTCGATGTCGATCCCATCATCTGGCATGCAGACGATCGAGAGGGATACTACGATCTCTTTCAGTCGATGATTGATGTCGCAGCAAAACAGCCCGAGGAGTGACTCATTGCCGGTCAGTATCGTCTGCACGGTCAATATTCCTGCAACGACTACCAGCGTCTAGTTATGGGATGCACCCAGCTGCTCTGGGGCAGGCCGTACGGGAGTCGGCGTTCGCGCCGAGTCAGCAGAATGACGACAAACGGAGGTCGGAAACACAGTACGTCCCGTGCTACCGAGCATTGACTCGTCGGCAGTCATAGAATGTGTTGTCGGGGACTGACCACGGGAGTCGAGAACCAATTGACGGAACGCCGATTGCACTCTGATTTGTGGCGGGGGTATCTCGATGGACAGTGCTACTTGAGCCTGTGAACAAGCTCGCTATCCCCAATCGACACCACCTCAAGAGGTGATTCGGGAGTAAACTTGCGAATACCTTTAGAGGTAATAGACAAAAGCTTTATTAATGTTCAAATAGTCACCTCTAGACGTGCTTCGAGATGCCTTGCAATCGGCCGCGGTGCATCGGATAAACGCAGCAAACCCCGAGACGGCGGATGTGGCAGCCATGGCGGACCACATCCTGGCAAACGCGGAGCTGTCGATGTCGGATTGGGGTGCGAGGAGGAAAATCGGAACGCCGCTCATCGAAGAAGAAGGCGCTGACCTGCCGATTGAAATCACGCCGCGCGATCCCTCAGTGTTCAACGATGCTGTTCGAGACAAGATCACTGGCGACGTCGTCTGGAATGACCTTCGAGATCTGCTCCACGAGGGGCGCTACGCGGACCAAGAAGAGAATAAAATCAAGGCCGGCAACGCGAAGGGGTGTATCAAGCGGTTCCTGTATGACGCTGAGGCCGGTGACGCGGTTGTCATTAACACCGAGTACGGCCACTTCATTGCTGTGTTGATAGGCCCGGCCCGATACAATCCGGAGGCCCCTGTCACTGACATCGAGCCGAACCACGTGTTCCAGCGCGATATTCGGTTCGTCACGGACGAAGATGACGACCCGATACCGTTCCGAGCGTCCGATCTTCCGAATGCACTGCAACCCAACCAATTGTCGATGACGACGCTAGATCGTGATCAGATCAAGTCGCTGCTCAGAACAGAGCAGGCCCTCAACGCGCTGGCATCGGTCGACTCGCTGGCCGACAACTAAGCCCCGAACCCATCCCATACATGACACAGACAGTCGCCGACGACACGCGAATCACCCCCGACGCAGAGGTCCAGCTCATCAAACGGCGGTCTGGAGAACACGAGGTGCGCTGCCGGAGCACAGCAAGTCAGGCGATGATCCTACAGTCGCCCGAGGAGATCCTCGAGCACATCGAGGTGCTGGCCGAGTACGCCCGACGACTCGATCAGGACTGAAATGAGCCTGTGAGGCGATAGATCTCTGATTTTTCGCCGGGATTATCGCTCACAGCCGTCGAACGTGATCATCAGCCGGTTTACTGTCTGAACAGCGGTGTCCGTGTCTAGTCGGTGACTGGCCATGGACGCTGAGAACCAGCACCCGTCAAGTCGCTTCGGCATCAAACGGTCTGAACAGGGCAAGGGCCGAACATTCACGACAGGCGGTATAGTCCACGTACTGCGTTCGTATGTTCACTCTGCCGGGGGACGGTTGTCTGCCGGGTCAGGAAGATACGTCCGCAGAAACTGAATGCCAGCGGCAAGTGCAACAACCCCACCAACAACACCTGTGATGGCCCAAATCAGCCCGTCTTGGTAATTCGTGAGGAGGTATCCCATATCTGCAATAGCAACGACTCCGACTCCAAGCAGAAACGTACTCACTAACATCCAGCGTCGGATTGACCGTAGCAGCACCGTTGTCTCGGAGGGCATGGGTCGTGGATTCAATGCGACCAGTAACAATCTGTCGATAGCCGAGGCTGGTGGTCAGTGCTCACTGTCACACAGCACAGCGTCTCGCCCAGTTCGACCGGGTGCCGTGCATCGCTGGACGACGTCTGGGACTGAGACTGCCGTCATCCCGCAGTGTCTTGACCGCTTTCCCACCACGAAAACAGCCCTGAATCGCTAGAGACCGAGATGCAGAGTTTCTCGTCGATGCTGGTAGCTATCTGATTGCCCTCGCGCGTCACGAATTCAGCGGTCGACCGCTTCCACATGTTGTTTTTATACCCGCGATTGTCTATCTACTGCAATCACTCCCCGCATCCCCTCTTGTTCGTGAGTGCTACAGTAGTAATCTATCTGCACTTTACTCATTGTCCCATCGTAAACATATTCGTAGGTATATCCGGGCCGGTTCGTCAGCTGGCTGTTGATCTTGTGATCGGTTTCGGCGATGACATTGTGGGGACCGCCTTCACCAGTCCATTCCCAGATGATAGTCGTCTCTGGGTTGACCCGAACGGCTGGCGGTCCGAATCCATATGGTTGGCCACCATTGTTGACACCGACTTTGATCGTCACTTCCGCTCTGCCTGTCCAGTCACGAACACGATCAAAGTTGTCTACGTCACTGAGTTGTTCAGCGATCCGTTTGTCCACACAGGCTTCTGAAGGAGGATCTACTCCACAGACATCAGTCTTCGTCTCACTACCCCCACCGCCTTTATTCCCCACACATCCAGAAATTATTCCAAGCGCTGCGGTCCGACCCACATTTGCAATCAGTGCTCGTCTGCTGTGCTGTATATCTCCGCTCATTGGTCACTACTGTATCTTCATCGAATTGGATTGTGACACCGTCGTCGTGCCGATCAACATTGACGTGCGATCCGGGGTTGAATACACTCACCAGGCAGAGTCGTGTACTGGTTAGAGTGAAAATATAAACTGTGAGGGCATGTCCTGCAACAATTCTTAATACCAACTATGTCCGCACTTGCGACAATGAGCTGCCTCATTTCTCTCTACAACGTCTGTACTACCGCAGCTTGGACACTTAGGACTGAAAAGTCCCATAGGAGATAATGTATATTGGGAATTACTTAATTCTTAGTGACTGTTTCCATCTGATAGTAATAGAGAGAGTCTGCTACGCAGAGGCTGCATTGGGAGGCGTGATCCTCTCACTGACTGGCCTTTTCATCCTTCCGCCGTCGCATCAGTTCATCATCTCCACACTGGATAACTGAATCGGGTTTGATCTAGCACGGTTTCAAACGGCGCTCGTCACCGGACTCGTGATCAGAGGGTTCTCGACTGAGATGGGCCTCGTTCCGACGGATACCGCTGAAAATGGAACTGGGCGACTGCGACCGAGACAGAGGTGCGATAATGCCGGAACTTCCACATCAGGGCAACGATGACAAAAATCGACGGTGAGCCATTCCGTCAACCACTGCTTGAGCGGGACTTCTGCGCTGTCGCTGCTGTGATGCGATAGGATGTGATCGGCGGCAGAGAGCCTACGTAAGCAAGACGGTGTTCCCCATCCCGCGGCGCTTGCGCTCGACCAGATCTTTGGCTTCCAGACTGTCGAGCGTACGACTGACAGTCGCTTTCGAGAGTTCCGTCTGGTCGACGATCTCGCTCTGTGGCAGGACACCATCAGCGTCGAGTACCGTCTTGTACACCTGCACCTCGTTGCTCGC
>Ga0207755_100486_pt1 | contig 18436 bp, 21 predicted proteins | sample A23P2SouthBayCA_FD_187734 | JGI IMG/M metagenome (GOLD analysis project Ga0207755, IMG submission 187734) | Aerobic enrichment media microbial communities from Bioluminiscent Bay, La Parguera, Puerto Rico - A23 P2 (SPAdes) | ecosystem: Environmental > Aquatic > Marine > Unclassified ...
CCGCCAAGCCGAGATCGACCCTCGTGAGGGGGAGGCAGATATTCCGGGTGACGCCGAGGGCGTCCGGATTATGACGATCCATTCAGCGAAAGGACTTGAGTTCCCGATCGTCACCGTCCCCGATCTCGGGAGTGACCTCAACTTCGGTCGCTCCGTCGACGACCATGGGTACGTTCGACTCGTGGACGGAACTGATGACGCGCCGCCGGTGCCGGCGGTCGGCGGGCCGAATCCGGGTGATGCGTTCTCCATCGAGAAGACGGCTGTCCACGAGTACGCCGACCGACGGTCGCGTCCACAGGAGCGGGCGGAGTCGAAACGCCTCCTCTACGTAGCGTGTACACGAACGCGCGATCACCTCCTTCTCTGCGGCACGCACGACATTGATGTCGACGAGTCTGGTACAATCGAACTCGGCGAGCCTGCAGCCTTTGACGACGCAGACCGGTGGCGCGACTGGTTACAGCCACCCCTCCTCGACGGAGCACTCGTCGCCGAGGCGGTTCGTGACGGACAGGCCCGTGCTGAGATAGATGGAGCCAGCTATACTGTTCGCAGGCCCCCGCGCCCAGTAGACTGGCACACCGACGACGACGCTGTTGATTCAGCGCCGGAGATCTCGATTCCTTCACCGCCGTCGCTAGCGCCGGCGAAACGGATCGCGGCCACGACGCTCGTGAATGCGGTGGCGGATGCGTCTACAGACGGTCACAGTTACTCTCAACGGGAGGAGTCGGCGGGCCTGAGTCCAACGACGTTCGGGACGGTCGTCCACCGGATCAACGAACTCCGTCCACAGAGAGACCAGTGGACCACCCTGATCCGCCGTCTGAGTCGGATGTCCGGTGAGGAGCCGACAGAACCTGACCTCCGCGAAGCTGTCGATCATGCCGCTGATGCGGTCGAATTTGTGGACCAGGTTGAGGCTGATTCCCAGCTCCAATCGGTTTACGACGAGTATTCTGTTGTCGCCCGAATTGATGAGTCGCGGATTGTCGGTGATATCGACCGGCTGCTCGTCACACCGGATGCCTTCCACATTATCGACTACAAGACCAACGACCTCTCAGCTACGACGTCGGATGAACTCGCAGAACACTATCGACCGCAGATGCTCGCGTACGCTCTCGCACTCCTCCAACATGACCGAAATCGTGACGTACGAGCTTCACTCCGGTTTACTGATGCGGGCGTAGAGGAACGGTTCAATTGGGTATCGGATCAGATGGCAGAAATTGAATCTGAACTTCGACCGATGATTGACCTGGTCAAGTAGTCACACGGCTATTCGACAATCAGCTGTTCGCAGAATTGTTTGTTGCCACGACTGATTCTCAATCCAACCTATTTACCTGCTCTGCCAGATATTCTTGGAGGGCGGAGACTGTCTCTTCTGAGACAGCTGAGGCCCCGAAGTCACTCCGATACCCGTGCTTGAGTTCGTCGCTCTCCAAGATCTCCAGTCCACGCTTTAGCTGCTCCCGTAGTGCATCGTCGTCCCCTCGCCGCAGGTGGGGCGTGACAGCGTCAAGGTCGATCTCTTCCGCGACCGCCAGGACGTCTCGAAGATCTGTTTCGCGGCCGCTGTGGAGTTTTGCCGCCACGAGGACGGCTCCATTGATCACTCTGGCCGTCGTCGTTACTGTGCCCCCGCTCACCTCCTGCTGGTGGCTATGGTCGTACAGGTAGTCAAACGACCACTGTGCCTCCGTCTGGCGGCAGCCGAGGCCATTCACTAGCAGATCGAAGCCGATCGGCTGCTGCGGCGTGAGCCGCTTCTCGTACTCGATCACTTCGGTGTCGTAGAACCACTCCTTGGCGTGGCTATCCGTTTCTTCGAACTCCCGATTTTCGAGGAATTCGATGAATTCGGCCTTGGAGTCTGGTGCGACGACGATATCCAGATCAGTGGAGAAGCGGGCGTTGAACGCCGATACAGCGTAGCCCCCGACAAGGACGTACTCGTGTCCCTCCTGAGTGAGGTCCTCGAGCAGTTCGATGAGTGCGTCACTTCGGTTGTTGAAGCTCATGGCTGTGCCCGTTCGGTTTCTCGATACGTAACGCCGAGGTCGAGGTCCTCGTACATCCGGTCGAGCATCGCCAGTGCCGACTGGAACTGGGCGTAGTTCTCGCGCATATACTCGATCGTCTCTACTCTCGGGATCACCGGGTACCCTTCGACGTGCTCGATGTCGAGTGACGGGCGTGGCTCGAGGACGATCTGCAGCGGTCCCTCCAGCTCGTCTCGGGGCTGTCGCTCGAATGCGGTGGGAAGGTCGAAGGACTCAAAGAAGGTCCCCCAGGCGTCGACGTCTCGCTCACGGACGGCCAGGAACAGCGGATAGTCATCCGGATTCCGCCCAACTTGGTAGCCGCCCTGGGTCCACACGTAGACGGCGTCGATCCGTGTAAATGCGAACGGCCAGTCACCGAACTGTGGGATGACGTAGGCTTCCTCGATGGATGGTGGACTGACGCCGGCGCTGGCAGCGACGAGCTCTCGTGCTGCGTCTCTCACGTGGTCATCGACGACGAAGAGGCCGTCATCATAGCGGACGTAGCCTGCGTCTTCGAGACGGTTGACGGCCTGTCTCACCGTCTCGTACGGCGTGTGGAGGTGTTGGGCGACACGACGGATGGAGTCACCACTCTCGATAGCGAGGATGATCTGCGCCGCCGTGTCGTCGAGCACCTCGTACATCTGGTGGTTACCAATAATCCGGTAACAGTTAAAAGTATTACTCGAATGGCCATGACGCCACTATCTTTTCATTCGTCTCGGAGGTAGCCTTGACCCCTGTCGAAAACACGCGGAACGACTATAACGAATTAAACGAACAAAACGAACAGAACGAGTAACACGAGGGTAATGAACGAATTCTGAGGAACGAACTGGTTGAGGATGTCCTGGTCGACCTGACTTCGATGATAAAAACGAGAGTAACGAACGTAACGAATAGAACGAATAGATTGATGGCAACGAGTGTGTTTGCTTCAACGAGTGGAACGAACACTTAGTTTTAACATCGTAGTATTCCTCTCACCGAGTGAAACACCCTCACCGAACCAAACGAACAGAACAAGCAAAACGAGCAAAACGAACGAAACGAACACAACGAGGTAAACGAAGGAACATGACCGACACCAACACTGCACGAATCACCGTGGCGAATCAAAAGGGAGGCGCTGGGAAGACGACTGACGTCATTCACACAGGCGGGGCGCTAGCTGCCCGGGGCCATGACGTTCTCCTGGTCGATATCGACTATCACGGCGGGCTCACCTGCTCACTCGGCTACAACGATCTGTACTACGATACCGACCGCACAACGCTATTCGACGTGCTCGACTTCGACCAGATGGAGTCGGTGAACGACATCATCGTCAAGCACGAGGAATTCGACATCCTCCCTGCCAGCGAGAAGCTCGCGAACAACAAGAACATCCAGACGTTGCTTGAGGCGCCGAAGAGTCGAGAACGACTGGAGATGACTCTCGATGAACTCGATAGGGACTATGACTACATCATCGTCGACACGCCCCCATCCCTGAACGTCCTCACCGACAACGCCCTCGTCGCAACCGGCAACGTCGTCATCCCCGTCATTCCGGAGAAACTCAACGCCAACAGCCTCCAGATTTTCGCAAAGCAGCTGAGCTCTCTTGAACAGGCATACGGAGACATCAATCGCCTCGCGATTGTCTGCAACCGTGTCGAGCAAAACGCCGAGCATCGAGACACCATCGAGGAGATCAAATCCGCGTATTCACTCCCGATCTTCGAGATCCCGAAGCGGACCGACCTTTCTCAATCGATTGGCGAAGGTGTGTCCGTCTTCGGCTTCGGCAAGGAGAACCAGCGAGTTGAGGATGCACGCGAACTGTTCAACGAGATTGCCGACTTGTTCGACGAGACGTTCGAGAAGGCTGCTCCTGAGGAGGTGGAAGCATGAGCGATGGCTGGGGAGATGCCTCCGGCATCGAGGGCAACTACGAAGATGAGGATGACGAGGGCGATTCCAGCGGAGCGAGTGAGGTGAGTGAAACGGTGGAAACCAGTTCATCGACCGAAACGACTGAATCGACTTCACCGAGTGAAACGAGCGAAACGAACAAAACGAAGACAAATATCAAGGACGAGTGGAACGGCCGGACGATCTACATCCCCGACGGTGTTCTCGACGAGATGGAGGATACCTACCTCGAGTCACAGCTAAAGCTCCGAAAGGCGGGCCAGGACGAGTTCAAGAAGAACCGCCACTTCTACCCGCTTCTCGTCCAGTTCGGTGTTGAAGCGCTCTCTGAGGCCGATGCTGAGGAAATTCAGGCCCGGCTTTCGGAACTCGGCGACGAATGACCTCGCGCAGAACGAGGCCCGAGATTTTGTATAGCGATATACGATATACAATTTCAGAAAGTGAGGAATTCCGGCGGTAAGAGACTCCAGATACCCGATTTCCCCCGATGGACCGAATACAGCAAGTGGTCCTGATTACGCCGGTAATCACGACCACTTTGAAGTACCCCGACGCCGTCGGTCAAGCACGAATGCTGCAACCGGCTCAGAAAGACGCTTCCCCCAGGGTAGAGCCGCCAAGACCACGGTTCGAGTTTACTATAACTCTCCACAGCTGTGGTCGGGGCGATGGTGACAGATGAGATTCTATATAGGACGAATGACCTCAACCTATATTAAGACAAAGCACGAATGGGATGGTATGACCGAAGACAAATCAAACTCCGAGGGCCTGATGGAGCGCCAGACTACGGGTGAAGACCGTGTGCGGATGATCGCCCGGCAGCTGTCGGAGCCGCGGACAGCCAACTGGATCGCTTCCGAAGCAGGCTGGTCACACGAGCCGACCAAACGCGTCCTTGAGCGACTCGTCGACGACGGGGTCCTCCACCGCGACGATAGCGGGACTCACACCACGTACTACCCCGATTACCGCCGCCAAACGATGCAGGAGGCGATGCGGCTTCGAGACAGCGGACACACTGTCGAGGAACTCACGGACCGGCTCGCCGATATGAAGGCGGAGATCCGCGACTGGGAGGACGAATTCGGCGTTGAATCGCCGAACCAGCTTCGCGGGACGCTCGCAGAGGAGTCTCTTGACGCCGACGAGGAAGACCGACGCCGCGAGATTGCCCGTGAGTGGGAGCACCTTCAGCGACGTATCAAGATTGTCGGGTTTGCCATCCGCGAATGGGACTTCCTCGCTCCGACGACCGAGCCCGCTGAGGCCAGCAGCTAACGGATGTCGGTTCCACATCCAGGTGGTGACCCGAATGCAAACCTCTACGCCCAACTGAAGCGGGATGTCCTCGACCGGGTTCCTCAGATCACGACCGTCGAGTTCGTTCCCGACGATATCGAGGCCAAGCAGCTGCGAGCGGTTTTCGATTCGGCCCGCCTTGAGGATCCTCCGACAGGCCCTGATTCGCCGGAACTCACCGTCAAGTGGTATCGACAGGACCCCCACGATTGGTTCCGGATTAACTACACTGACCCGAACACGGGCTTTCACGCCGGTTGGCATCAGGACGAGGACCATCCCGATCTCGGACACGCGCATTTCCAGTACTCAGCTGCCGATACGGAGGACCGCTGGGGAATCACGTTCGAACACGAAACCCCCTCCCTGATCCTCTGGGAAATCGTCGAAGAACTTCTTGAGGACGTCCGTCCGTCCTATCAGGTCGCGAACGAAGAATCATGACTCCCGGTACACCTCGAGAACGCGCCGATCAGTCGCTCGCGAGTTCCTTCGAACGCTACCTCCAAGACAAGGGGAAAGGCCGCGGAGGCGACGGCGGAAACTACCGACGAAACGCTGCACGCGAACTCGAGCGGTTCGCCGAGTGGGCCGCCGGCGACCACGGCGACGACGACTGGACCGGAATCGTCCCCGGCGACGTCGACCAGGAGCCCACCTTCGAAGACCTCGACGAACGCGTGTTCCGGGAGTATGCCCGGCATCTCGGTGGAGATCGGGGACTCAAGCAGAACACGGTACAAACTTATTACCGCTATATTTCTGCCTGGTGTGGCTGGTGCGTCAACGAAGGGTATCTCGAGGCGCATTACGCGCAGCGGGCGAGTGCGATGGCGCCGTTACCGGAGGACGACGGTCGCAAGCCCGGCGACCAACAGGCCTGGACGTCTGAACAGCGCCACGCCCTCACCCGCCACGCCGACGAACGGGCCCGCGACGCCGTCGAGGCATACACGACACTCTCGGAGGATACTGACCCCCTCGACAAGCAGCGGGCACGCTACGCGGCGCTGAAGGCGGCTCGTGACCGGGCGCTGGTAGTCGTTCTCGCGTACACCGCCGTTCGGGTCGGCGAACTCCTCCGAGACCCAAACGACCCGCGTCGGCGCGGCGTCCGCTGGGAGGACCTCTCCCTCGACGACGGGAGTATGGACGTCTACCGGAAGAAACAGCAGTGGGACGCCGCCAGTCTTCCCGACCCGGTGATCTCGCCGTTGCGGAGCTACCGTCAGCTGGTGGACCCGCCGACGGACCGCTGGCCGGTGTTTCCGACGTTCGACCAACGGACGCTCGCAGAGCTCGTACGGGAAGAGCTAGCCGAACGAGGGGAACGCCCAGAAGGAATCGACGAGCGACGTGAGGCATGCGCCCGGGACCTCTTGCTGGCGCTCGATGAGAATATTCGGCCGCCGTCGATCACGACGGACGGCGCACGGTCGATTCTCCAACGACTCTCGGAGGCCGCGGAGATCGACATCGACCATCCGAAACACGATTATCTTGCTCCGCACGGTGGCCGTCGTGGCATGGGCGAGGTTCTGGTCCGGGCATTCGGATATACTGTGGCGGCCCGATATCTCGATAATTCTGAGGAGATGGTTCGTGAGCGGTACTCGCATATCGAGGCTGGTGAGTTAGGTGATGTCGCTACTGAGGCCCTCGAAGAGATCGATAGTGTACCGCAGTAACTTATTTCGAGTGAGAGGGGTAGACCGTCGCGTCAAACCGCTTTGACAGTGAACAGCGAGTCGTCACTGAGGACGACCTGTATCCGGCGGTGCCAGGCGTCAGCGAAAGCCTCTCGTTGCTGTTCAGTTGCCGATTCGTCGAGAATCCCTTGGAGGTTCCCGATTGCGGGTCCACCGTCAGGAACGTCGCTGACGTGGTAGGTCACTTCGACGGTCTCGTCCGTGTCGGTTCGCCGGAACCGGAACGTCGGCTCTGCCGTGTCCGGGTCGAACGCGTCGAAGACGAGGAGGTCGCGGCGGCCGCCGTAGCCGCCGGCGAGCCCGCTGAATCCGTCGTCTTCGGTCGCGCCAGTAACGTACGAGATGATGCGGCTCATCACGCCATACGCAGCATCGTCCTGCGGGCCGGCCGCCTGCACCTCGATTTCGCTCCGAACTGGATAGTCGTCGGGATACAGGGCGTCGAGCCCCAACTGGACGATCCGGTAGGCGCCCGAGGCAGTCGGACAGGAATGTCCCGCCTCTTTCACCGCGTCTCTATAGGTGATGACGAACGGGTCACCCGGTTCGAGAACGCCGAGGGCCTCCGCGACAGGGTCGCGAATTTCGATCGGATCGACGTCGTAGTCTACCTTCCAATTGGTTCTAGTCTGGGTCTCGGCGGTCGCAGTCGAGTTTGATGTCATGAGTGGTGGTGATGATCGTATCTAGTGGTCAGTGGCGAAGCAGTCGCATCCCGTTGAGGATGACCGCGAGGACGCTGGCCTCGTGGACCAACATTCCCGCGGCGAGGGTGACGTAGCTGGTGAGCACGCCCGCGAGCAGGACGGTCACGGTCAGCACTGCGAGCCCGACGTTCTCGAGGACGTTCCAGCGCGTCGCCTTGCTGAGTTTGACCGCGTAGGGGATGCGGTCGAGGTCGTCGGCCATCAACGCCATGTCTGCCGTTTCGATGGCGGTGTCCGTCCCGGCGGCACCCATCGCGATGCCAACGTCGGCGGTCGCCAGCGACGGCGCGTCGTTGATGCCGTCGCCGACCATCGCGACCACGTGGCCGTCGGCTTGGTAGGCCTCGATGACTGTCTGCTTGTCCTCGGGGAGGAGTTCGGCGCGGTACTCGTCGATGCCGACCTCCTCGGCGACGGCGGCGGCCGTCCGCTCGTTGTCGCCGGTGAGCATCACCGTCTCGATGCCGACGTCCTGAAGCGCCGTGACGACCCCAGGAGCTGCCTTCCGGAGCTCGTCCCGCAGCGCGATTGCGCCGATGATGTCCCCGTCCCGGACGACGTGGACGACAGTTTCGCCGCGCTCCTCACGCTCGCGGACGTAGTCGGCGATCCGACTGGGGACGTTAATGTCGCGGTCCTCCAGCAGTGCGCGATTGCCGACAACAACTTCGGTGCCCTTGGTATGGGCGATAACGCCCTTACCAGCGACCACGTCGAAATCGTCCGGACCGGGAATCGACTGAAGGCTGGCGTCCGTCTCGTCCGCCTGGGCGACCGCCGCCCCACCGTCCGTCGCAGCAATCGGGCGCTCGCGGGCTGCGTCAACGATGGCGTCAGCGAGGTGGTGTTCGCTCTTCTTCTCGGCGGTTGCCGCGAGCGAGAGGACTTCGTCATCGGCGACGCCGAATCCCTCGACGTCGGCGACGGTGGTTTCGCCCTTCGTGAGGGTGCCGGTCTTGTCGAAGGCGACGAGGTCGATCTTGCCGGCGCGTTCGAGGTGTTCGCCGCCCTTCATCAGCACGCCCGATCGGGCGGCGTTGCCGATGGCCGAGACGATGCTGACTGGCGGCCCGATCACCAGCGCGCCCGGACAGCCGATGACCAACAGCGTCAACGACAGGATCGCGTTCTGCGTGACTGCATATGCGCCGATGGCCAGCACGATGACGGCCGGCGTGTAGTACTTCGCGAACCGGTCGATGAGACTCTCCGTGGGCGACTGGGCCTCTTGGGCCTCCTCGACGCGACGGATGATACGTTCGAGCGTCGTGTCCGAGCCCGCACCCGTCGTCCGGATTTCTAGCGCGCCCTCCTGGTTGACCGTCCCGGCGTAGACTTCGTCGCCGTCGGCCTTGTGGACGGGGGCGCTCTCGCCGGTGACCGGCGCCTGGTTGACGGCGCTTTCGCCGTCGACGACCTCGCCATCGACCGGAATCTTCCCGCCCGGCCTCACGACGACGACCTCGCCCTCTTCGACTTCCCGGGCGGGAACCTCTTGGAGTTCCCCGTCGCGACGGACGGTCGCCGTGTCGGGCGTCATCTCCAGGAGCTCCTGGAGGGCCGTCCGGGTCTTCCGCATGGTCCGGCCCTCGAGGTAGCTGCCGAGGCTGAACAGGAAGACGACGGCGGCAGCCTCCCAGTACTCCCCGATGACGATGGCCCCGATAGCGGCCAGCGTCACCAGCGTCTTGATGCCGAGTGTCCGGTTCGTGACCTCGTGGTAGGCGGTCTTGGCGATGTCGTAGCCACCCACGATCGTCGCGAGGACGAGGATGGCGGCGCTTGCCATCTCGAAACTCGTGAGGTAGCCCAGACTCCAGCCACCGCCGTACAGCAGGCCGCTCGTCGCCGTGACGATGGCCTTCCGGTGTTTCCGGTAGTACTGCGTGATCGATTGAATGTTCATGGTGTTAGGCTGGTTGGGGCGTGTACCCCTGGTTTTCGATGGTCTGTGCGAAGGCGTCGGGGTCAGCGACGCTGTCGTCATATTCGATCTCGACGCGGCCGGTCGCGTAGTGAACCTCGACGTGCTGGACACCGTCGACGTTCGATAGGGCGCGTTCGACGGTGCTCGCACAGGTCGGGCAGTCGAAGTCGAGGACGCGGAACTGGGTTGTGTCGCTCATTACAGTTTGAGGTAGTGCCCGTACCCCAATAAGTATTTTTTAGATGATATGTTTGAATACAGATATAGGTGATTAAAACAGTCAAACGGGTTGTCTAGGGCTTTCGGTATCGCGGACCCAGCGACCTGAGTTCTAAGCAGCGTCCCGCTAGCTTTTCCCGCCTGCTCATACTCAGTTCTCGTATGAGTAGTTCCGGTACCGACCACCGGCTTGAGGACATCGCGGTGCGAGACACCCGGGTTTCGGACGCCATCGACGAACCGATGCGGGCGATGATCCTCGATATCCTCTCCGAGGAGGCGCTGACCGCAACTGAGGTCCACGGCCGTTTGGAGGACCGCGGCGTCGACCGCACGGAGAACACGGTTCGTCATCACATCAACGAGTTACGGGATGCCGGTCTCGTCGACGTCGTCCGCTTCGAGGAAGGGCGCGGTGGGACGACGAAGTACTACCACGCGAATACGATCGTCCTCTCGTACTCGCTGCCAGAGTCAGCTGATGACGCTGTTGAGGAGATGATCGAGGCCGTTCAACCCCAGATCAGGGACTCACTCGATACTCTCACAGAAGACCACGACGACGCGATAGCGGAGATCGTCGCAGATATGCAGCCGTGTGAGCACTGTCAGACCCAGAAGTACGAAACCTACGTGCTCCTGACTGTCCTCCGCCGGGCGTTCGTTCGTGCGCACCGAGATTCTTGAGCTTGCGCCCTGTACCGCTGTCAAGGCCTCACTTCACCGTGTGTTTTAGTTATCCGGCGATATCCCTCATACACAGCTGGCAATCCGAGGGGAAGTGCGAAGACTCCGAACCCGAGTAGGATGTATCCGGCTACGTGCCGGCGTCGCACAGCTAGAACTGTCGCGGCGACGCCGACGAACGCAATCAGATAGGCAAGATTACTCCAGAGCACGTTGTACGAGGAGCAGTATAGCCAGCAGACGACCGTGTAGGAGGGAGCGTTCCAGGTCGGCGGATGAAGCTTCGGCCAGAAAAACCGGCAGTATGTCGTCCAGCTGAGCATCGCGAGCGCCGGAAGTCCAGCAAGCCACATCGGTGTTCCGAACGGCATCCAGTCTCCGAATCGTCTATAGCCAGCGAGGAACAGCGCGGGAAAGCCGATAATCCACAGCCAGATACCGATAGTGTAGGTCACCGGCCAGTGTTCGATCCGGGGCTGTGCAATCGGTAATCGTAGAGACTCGGGCAGCGTCGCCCACGGGAACGAGGGATCGGGAACGGGATTCGTGAGGAACGCGACCAGACAGAGTCCAGTCCCGATGAGGAGCCCGTATAACCCCACCGTCGTGTATCGGTCAAGCCACGCTGGAAGTTGCGGACGGGGAGACTGTTGACGGTGGTCGGGGTAGCCGGTCATCCTTCAGCTTTGATGTCTCGTCGTAATCAGGTATCTCGTTCGAGTGCTTCGCGTCGCTGTTCGTATTCCTCGTCAGTCAGCTCCCCGCGAGCGTAGGCAAGCCGAAGCTCTTCGAGTGCCTGGTCCGAATCACTCGCAGCTCCCGTAACTGCGCGATAGATGAGGTACCCACCACCGACGAGGGCAGCGAGGAACAGCAGCTGCATCACGATGCCGACGATGAACATCCAGCCAGGCATCGTCCCGTCGCCCCACATGTGACCGCCCCACATCCCGCCCATCATCGGACCAAACCCCATCATCCCGAAGCCCATGAAGAACAACGGGACGATGAAGACGGCACCGATGATAACGAGGAGGAGCGTAACAAGTCGCGTATCGTCTGAATTTGTCGGCATATTGTGATCCCTCCCTGAGTTGGGGTTCTCAGATTATACTACGCACTAACTATTCAATGCGGTTGTGCCTTTGACCTACGTGTTCCACCCGCCACAATTCTTTTGAATACCTACTCACCACGGCTCTGACCCGAACTATCTGAAGGAAAACTGCAATAGATGATCCCTTCGAACTGATACCTATGGTAGCGACGATGATTGATGGCATCTCCGAAGCTCTACGTATCGGAGTGGGATTCCTCTGGACGGCAGCGTGGGCGATCATCATGGGCCTCACGATCACGAGTCTCGTCCAGGTCTACGTCTCCAAGGAGCGGATGGCGCAGGTCCTCGGCGATGGCGATCTGAGCGGGCTCACCAAGGCGACTGCGTTCGGCGCGGCCAGTAGTGGCTGTAGTTTCGGCGCCGTCGCCATCGGGAAGGGGTTGTTCAAGAAGGGGGCGCACGCGGTGAATTTCCTCGCGTTCATGTTCGCGTCGACGAACCTCATCGTCGAACTCGGGTTGATGATCCTGATTCTGCTCGGCTGGGAGTTCCTAGTCGCAGAGTTACTTGGCGGACTCATCCTCATCGCCGTGATGGCGGTCATCGTTCATCTCACGCTTCCGGAGAACCTCTTTGATGAGGTGCGAGAGACGCTCAACGAGCGCGATCACGAGGCGGGCGTCACCGAGGATCCAACTTGCGGGATGGAAGGCAAAGACGAGTACACGCTTACGACTGACGGCGGTGAGACGCTCAAGTTCTGTTCGGAGGGGTGTATGGAGACTTACCGCCAGGAGATGTCGAGTCGCGGCGGGTGGCGTGACGAGTTGCTGTCGTGGGGTGGCTGGTACAAAGTCGGGAACCAGTACCGCAAGGAGTGGTCGATGATCTGGAAGGACGTCATCGCCGGCTTCCTCATTTCGGGGTTCGTCATCGTCTTCGTCCCCCAGTGGGTGTGGAATACCCTGTTCATCCAGGGCGACGGGCTACTTGTGACTGCCGAGAACGCGATTATGGGCGTCGCCATCGCCGTTATCAGCTTCGTCGGCAGCATGGGCAACGTCCCGTTCGCGGTCGCGCTTTGGGGCGGTGGCATCAGTTTCGCTGGCGTCATCGCGTTCGTCTATGCCGATCTCATCACGATTCCCGTGCTGAACGTCTACCGGAAATACTACGGCTGGAAGGTGATGCTGTACATTCTCGGCGTCTTCTTCGTCACGATGGCGTTCACCGGCTTCCTCATGGAGCTGCTGTTCGACGCGCTAGGAATCGTTCCAGATCTGGCGGGCGGCGAGACGGCGACCGAGCAGACGTACTTCGAGCTCAACTACACGTTCTACCTCAACCTCATTGCGTTCGCGCTCTCCGGATTCCTGCTGTACGTTTATCGTCGCGGTCTCGGTGCGCCCGGCCAGTACCGCGACCCCGTCTGTGGGATGCGCACCGACGACAGCGAGCCAGCGGCGACACACGACGGCGAGACGTACTACTTCTGCTCGCAGACCTGCAAGGAGACGTTCGTAGAGGATCCCGACGAATACGCCACCGGACATCCGATGGTGATGGAGGGACACGACCACTAACGGACAGTTCGTCGAGGATTTACAGTATCGATTAGGTCCGTCGGTCGTTCTTGGGCACATCCGCTGACGTGACCATACTGAATATACTCTCGTGACTCTTGAGCGGAGAGAATTGGAAGCCGAATTTATGATACCCGCCTTTGAATTCCGACTGAATGTACGACCGAATTCTCCTGTCGACCGATGGAACTGTTGCATCTGAAGAGGCTGAAACGCACGCACTCGAGCTCGCAGCCGCTCACAACGCAGTCCTTCACGTGCTCTACGTCGTCGACGAGGATGTGGTGACTGCATACAGCGGGGACGAGTACGTCGACGAGGCCGAAGGTCCCGAACACGGTCTCGAAGAACTCGGCGAGGAGACGCTTTCCGAACTCCGACGTCGAGGCGCAGAGATAGATGTCGACGTCGAGACGGCGATGCAACATGGCAGTCCCGCTGAGACGATCGTGGATCACGCAGACGACTGTGACGCCGATCTCCTCGTGCTCGGTACCAAACGCCGGCCGGACGAATATCGTGCGCTGCTCGGAAGTGTCACCGACCGCGTCCTCCGATTGACGACTCGTCCGGCAACCGTCGTGAAAACTGAAGTCAGCGAGTAGGGAACGATCGTCCGTTACCGTCCATCATTCGGTGTGAGTCGGGCGCGACGGCGGTCAAATTCTTCGTCGTCGATCTCGCCACGGGCGTATCGCTCTTGGAGGACAGCGAGCGCGCTATCCTCGGTGGAGTCACTCGCTTGGAACCGCGATCCCAGCCAGTAGATGAGACCGAGGGGAAGAGCGACGAGGAGTGCCATCCACAGGAGACCGAACAGCATCATCCCCCAGCCCCAGCTACCCCATCCGGTCATGTGGCCGTCGTTCCACATACCGTCGTGCCAGCCCCACATCATTGCATCTGGGACGGTCGCGTGTGTTAGCGCCATTCCGGCGACGACGGCCAGCGCCAGCGCTCCAACGACGATGAGTCCCAGAGAACGAATCCCGCGTGCTTGAATTGGATTTTGCATTGTTGTACTCCCAAAGGTCTCGGCGTGGTTAGCCGAGGATGTATTCGAGGGCGGGATAGCGCTCGACGAGCGTCTCGCCGCCGACGTCGTAGTTCTCGATGTACTGGTCGAGGCCCAGGATGCGGCCCGCGGCGAACGCGGCGACCGCGAGGAACACGAGCATGTACGCGAAGTCACCGTTGATGAACCCGTGGCCCATGTCCCAGTTCCCGAAGTAGAACATGAGCATCATGAGCGCGCCGAAGAACGCCGCGAGGCGGACGAACGCACCCACGAGGAGGCCGAGGCCGATGAACAGCTCGCCCCACGGGACGGCGACGTTCGCGAACTCGACGAACCACGGCGTACTACCCATCCACGCGAACATGCCCGCGAGCGGGTTGCCGTTGGTCGCCGCGACGTTCGAGAGGTAGCCGCCGGCGGCGAACTCGCCGGTGATCTTCGTGAACCCGGAGTAGGCGAACGCGTACCCCATCATGAGGCGGAGCGCGAGCACGAACCACGCGCTGAGGCTGTGGACTTTCCCGCCGACGGTCAGACCGCCGACTCTGCTCTCGAGCTGGTTCATGCCGGAGTCGAGTGTGGACATAATTATTGCACCTTCAACTATCAGTAGGCGGAGTAAGATGATATAATAGCGAGCCAGCGTTCTGAGTCAGAAAACCGGGGGACTATATTACGCTCCTGTCGCGAGTACGGACGTGTGACTGAGGAGGCCGACCCGTCGGACATCTTCGCTACGCTTGACGACGAGTATGCCCGGGACATCCTCGTGGCGACGAAGAACGACCGACTTTCCGCGAAAGAACTCAGCGAGGAATGCGACATGTCACGGCCGACCGTCTCGCGCCGTGTCACCCGCCTCGTCGAGCAGGGCCTCCTCGAGGAGTACACGCACGTCGACCCCGGCGGACGGCACTACAGCGAGTACGAGGCGCGCCTCGAACGCGTCGAAGTCCTCCTGCAGGCCAAGGGGTTCGATGTCAACATTGACGTCCGGCCGGACCCCGCCGACCGGATTACGTCCATCTTCGAGGAGATGCGGGGAGACTGAATCATGGAACACACGTTATTCGTCATCGGCAAACTGTTCACGACCGCGCTGGCGCTGGTAATCGCGTACCAAGCCTATCGTGGGTACCAGCGGCATCACACGCAGTTGCTCCTGTACGTCGCCGCCGGCTTCGCGCTGGTCGGGCTGGGCGGCCTTCTCGAAGGCGTCCTCTTCGAACTCCTCCAGGTGTCGATCTTCGAAGCAGGATTCGTCGCAGCAGTTGTCACCGCAGCCGGGATGCTGTCGATTCTCTACGCCCTGTATGCCCCAAACCCCTGAGTATTCGGGATGTTCATTCGTAAAGCAGCCTCTGCGCATTGTTCTTGATTCGAAACCGCTACCGTTTGGACACCTATCATTCTCGCTAGTGTAGGATCACAGCGAGAATTATATCCGTATCAGTCTAACCATATCGTATGATTCGAACACTCGTGGGTGTCCTCGGCGCCATCTCAGCACTGTTCCCGGACAAGATCGTCGGGATCTTCGAAAAACTCGCGATTGCGAACCCAAGTGAGGGGACTGTGAGAGGGTGGGTCCGTCCAGCTATCCGGTCGGAGGGCGTTCTGATAGCTGCGATATCCCTCCGTAACGGGCGAGCATATGCGTGGCTGATGAATCTTACCGGTGCGTTCGGCACGATCGTCCTCCTGTTTCCCGATCTGTATCAGAGATTTGCCACCGCGTTCCTGTACGAGCGTCCGGAGTCGATAGAATGGAATGAGCGATTCAATTCGGCCGTTCGGGCTATCGGCGCACTATATGTCTTTTTAGCAGCGAAGACGTACAGGGAGCGCCACAACGAGACCTGAATCTTCCCGCCATCGACAGCTGGTAAATCTGTGATTTGGTTCATTGCGCCCGCAGGTGTTACTTGGATTCTAAAGTTTGACTCCCAAGAGACCAGTATGATCGAAGGGGAAATCCGCTAAAGAGAGGGGACCGTATATACCCCTGTATGACGACGACCATCACCGTGGAAGGAATGTCGTGCGGTCACTGTGAGCAGACGGTCGAAGAGGCCCTCGAAGAGGTCTCTGGCGTGACTTCCGTGACCGTCGACAGGGAGAGCGAACAGGCACGTGTCGACGGTGAGGCAGCGGTCACGGCCCTCGTGGAGGCCGTCGAAGACGCAGGGTACACCGCTCACGCCTGAGTATAGGGATCAGCGGATAGCACGGATCGCTTCGAGACCACGGCCTACAGTTGTCTTTGGAGTTTGCCCAGGATGGTCCTGCTGTACGGTTCCAGGGGGCGAAGATTCAGGAAGCCAGCGAATCCACCTCTAAAGAGCATATGACCTATGGACGACCACAAAGATACAGCTGAGAATTCCCCGGGAGGAGAGGACCAGCAGGACACCAGCAGTCACCAGCACGAACACGGCGAGCACGATGAAGCGGTCGCCGAGTCCGACGAACCACGGGTAGAACAAGAGCTACTGGAGGACGAGGCACACCCTGCTACGGCGGAGGGTGAGGCGCTCCACGAGCAGCACGAACACGCCGGCCACGAGGACGAAGGACACGGCCACGGTTCCCACGAGGGACACGGTGAGGGACATGGCGGGATGCACGAAGGCCACGAGCAAATGTTCCGACGGCGCTTCTTCGTCTCGACACTCCTGTCGATTCCCGTCCTCCTGTACAGCGAAATGCTCCAGGAGTGGCTCGGGTTCTCCGTCCCCACGTTCCCGGGGAGCGAGTGGATCAACCCCGTCTTCGCGGTCATCGTCTTCGCCTACGGTGGGATTCCGTTCCTCCAGATGGCGGTCCCGGAACTGAAAGACCGGGCACCGGGGATGATGACGCTCATCTCGATGGCTATCTCGGTCGCGTTCGTCTACAGTCTCGCGAGCGTGGTCTTCCCCACGCAGTCGGCGTTCTTCTGGGAGCTCGTGACGCTCATCGACATCATGCTGCTGGGGCACTGGATCGAGATGCGGTCGGTGCGGCGGGCTTCGAGCGCCGTCGACGAGCTGGCGAAACTGATGCCGGACACCGCGGAACGACTCACCGAGGACGGCGAGACCGAAGAAGTCCCTGTCAGTGAACTCTCCGAGGGCGACCTCGTGCTCGTCCGGCCGGGCGCGAGCGTGCCCGCCGACGGCGTCGTCGAGGAGGGCGATTCTGACGTCAACGAATCGATGATCACGGGTGAATCCAAGCCCGTCTCGAAGGAGCCTGGCGACGAGGTCATCGGCGGCACCATCAACGGCGACGGCAGTCTCCGCGTCCGTGTCGGCGCGACGGGCGAGGAGACGACGCTCGCGGGCATCATGCGGCTCGTCGAGGAAGCCCAGCAGAGCAAGTCGAAGACCCAGGTGCTGGCCGACCGCGCGGCCGGCTGGCTGTTCTACGTCGCGCTCGGGGCGGCAGTCGTGACCGCAATCGCGTGGACGGTCGCGGTCTCGTTCGACGCGACGGTCATCGAGCGGGTCGTCACGGTGCTCGTCATCGCCTGCCCACACGCCCTCGGGCTCGCCATCCCCCTCGTCGTCGCGATCAACACCTCACTTGCAGCGCGCAACGGGATGCTCGTCCGCGACCGCATCGCGATGGAGGACGCACGGAAGCTGGACGCGATCATCTTCGACAAGACGGGGACGCTCACCGAAGGCGAGCACGGCGTCGTGGATATGGCGACCGTCGAGGGCGTCGACGAGGACGACGCGCTCGCGCTGGCGGCGGCCGTCGAGAGCGACTCCGAACACATGATCGCGCGAGCCATCCGCGAAGCAGCTGACGAGCGCGATCTCAGCGCCCCTGATGCGACCGACTTCGAGGCGATCAAAGGACGAGGGGTTCGCGCAAACGTCGACGGAAGCGAGGTGTACGTCGGCGGTCCGAATCTGCTCTCACAGCTCGATAGCGAGGTTCCGGGCCACCTCCAGCGGTTCGCTGACGATGCGGGAGAGAACGCACAGACGGTGGTGTATCTCGTCCGTGATGGGGAGTTGATCGCCGCGTTCGCGATGGCCGACGTGATCCGCGAGGAGAGTTTCCGCGTCGTCGACGCGCTCCACGAGCTAGGCATCGAAGTGGCGATGCTGACTGGGGACTCCCAGGACGTCGCCAACGCCGTCGCCGACGAACTGGGCATCGACACGGTGTTCGCGGAAGTCCTCCCCGAAGACAAGGACAAGAAAGTCCAGGAGCTCCAGGACCAGGGCAAGCTCGTGGGGATGGTCGGCGAC
>Ga0207755_100490_pt1 | contig 18275 bp, 21 predicted proteins | sample A23P2SouthBayCA_FD_187734 | JGI IMG/M metagenome (GOLD analysis project Ga0207755, IMG submission 187734) | Aerobic enrichment media microbial communities from Bioluminiscent Bay, La Parguera, Puerto Rico - A23 P2 (SPAdes) | ecosystem: Environmental > Aquatic > Marine > Unclassified ...
CCAACTCGTCTCGGGGCTGTCGCTCGAATGCGGTGGGGAGGTCGAACGACTCGAAAAATGTCTCCCAGGCGTCGACGTCCTGCTCACGAACAGCCAGGAACAGTGGATAGTCGTCGGGCTCGCGACCGACCTGGTAGCCGCCCTGAGTCCACACGTAGACGGCGTCGATCCGCGTGAACGCGAACGGCCAGTCACTGAACTGTGGGATGACGTACGTTTCCTCGATGGAGGGTGGACTGACGCCGGCGCTGGCAGCGACGAGCTCGAGTGCTGCGTCGCGTACGCGCTCGTCGACGACAGTGAGGCCGTCGTCATAGGAGACGTAGCCTGCGTCTTCCAGCCGATTGACGGCCTGTCTCACTGTCTCGTAGGGCGTGTGGAGGTGTTGGGCGACACGGCGGATGGAGTCACCACTCTCGATAGCGAGGATGATCTGCGCTGCGGTATCGTTGAGCACCTCGTACATCTGGTGGTTACCAATACTCCGGTAACAATTAAAGCGACCCAGTGTACGAGCCGACGGCCGAAGTAGGTGAATGACGAAGTAGAGGTTCTCGCTGCCCTCGAAGACGCCTCCAGTGTTTCCGAAGCTTTGGTACCCCTCCACCGTTTCCGAAGCTTCCACTATACACCCCGACTAGCCTTACCAAACTTCTCAGAACCATAGATCCAAAATGTTTGGTAAGATTGTCATAGCGATATACGCTCTTACTCTACTATTTTTGGGTCTTTAAGCCGATCTTCACCCTCCGTCGTTTCCGGAGCTTTCAGGAATTCAGTTCCACTCACAGAGCTCCGATTCAGTAATCGGAGATATCGGACTGGAGGATATTGTTATCGTCGGCCGTCGACTCGATGATGTTCGCAAGTTCCTCGAAGCGAGTCGTCGACAGGAGCACCTCCAACACGGCTTTCAGCGGAACGTCGAGTTCGTACTCGTGATACCGGCCAGCCGAGAGCCCCTCGTTCCGTTCATAGACGCTGATGAGTCCGAGCATATTCATATCCGAGAGGTGGTCGCGAACGCGGCGTTCGCTCACGCTGTCGGCGTCAAGCCGGTCGCAGATCTTCACGTATCGCTCGTAGAGATCGCGAGATCGGACGGGAACGTCGTCGAGTGCCTGGTGATACGCGAGCGCACAGAGGACGGCGTGTCCCTGTGTCGTGAGTTCCTGCATTCCCTCGTAGAGTTGGTTCTTTTCGAGCTCGTCCTGGGCATCCCGGACATGTTCCTCGGTTACGGTGTCAGAATCGGCGGCTTGCGCGAGCTCGCCGGCCTCACGGAGCAGTCGGATCGCCTGCCGGGCCGATCCCGTGTCCTGGGCGGCAAACGCCGCACAGAGTGGGACGACATCTTCCGCTAAGACATCGTCGTGGAACGCTTTCTCGGCACGTGGGTTGAGAATCGAGCGTAGCTGATTTGCATCGTATGGGGGGAAGAGAATCTCCTTTTCGGCGAGTGTGTCCTTGACTTTCGGCGAAAGGTTATCCCGGAACTGGAAGTCGTTGCTGATGCCAACGATCACCGGGCGAACGTCGTCGACGTAGCCGTTCGACCGTGCTCGTGGGAGCCCGTAGAGGATGTCGTCGGAGTGGCCGATATTGTCGATTTCGTCGAGGACGATCACGACGGTTCCACCGAGCGCGTCGAGTTCCTCGTAGAGGATGTCGAAGACTCGTTGCTGAGAGTAGCCGGTGGTACTGATGCGGTCCTTGTCCTGGCTTTCGCGAAGTTCGTTGACGAGGGCGACGGCGACCTGGTAGGACGAGGAGAGGTTCTCGCAGCTGACCCAGACCGTCGAGAGATCGACGTCGTCGTACTCGGTCGCGTCGTTCTCGAGATGGGACAGCATAAACTTCGTCGCGACGGTCTTTCCCGTTCCCGTCTTGCCGTACAGAAAGATGTTCGACGTCGGACGGTTATCGATGATCGGCTGGAGGGCTCGTTGATATTTTTCGAGTTCCTCGTCCCGTTCTCGGATATCCTCGGGCTCATAGGAGTCGTCAAGTGGTTCGGCATCAGCGAACACCTGACGATCTCGTTGGAACATCCCCATGATAGACCGCCACACGGGACGATATGATAAAACCACCGCTTCCTTAGTTTCCGGAGCGTCCGAAGCTCGGTTAGTTAAAAGAGATAGCCACACCACCGGTTCCGAAGCTCCGTTTCTTTATAATACCCTCTCACTCCACTGTTTCCGAAGCTATCGAAAAGACGCAGGGCTACCATCCAACAAAGGCACTATACAAGACAAAAGAACTAAGACACTTACCGTAAAACAGTAACCGCAGTACCGCAAAAACAACACTCTAGAAAAAGAATATGTTTAGAGTGGAAGGACAGAACTCGTGGAGCGGATCGTCTTCTCGGCAACCTATGCCGTCTCTGTCGTGGCCCCCTTCCTTCTCACGTGGATAGCTCCGGAAATGGTGGAGTGAGGGTCCCCGTCACCGGCTGTCAGCAAAAGCTTCGGAAACGGTGGAGGGCCCGTAGACTCTTTGCTGTCTTCTTCGATTTGTCCTGCGGCTTCTTCCCTCGAGCGTCTCTCAGCTCCGAGTCAGTTCATACTGCGTGGCAGGGCGAGTGAGTCCCCCCGTGGTCAGCGAATCCCTGGACGACAGCCGTCACTGTGTACGTCACATCAGCCTCTGGAACTACTGGATCAGCGTCACAACCATTAGCTCCGGAACCGACGGAGGGGTAGCTCAGACAATGGATCCATCTCTTCCGCTGCTACTAAACTCGCGAAAATCTCACGATAGCGTTGACCTCAACGGTGTTTACTTCGGAAGCGCTGGAGGGGGTGTTTCCGAGTCTTACCAAACATTTATTCCTCAATGGGGCTTAGTGTTTGGTAAGACGATGCCGACACGTCCACCAGCTCCAGAGGGGTTGCCGCAATATCTCGCTGAGGGCGTCCCGAAGCAGGACGACACAGACTTGCGTGCTCTTCAGGACTGGATCGACGATCTCCTCGAGTACCGCCAGGATGTCGCCGCTGAGGATATCGACGCCGGCGAGGGCGAGTCGATCGAAGCCGTCGAAGAATCGAGTGGTGGGACCGTGGTGATCAAGAAAGTCAGTTGTGGCAAAGACAACTGTAAGTGCCAATCTGGCGAGCTACACGGTCCTTACAAGTATGTTGTCCGTCGACAGGGCGACAGTCTCGACTGGGAGTACAAAGGTCCAGTTTCTGAGTAGCTACCCTACTACTTCGAGTGAGCCTCTCACAGAAGGTCCTCGACGAGGTCCTCGATCTGCTGTTCGTATTCTGGCACTGTTTCCCACTCGTAGAGCTGGTCGTAGTACTCGAAGATCTCGAAAACACCGAAGGTCTGCATCCAGCTGTACTGCTCTTTCTCGCGTTCGGGTGGGTAGGTACGTTTCAGGATATGGGTTTTGTCGATATACGACCGCGATTCGATCAGGAGTCCGTGTTCGATGAGCGCCCCGCCTTGGTCGTGTTCACAGACGCCGAGGATGTGGTGTGAGTCGTCGGCGATGAGCTTGAATTTGAGAATCGGATGGAGGACGAGATCGGTATCGGGGAGGAAGTCGTCCATTCGGTAGGCGACGGCGTCGTCACCCGTCTCTTGGTTAATGTGGTCCTTGAGCTGGTTTACGCGATCGACGTCGTCCTCGGCGAAACTCCCCAAAATGAAAAATCGGTTATCGGCCTCTGCAGCGAGATCCGCCCAGTCGGCTCGAAAGTGATTGAGACCCTCGTACTCCTCCGGCGTCAACGACCGGTAATGATGCCGTTGAGCTCGGGCCTCGAGGTCGCTCTCTGAGGAGCCGTCCGGCATTACCACCTCGTTCGCGCGCCCGAATTAAAACCCTTTCGACCACAACGGTTTGAACCAATGTGGTTATCGCCGAAGCATTTATAGCGCCGGCGACTATACGCTAGCGTGAACACAAGCAAACAACCAGCACCGACCGATACCGGTCGGCTACCCTGCCCCAGACCGGTATTTCGTTACTCCCATCCTCTGTCAGGGTGGGGAGTACGACACCTCAGCGATAGCTACAGCAGGTGCCCAATCGACTGTAGCTGTCCCTCAAAATAATGGCCCACAACACGACGCATCGGGATCAGCCCGATACGACCGATGCAATTGACAGTACGGTTGAGAACCAGCGACAGCGCCTGAACGTCGTTACGCAAGAGACGCGGTTTGTCCTGATTCAGAATATTCTCTCCCATCCGCAGCAGCTCCCCACGCTCAAAGAGTTCGACTACGTGAATCCGAGCAAGAGCAAGAGTACCATCCGCGAACATCTCGAGGTGCTGATCGAGCACGGGATCGTGGCGGAGCGAACGCTTCCGAAGGATCAGCGCAAGCGTGATCTGCCATGGCGCTTCTACGGGCTCACCGACGTCGGTCGCAACCTATTGGATGAGATGGGGTTGCTTGGGGCTGAGGGCACGTTGCAGGATATGTATGAGAGGCTGGAAACGACGGATGAAATCGACAAATACGCGCAGGCTCCACGCCCAGGGGATGAGAGTGAGGATGAGGAACTGACCGGCAGCGATGCGCTTGCTGCCTACATCCGAGACCAGAAGGGAGATCTCCCCAGCGTTGATGATCAGATCTCTATTGTGACTGCTTTGTACGAAGAAGAAATCGGACCAGAGTCAGAGGGCTTGACTCGAAACGAGATCGCGGAACGGCTGACATTCGAGCACTCCTTTAGTACCGCCATCAACCATCTTGTTGATCTGGGTGTCCTAGAGGAGTTCCAGCCACCGGGTCCATCGACGTACGCGATTAGTGAACGGCGAGATCAGCTCATCAATGGGGAAGTAGAGGAGACGGTTCAAGAGGAGATTGAACGTCTCATTGATGATATGGTGGATCGGCTTGATAGCCCGATGCGACCTGGTGACGGGGAGTATGCTGGTGATACTGTAATCCGTGCAGACGGTGGTCGTCGGACTCTTCGATTCATTCTTGCAGAAGAGTTCGATATCCGGCCAGACAAGGTTGAATCCTATCTTCGCGAGGGGAACCAGCTATCGAAACTGAACAGGGCGGTTGACGCGATTGAGGAGAGCGAAGTGGACAAAGGTGATGACTACGGTCGGGTTATCTTCCGTCATGCTCCCTACCGTTATCGGCTCTCCGAGTTTGCGATGTCTCTTGCAGAAGAAGGCCTGAGATCGTGAAGTATAGCCACTTTCTTCCCACTATATGATATCCTATAGTCAGTCTCTCACCGAAGTTCCAACCACGTCAACAAGGCCTGTTCTTCCAAGATAGCTATTTGTTCTTCTCCTATCTACCTGTACTTAGACTTGTCAACAAGCCTGGCGCGTCTCATATCGTCCCGAGCAATCTTGCCAGCATTATCGCCCGTCACCTGTATTGGAGCCGTCGTACCGGGGCTCACATCTAACATCGACCGCCAGATTTCTGCCGTGATGTCGTGGTATTCCATTAGTTGGACGACTTGCGTCAGCTGACGATCGTTGATATCGGGCGGGAGGATAATGCGCTCGATCAGGTTTTCTGGATCGACTGCTAGATTGAAACCCGGACCCGCCTCGAGTTCCATATCGATATCACCGGTTTCACTCACTTCCAGGTCCATATCGTTGAGCTCCTGTCTTGCTAGGAGACGCAACTCTTTCTCATCCCCGAAGGCGATACGCTTGTGGAATACCCGGTCGACGCCATTTGCTGCGAACCGCTCGTCGCTCCCCTTGTATTCTCTGTAGTTGACTTTCCCAATCAGGACCTCACGATGGGCCTGTTCCATTGCTGAAGAAAGGGTATCCAGGGTTGTCTCGACGGCGACCCCATTTCCATCGTCGATATAGGCATCCCAGAAGACGGCTGATTCCTCCCCACCGTACCGCCAACAGGACACAAAGGATTGCTTTCGGAGGATTTCGTCTTCTGCCGCGTACATCTGTCGCAGATCGTACGGTGGTGGGTCGTCTTCGAATTCGAGGTACTCCCACTTATCAAATCGATGTCGGACCGTCTTATCGGAGACCCGCCCTTCGTAGTCATCGTCGAAATTGTCGAGTCGGCTGAACCAAATCCCGTCCTGTAGCAACGAAACGAACTTCGAGAGATCAAGGTATTTACGAACCAGAATAGGTTCCTCATCGGATCTCTCGGGCAGCTCCGGCGGATCGTCTAACTCAGGGACTGTCGCTGTGTTCTCTATGGTTTGCTTGAGTCGGGAGGCGACGAAATCGCGACGGATTTTCGAACGGATTGCATCAGAGAGAAATTCTTGAACTTCCTCTTCATCGTGGTCCTCTTGAAGAATCTCCCGTAGTGCGCTATCGTGTTCACCTGTCGCCTCAACGACTGCATCGAGGTAATCCATATCCCTCAATCCTTCTGACCGTCACAAAATTACTGGGATCCGAATCTCGTTTGCGACCATTTCGTTTCTTTGACTGGCTATAGCAATTCCTATAGGGGCTCATATATCTCTCGAAGAAGCGTTTGGACGTATTTCGCGCCTAACCACTGACCTAACGTATTGAACGAGGAATAAGAGAGTAATCTACTACCCCTATAGGATTAGCTATAGTCAGTAAGAGTCTGTGTCTGACGTAGTTTTAAGCCTACAGCCTTCACTATAGGATATACTATAGGGCCCTAATAATGAGCGATACACTGCGCGCCGCTGCATTTCTCGACAAAGGCGGCACCGGAAAGACGACGACTGTCGCCCACCTTGGCGTCGCCCTCGAGGAGCTGGGTCACGAGGTCCTGCTTATTGATCTCGCTGGGAAGCAGGGCGATCTCGCCAAGCACTTCGGCGTCTGGGGGGACTACCAGGCACGGATCGAGGCCGACGAGGCGTGGCCGAACATCAGCACGGTCTTCGACGACGCGTGGGGGACGATCGCCGAAAAGCTGGGCGACGACACTCTGGCTGATCTCGTCGTCCCCACCGACGAAGGTCCCGATCTGATCCCGGCACACCCCGGACTCGACACCCTTGACGCCGAACTCGGAAACATCGACGATGCCCGCGAGCGCTACAGCCGCCTCGAACAGTTCCTCGACGAGTACGTCGATCCGCTCGGCTATGACGTCGTTCTCGTTGACCTCCCGGGGATGACGAATAACGTCGCATACAACGGACTGTGGGCTGCCCGCCACGTCATCACGCCCGTCGAGATGGGGCCGTTCGAGGCCGAGCAGGCTGATGCCCTACGTCGCGACCTCGGGAAGATTGCCGACAATTTCGCCGTCGACATCGAGCTCGCGCTCGTACTTCCGAACAAGGTCGATACCCGAACGAATCTCGCCGAGGAGTACTTGAATGCGTTTGAGTCGGAGTATCCGGACGCTATCGCGCCCGACTACGTCCCGTATTCGCAAGACATTCGGAACGCAGCGGACCGCGGTCAGACTGCGTTTGCGCTCGAAGAGCCGTCGACGACAGCACGCCGGGCCCGTGAGGCGTATCTTGCCGCCGCTGAAACGCTTGTCGAACGGCTCGGAGGTGAACACCATGACTGAGGACGACGACGATCTCGCAGCCCTTCGCGAACAGACGTCCCACGGTGACCGGATCGAAGAGGCGGCTGCCGAAGACGCAAAGCGCGATCTCGTCGAGGACATCCTCGATGAGTTGGAGGCTATCGATGCCGGCGACGAACAGAAAACCATCAGCGTGTGGGACGGCCATCTCGCGGCGTTCATTCGTGCGCTGGAGGAAAATCCTGACCGCTTGGAGGAAGTGGGTCACGCGCTTCAACGCCAGCTAGATATCGAGGAGGGTGACGTTGACCGGAGTGAAATTCTCCGCCTTGCCCTCCGTCTTGGATTCCAGGAAGCCGCGCCCAAGGAGTTCGAAGCGGTTCGTGAAGCGGCTCGGAAACAGGCGACAAAGAGTCTCTAGATTGCCTATAGTTTTAGCAATAGCAATTCCTATAGGACAAACTCTGAATCTACCGCTAAGGTCACTACCTAGGCCACTCCGTACTGCTGTTTGAGTGCTTCGTACTCCGTTCGACTCGGCAAATGAATTCCACCTGCGGCTGGTGGCTCGTCTTCACCAGCTAAGTACCGATACATATCTGAGATAGTATCCGCTAACCCGTACCACGATGCGACGTCCATCAGCTCCTGTTGGGCGATTGCTTCTGCCTCGATCAGTAGGAGGGAATAACTCACTCGTCGCGATCCGCTGTCAAGGACGAGGGTATGGCAGACGATCTCGGCCGGCGTCAGCGTCTCTTCTGGGGCATACCAGAACGCCGGCTCTCCGGCGAGGAAGAACTGTAACCCAAACTGCTCGAACCGGGCCAGGCCTGTTACTTCCCACTCTTCGGCCGCGTAGAGTGACTCTGTATCGTGCCGTTCTTGGACACGAATGAGCGCTCGGTGTGGGTCACACCATTCGACCGTGGTGCTGGAAGCGAGGTTTCGAGCGCGATTCTGGTGATCGTGAACTACGACTGCCTGGATAAATTCCAATAGTGGTTGAATGCTATCGTTGAGTGCGTATTCCGGACCAGCTGGGGACAACATTGCTCGGTTCTTCAGCGGCGATAACGCCTTGTGGACGCTTTGCCGAGAAATCCCCAGCCGGTCCGCAATCCATGTGATACGGCGCGGCTCATCGAGATACCAACAGACGCGCATCGTCGCGGGAGTGAGTAACTCCGGCCAGTCGACGTGACTGAACTCCGCTGTGAGCTTCCGATATTGCTCGATAACGGGATGCTCTGTGATCTGGACCACTCGCTGGTTGTGATGTCGGCGCGTTTCATGGAGGAGCCCAGCGGCGATCAGCTCGTCGAGGAGTTGGTAGATGTGGTCGCGTGTATAACCTGTGTCTGTTGTGAGCTCTTCAGGAGTCGCTTCACGACCTGTGATGAGTGTGTCGACAATCGTGAGGGCACCCCTTGAGAGCATTTGTGTAAACAATATATTCCAACTACTTATAACTGATACCGGATTTAAGTTTACATAATTGAAGGACCGTCCTGCCAAACTGCTCTTCTGTAGATCCCTTTCGCGGCTTTCTCAGCCAACCCTCTTCTCACTGAATGTTGTCTATTCTCTCAAGATCGTCGATGGAGAGCGTCCGACTCCTCGAGTGAGAAGGAACTCACCGATCTCTTTGTCCCAGATCAGAGGACGTTATCATATTTATCCTCAGTCAGCAAAAAGAGGTGACTTAGAACGACGAAAAGGAATCCAACCGTCCCAAAGAATAGCACCTCATGGAGTATCCACTCTTGAGGAAAGGCGTCTTTGAGTCTGAGGAGGCTGAACCCTAAAGTCACGAGCCAGGCCAAGCCACCCAATACAAACATTGCTGTCGTTGAGAGGCTGACCTTGTCTGCTTGATCAACGGGAATCCCGTCCAGTATATTATAAACAACAGCTGATGAAGCGACGGCTAGCAGACAGAGAACAAACTCATAGCTCCGGGTTGTCGTGGCTACCAGTAATGTGTGGTTGACTGCTGGCAGGAAAAGAAACAGCTTCGGGGTATTGAGAAGGTCGTTGAGATCACTTGCGGACATATCTCAAAGGGACTCCGCATTTTCTGGATCAATACGATAGACCAACTCTCTATCGTCTTCGATTGTTTCGACTGGAAGGGTTGCAAATTCCCCCTCAAGCCGTTCCAGTGCTTGCTCCGCAGTCTGCCTATTATCGCGTCCTTGAGCCCGTATATCGATGTATGAAATTGTGTATGCGTGTGAATCGTACTCAGATATGCGTGTTCGGGCCTGTTCTTTCACTCTTTCCGGAGTATCGTATCTTCCAACATAGACGACGAAGGGATGCTCTAGTACGATTTCCTCGTATTCTTCTTGTATCTGTTCGGGGTCCTCGTATTCGGAGGAGAGATCCTCCATAATGTGCCGAAGAACTCCCCCTTCGTCGTAGTACCCCGAGCTACAGAAGTTTGAGACAATATTAGCGGAGTCACCAAATTGTTGCTTCAGATCGTTCTTCCATTTTCGCATCGTTCGCCGGGGAGTATATCGATCTTCTCTTTCCCAGGCAATACGGATACTTTGGCTTCTACGTAGTAGCTTCAGCTGGTGAGAAGAGAGATACGATGAGAAGTAGTCTAATATCTCGTTGGTCTTCTCATCTTTTCGGGCCTGTTCAGCGACCTCGAACTCTTGCTCCTGTTCGTGTTTGAGAAACCGCCCCTGGTCAGCTTCCGTTGGTATGATCTCGTCCAGAATTTCTCGCTTGCCTTCCTCACTAAAGGCGTCGAGGTTGAGCTCGATGACCGTTTCCCCGTCGACTTCAATTTCTTGGAAGGGTTCGACGCTCTCGCCCTTCTCGACGATCTTTATCTCTTGCTCAGGGTGTTCTAGAATGTCCTGATTGTAGATCGTCTTCGGACCCTCGTCGGCAGAGATCGTGTGGGAAAATACTGCCCTGAACCCTCTCGTAGCAACCTCGAAAACACGGTCTTTGACTGCGATGACCTGCTCAGATCGAACCAGCCGGATGGCTGTCTCAACAAGGTTCGCGTTTTCTTCTTCTCCGCTATCCGCCATCTCAGATGTCGGAGCGGTGCTCTTCGACGTATTCTGAGACGGAGTTGAAATCGTCCTTTATGAAAACCCGAGAACCAACACCTGTCCCGGCAAACTCCTCGAGAGTCATCGGCTCGTCGCTCCCACTAGGAATAATGGGATCACCTTCTTCGTCGACGAGATAGCCATCTTCTCTGACCTCAAGCCCGAATTCACTGGCCACTGTTTCAGCCGCACTTTGGCCAAATGTGATAGTGGGGGACATAGTGTGGTCTCTCTGCTCCTGTTACTACAGGCTAATTTGGCACGGGTAATATTCTTATTGGTCTGTGGAATTGATGCAGCGAGGAATCCGGTCTATACACTGGTCCACTTTTTGCCCGCTCCACCAAATTATATATCAGAATACGCTATATCGTTTCGAATAGCAGTTGACTAGGGGCGCTGAAAGACAGAAAGTAATCTACGATTCAGCGCTCTTTCCTATATGTATCTCTATTAGAATTCCTATATCCGAAATATACCCGAATAAGCCGGTCTCCAAGTCCTATTCTCTAGATCGTACGGAAGTGATCGTACTCTCGGAGCGTCGTCTGGAGAGAGGCGTGGCGCAACCGATTCCGGACAAAGTAGATATCAAACCGATCGTTATCGCGCTCGTGGAGAAGCCGATAGGCGAGACTATGGCGCAGGACGTGAGGATGGACGTCCTCAGGATCCCCGCGGCCGAAGTCCCCGTCCTTGTATTTGTAGGGGCGGATATCGGCTTCGACCGCAGCCCGTTTGACGAGATTCCGAACTGACCGCGTTGTGATCTGCTCTTTCTGGCGGCTCGGGAACAGATAGGGACTCTCCTTCCACCGATTGTCGAGGTAACTATTCAAGGAGCGCTGTGTCCCCAACGTCTCGTCGACGTCGAGCTCGAGGTGGTGAGATCGTGGCCAATCTGAGCGGCCGTTGTGACTCGATTTCTGGATCTCTTTCGGGAGATAGAGTTCCCCCTGGTCACGCAGGTACATTTCGACCGTCAGCTGCGTGAGCTCCTCGTTGCGGAGTCCGGTGTCCGCGAGCAGCGTAATGATAGCTTCGTTGCGCTGTCGGAGGTACTTAGCCCCGGTATCGATCGCTACATCACGCATCGCGTCGACCTGGTTGGGCGTAAGCCAGACATCGGCCTGTTCGTTCGACTGAGTTTCCGAATTCGTATCGGTGGACATCGGTTTATATACAGTTACCCGTAGGAACCGGCGCTAGGTACTTTGAGTTTCCGACTCCATTAACAGAACCGGAAACTGATTTGCCGTCACTAGACTCTAGTCTCGATCTACCAGGAAAAGTACGCCGCAGCCGGGGAATTGACACAGCTACTCCAGAAGGCTGGACGCTGTCTTCCCGACCGACACGACTAATCCGATGATGAAGGCGCCGACCACGATGGCCGGGAGCAGGTTGATGTAACCGCTTGGATCGATGCCAAGCAGTGCTAGAATCACCGCTCCGAAGACGGCGATGATGACGATCGACGCGAAGATCTCGTATCCGAGTTCGTCTCCCATTGTTTACACCTTTATGCGTTGATGAGGTTCATCGCCTTTTCAGACAGTTCGTACTGGTAGGGGTTCCGGATGAACCGGATGTCGTCGTACTCTCGATCCTTCTCGACGGCCGAATCGAAGTCGATGGCGGTCACCGCTGTTCCGAGTTTGTCGATTCGGTCCAGGACGTCTCCAGACCGGAGTTCGTCCTCGACGTCCTCGGGATCGACCTCAAGGGCGTCCGCTAATGTGTCTCGGAGAACTCGAGTGTCGTCTGGTCTTCCACCATCTGCTACGGCTGCTGTATCGTCGCTATCGTCGGATGGATCGTCTGCCTGCATATCCGCAATCACACGTTCGATCTCCTCGACGACGAGTCTCTCTAGGTCTTCGCCGTTGACGATTTCATCGCGACGGTCGTGAATGATGAGTGTCTCTGGCCCCTCAGCCCACCGATGGACCAGCTCGAGGTCGTGTAGGTGCCGCAGACACGTACTCACGTTGTGGTCTAGATACCCGCCGAAGAGATCATCGAGCGCTGAGCGGGTCCTCGATGCATCGGTATCCGGCACTAAGCCGTCCCGATACATACAGCGGCTGAGCTTGATCACGTCCTCTGTACTGTCCGCATTTGGCGTGCCATCACGGATTTCCTCCGCGAGGTCTGGGATTATCATATGGTCGGGTGTTCTGGTGGATGGGCTCAGGAGCACCCAAACCCAGGCGTCCATCTACCACCATAAGTGATACATAGACAGGCCCCTGACCTTGGTCTGGGCACTACCAACCAGCCCATATGGTCGTCCCCTGGCTGGTATCCGATTCCACTCAACCGAGTCTGCTTGGTCCGCTGCCTCGGTTGGGGGAATCCTCAGCTGGGGGAGCTGGCCTTTCTGAACACGTAGCCGGGTCGAGCCACGCGTGCGGCGTTGTTCAGAGCATCTTACTGCCATATGGGGCCGAGTTTCCCAAAAGCCTTTTGCGGCGATATGAGAACTATTCTGAATACGGAAGGGAAACGCGTACGCTATGTCCAGCTCACGGGGCCCATCACGATCCGTCACACTTGCCCAGGTCCGTGGAGCGATGCGCGGACTCCAAGACGCGAATGAACTCCCCGCCACACCCCGTGAAATCACTGAGGCGCTAGACAAGGATACGACCCCCACGACGGTCCGCAAACGCCTCAAAGAATTACGAGACCAGGGGGAAGTCACAAAACGGGAGTCCGGTCCAGGCTATGTCTGGGATCTCGCTCCTGAAGAACTCGATGCGGATGCGGATCTTACTAATCAAATTTCTGGAGTACTGCAATCGGCTGAGTTAGAGGATATCCCGACAGAGCAAGCTCGATGGATCGCTGAAGCATTGCCGGTGTCCGATTTCTCTGATGAAAAGAAGACGGAAATCGTTGAGGCAACTGATCCAGGTTTATTGTCGGATGAAAAGACTGAGGAAATCCTTGAATCAGCAGATCCACAAACCATCTCAGAAAATAAAGTAACACAAATCATCGAATCTGTTGAGATAGATGCCGAAGATTTCCCCGACGAAACTGCAGAGGAGATAGCCCGCGAACGTTTTGGATACATACAATCTTTCTGGGCCAACTCTTATCGGCTCGGAATCCATCTGTTGGCGATCGCAGGCGGGTCAACTGTTTTTGGGTTCATTATGCTCCTCACCGGTTTCCAACTCGGCCCTTACAATTTCCCGAGCGTCGCTGGTGTCCCGCTGCCAACTGTGGTTATTGAATCTCAAATCGTCGGTGCGATATTATTCCTAATCGGGCTGTTGTTTTTTGGATTTGGACTCTTTTATACACTCACTGGAATTCTGGGTCTCAGATATTCCTCTGTAGACGATCCTCGACCCTGGAGCGAGTTTACTAGAAGTGCTCTCAAAAAATTCCTAGGTTAAATATACACCCTATTTTGGCGATTTCGTGGGTATGCGATTCCAATACCTGATTTCACACTCGGAATTCCCTCCGCTAGTAGAGGGGGCTATTCCGATTATGATTGAATGTGAACTCCCTCTTCCCAGAGAGTACCGGTTCTATGCGATCCTGTCATTCACTAAAGTCGCCTTGAGGTATCGGCGCTCTACAGGACCGTGGCACAGTTCGGACAAGACGAGGCATTCTAGCAATCCAGAGGGAGGCCGTACCGATGCTCAGTGAATCCATCCCCGGCTGGGAGACCGTTCCCGAGGCGCTTCGCAAGCGCGAACAGGCCTTGAAACTCCGTTCCAGTGCGACTCGCATAGCGAACTCCGGTCACCACCAGAAAATTGTACGATGACAAGCAATTCGATGTACTATGGATGAGTGTAGGCTCTGTGGAGAAACACGCGAGCTACAGAACAGCCACATCATCCCTCGATTTGTGATTCGGTGGATGAAGAAGTCTGGTCCGACGCCATTTCTCAGAAAAGCGGTTGATCCGAATACTCGGATCCAAGATCATCACGAAAAGCTACTCTGCGAAGATTGCGAACAGATTTTCTCCGCCTGGGAGGGCAAATTCGCCTCTCAAGTGTTCTACCCACATATCCGTGGCGAGAAGGAGGAGTTCGAGTACGAAGAGTGGTTGTACAAGTTTGTTCTATCCGTCTCTTGGCGGCTTCTTGTCTCCGAAATGGCTGTCTGGCATGAAGAAGAGCATCCTCAGAATGCGGTCGTCAAAGAGCGGTTGGAGACGTGGGAAGCGATTTTGCTGGGTGAGAAATCGATCTCTGAGGATCTCTCTCAACACCACATCTTCTTTGCCGACGAGATCGACCTCGTCAAGTCGGATCCGGAGGCACCCGAGGGGTTTGAGGTGTATATACAGCGGAACCTTGACGGCACTAGTGTCTACGGTGACGACCAAATCCACGCCTATTTCAAATTCCCCAGAATCTTGTTTTTCTCGACGATTGTCCCTCAGGATCCGGGTGGATTCACAGGGACTCGTATCGACGGAGAGGGGATTATCGAGCAACCGCAGGAACTGGGTGAGCTATGGGGGAGTTTCCTGTACGGTCGGGCTGAGATATTCGGACAGGTATCGATGTCTGAATCGGAACGTGAGAAGGTACAGGACCGTATTCTGGAGGACCCAGAGCGATTTTTCGAGTCGGACTACTTCGAGGCGCAACTCGCAGAGATGCGGCGCCAGTACGCCGAGCACGACCTCCTGGATTATTTGGATGAGGAGGAGTGTCCTGTTTGTTTCACAAATCACAGGATAGTCGATAGCTTGCCAAACCGACCGTTGACGAAGTCCGCTGTTGAGAAACTAGACGAGCAGCTTCCGTTTGTCCGGGGCACGTTCCCGCATCCGGACGAGGTGGTGGATGAAATTCCGACGAACATTACGGACGTGCTGGTGATCTCAACAGAGGATTCTACGCGTATTCTACAGTTCTACGTCGACCACGGCTGGATTGTCGGTGAAGAACGAGAGCATCCTGAAGAGGTGGAACCAGAAGAATTCGGCCGAGCAGCTTGGGAGAAGTATTCCGAGGACTTCCACAGACAAATGCGGCAACGATTCGGCCGTTAGATGCGGCGTCATCGTCGACACCGTACATAGGTGATTTTGGAGCTATTATGGTACGGAAACGTCCTCGAAGACTCCCTCAAACTCGCCCGGCCCGAGTGTCGGTGACGAGATCAGCCAAGAGTCGTCCCCAGTCTTGCTGTCTTGGCGACGGCGTTGAACTTTGAGATACGGAGTTCCAGTGTCGTCATTCCATTTCATCCGGAACTGTTTGCGAAGACTGTCCTCGTGACCGACCTCAGCGATAACATCGTCACCGTGTGTCTCAAGCCAGCCACGAAGCGGTTCGAAATCCGGCGCAGCAAAGGGATCGTCAACCTCAGATTTGACTTGCTCAATCATTGCCCGGAGTTCTGCCGGTGTGAATCGGACCGCTGGTGGGTTTCGGGTGTCGTCTTTGAATTTGGACCGGAACTCGTAGCCAACTTCCGTTTTTGTATAGTCTTGAACTGGCTCGACGGTGTTGCCATCCACGATATTGAGTTGGGTAATCCCGTTCCGCCAATCGCCTCGACCGAGTTCCCCGTACATGTCGGACTGCAACGAAGCCGCATCTGTTAAATAAAGATACCGGTAGAATAAGCCCATTCAGGTCACCTTCACGGGCTTGGTCAAGCCTGTGAGTTGTCTTTGTCCAGCGTATAGAGGTGGTCTCGGATTATCGGAGTTAGTCAAAGCTCCGGAAACGATGGAGGGCTTTCTCCGATTAACCAACATACTCCGATTCGACCCGTTCTGTTGGTTATCGTCGCGATGCGATCGACTCTCGCAATTGCTATAATAATATCTATAGAATCTCCTATAGCCATTGCTCTATAGAATTCAGTGAGCTGTGGGTCGTGACAGCTTCCGACCGCTTGTCGCCGTCGTATTTTGTATCGCTCACGCCCAAAGTCTCAATTGGAGGGCACGAGATTGCTTACCCACGAATGGACGAGACGACGGCTCGCGATCTTCTTTCTCTGATTGACCAACCATCGCAGCGCGAGTTACAAGCGTTACAGGAGTCAGCCACCGACGATATCGAGTCGGTTCTGTCACAGGCAGGCTTCCCCGTTCAAGCGGAGGTTTGCAGGCGTCTCTCGTACACGTTTTACTACGACTGGGAAACTGACGATCCGGATTACGTGTTGCTGGTACAAGATCCGGGGAACCTCCACGAGCGACACCTCTCGGAACTGCGGCCCCACAATCCGCTTGCAGGCGACTGTGCCGCCCGCGATCAGATTGGTGTCTACCGGGCGTTCGGACAGAGCTGGTTGACTGGCCGCAACGCCGATTTCACCGAACGATTCTTCGAGACGCTTGCGAACCACGATCTCATCTCACTCCCTAATGGCTGGCACCAGTACGTCGCCTCTGGGCAGTTCTACCACGACTTCTACCTTGGTGATGTAGTGAAATACCGTGTCGACGGGTTTGGAACAAGTGAGGAACGTGTTTCGTATCACGCACTGCTCGAGCGAGAACTCCAAGCGCTCGATCCGGAGGTGGTGTTCACCTTTGGTGGCAACGCGTGGCCGGCACTTCGCCGGCACACGTCACCGGAACCCGTTGTAGAGACGGATGCTGATCCAACTAGTGTGATGGACATTCACGGAACGCTGCATCGGATCAGCGATCCTGTCGATACCTACGTGCTTCCCTTAGCGCATATGAGTGGGCAAGTCTGGTGGCGGTTCCCGCCCGACGAGTACATCGCCCGGCTCAGTACCGCACTCCAGGTCCTCCAGCAACACAGCTAGTACCCTTCCTGATTCTGCGTCGATGTCTTCACCGTGATCTCTCGGAATTACTGGAAACGATTGTATCGGATAGTAGATGAAACGAAAGCTCCGGAAACAGTGGAGAGGGTAGATCATTAACCAACAGACTCTGTTTTCGATTCAAATTGTTGGTTAACACTCCGTACGGGTCTACTACCGCGTTCGGACTGTGAACGAGTGTCCTATCAGGATATCGAGGTAATGGGTTGTAGTACTGTCTACCTTGTACTGAAACCCCCGTCGGGCAATTTTGAGTGGGTTCAGCGTCCCGAATTCGCGGGAATCGGGGGTTTCTTTCGCCATCTCCAGGGGGCGCGTGGCCATCCAGCGAGGCGTTCTTGACACAGGTCCAGTCGTGTTTCTCATCGGTACTCCCCGAATTTGCCCCGTTTACCCCGTGGTCGAGCAATTTTAGCGAAACCGTGGCGAGCCGGCAGCTCGTCGAGGTGTTTTCTACGCGCTCAAATCGGCCCGACGGGGTTCTTCTGCGATTTGAGCGCGTTATTCCACCCTGCATATCGCGGAATTCGTCCAAAGAAAGAGGCGATATGCAATGTGCGAAGGCCGCCGGCTCTCTCCGGCCGAGGGGCCATCTGTGGAGTCCTGACTTTCGGAATCTATCAATTTGAAGGCACAGTCTCGTGTACTGAGTCACCGGGGCGATCGTCGTCCCAACGACCAGCCTGATGTATCCGGTTTGCCTCCTTGAGAGTCCTGTCTGTGAGTTCGTCTCATGGGTCCCTGATGTTGATGACGGCGGCGCGCGTCCCGTAGGATATGGACTGTCCTGCGTGCGGTGGCCCGGTCACGCTCGAGGTCGGGCCGGACCAACCGCCGTCGACGTCACTGTCCGACGCGGTTCTCGATGCTGCTGAAGACGAGCGTCTCGACGTCGTCCGGACGTGCTGGGACTGTGGGTGGCAAGAGGAG
>Ga0207755_100497_pt1 | contig 18138 bp, 6 predicted proteins | sample A23P2SouthBayCA_FD_187734 | JGI IMG/M metagenome (GOLD analysis project Ga0207755, IMG submission 187734) | Aerobic enrichment media microbial communities from Bioluminiscent Bay, La Parguera, Puerto Rico - A23 P2 (SPAdes) | ecosystem: Environmental > Aquatic > Marine > Unclassified ...
CGACGTTGTCTGCTTTCCCGTGGAGGCCGCGCCCGTCACGCTCGCATTCCACCCAGCACTCGGTAGCGACTGACCGGCGCGCATGCTCGATCCCATCGCCGCCGTCAGGATCGAAGAACGCGTCAATGCCTGCCCGGTTCTCTTGGCGCTGGTACTCGCGGTGCGCGTCCGATTCGTAATCGTCCGCGTTGCTGTGTTCCTCCCACTTCGCATCGAAGATCCGCATAGCCCGATCGTGAATCGTCTCCGGTTCATCTTCTGGCGTCGTCGCGTTGCACACCTCCTCGATGGTCTCGTGGTAAATCGTGCCCTGATTGAGGTACAGTTCGGTACGGTCGGGCGTGTTCACGTCCTGCACGTAACTGTAGTCGTACTGTCGCGGGCACGTCGCGTACGTCGCCAACCGTGACGGTGACAGTGACGTGGTCATCGTCGGACCTCCCCGTTAGCGAATTCGACACGCGCTCGCAACGCCTTCCGAAGGTCTTCGCCACGTGCACCGCTCTGCTCCAGCAGGTCCTGAATCTCGCCGAGTTCCGCCTCCACCTCGTCGAGCGACACCGTCACGTCCTGACTGTTCGCGCGACGTACCTCCGCGAGCGCGCCATCAACCCGTGACAAGAGGAACTCTTCTGCTGCCTGCTCACTCGTAATCTGCGGGTCGTCGGCGTCAGTCACCCACGGCAAGTCCTCGTACGCTGCGGTGAGAAACCGGGACGCCTGTGCACGCTCTTCGAGTGCGGTGTCCTCGAACTCATAGAGACAACAGTACAGGTGCTCCGTCGCAGCCCCGGCCCCGATTGCCAGGCGTCGCCGCGCGTGCTCCGTGTGATACCGCGCGAATGCTCGACTTGACGCCGTCGACGATGTGGGGAAGGTTCCGTCCACATCCGCCCCGTCGAGTTCCGTAACACCAGGGTAGTCCGGCATCGACGCGACCCGCTCGGTCGGGAACAATCGCGTCAAAAACGGGTCACCCGGGTACTCACTGTCCACGAGGTCCACGAGAAACACCGCGCGGAACGACTCGTTCTTAATCGACTGCAAATGATCCACGCGAACCCCACCGTCGAGATCCGTCGCGCTCGTCTGGTTCTGCTGCGGTGCGTACTCGTGAGCGCGTTCAAGCATCTTCTCGAAGGACGCCCACGTCGCGTCCAGGAATGCGGTGTCTTCGAGGAACTCGGCCATGCGAAACGCCCGTCGCACGTTCCCGAACTGCGCCCGCGCATCCAGCGGCTTCGCACGCTCCGCAATCCGCTGTTTCAACCCCGAATCCGTCGCCCACCATCGGACCCCATCTTCGAGACTCTCCATTTCACGCACGCGGTCTAACCGGGCCGTGTCCAGATCCGGGCCGTGAGCGGGTACTTCGTCCTCGCCGTCGGCAGCAAGATGCCGGACGACCGCGAGCAGTTCCCGAATCGCCGGGTCATCACCGAACCCAGTGACAGTCGTCGACTCTGTCGGAATCCCCGCGCGTTCGAGCGTTTCGATCGTGTCGGTCACAGTGCTTCCACTTTGCTTCGTGGCGACAGCGATATCGTCGTACTTCCAGTTTTCCTGTGCGACGAGGACTTCGATCTCGTTGGCAATCTCAGCGAGTTGCTCGTCACTGGAGTCTGTAGCAAGAACGGACACCGATCCAGTGTCCGGGTCTGCCGGCACTGTTTCGTCGGCGAAATAGGCTGCCGTGGCAGCTGGTCGCGTCGAGGGTGTCCCCGATGCCCCGCGGCGAGACTCGGTGAACGAGACGTAGTCTGTAACCGGCCCTGTTTCGACCCACGTGCGGCGCACACTCGCATTCTCTTCGGCGATACACACGAGCTCACAGTCCCCCACGAGCGCATCGAGGTACGCACGGTCGAGCGGGAAGAACTCCTCAAACTCGACCGCGAGCACCGCGTCGAAATCAACGACCTCGTCACGGGCATCCCCGGTGAGGACATCGAGCGCTTCCGAGATGAGTTGCCCGCGTTCCATATGCCCGTGCTCGGCGAGCCACTCGTGGAACGCGTCAAGCGCCACCGTAATATCACGAAGCTCAGGGGTTTCATCAGGCGTGACGGTCTGCCAGGAGATCGTGTCCATCACGGCCGCCACGTCCTCGATGAACGATGGTTGTTCAGCCGCTCGCCGAAGGTACTCGGTGTCCCACGTGTAGTCTGCGAGGAACCGATGGAGCAGCTCGCGCCGCAGCGCGTCAGAGAGAATAACACGGTCATCAGTCTGATTGAGAACATCTGTCGCGTGCAGCACGAGCGACGTCACGTACGGCGTCGCCGCGCCCGGCAGTTCCACCCCTAACGTCTCACGGAACGCATCAGTACTCGTCGGCGCACCCGTAATAACGAGTACTTCGTCAGAATCGTACTCGTCTATGAGCGTCCGGTATTCCTCCCGCGCTGTGCGTTCGACGTCCTCAGCCCCGAACGGTGATGAGACTAATGTTCCGGTGAACTGCTGGTAAACAGATGATTGTGACATGGAATGGAACCTCGGATAATTAGAAACTTGGTTGATCTGTGATAAGAGTACTCCTGATCAATCTGTTTCTCACCCTCGGACCGTGCAGTTTGTCGGCAAAGCGTCTATACCTCCGCGTTGAGTTGTTCGGGGATGATGGTATGACTGAGACAGACGATTTGCGGCAGGAATTGAAGACGTTGACACGCCGGTGGGAGCAAATCACTGCAGTTCCCGAGACCCCTCGCTCACTGATGGATGTGATCGAATACTCGCTTGGGACCCAACAGAAGGCCGAAGTGTACATCAACCGGCTGTTCACATACTTCCTCGATCCAGAGCAGCCACACCGAATGAACTCGGAATTTCTCCGCGCGTTTCTCAATGGCCTGCCCGACACGTGTGGATTTGAGGAAGATATCCACGATCTTTCAGAGGTTACCGTCGACGATCAAGTACGGCTCACCGAGCAGGCCAATGGAGAGACAGTGTCGTCAGGATTCGTCGACTTGGTAATTCAAGCCCCAAACGAATGGTACCTTCTGATCGAACTCAAATTCTCCGCTGAAGACACGCAAACAGAGTTCTACCGACAGGACGTTACACACATCGACGGTGTACCGAAGGACGACTACGAGTCTGGCGCGTACTATCTGTATTTGCATCAAGCAGACCGACCCGACGCGAACGACCGGGAATTCAGCAACTGGACGTGGACAGCATTTCTCGACACAGTTCTGGCTGACTTCATCATCGAGAACGCGCCGCGATACCCACAACGAACAGTCGTACAGCTCCACGAATTCGCTGACGATATCCGCTCAATCACAGGTATGGCAGACCCCACCGACAACGTTGACGAGAAAATCGAACTGTATCTCGACCACTACGACGCCATCACTGACGTGACGAGCACGTTCGAGGACCAGTGGGAAACGTTCTCCCACAACTGGCCCACACGGCTCTCTGACCGTCTCATCGCCGCCGGTCAAGGCTCGATCCGCTCAGAGAGCGACTACCACGTCATGTTCGAGTGTCCCAACGACGCTGTCGGGGACTGGTGGTTCCGCTCAACGAGTTCCGATTGGGGGATGCTGTTCAAACACGGCTGGTGGCGACACACCGGTGACCTCACTGACGTGCTTCACGAGCGGCCCGACGATCGGAACGATGCCAGGATCGGGTTCCATCACCGACTCGAAAACGACCGTGAGCAGGCACTCCGGGACAACACGCTCACCCTGTATTTCCGAAACATGGGGGCCAACGACCAGCAGTTCATCGACGCTGTGTCTGACCACTTCGATGCGCGTGCCGATGATGTCGAGCCCACGCTCCCGGACGCTGCGGGTCTCACTGGCAACAAACGCAACATGATCTCAGCAGAGTACGATATTTCCCCCGAAGAGCATAATGATTTCTTCGCAGCGTATGTCGCTGCACTCGAACAAGGATTCTCTGACCTCGTCGTCGAGAATCCGGACTTGATTGCTATTCTCGACGATATCTACACCGATGCTGTTGCAGACGTCTACGGTACGGAGCTCACAATGGTCTCTCAAGAAAACTGAGTTCGACGCCCGCGTCGGTCTGGCTTACAATACTAACCCCGGTGATTCCGGGTACTGAATGATTTTCACGTCTTCGTCGCGGTCAATAGGAGTTTCGCGGGCTAACTCGTCGACGAACAGTAACCCCTTGACATCAACTGACTCCAGGAGGTTTTCTGCGGATTCAATGTACTCGTCAGTCGTCGACTGTTTGACAAACGCCATGTACTCCAATAGTTCCCGGAGCCCGGTTGCGACGTAGTCGGTATTCCTCGTGTACTTCACTTCACCGAGGAACACTTGTTCAAGTTCTCTACTACCAGTCTCCGTTTCTCGGTATCGCTCCAGGACGATATCTGGACGACCGCCCCACAGCGAGTCACTACCGCCACGGCCAAGCAGGTCTTCAGATATCGTTTGCCATCGGGAGAGCACCTCGTTCATCCGGTACAAGTACCCGTCAGGCTCGATGTCTTCAGAGCCGATTGATTCGTTGAATGAGAGTCCTTTTCCGGTCGCATCGTGGGACAGGACGAACCGTGATCCGTCCTGCTCCCACGTAGCGATCGTTGAGGGACTATCCCGACTGTCAGTTAGCACCCGATACTCCACGCCCTCGTACGAGTCGAGTACGCGGAACACCCAGTACAGTTCGAACAGCGTGTCCGTGTTTGCCGGCGCGATAAGGGTGTGATTCAATATTTCGCGCGCTTCGGTGCTATCCAGTTCGTGGTTCATCAGTTGTCGGTACCGATCGAGCAGGACTGCTGCATCCTGATAGAACTGCGAGCGGGAGCGTTTGACTGATTCAATAGTTCTTTCTGTAATATCTTCCTCAGCGACGTTGACCCGCTGCAGGTAGATGTTCTGCTCGTAAATCCGGTCGAGCATCTCCGCTGCTGACTCCACGCCTCGACCACTCCCTCCTGTGTGCGGCATCACCCAATCATTCAGCCAGTCATACCCTGTCGGGTTGTCCAGCGCGTACGCAAGGTCCTCCGTAACGATCTCGTGAATGATCGTCAGTAACCGTTTCAGCACGAGGTTCTCGTCGATGTTGTAGTGCTCTTCAGGCTGCGTACACACAAACAGCGGCTCGTCCAGCCGTCCAGCGCGCGCTCGCGTCTTCACCGTCCTTTGCCAGTCGATCTGCCCGCGGATCTCACCGCGGTACTGGTACGACTCTGGAGCAGTCGTTGTCTTCATCTGCCGAATTCGGTCTTCTAACTGCCGCATGAAATCCAGGACACCGACTTCCGAGTTGTCGTCTTCAGCATCGGTCAGGACGAAGTGGATCCGGAGCAGGGTTTCGATGTCGTCGATATCCAGATCCGCGTGTGCCGATCCGATGACTCGATCGAACCGAACGCCTTTCCGGAGATACGTCTGAAAATCGTCGGCAATCTCGCTCAACAGCGTCTCTTCAGTCGTCTTCGCCATCTTCACTCACTCTCCTCCACCCGGCTGCAGGTCTACCTGGAAGAAATCACGTGCAACGGTCCACAGCTCACCAGTCTCATCCGCGACGATCTCGTCAAGCGTCCCGATCAATTGCTCTAACTCGTTTCGCCGCAATCCCTCCAGCTGCGGGAATACGTACATGATGATCGGTGACACGTAATCCGCAGACTCCGTAGCGGGAGCAGCCGCGACGTGCTCGTAAATATCTTGAACGATGGCCGGTCCGATCGCTCGCTGTTCGTTAACCGCTCGCCAGATACGCCCGACCGTCTCGTAGTGCTGGTCTGCTTCCGGCACTCCCCCGTTTGCCGCCCAGACTGCCACGTAGTCCGCGACGAGTGATTCGAGTTCAGAATCATCACCGTCCTCACGGTCCGGAAAGTCAGGGATACCGACTGGCACGAACGCCCAGCGGCGCATAAACGCATAACTCATCTCGTACAGCGATGTCTTGTCGAGCGTATTCATAGTCGCCAGCATCCGCCAGTCCTCTGGAATGTAGAACCGGTTCGCCCCCACTTCTTCGTGACTACGGGATGCATCGAGGATCTGGATGGGAGCACCGTCGGACCCGTCGAACGGTAGCGTGACGCTCTCACCGGTCAACGCAGAGAACAACGACCCGAACGCCTTGTCGATATCCGCTCGGTTGAGCTCGTCGATGATCAACCACTCATTCGCCGGCGTCCCTTCCGCATCACTTTGGAACCGATCTAACACAACCCCCGGCTCGAATTCTAGCGTGTTCTGCGTGGTCGTTTGATACCCACCGACCGTGTCGAACGTGGACCAATCAGCCGACGCTGTCACGAGCTCGTACCTGCTTTCTCCGACCGTTGCTTCACACACCTGTCGTGCCAGCTTTGTCTTCCCCGTTCCCGGTGGCCCGAACAACAACACATGATTCCCGTTTGCCAACGCTTGTTCCACCCGTGACTGAATTCGATCCCACTCGCCGTCCGGGAAATGCAAGGACTCCTGCTCAACCGTGATTTCCGAGTTCAGTACTGCAAGCTCATCCGCGAAGTCATCAAACCGCGTCATCTCGCAGATCTCCAGGATCCGCTCGTACTCATCCTCAGAGAGTTCTGTCATCACAAAGCTGTTATCAGATTCTACGAGTTGGCTCCCATCTAACTCTGAATCCGATTTCACCTCACCCCAGCTCGCCCCATCTAATGACTCATCCCATTGGAGCGTAATGCCCTCCACCGGGTTTTCATCACTCGGTTCTGAAGTCTCCTCGTGCAACTCACGCGAAACGTGTGCTCGCCCAACGATCTGCTTCACCGGCGAAATCTGATACACCAGCACCTCGTCACCCGCCCTCGCCTTCCGGTACGCGTCCTGATTCCGTCGCCTCTCCCCGCTTGAACTCGCCGCTTTATAGAACGATTCACCACCCGCTTGATGCCAGTCAGTTGCCTCAGCATTCACCCAGAAGTACTGCGTTTCACCTTCGGACTCCGGTCGTTCTATACCTGCCACGTCCAGAAGATATGCACCGGCTTCAGGAGTGAGATGGCAAAGATAGGCCTGCAACACGTTCCCAGCGTCATTCAAGGGGTACCTGGTTTTCTCCTGTCGCACTTCTGGATCAAGCAGGCCGTCCCGAACCTCGTCTAGGAGCACTGGGTCTGTTAACCGCTCTGTCGATAGGTCCACGAAGAAGTGCTGCTCACCATCGAACTCATCTTGATACGCTTCCGTCTCAACGACTGAACACGCACGGACCTCCTGATTCGCGTAGTGGAACAGGACATCGCCTGGGTCCAACTCTGTGAGATCACGTTGCCACTTCGTATCTGTCGACCGAAGATACTCTCCCTCCAACTCTTCGTCGTGCGTCTGATTCACCCAGAAAAAATCGACATCACCTTCGACATCAGGTAACGATTCGACTTCGACCGCGTCAGGAGCGAGTAGATCTCCGTAACTCCAAATCAACGTCTGCACGTGCAACATCGACGGGTCGTCAATCCGGCCCTCAAGACGCGTCAACAGTTCCGTACACGCCTCGTTCAGTTCCAGATACTGGTGTGCATCGAACCCTTGATTCACTCTATAGTCCGCGAACTCTCGGAAGAAATCCCGCATCTGCGTCCACTTGTAGTGGACATACCGGTCCGGATGCACGAACATCAGGAGACACGCACCGAGACCAAGCAGCGATCCAGGCGCAGTCTTCGCCTCAACCCCCGAATAAAACTCTCGAAACCGCTCTACCCGTTCTACAAGATCTTCCTCGGGGTCGAAGAAAAACGAAAGCATATCCGCCGTCGCTTCCGGATCCGCTTCAGAAATTTCCTTGAACTGATGCCACGCGACGCCGCCGTTCTGTCCGCCGCCGAGCATGTACGACGGGATTTTCGTCCCAATACTCACTGGTTTATCAAACACTTCGATGAGCACTGGCACATCACTCGGCGTCAACGCTGTAACCGTGGTGTCTGCCAAGAACTTAGTCTCCACATGCTGTTGATAATCCCACTTCCACGTCTCCCACCCAACAGGTGACGCAGCACCCTCCTCATACCCACCCGCATCCCACACCTCAACAAATCGTTCAACCACATCGTCGATTCCGTCAAATTCGATCTTCACCTGCGAGTCACTCATTCATACGAAATTTCTCACCCACGTTGATAAACACACTCCTAATCAAAACAATAATTCGACCACATTTGGCGGGCGTGACAGGATCAATAAGATACCACGTCCTATCGCCTTGTGATTAATCTAGCCTTACTGTTGTCAGCGAAAATCACATATACCCTTACAAGTTAGTATGAAAGAAGGAGACTCCAGTCGAGTGTTATCATGGGACGGGATATCGACGATCTTGTAGACGAGCGCGCGTTGGGAATTCAGTCGGCGGGTGAGAGCTATCACGACGAATTCCTCATTAAAAGGCCAAAAACGGAGTGGTCGCCGTTCATCGACGAAACCGCGAAAGATCTTCGATCAGGGATACAAATCGGAGAGCTCACGCTGTCGAAGGACAATTTCGGAGCGGAGCTCGGAAGCTATTATCGGCGCGGCTTGAAGAAAACAGCCGGACGATACGCCGATCTACCGTCGGTACTTGAACAGCAAGTCAGCGATGAGAAACTGGGACTTCTCGCCTACCAGCTTAACGAACTCAGTTACGACATTTCGACATCTGAACTGGGCGTCGACAACGTTGAAACTGCAACCGAAGCCGTCATCGAAAAACTCCTCACGCGACACGTTGGCGAGGATCTGAATGTTTCCTTCGACTTGTCAGGTGCGACGGTATCCGACATCACCACGCAACTGTTCAACAACGAGACGATCGCATCGAACGTCGATTTACTGTTGAGGGAGTTCGAGAACAGCGCGTCTCTGGGTTTGCTTTCGCTGTTAGATGAGCCACAGATGATGACACCACTGTGGGCGCATCAGCGTGATGCACTCGAACAGTGGTGGGAACAGGATAACCGTGGCTACGTCGACATGGCGACTGCTACCGGGAAAACCGTGCTCGGTCTCAGCGCAATCGCACTCCAGTACGGTGAGTTACATCCAGATGATCAGGCTATCGGCGGCTTGGTTGATGGTGCACGCCCCGACGGTAGCGATGATGTCCTTATCGTCGCTCACAGTGATCTCATCCTCGAACAATGGCGTCGGGAGTTCGAACGGCACCTCAACATCCCGCAAGAACGGACAACCGGTAGTGACGATATCACGCTCGAATGGGGGACGATCCACTTCCGAACACCGCAATCACTCGTCAATGAGGATCGCGTCGCGTACGACCTCGTGCTACTCGACGAAGCGCATCACTACGCCACCGGGAGCGAGTGGGGCTCACTCCTCGACGAGTTCGATGGGGATGTCCTGGCAATGTCCGGGTCTGTCGACGATGCCGGAAGCGACAGCCAACGCATCCAGGAACGGCTCTCGAACAGCATCGGACCGGAGATCAAACGCTACACAATCACGGACGCCAGAACAGATGGCGTCATTCCGTCGTTCGACTGGGAAGTGCATTACGCGCCGTACGACGTCGTCGGTGACGACCTCGAAAAAACCGCAACGCGAGCGGAACAGTCATTCCGTGACTTCCAGAACCGGGTCACGAGAGGCGAACTCTCACTTGATACCGACCGCCGCCTCCGGACATACGATGATCTGCGTCGATTCTCACACACGACAGAGGGGAATTCACTAAAACAGGAAGACGAAGCGTTCCGAGATCTCGTTACCCGACTGTTCTCACGGCGGACGAAACAGTGGAACCTCTCTCCCGTCCTAGATGCCGTGATTGATCTCGTCGTCGAACATTACACCACTGAGAAAGTGGTCGTCCTTGCAGACAGTAACTCACAGGTCGAAGCACTGGAGTCGAGACTCAACGATCTTCTCACAAGCTCGTCCTCGATTTACCTGGTCTCTGGCTCTCAAAGCCGGGAAGAGCAACGTGCGACGATCGACGAATTCGACGAACCAGAAAGCGCCGGGGTCCTTCTCGGTACTGGTGACCTCCTCGGTGAGGGGGTCGACATGCAGCACGCGTCGGTGGCTATCAACATGGCCACAGGGGGCGTGAATCAGGAGCTTGTACAGCGAATCGGTCGCGTGCTTCGAAACCCAGCTGATACTCCGAAGCACGCGATGTTCTACAACGTCGTCGGGACCCCGCCGACTGAGTCTGCCGCTGTTCCGCGTGAAGACGGCAAACAACTCATCGAGCAGGCGGCTGCCTTCTGTTCGCTCGGTCATCGCTTCGACAAGCTACCCGGGTTTGCGATGGCGGAGTCACTCGACAGAGACGTTGTTGGGACGTTGCTACACCAGGGTGCGCAGTTCATCGCCACGCTGGACGACGACAGCGTGTATGAGTGGGACAAAGAGATCCTCAACCGCGACGATTTGAGCGCGCTGCACGCCGCTGTACTGGCCAACGCTGACGATGCGGAAACCATCTTGGGCGAATGGGAAGAGTACGCGTGGGAACACAGCACGGACGATATCGCGGTTACAACAGATTCAGACACCGACACGGAGGACGAGACCGAAGAGGCCGAACGTAGCGGCACAAGCTCTGTATCAGATTCTGCGGATGCATTCTCCTCGACAAAGCGGAGTCGTATTGAAGACCTCGTGCGCTTGCAACCGACCAAGAATGCACGACTCCAAGACAAATGGGGAATGTCGTCGGGTAACGAAGTCCACGACTACCTTCAGTCTACTCTCGCTGACTACCACTTCCGCGACGGAGACAACCTCATCTGGGCAAGCGACGCAGCCGAAGCATTAGACGACGACTCCCAAAGAAACGAAGACACGTCTGGACACTCCGTGGACTCTGATGCTGATGAAGAAACTGTCAACGAGACTCCCTCGGAGAGCGAGCTACTTGCTGAAATTCGTCGATTGAATGATAACCACGGGGATGTGCCGACGAAGACCGATATGACCAACCAAGGCGACTACGCTGTTTCACAGTACGAGGAGGCCTTCGGTACGTGGTCTGCTGCGGTAGAAGAAGCCGGCCTTACCCCGAAGGGTCGACAGAAGCGCAAGTATTCCCGTGAAGAAGTCGTTTCGGGCCTTCGTGATGTTGCTTCCTCCCTCGACGAGCCCCTGTCTGTGAACGACATTAATGAACACGCGCCGTTCAGCGCGACTGTTGTTTACAACTATTTCGACTCGCTCGGCGAAGCGCGCCGGGCGGCTGGCATCAACAGTAGCGACAAAGAGACTGACCCGGCTGTGGAGAGTCAGTCGGAGGACCGCATCGAACCGAATCTGATCTCCGAGTATTACGAATTGTTCCGGAACTACGTCACACTTCTCGAACGCCTAATCGCATCCGACGAGACGACGTACACAGCACACGGCGATCACCCGATGAACCAGTGGCGGGACGCGGTCAATACCGTCGTTTTCGGCGATGGACTCACCGACGACGCACCGAATTACGGTGAACAACAGGGCTCTCGCACGTCGCATACGATGTCAAAGTACCGTCGGGAGTACGGTGACGGGGAGACAATCACTGAGTATCAGCTCGCCCAGACCTACAGGTTAGATGACGACGCGACTGGTGGCCTTGCTGACCGGCAGGTGATCGAGCCCGGAGAACAGGTCCATCTCCCGGTCGCACCCGAATCAAACACTGCACTCCCGCTCGCAGTGTCATCCGATGAGGACCTAGAACAGGCGACAAAGCTGCTTCAAGAGTTCCCCTCGGAACCTGAGCCGTCGAGTGACGGCGCGTCTGAGCCCCCGTCGCCGTCAGACACAGATGACAGTGACCACACCACGGTCGGCACTCCGGCGACTGAACAGGGTAACGATGGTACAAAGGCCGACGATAGCGAGGATGACAATAGCGAGGCCGACGATGGTGGAGAAACGAGCAGCCAACCGCCAGAGCAGACGATTTTCTGGGACCGAGACGTCGACCCGATCACGGAGTTCGAAGACGACGACATAGTGAGTGACTCGCCCTCTGAGCGCGACAACTCGCTAGATGAAAAGATCGACGAGTGGAAGTCGCAGCTGCTTGATTTGACACGCCGGAATAAACTGGTCTCATTCAAACCGACGAAAACCAAGTCACTGCCATTCGAGGAGACCGACCCGACGACGATCGCACACGAGCTCACCGAGGAAGGAGAACTCTACATCCGGAAGCAACCAACCGAGGACGAAGATACTGAGAACGAAGAAACGGACTCACTTGACCTTGCGCCGGACGAGTTACTGCCGACACGAACTCCTGATGAAGCAGCAAACTCACTCCACCAGATCGGCCTGAAAAACAAGCAGTACCTTCGGGAGCGCGGCGTCGATTCGCTGTACCTGTCGTTCGGCATGCTGCGTTGGTACAGCGCCGACTATAGCGACGAAGCGAACCGCTCGCCGCTCTTTCTCGCGCCGGTCGAGTTAGAAGAGAAGACGATTCGAGACGACGAGAAACACGACTATGTCTTGAAACCGAAAGCCGACGGTCTCCGGCTGAACCCGGCACTCCGAAAGAAACTCGCTGCAGAGCGCGGTATTAGTCTCCCGGCAGATGCTGCGCTCTCACTCGACGAGATCAACGCAGCATTCGACACTGTCTATGAGACACTGAGTGGCTTCGACCGGTGGACGATCCAGCAGGATGTCGTGCTTGGTATTTTTGACTTCACCAAGTACAGCCTCTACTCCGACTTGGAGCGAAATAGAGACGCGATCAAGAGCAACTCGATCATTCAGGCGTTGAACGACGAAATGGGGCCCCTACAGGATAAAGAAGGGCAAATTACGACACCTGCGGCGTCAGAGCTCGACGATACAGTCGATCCGATCGACACATACCAGGTCCTCGACGCCGATTCGAGTCAGCAAGAAGCAATCGAGGCTGCCAAGCGTGGGAAAAGCTTCGTGCTGCAAGGACCGCCTGGCACAGGGAAAAGTCAGACAATCGCCAACATCATCGCGGAGAAATTAGCCGCTGGCGAACGCATCCTGTTCGTCAGCGAGAAGCAAGCGGCTCTCGACGTGGTCAAGAACCGGCTCGATGATGTTGGACTCGGACGGTTCTGCCTCGAAGTCCACGGGGAGAAAGCGAACAATAACGATGTTCTCGCCAGCCTCGAACAGGAATTGAAAGCGCCACAGATCAAATCTGCAGACAACCGCGTCAAACGACTGCGGAAACTCCGAGAGCGCCGCAGAACAATCAATCAGTATGGCGAGCAACTCTTTTTCTCCCCGGACGGCTGGGACCTCACAGCGTACCAGGCCTTCGGGATCGTGAGCGAACACGCAGATGTCCCGAGAATCGATATCGGTATTACAGAGCCACTGCGCATCGACCAAGCAACATTCGAGGACGCCGTCGACGAATTAGAAACGCTCGCACAGTACAGTGATATTCTCGACTCGTACACCACTGGCCCGTGGCAACACACGACGCTCAGACAGTGGGGCGTTGACACTGGCGACTCGATGCGCCAGTCACTCGATCAGCAGATGACAGCGATCGAGAGTCTCCAAGACGCTGCCGACTCTATCGCGTCAGAACTCGGTATTCGACCGACCTCCGTGGATTCACTGCGCACTGTGCAGGAACTGCTACAGCACATCTCGAACTGTCCAAACATCACGTGGCAGGACGCATTCTTCGACGAGTCGTTCGCGCAGGAAGGTGGGCGATTCCAAGAGCTTGCAACGCTTGAACAAGAGCGTGACGCGCTCATTGATGAGCTCTCACAACACTACGAGCGGAGCTTCTTCTCCGCGAACGGGAGCGAACTCAACAACGAACTCGCCGGGTATGGGATGCTGAAAGTCCTGAAGCCGAGTTACCGTTCGCTCAAACGGAAAGTCAAGAACCACGCAACCGAGTCGTACGACCCCGGGCACGATCAGTTGCTCGAAGACACGCGAAAGCTCGCAGAAATCCAGCGGATCGAAGACCGGCGGGATGACTTCCGAGGCGTCATTCAACGGCTCGGCCCTCTCTACCAGGGCGGTGACACTGATTGGGACACCCTTACTCAGGCACAGTCTTGGGTAGCGGACCTCAACGAATACGAACCGGAGTACAGGAAGCCGATCGTCGACGCGCTCACCGCAGGCGACCTGCCACCCGTCGACTCTTTGCTGGACGAGACTCGTGGAGCCCTCGCAGCGTACGACGAGGCAGCTGCATTCTTCGATGAGGCAATGGCGACCGAGGAGATGGTGATCAATCGGTGCCCGTTGCGCGAACTCCCATTCGACGAGTTGTCAGAGACACTGCTGGACCTGCGAGATGAAGTGCCGACTCTGCAACGCCGAATCCAGTTCGAATCACAACTCGAAACTGTGCAGGACACGCTCTGTGCAGAGTACGTCGAACGGTTCCTGAACGGGGACTACGACAGCGACGTGTTCGTCCCGGCATTCCGGAAGCAATTCTTCACGACGTGGCTCAACAGCGTCTACGAGCGAACAGATCTCGGCTCGTTCAACGCTGACGAGATGGAACGGTATCTCGACGAATTCCGCCGCTTGGACCAAGAACAACAGGAACTCGCCAAAATCGAGGTGCAACACGAAGTCACAAAGCGCCGCCCATCGCTGAACCTAGAGCACGCGTCGAGCTCGGAGCAGGTACTGGTACGGCGAGAAACTGAAAAACAACGTCGCCACATGCCACTGCGTGAATTATTCGACGAAGCCGGTTCGTTCATCACGCAACTCACGCCGTGCTTCATGATGAGTCCGCTGTCAGTCGCCCAGTACCTCAAAGCGGGTTCGATCGACTTCGACGCAGTCGTATTCGACGAAGCATCCCAGATCATGCCGCAAGACGCCGTGAGCAGCCTCATCCGAGCTGACCAAGCGATCATCGCCGGTGACACGAAACAGCTCCCGCCGACCTCGTTCTTCCAATCAGACGTCGAAACCACCGAAGACGTCCGCGAGGACCTCGACAGCATCCTCGAAGAAACGGCGTCGGTACTTCCCGAGAAGAACCTGCGCTGGCACTACCGTAGCCGGACAGAGGAACTGATCCAGTTCTCCAACTACCACTACTACAACAACAGTCTGCGGACGTTCCCGGAGAATGATCCAGATGTAGAAACCGGCGTGTCCTTCGAATACGTCGAGGACGGGGTCTACGATCGTGGCGGGTCACGGCAAAACGAAGTTGAAGCCCAACGCGTGATCGATCTCATCGAGGAGCACGCAGAGGAGTACAGCGAGAAGAGCCTCGGTGTCGTCGCCTTCAGCAGCGCCCAAGAACAAGCGATCCGTGATGCACTCGCAGAGCGTCAGGAGGAAAACCCGGTTCTGGACGCGTTCGTCAGTCAAGATGACGTGCTCGACGAGTTCTTCATCAAGAACCTGGAAATGGTGCAGGGCGACGAACGTGACCGGATGATCTTCAGCGTCGGCTACGGCCCCGCAGATGACGGCACAATATCGACGAACTTTGGCCCACTCAACAAGAGCGGGGGTGAAAGACGCCTCAACGTTGCCGTGACGCGAGCCAAGGAGCAGATCACTGTCGTCTGTTCAATGCTGCCCGGTGACATCGATCTCTCTGGGTCGAACAGCACCGGCGCGAAACACTTCAAGAACTATCTCGAATACGCACGGAATGGCGAACAGGCACTGGTTCGAAACGATCAGGTGACAGACACGCTGGATTTCGACTCGCAATTCGAGGAGGCTGTGTACGAGGCACTTGAAGCCGAAGGCTATGATGTCGTCTCACAAGTACAGAGTTCAAGCTACAGCATCGATCTAGCGATCAAGCACCCCGAACAACCTGGAAAGTTCATCCTCGGTATCGAGTGCGACGGGGCCGCGTATCACTCCTCGAAGACAGCCCGCGATCGAGACCGCACCCGGCAAATGGTGCTTGAGAACTTAGGATGGACAATCCACCGCATCTGGTCGCCGGATTGGGCCTCGAACCGAGAGGCACAGATCCAAGCGATCAACGAGAAAGTCGACTCACTGCTCGATGGCAACTCGACATTCACGAGCACCACGGAGGTCCCAACTCACGAACCAGACGCTGTCCCGAGTAAATCAAAACTCGACCACGAAGCATTGACCACATTCGTTGAACCGTCCCTAGACTGGAACGACCGCTACTCGGTCGACAAACACGGGCAGAAAACGGCAAATAGAAATTCGATTTACGACACGGTCAAACAGAACGGCCCTATTAAGTACGACACTGCGATTCAAACGTACCTCAATGTGTGGGCTCAATCACGGGCAGGGAAGAAGGTACAACGAGCCTTCGAAAGCGGCGTGCAGACTCTCAAGAACAGAAACAAGCTCTACCAGCGCGGTGATTTCCTGTGGCCTGAGCGGTACGCCCTCGATTTCAAAGTCCGGGTCAATACCGAATCGGCGACCAGATCAATTGACGAGATTCCGAAAGAAGAGCTTGCCAAGGCAGTTGCCGTGCTGTTGGAAGAGGGTGGGAGAATGACGCGCGATGACATCGTTCTGGAGACTACGCGGCTCATCGGCTACCAGCGTCGCGGGAAACGAATCAAGCAGCGAGTTGGCGACGCCATAGACATCCTCGACGAATCCGGCGTGATCGAGTTTGACGAGGATGAGAAGCTCAGCCTTCAGTCCAACGTGCAGGTCGATGCAACGTTACTTAACCGGATCTACTAACAGGAGTCCGTCTTACAGCTCCGCTCGGCACTCTGGACAGTAGCTTGGATTCGGACATAGGTGAAGATCCAAGTCACATTGAGAACAACGTTCTGGTTATTCGCTCAGGTTTTCCTCGTCAGACTGTGGTTGTTCCGATGATCCTTGATCAGTCTCGAACTCCCATTCAATTTGGTTGAGCAGGTCAGAATCCGAGATCGGCGAAGTAGACGAATTGGTGTTCTGCGTCGTAGTATCTTCTATCTCCGTCTCTCTGCGACTGTCTTCCGGAAGTTCCTCAAGAGCGGTTGTCGCTGCCTTTTCAAGCGATTTGTCATCAGTTTCCTCGCGGATTGCGACAATCTCTGTCCGATACTCCGCACGCCCAATGACACCGAGCAATTCGACCACATTCTCCTGGACTTGTGCGGCGGGATCATCGAGCATTGGCGCGACATCGGGAACAAACTCGCTGACGGAATCCGGGTGGGACTCGGCGAGCTGGTAGAGGACCATGGTTGCGTTAACTTTCGTGTTAGTGGCAGCTTCTCCGTCCAGTAACGACACAACCCGGGTGGCGATGAGTCGTGCCTGTTCCGCTGTCGTTGATTGAGTTCCCAAAACTAGTGCCGCATAGAGAGCCACAGTTATATCGTCTGCTCGGATGAGTTCGAGCGCTTCCTCTCTGCCAACGGTATCGGGCATTGATTCAGCGACAGACAAAAAGAGCAACGCCGCGAGGAGGTTCTTTTGTTCCTCGACAGGCGCCTCAAGGAGTCGAGTCGTCAACCGACCGTGATATTCACCGACAGCAGCTGGGAAGTCTGCGGCGAGTCTGGCAAGGATTGCCGCTGAATTCTGGCGTCGCCCGCGGTCGTTAGCATCCAGTTCGAGGATCAATTCCGGGATAGTGTCTTTGACGGCGCTAGGAAAATGCTCAGCCTTGAGAAAAAGGAGGAGCTGGTTTTCGAGCAAAGAGTCTTCGATTTCGGCCGGAAATTCACCAAAGGCAGCCACGACGTCTATCAACGACTCTGCCGGCTCGCTGAGCCCGAGCTCTGACAACTTCACTGAAAGGTCCTGACACCGATCCCGAAACGTCGCTGTCGACTCCATCAGATCTCTGGAGGCGGTTTCGATTTGGTCAATGTCTTCGACGGTTTCCGGTTCAGCATCGGCCCGCAAATACGATAGGAGATTGTCCATCTCGTGGTTGAACGTCTCAAGGTCCGTCCGCAGTCGGTGATACTGCGTAACTACGGCGTCTGCCTCCACTAACTCGCCGTCCTCAAACGACGACTGCAGTTGATCGATGAATCCATCAATTGAATCAAGCGCGTTTTCAAGAGAGGCAGGAATGCTGCCGTATTCCTCAGCAACAGTAGTCATATTATTTCCCAACGAGAGCATCAGTGCATCATACGGTGACAGGCTACGATCGTGTTTAGTTTGGAGCATTGTGCCAGCAGGCGAAGGCCTGAAGCCATGATTCGGCTGTTTCGGGTTCGACGTGGCTGAAGCAGTT
>Ga0207755_100501_pt1 | contig 18089 bp, 23 predicted proteins | sample A23P2SouthBayCA_FD_187734 | JGI IMG/M metagenome (GOLD analysis project Ga0207755, IMG submission 187734) | Aerobic enrichment media microbial communities from Bioluminiscent Bay, La Parguera, Puerto Rico - A23 P2 (SPAdes) | ecosystem: Environmental > Aquatic > Marine > Unclassified ...
GACAGCCCCGTCGCGGGGTCGGTGTCGAGTTCGTCGGCCGCCTCGTCGGCCGAGCGCCGATACCAGGCGCGCATTCGTCTCCATCGTCGCGAGTGCGGCATATAGCCGTTGAGCGTCTTCGCACCGGGCGCGAATCGGCTCCGTCGGTTTCGTCAGGCTTTATTGCTGGCGCGAGAACTTGGTGCATGGATCGACTGAAGCAGTCGCTGCTCGATGCGCCGATCATCGAGAAGGACGGCTATCACTACTTCGTCCACCCGATCAGCGACGGCGTCCCGATGCTCGAACCGGAGCTGCTGCGGGAGATCGTCATCCGCATCATTCGGAAGGCGGAGATCGAGAACGTGGACAAGATCGTGACGCCGGCGGCGATGGGGATTCACATCTCGACGGCGGTGTCGCTGATGACGGACATCCCGCTGGTCGTCATCCGCAAGCGCCAGTACGGCCTGGAGGGCGAGGTGTCGCTGACCCAGCAGACTGGCTACTCGGAGTCGGAGATGTACATCAACGACGTCTTCGAGGGCGACCGCGTGCTCGTGCTTGACGACGTGCTCTCGACGGGCGGGACGCTGCGCGCCATCACGGACGCGCTGGCGCACATCGGCGCGGACGTCTCGGACGTGGTCGCGGTCATCAAGAAGGACGGCCCGAACGACCTGGACGAGACGGACGTGAACGTGAAGACGCTCATCAACGTGGACGTCGTGGACGGCGAAGTCGTCATCACCGACGAGCACGGCGACGACTGAGGCGCGCACGCGACGGTCGGCGAGCGAGAGCGCGGCGACACGCCCGATAGCGGCGAGCGCTTCGACGGGCCGGGCTGTTTTTCGGGACGCGGCCGTAGGAGAAGCCGGTATGACCGACATCCTGTTCGTGGTCAGCGAGGAGGGGTACTGGGGCGAGGAGTGCGTAGAGCCGCTCACGACGCTCTCGGATCGCGGGGCGGACGTGACGGTGGCGACGCCGACGGGCGACCCGCCGGTGGTGGACGAGCGCTCCGTCGACCCGGATGAGGTCGGCGAGGAGACGGCGGCGCGCGTCCGCGAGGTCGCCGAGACGGACGAGCGTCTGAACGACCCGGATCCGATCGCGACGGCGGACGCGAGCGACTACGACGCGGTGGTCTTCCCGGGCGGCCACGGCACCGAGTGGGACGTGAACCAGGACCGGGACGCGCGGCGTCTCCTGCGCGAGACGGTCGCTGGCGACGACGGGAAGGCGCTCGTGGTCTGTCACGCGGTCGGCATCCTCGCGTTCACCCGCGACGCCGATGGGGGGTTCCTCGTCGACGGACGCGACGTCACGGGCTTCCCGAACGCGTGGGAGGAGGGCATCGTGGACGAGTACGACCGCATGCCGGACGGCCGAAAGCTCCCGTACTGGGTGGAGGACGAGGTTATCGCGGCGGGCGCGAACTGGGACGCCGAACTCGACGCGGACGTCTCGGTCACGGTCGACGGCGACCTCGTCACGGCCCGCGGCCCCGGGTCGTCTGCGGCGGCGGCGGAGACGTTCGCGGACGAACTCGACCTGTAAGCGGGACGGATCGAGGCAGGAATCCCCACACGGCTCCGCGCTTCGCAAGTCTTAACTAGCGAACCGGACTACGAGATGGTAGCGGGATGGGATAGCCAGGAGATTCCGCCGGGCTCATAACCCGGAGATCGGTAGTTCAAATCTACCTCCCGCTACTCTCCTGCGACCATCGTTTCTCTCGACGCTACTTCGTGACGAGCGGGTCGTTTCTTCGACGAGGCACACTACACACAGACGCGTCTCTCGACGCGAGGAGTAGACGGGCCGACGCGAGCGAGAAGAGGCGGCTTACTCGACGGTGAGCGAGGATTCGGACTTCTGGAGGACGGTGACGTCCTCGGCGTCGACGGTTTCGACGTCGAGCCAGTGCGGGACGTAGTTGCGCTCCTCGTAGTCGCGGAGTTCGTCCCGGTCGCCCATCACGCACCAGAGCTGGACGCGGTCGGGGCCGTGCCAGTCGCCGTTCCGGGAGATGCCGAAGAGGACCTTCTCGGCGCCGTCGTGCTCGATGACGGCGCCGTTTCGCACGCCGGGGTCCCCGTGGATGATGAGCCGCTTCATGCACGTGGCTTCCGCGGACAGGCGATTAAACGCTTCGCACTCGCGTCACGGGAGCCAGCGCACGAGGAACGCGCGAACGCCGGCGAGCGGGTCGTCGGCGCGGGTGAAGGAGACGACGGTGTCGCGGTCGATGGCGCCGGGGGAGGGGTCGGTGCCGGTGCCGTTCCAGACGACGGCGCTCGCGTTCGAGCGGTCGCCGTACGCGCCGTGGACGCGGTATCCCGTGGGAGCGTGGAGGACGAGTCTGTCCGCGCCGGGGTAGACGGTGCCTTCGCCGCCGGCGACGGGGAGGAGCGAGTGGGGGTCTTCGGCGCGGAAGGCGTCGAAGCGGACGACGCCGAGGGCGACGTGGGAGGTGTTCGGGGCGCGATAGGTGACGACGAGCGTGTCGCCGTCGACGCGGCTGTCGAGCGTGGCGGGTCGCGGGACGACGGAGCCGTGGTGCGCGTCGTGGGCGTCGCGGACGACGGCGGCGCGGAGCGTGTCGTTCGCGCGGAGGGCGTCGGCACCGCGTTCGAGTCGGACGCGCGCGGTCCACGTCGAGGTGCCGTTCGCGGCGGCCTCGACGTCGAGGGTGCTGTGGGCGCGTTCGACGGTGACGCCGTGGTCGGCGGCGGCGGCGTCGAGGGCGTCGGTGCAGACGCCGCAGGCGGGCCGGGGCGGGGCGCGCGCTGCGGCGGGGGCGGCGAGCGCGGCGACAACGAGGAGGGCGAGGAGGACGGTGCGGGCGCGAGCCATGGGGAGAGAACGGGCGCGGCGCCCGTATAGGCGGGGGCCCGGTGAAGCGCTCGCTTCACGCACGCGCGAGGCGGCGGGCTCCGTGGGTGTGCGTGTGTGGCACGGCGACGGGGGCGGGCGGGTCCGAACCGTGTGCATTTTAAGCGTCGGCGTCGAATCGACGCACAACAGAGCTGATTCGCTATGCAGATGCCACGACGATTCAACACCTACTGCCCGCACTGCAACGAACACCACGAACACGAGGTCGAGAAGGTCCGCTCGGGCCGCACGTCCGGCATGACGAAGGTCCAGGGCCGCCAGCGCAAGCGACAGACCTCTCGCATCGGGAACGCGGGTAAGTTCTCGAAGGTGCCGGGTGGGGACAAGCCGACGAAGAAGACCGACCTGAAGTACCGCTGCAGCGAGTGTGGGAAGGCCCACCTCCGCGAGGGATGGCGCGCCGGTAAGCTGGAGTTCCAGGAGTAATCATGTCCGGGAACTTCTTCCGCGTTCGCTGTCCGGACTGTGAGAACGAACAGGTCGTCTTCGAGAAGGCGTCCTCGCCGGTCGCGTGCGCCGTCTGCGGGACGACGCTCGCGCGACCCACCGGCGGGAAGGCCGACCTCGAAGCCGAGGTCACCGAGGTCGTCGAGGCCCGATGAAGTACGAGGGCTGGCCCGAGCAGGGCGAACTCGTCGTCGGCAAGGTCGACGAGATCGAGGACTTCGGGGTCTTCGTCGACCTCGAGGAGTACCGCGATAAGCGCGGGCTGGTCCACATCAGCGAGGTCGCGTCCGGCTGGATCAAGAACGTCCGCGATCACGTCCGCGAGGATCAGACGGTCGTCGCGAAGGTGCTGGACGTCGATCGGTCCTCCCAGCAGATCGACCTCTCGATCAAGGACGTCAACGACCACCAGCGCTCGGACGCGATCCAGGACTGGAAGAACGAGCAGAAGGCGGACAAGTGGATGGAGATCGCGTTCGGCGAGGACGTCTCGGACGAGCAGTTCCGCGACGTCGCGACCGCGCTCGTGAACGAGTTCGGCTCGCTCTACGAGGGGTTCGAGCAGGCGGCGATCCACGGCGCGGACGCCCTCGACGGCCTCGACATCGACGACGACGAGGTCGAGACCATCGTGTCGACGGCTCGCGAGAACGTCTCCGTCCCGTACGTCACCGTGACCGGCTACGTCCACCTGGAGTCGCCCGCGCCGGACGGCGTGGACGACATCAAGGACGCGCTCCGCGCGGCAGAGGGCGAGGACGAGGTGCCGGACGAGGCCGACCTGGAAGTGACGTACGTGGGCGCGCCCGAGTACCGCATCCGCGTGGAGGCGCCGACGTACAAGACCGCGGAGGACGAACTGGAGACCGCGGCGGCGCGCGCCACCGAGAGCGTCGCGGCGGCGGGCGGGAGCGGGGAGTTCCACCGCGAACGCCAGCTCGAAGAAGACGCGTAGATGCACGCCGACATCCGGGTGTGTCGCGAGCACGACCGCCCGGTGTACACGCTCTCCGAGCGCTGTCCGGAGTGCGGCGCGGCGACGGAGAACAGCGCGCCGGCGCCGTTCGATCCGGCGGACCCGTACGGCGAGTACCGACGTAAACTTAAGCGGCGCGTCCGCGACTAGCGGGTATGGACGAAGTCGACATCGAGGCGGTCGCTGACGTCGAACTCGACGACCCGGTCCTCATCGAGGGACTGCCCGGCGTCGGCCACGTCGGGAAACTGGTCGCGGAACACCTCATCAGCGAGTGCGAGGCGACGCTGGTGCGTCGCGTCTACTCGGAGTTCTTCCCGCCGCAGGTGACCGTGGACGAGGACGGCGTCGCGTCGCTCGCGGACGCCGAGTTCCACGCCATCGAGACGGAGGGCCGCGACCTGCTCGTGCTGACGGGCGACCATCAGGCGACGGAGAACGCCGGCCACTATCGGGTGACGGAGGCGTTCCTCGACGTCGCGGACGAGTTCGACGTCGCGGAAGTGTACGCGCTCGGCGGCGTCCCGACGGGCGAACTCGTCGACGACCACGCCGTCGTCGGCGCCGTCGGGGACGCGGACGACATAGAGCGCCTGGAGGACGTCGGCGTGGAGTTCCGCGCGGAGGAACCGGCGGGCGGCATCGTCGGCACCTCCGGGATGCTCGTCGGCCTCGGGGGCCGTCGCGGCCTGTCCGCGGCGTGCCTGATGGGCGAGACGTCCGGCTACCTCGTGGATCCGAAGAGCGCGCGCGCCGTCCTCGAAGTACTGGAGAACCTCCTCGACTTCGCGGTTGACTTCGAGGCGCTGGACGAGCGCGCGGACGAGATGGAGGACGTCGTCGAGCAGATGCAGCAGATGGAGCAGGGGCCGAGCGCGGGCGGCGACGAGGACCTGCGTTACATCGGCTGAATCGGTAGCTTTCGGCTGTTTTCGATCCCGCGACGAGCGTCGGGTATCGCGGGCGGCGACGAGTCTCGCACCGCACTAGGTCGTGCCACCGAGCGGCGCGTTCGCGGCGAACCCGTAGCGCTTTCCCGGACGCCCCACCGACGGAGCGGTATGGAGACGAATCCGGCACTCGGGGACGTGACGTGTACGGCGTGCGGGGCGCGCTTCGACGCGGAGGCGGCGCCGGGGCGCTGTCCGGACTGCGACGGCGTGCTGGACGCGACGTACGACCGCGGCGCGCTCTCGCCGTCGGCGCTCGCGGGCCGGCCGCGTTCGATGTGGCGTTACCGAGAGCTCCTGCCGTTCGCGCCGGACGGGGCGGTGTCGATGATGGAGGGCGGGACGCCGCTGGTGTCGGCGCCGTCGCTGGCGGAGGAACTCGGCGTCGAGTCCGTGTACGTCAAGGACGAGGGGCGGAACCCGACCGGTACCATCGACGACCGCGCGGCGTCGGCAGCGGTGACGGCGGCCGTCGCGGCGGACGCGACGGACGTGGCGCTGTCGACGACGGGCGAGGACGGGCAGTCCGCGGCGGCGTACGCGGCGCGCGCGGGGCTGGCGAGTCACTCGTTCGTGCCGACGCGCGCGAGCTTCACGAGCAAGGCGATGGTGAACGTCCACGGGGGAGACATGTCGGTGGTGGAGGGCCGCATCGGGGACGCGGACGCCGCGTTCGCGGACGCCGTGGCCGAGGAGGCGGACTGGCATCCCGTGCAGGCGTTCGCGACGCCGTACGCGCACGACGGCCTCGGGACGGCGTACGCCGAAGTCGCGGAGGACCTCGGCTGGACGACGCCGGACCGCGTGGTCCACGCGACGGGGCGCGGCGCGGGCCTCTACGGCTTCTACAAGGCGGCGCGAGCGCTCCGCGACCTCGGTCTCGTCGACACGTTGCCGCGCCTCTACGCGGCGCAGGCGGAGGGGTGTGCGCCCATCGTGCGCGCGTTCGAGGAGGGCCGGGAGTCCCACGAACCGTGGGAGCGCCCGGACACCATCTGCGGGCGCATCGAGATTCCGGACCCGGCGGGGTCGTCGCTCGCGCTGGACGCGCTCCGGGGGACGGACGGCGGCGCGGTCGCGGTGCCGGACGCGGACGCCCTGGAGGGCGCGACGTCGCTCGCCGAAACGGCGGGTCTCGAACTCGGCGCGTCCAGCGGCGCGGCGGTCGCGGCGGCGCGCGAACTCGCCGACCGGGGCGAATTCGACGCGGACGACACCGTCGTGCTCGTGAACGCGGGCGCGGGGAGCAAGGACGACGACATCCTGCGCTCGCACCTGATGAGCAAGGGGATCTGACCCCGGCAAAACTAAGTTTTAGAGGCGTCTAACTCGGACAGTGATGCTGAGCGACGTGATGGAGGACTACCTGAAAGCTATCTACGTCCTCCAGCGCGAGACGGGCCCGCCCGTTCGGACGTCCGCGCTCGCGGACTACCTGGACGTCACCCCGCCGACGGTGACGAGCATGCTCGAGAAACTCGACGAGCGCGGCCTCATCAGTCGCGAGAAGTACAAGGGCGTCGAGCTAACCCCCGAGGGAGAGACGGTGGCGCTCGAAGTGCTGCGCCACCACCGCCTCCTCGAGTCCTACCTCGCCGAACACCTCGACTACACGTGGAGCGAGGTCCACGACGAGGCGGACGCGCTCGAACACCACATCAGCGAGGAGTTCGAGCGCCGCGTCGCCGCCGCGCTCGGCGAACCGCGCGTCGACCCGCACGGCGACCCCATCCCCTCGGAGGACCTCGCGCCGCTCGAAGCCGACGACACCGTCGCGCTCGCGGACGTCGCCGAGGGCGAGACGGTCACCGTCGCGCGCGTCAGCGACCGGGACGAGGAGGAACTCGCCTACCTCGCCGACCACGGCGTCGAACCCGGCGTCGAACTCGCCGTCGTCGAGGTCACGCCCATCGACACCGTCGTCGTGCGCGTCGACGACGCCGACGTCCACCTGCCGACGCGGGTCGCGACGGGCATTCGGGTGCGGCCGGAATCGGAGGTCCGCGCGTAGTGGGCGTCCCGGTCGCCGCGAGCGGCGTCACCGGGCTCGACCAGTACCACCACTACGGGCCGGCGCTCGCCGCGTTCATCACGAACTTCCTCGCGACGTTCGGCGACAAGGGCCAACTCGCCGTCATCACGCTCGCGACGGTATACGACTCGACGCGCGTCTTCCTCGGCGCGGTGAGCGCGTTCGCCGTCTGGAACGCCGTCGAGGTCACGGTCGGCACCGCGATATTCGGCGTCGTCCCCGCGGGCGCGATGGGGGCGCTCACGGGCGCGCTCTTCGTCGCGTTCGGCGCGTGGGCGTGCTATCAGGCCTACGACCTCTACGCGCACACCGACGGGGACGCGGACGGCGAGGACGTCCTCACGAGCGTCCTCCCGGACGGCGTCTACGAGCGCGTGCGAGGGTCGGGCGCGTTCGCCGTCGCGTTCGCCACCATCGCCGTCGCGGAAGTCGGCGACAAGACCCAACTCCTCACTATCAATCTCGCCGCGGCGTTCCCGGCGTCCCCGTGGCAGGTGTTCCTCGGCGCGTGGTGCGGGCTCGCGCTCCGCACCGCCCTCGACGCGTTCGTCGGGGAGGCCGCCGAACGCCACCTCCCCACCGTCGCCATCCAGGCCGCGGCGGCCGTCGTCTTCGTCGCCGTCGGCCTCTTCGAGTGGAGCGTCCTCTCCGGGCCGGCCGTCGTCGCGTGCGCCGCGCTCGCCGTCGCCGGCGTCGCCGCCAGCGCGGGCTATCGACGCTGGCGGGCGAGCGCGGGCGCCTGACCGCGGCGACGACCACACGACTGCGGCGGCCTTCGACGGGCTTTTCGCGCGACGGCGCCACGTTCGAGTATGCTCTCCGCCGCCGTCTCCCTCGCCGCCGGGGTGGCGCTCGGCCTCTCGCTCGCCGCGCCGCCCGGCCCGATGAACGCGCTCATCGCCACCGAGTCCGTGACGCGCGGGTGGAAGGCCGGATTCCGCGCCGGCCTCGGTGCGATGACTGCCGACGCGTGCTTCTTCGTGCTCGCGTACCTCGGCGTCGTCGCCTTCCTCCAGCACGCCCCGGCCCTGCAGGCCGCGATGAAGGCCGTCGGCGGCGTCCTCCTCTGCTACTTCGCGTACGGCGCCGTGCAGAGCACCGCCGCCGCGGGCGAGCGCGCACCGAGCGGTGCGGGCTTCCGGAAGACGTTCCTCGCGGCGCTCACCAATCCCGTCCAGATCATCTGGTGGCTGACCGCCGGCGTCGCCCTGCTCGACCCCGGCGCCGTCAGCGCGTTCGGGCACACCGTCGTCGTCGCGAACGGCACGCTCACCGTCGTCGGGTTCTTCTGCGGCATCCTCGTCTGGATCACCGCGTTCCCCGCGGCGCTCCGCGCGGCCGGCGACCGACTCGCCGCCGTCGAACGCGCCGTCGGCTACGGGAGCGCCGTCGTGCTCGTCGCCTTCGGCGTGCTGTTCGTCGCTGACGCCGTGCGCACGCTCACGTAGGCCGCTCGTCGGGGTCTTCGGGGGCGTCCGCGTCGTGGTCCATCCGCGGCACCTCGCTCTCCAGCCACTCGCGGAACCAGCGCACGCGCTTCAGGCGCTGGTGGACGAGGGAGTCCGCGGCGTCGCTCTCCACCCGGTCCTCGACTTCGCGGCCGCGTTCGAGGACGCGCTCGACCATCTCCGCGGCGTCCATGTGCGTGCGCGCCTCGTAGCCCATCCGGAGGAGCATCAGCGCCGTCCCGTTCGCGCCGACCTTATCGAGCATGTCCGCCTCGACGAGACAGCGCGTCTCCAAATCGAGGTCCGAGAGGTCGTCCGTGTAGGAGTGCTGTTCGACCGCCCGACAGACCCGGTCGACGAAGGACGCCGGGAAGTCCCCGTGCGTCTCCAGGTACTGGCGCGCGACGTTCGCGCCCTCCTCCGCGTGGACCTCCTGGTCCGCGTCGAGTTTCGCGATGTCGTGGAAGAGCGCGGCGACCCGCACCACGTCCACGTCCGCGCCCTCGCGTTCCGCGATGTCGGCGGCGAGTTCGCGGACGTTCAGGATGTGGTTGAACCGGTAGTCGGCGGAATGCCACGGGTACCAGCGCATCCGCCCGCCGTCCTCCTCGTTCTCGACGCTGGCGGCGAGATAGTCGTAGACGAACGTCTCCATCGCGTCGAGTTCGTCGGCGGAGACGGCGCTGTCCTTTATCTCGACGTCCATGCCGTCACCTCCGGCGGGGGGGTGTGTCGCGTACTCATTGTTGTCTCAATAGAGGCTAGTTTCGCTCTTTAGCCTTTTGCAGGGAAACGCGCGCCGAGCGCGCGCTCAACGCGCCTCGTCGGCGCGCTCGCCGGGCTTCAGCGCGTCCTCGACCGCCGCCTCGCACGCCATCATCGCCTCCGTTCGGTCCTCGCCCTCGACGCCGACGCTCTCCACGACCCGCCACCCGTCGTCCTCGTGGACCGCGCCCTTCACCCACGAGGACGCCGCGAGCACGAGCGACTCCGTGACGACGACCGGTTCGTTGTCCTCGGCGCGCACCGCCTCCTCGCGTTCGACGGGCACGACCAGGTCGAACGCGTCGGCGTCGTTCAGCGCGGCGACCTCGTCGGTGGTCAGCGGGCGGTCCGGGAGCGAGGAGAGCGCACTCATAGCTATCGGGAGACGCTTGAGCGGGTAAACGGTTTCGCGACTACTCCAGGGAGAGTTCGGGCGGTTCGCCGTTCCACCCGTAGGAGAGGACGACGAACCCGACGGCGAGCAGGCCGACGATCGCGAGGGCGGCGCGCGTGAGCTTCCAGAGGGTGCCGAGCATACCCGACTGGTCGGGCGCGAGCGCCATGAGTCGTGCGGTCCGGGACGATACGGCTATGCTCGTCGGGCGCTGACCTCTCGCATGGACGACGCGGAACGAGAACTCTCGGAGCGCGTGCAGGCGTTCCTCGCGCGGAACTTCCCCCAGATCAGCGCGCACGGCGGCACCGCCGGCGTCGAGGGCGTCGACGCCGAACGCGGCGAGGTGTGGCTCGCGCTCGGCGGCGCGTGCTCCGGCTGTGGCATCTCCCCGATGACCGTGCAGGCCATCCAGGCCCGCCTCCCGGCGGACGTCCCCGGCGTCGAGACGGTTCACGTCGACGCCGGCGGCGTCGGCATGCACTTCTAGGCGGCGATAGTTTCACGGTGGACAGTCGCATCACCACAGCCATGCGACCCGACGCGCGGGGGCGGCGATGAGCGAGGCGACGCCGGGATTCCGGAAGGACCTCGGGTTCTACTCGCTGCTCGCGATGAGCCTCGGCACCGTCATCGGCTCCGGGTGGCTCCTCCTCCCCGGCATCGTCGCCGCGGAGGCGGGGCCGGCCGCCGTCGTCTCCTGGGTGCTCGGCGGGGCCGCCATCCTCGTCATCGCGCTCGTCTACGCCGAACTCGGGGCGGCGTGGCCCGCGCCCGGCGCCGTCGCGAAATACCCCTACCTCTCGCACGGCTCCTTCGCCGGCCACATGGCCGGGTGGGCCGCGTTCGTCGCGTACGCCATCATCCCGCCCGCGGAAGCCGTCGCCGTCGTCCGATACGCGAGCGCGCTCGCCCCCGGCCTCGCGGACGGGAACGACCTCTCCGCGTTCGGCCTGCTCGTCGCCGCACTCGTCCTCGCGCTCGTCGCCCTGCTGAACTACGCGGGCGTGAAGTACCTCGCGGTCTTCGAGAACTACGTCACCGCGCTGAAGTACGTCCCCATCGCCCTCTTCGTCGTCCTCGTCGGCCTGTTCGCGTTCCACCCCGAGAACTTCGAGGCGTTCGGCGGGTTCGCGCCGAACGGCGCGTCCGGCGTGCTCGTCGGCACCGCCACCACCGTCTTCGCCTACCTCGGCTTCCGGCAGGCGCTCGACTTCGGCTCCGAGGCGAAGAACCCCCAGCGCGACCTGCCGCGCGCCGTCGTCGCCACCGTCCTCCTCGCCACGCTCACGTACGCGCTCATCAGCGTCGTCTTCGTCGGCGCGCTCGACTGGAGCGCGCTCGCCGCCGACGGCGTCGTCCGAGGCGACTGGGCGACGCTCGCCGGCCTCTCCGCGCCCGTCTACGGCGTCGTCTCCGCCGCCGGCCTCAGCCTCGTCGCCTACCTCCTGCTGGCGGACGGCATCGTCTCCCCGAACGGCCCGAACGCCACGAACGTCGGCGCCGTCCCACGCCTCGCGTACGCGATGGCGGAGGACGGCACGATGCCCCAGTTCTTCCGCCGCCTCGACCCGAAGCGCGGGACGCCCGGCGCCGGCCTCCTCGCCTGCCTCGTCCTCGAACTCGCATTCCTCCTCGTCACCGCCGGCGGCTACTCGGAACTCGTCTCCGCCGTCACCGTCGGCTTCATGGTCTCCTACGCCATCGGCCCCGTCGCGCTCGGCGCCCTGCGGCGGACCGCGCCCGACGTCGAGCGGCCGTTCCGCCTGCGGGGCGCCCGCGTCGTCGCCCCGCTCGCGTTCGTCCTCTCCTCGCTCCTCCTCCTCTGGTCGTCCTGGCCGCTCACCGGCGAGATGCTCGGCGTCCTCCTCGTCGGCGTCCTCGTCTACGCGTACTACGTCCGCCGGGGCCGCGCCGGCACGTACAGCGCCCGTCACGGCGTCTGGCTCGTCTCGTACCTGCTCGCGATGGCCGCCGTCTCCTACCTCGGCGCTCCCCGCTTCGGCGGCGTCGGCGTCCTCCCGTTCGGCTGGGACGCCGCCGCCGTCGCAGCGCTCGCGCTCTGCTTCTACTACTGGGGCGTGCGGCGCGCCATCCCCTACGATCCGGCGCGCGGCCCCGCGACGACGACGGGCGAGACGGCGCCGGACGGCCGAAGATAGATAGGGGTGGGCGGCGACCCCACCGCTATGAGCGCGATCAGCGTCGAGGGGTTGACGAAGGCCTACGGCGACGTGGTCGCCACCGACGCGCTGACGTTCGACGTCGAGGAGGGCGAGGTGTTCGGCTACCTCGGGCCGAACGGCGCCGGGAAGACGACCACCATTCGCCTGCTCCTCGGCTTCCAGTCCCCGAGCGCCGGGCGCGCGCGCGTCCTCGGCGCGGACGTCTCTGACCCGGCCGCGCTCCGCGACGCGAAACGCCGCCTCGGCTACCTCCCCGGCGACCCCGCGTTCGACGGGAGCATCACCGGCGCGGAGTTCCTCGACTATCAGGGCGCGCTGAAGGGCGAGAGCCGCCGCGAAGAACTCCTCGACCTCTTCCGGCCGCCGCTCGACCGGAAGATCCGCGAGTACTCCACGGGGAACCGGCAGATGCTCGGCATCGTGCAGGCGTTCATGCACGACCCCGACCTCGTCGTGATGGACGAACCGACGTCCGGCCTCGACCCCGTGAAGCAGGCGCGCTTCCACGAGTTCGTCCGCGACGAGAGCGACCGCGGCGTCACCGTCTTCCTCTCCAGTCACGCCCTCGGGGAGGTCCAGCGGGTCTGCGACCGCGTCGGCATCATCCGCGACGGCCGCCTCGTCGCCCTCGAAGCGGTCGCCGACCTGCGCGGCCGCGGCGGGAAGCGCGTGGACCTGCACGTCGACGGCGACGTCGAGCGCGACGCCCTCACCGGCGTCGACGGCGTCTCCGACGTCTCGCTCTTCGACGGCGGCGCGCAGTTCACCTACACCGGCGAGTACGACGCGCTCCTCGACCTGCTCGCCGCCTACGACGTCGCGGACCTCACCATCGAAGACCCCCCGCTGGAGGACGTCTTCCTCCGGTTCTACGGCGAGCGCGAGGAGCCCTGACGTGTTCGAGATCACCCGCCACGAGGGGCGCGCGCGGTTGCGCGGCGCCGTCCTCCTCACCGTCGGCTTCCTCTTCATCGCCGGCCTCTACGTCGCGCTCTTCCCGTCCATCGAGCAGTCCGGCGTGGACTTCACCCAGTACCTCGACAGCCTCCCCGAGGGGTTCCGCGCCGCCTTCGACGTCGGCCGCATCAACACCATCGAGGGCTTCCTCGCGGTGGAACTCTACCAGTTCATCTGGACGCTCCTCTTCGGCGTCTACGTCGCGTACTCCGCGGGCGGCCTCGTCGCCGAGGACGTCGAGACGGGACGCATCGCGCTCGTGCTCGCCACGCCCGTCTCGCGCACCCGCTACCTCCTCGAGAAGTTCGCCGCCCTGCTCGTCCCCGTCGTCGTCGCGAACGCCATCGTCCCCGTCGGCGTCGTCGCCGGCGTCGCCCTCGTCGGCGAGTCCATCTCCACCGTCGACGTCGTCGGCGTCCACCTCCTCTCCGTCCCCTACCTCCTCGCCTGCGGCGCCATCGGCCTCCTCATCTCCGTCTGGGCGGACCGCGCGAGCATCGCCCAGCGCGGCGGCATCGTCGCCGTCTTCCTCCTCTTCCTCGTCGAAACCGTCGCGAGCGCCGCCGACTACGACTGGCTCGGCGTCCTCAGCCCGACGCGCTACTACAGTCCCGCCGACGTGCTCGTCGACGGCACCTACGACGTCGCTGGCGCGCTCTTCTTGCTCGCCGGCACCGTCCTCCTCCTCGTCGCGAGCGCCGCCTACTTCGAGCGCCGCGACATCCCCTGAGCCGGCGGTACTTACTTGCCGTCCACTCGTGTCTGAGGACCTATGGATCCGCGCCGGTCGCTACTCGCCTGCCTGCTGGTCGTCTCCGTCGTCGCGACGGGCGTCGCCGGCGCGAGCGCGCTCGGCCGACCGGTCCTCCACGCCTCGCTCGCCGACGACACCGTCTCCGCCGGCGAGGAGACGACGCTCTCGCTCACCGTCGCGAACGAGGGCGACCTCCGCGTCGCGTCGCCGACGAACCCGACGCAGAACCAGCGCGTCACCACCGCCCGCGCCGTCACCGTCGCCGTCGACGCCGGGAGCGCGCCGGTCAGCGTCGAGACGGACGAACACCTCCTCGGAAGCCTCCCCGAGGGCGGCGCCGCCACCCTCCCGTTCCGCGTCCACGTCGCCCCCGACGCCGCGCCCGGCACGTACGAACTCCCCGTCACCCTCGCCTACACCTACACGAGTAGCATCGCCGACGCCGGCCCCGTCCAGGACGAGACCAGACGCGTCCACACCACCGTCTCGCTCACCGTCCGACCAGACGCGCGCTTCGCCGTCCGCGACGCCGCCACCGACGTCCGCGCCGGCGCGCCCGGCAGCGTGAACGTCACCGTCCAGAACGTCGGAAGCGAGGCCGCGCGGAACGCGAGCGTCACCCTCGCGAGCGAGGACGGCTCCCTCGGCGTCGACAGCGGCGCGAGCGCGCGCTACGTCGACGACTGGCCGGCCGGCGAGAACCGCACGCTCACCTACCGCGTCACGAGCGCCCCCGCGAACACCCGCCGGACCGCCAGCCTCGCCCTCGACGTCGCCTACCGGAGCCCCGACGGCCGCCAGCGACACCGCGGCCCCGTCCGCTTCGGCGCTACCGTCGACCCCGCGCCGACGTTCGACTACCGCGACGTCACCGGCACCCTCCGCGTCGCCGCGCCCGGAACCGTCGCCGCCACCGTCGTGAACACCGGCCCGACGACCGTTCGGAACGCCAGCGTCGTCCTCGACCCCACCACGCCCGACGTCCGGGTGCGCGCGACCGAACGCTACGTCGGCACGCTCGCCCCCGGCGAACGCCAGCGCGTCACCTTCGACGCCGACGTCGCCCCGAGCGCGCGCGCCGCCACGAGCGCGTTCGCGCTCCGCACGCGCTACGACGCCCGCGACGGCGGCCGCCGCGAGAGCGACGCCGCCACACGTGGCGTCACCGTCGCCCCCAGGCGGGACGCGCTCGACGTCCGCGTTCGCAACGGCACCACCGCCCCCGACACCGACGCCTACCACTACACCCTCACCGTCACCAACGTCGGCGACGTTCCCCGCGAGGACGTCGTCCTCTCGCTCGCCGCCGCCCCGCCCGTCGGCGCCGTCACCCGCACCGCCTACGTCGACCACCTCGCCCCCGGCGAACGCGCGAACGTCACCTTCGTCGTCTCCACCGACGCGGACGCCGCCACCGGCGACTACCCCGTCCGCATCACCGCCACCAGCGACACCCCCGAGCGCGAGAACGTCACCACCGGCCCGCTCGTCCGCTCGCTCCGCATCGAAGAGACGCCCACCGGCGTCACCAACTACGCCGTCCTCGGCGTCGTCGCACTCGTCGCCGCCCTCCTCGTCGGCGCGCTCTGGTGGTGGCTCCGCGGCTGAACGGAGACGACCGTCCAAAAGTGTAAAATATTTGATATAGTCCCGGGCGGATTCGAACCGCCGTCAGCGGCTGTCTTTCCAGCGCGCTCGAAACCGCGCCGGTCCAAAGGCCGCTATGATTGGCCACTACACCACGGGACTGCAATCCGGGCTGCAAGGCCCCACGCGGAGCCCCGAACCACAGACGTACAGACATGAGTTGGGACGGTGCGCTACTAAGGGGTTACTCTTCGGGGCGTGGAGCAGCGAGTTCCCCGCTCTCAACTCGACGATGGCACGACCGGCAGAGAGTCACCACGTTATCGAGTATATGCGCATTTGCGGGCTCCTCGAAGTCGCGGACGCGCTCAACGTGATGGACGTGTGGTGTTGGCGGGTCCCGGCGACGGTCGCGAGCGTCTTCCCGCACGTGGGGCACGTCGTGTCGTCGGGGGCGTCCACGAGTCTAGTCGCCGGCTTCGGCTTCGGCTTCGCCGAGTTCCTCGACGAGGTGCGCACAAGCGTCGCGTTCGGCGTCGAAGCAGTTCGGACAGTCGGGTTCGCGCTCGATGATCATGTCGAGACGGTCGGCGACCGTCTCGTCGATGACGGCTTCGAGTTGGCCGGCCTCCTCCCGGTAGTCCTCGACGTCGAGGACGTTCGCGAGGAAGCGTTCGAGGACGCAGTAGGTCGCGAGCGCGTCCCGCGCGCGCGTCTCGCCGTCGTCGGTGAGCGTCGCGCCCTTGTACTTCTCGTGGTCGAGGAGGCCCCGGTCGGCGAGTTTGCCGATCATCTCGTTCGCGGACGCCGGACTCACGCCGAGACGGTCGGCGAGCGCGCCGGTGGACGCCGGACCGTCCTCTATCTGCTGGACGAGGAATACTGCTTTCAGGTATTGGTCTGCTGTGTTCACGTGTCGGCCTCCGTCTGCGGGGACTCCATCAGTTCGGCGACCGCTTCGACGCCCTCGGCCTCCGCGGCGCGGATGTCGCGGAGCGTCGCGAGCAGGGCATCGCGGTCGATACCGAATCGCGCGTCGCTCGCTTCGATGGCGTCGATCAGGTCGTCGTAGAACTTGTACGCGGTCTCCTCACCGTTCAACTGGTCGTAGAGGACGCCGTCGAAGTCCTCCGGGTCCGTCCGACTGTAGTGCTCGCGCACGAGGTCGGCGACGTCCACCGCGGGTTCGGCGTCGCCGTCGAGGTCGGCTTCGAGCGCTTCGAGGCGCTCGCGGTGCTCCGCGGACTCCTCGCGCGCGCCCGCGAGCAACGCCTCGATCCGTTCGTCGCGCTCCTCGGCGGGGAGGCGCTGGTAGTGCTGGTACGCGCGCGCCTCCACGACCTCCTCCAGGACGATGCCGATCTGGAGGAGGCGGGCGAGCTGGCCGTCGGAGTCGACGCGCGGCGCGACGCTCACGCCCGTCCTCCTCCGCGTGCTCCTCGCATGCGCTGTGCTTGGGCGCGGAGGAAGTAAGCGCTTTCTACCTCGCTGGCGCGGGCCGAAACAGAGCGCGCGGGGAGGAGGCGAGACCGGGCCGCCTCAGCGGAGGCGGTCGGCGATACGCTCTTCGAGGTCGTCGCGGAGTTCGTCCACTTCGACCTCCTCCAGGACGGGGACGAAGAAGCCCTCGACGAGCATGTTCTTCGCCGTCTGCGGCGGGATGGCCCGCTCGGTCATGTAGAAGAGGTCCTCCTGGTCGATCTGACCGACCGTCGCGGAGTGGGAGGCCTCGGTGTCGTGGTTGTTGATGATGAGCTTCGGAGACGCGTCCGCCTCGGACTCGTCACTGAGCATCAGCGTGTTCTCGCGCTGATAGCTGGAGGTGTCCCAGGCGTCCTTCCCGACATCCTGCACGCCCTCGTAGACGGAGCGCGCGTCGTCGTCGATGACGCCGCGCGTGACGAGGTCCGCGGTGGTGTGCTCGGCGCGATGCCAGACCTTCGAGTCGAGGTCGAAGTGCTGGTCGTCGTGACCGAAGAACGCGCCGACGATCTTCGACTCCGAGGACTCGCCCTCGAGGCGAGTGGAGACCTCGGTCTTCGTCAGCCGGGAGCCGAGGTTCCCCTCGATCCAGTTCACGGTCGCGTACGTGTCCGTCACGCCGCGCTTGAGCGTGTAGTTGTACGTGGACTGATCGAAGTCCTGCAGGCTCCCGTACTGGACGTACGAGTTCTCGCCCGCGGCAACCTCGACGAGCCCCGAGTAGTAGCGCTCCTCGGAGTCGTCGGCCGACTCGCCCGTGTCCTGGCGCTCCAGGATGGTGACGGAGGCGTTCTGGTCGGTGACGACGAGCGTGTAGTTGAACAGCGAGCGGCCGTTCATCGTCGTCCGGATCTTCACGTCCTCGGCGTCGACGCCGGACGGGACGTAGACGACCGTCCCGGTCGTGAACAGCGCCGTGGAGAGCGCGGTGAGGCGGTTCTCCTGCGGGTCGACGATGGAGCCGAAGTGCTCCTTCACGAGCGCTTCGAGGTCCGCGTCGTTCAGCGCCTCGTGGAACGGCACGACGGTCGCCTGATCGTCCGCGACCCAGTCCTTTTCTTCTGTTTGGTCGAACGGCGCGACGAGCGCCTCGAAGTCGAGGTCGTCGAGGTTCGTCCACGTCCGGCCCGGGGTCTGGATGACGTCCGGATAGTCGAGGTCCTCGATGGCGTCGAGCGCGTCGAGGCGGGCCTCGCGGAGCCAGCCCGGCTCGTTCCGCTCGTCGGCG
>Ga0207755_100504_pt1 | contig 18006 bp, 20 predicted proteins | sample A23P2SouthBayCA_FD_187734 | JGI IMG/M metagenome (GOLD analysis project Ga0207755, IMG submission 187734) | Aerobic enrichment media microbial communities from Bioluminiscent Bay, La Parguera, Puerto Rico - A23 P2 (SPAdes) | ecosystem: Environmental > Aquatic > Marine > Unclassified ...
GTCTGACGCGCGTCGGTTCGACGGTGGTGTCGCGGCCGGGGCCGCGCATCCGGAAGGACTGCATCTGCTTCGGGAACAGGGCGGTCAGCGCGCCGCCGATGGCGACGAGGAGGGCGACGGCGCGGAATATCAGGGGGGCCATTGCGTGCGGAGGGCGGTGGGCCGCGCCCCTAAACCCTCGGGACGACGACCGGCGTAAAACTTACTTTACTGTGTAAAGGACGTTTGACTGTAAAGAGGTCTTTACCATGCCCGCCCGACTCACCCCGCGAACGACGCGCAGACTCACCACCGCCCTCAGCGCCGGCGGCGGCCTCGCCCTCGGCGCCCTCGTCGTCGTCGGCCGGCCGCTCGTCGGCGTCGCCGCCTACGCGCTCGGCATGCTCGCCGCCGTCGCCCTCCAGTACCGGAGCGACGCCGTGCTCTACGACGAACGCGACACCGCCATCTCGCGGCGGGCCGCCGCGCTCACCCTCCGAACGTACGGCTACGCGTCCGCCGTCGTCTTCCCCGCGCTCACCGTCGCGTGGGCGCTCGGCTACTTCGACTGGCCCGCGTGGAGCGTCGCGCTCGCGCTCGGCGTCGCCGCCGTCTACCTCACCTACGGCGGCCTCCGGGTCGCCGTCGCCGCACGGAGCTAACCGTGCGGAACTCGCTCCGGGAACGCCGCGAGCGCGCCGGCCTCAGCCAGCGCGCGCTCGCGGAGCACGTCGGCGTCACCCGACAGACCATCAACGCCGTCGAGCGCGACCGCTACGACCCGTCGGCCGAACTCGTCTTCGCGCTCGCCGCGTTCTTCGAGTGCGACGCCGCGGCCCTCTTCGACCCCGACGTCGAACTCGACGCGACGGTGAGCGACCTCACCTGACGTACTGCCACGCGAGGAGCGCGACGAGCACCAGCACGCCGCCGACGAAGAACGCGACGCCGGGCTGTGAGAGCAGGCCGACGAGCGCATCGACGACGCCGTGACCGCCGGACGCGCTCGTCGGTTGCGCGGCGTCCATCGTACTGAATCCACCGGAACCCCCGCTCTCGCCGCCCGACGCGCCCATGGAGGGGACGAGCGTGTCGGGCGCGAGGAGGGCCTGCACGACGAGCGCGCCGATACCGACGACGCCGACCGCACCGAGGAAGCGCTTCAAGGCGTCGAGGACGCCCGTCCGCGTCTCCTCGTCGCCGGCCATCACGACCACGGCCTCGTTCGTCGGCGCGTACACCTTCATCTCGGTGCCGCGCTCCGAGTACCACGTGTCCGCGACGTCCACGAGGCCCGCGTCCTGTAGCTTCTGGAGGTGGTAGCGGGCGTTCTGGATGGAGGTATCCGTCGCGTCCGCGAGTTCGGAGGCCGGGCGCGGGTCGTCGTACACCGACGCGAGGATGGCGCGCGCGGTCTGCGAGCCGAGCGCGTCGAACACCTCGTCGGCGGCGTCCTCCCCGATGGAGAGGAGGCGGGAGCCGTCGGGGTCGACGGCGGGTTCAGGGCGGAAGGGGAACAGACTACTCATCCGTCCCTTAGAGGTTCGTCTCGGACGCCAAATACGTTGTCCCATGGACGGTGTGGAGGGCCGAACGGCGGGACCAGGGCGGCGCCCACGTCCACCGAACGGCTCCGCCCCCCTAACGTCACCCCGTGAGCGAGCGTGCACGCCACGCACACTCGATGCCGTCCGGGGATTTAATACCGGAAACTCTCATATCCAGCCTGCATGGACGCGTACGAGGCCGCCCGCTATCTCTTCGGGTCGGCGAACCGGCTCGCCGTCCTCTGGGAGATACGGGACCGGGCGGCGAGCCCGCGGGACGTCGCGGACGCGGTGGACGTCTCCCGGGCCACCTCCCAGCGGTGTCTCCGGACCTGTAGCGAGCACGGCTGGGTCGAACGCGCCGACGGCGGCTATCGGTTGACCGCCATCGGGGACCGCGTCATCGAGCGCTGCCTCTCGCTCGTCGGCGACCTGACGGTGCTCGACGACCGAGAACGCCTCCTCGAGGACCTCCCGCGCTTCGAACCGTCGCTCCCGCTGGCGCCGCTCGCGTCCGCGGACGTGGTGGCCGCGACGTCAGCCCAGCCCCATCGGGCCGCGCAGTCGTTCGCCGATCACGTCCGCGAGAGCGACAGCGCGTGGTATCGGTGCGTCGCGCCCGCGATGTCCCGGCTGTTCATCGACGCGTTCAGCGAGAAACTCGCGGGCGGCGCGATGATCGAGCTCGTCTGCTCCGAGGCGGTCCTCGACGCCGAACGCGAGACGCGGCCCGCGAACGTCACGGAGTCCCTCGACAGTCCCGGGTTCGAACTCTACGTCCGCCCGGACGACGTCGACTACTCGCTCGTCCTCACCGACAGGGAGGTGTTCGTCGGCGCGACGGACGGCACGCGAGCGATGACCGTGGGCGCGTGGAGCGCGGACGAACGGCTCTACGAGTGGGCGAACGACCGGTACGTTCGGGCGCGCTCTCGCGCGGAACGCATCACCTGAGCCGGGGCGGGGCGGGCGCGTTTCGAGGGTTGGGACGTAGCAGAACCCTGAAGGCCCGCCTCCGCGAGTAGGCGGGTATGGATCGGGTAGCCGTCATCGGCGCGTCGATGACTCAGTTCGGACAGCGCGACGCCTGGATCCGCGAGTTACTCGCGGAGGCCGGGGAGGCGTGTCTCGACGAAGCGGGCGTGGACGGGAGCGCCCTGGACCACCTCTACGTCTCGAACATGGCGAGCGGCGAGTTCGAGGGGCAGACGGGCGTGCCGAACGCGCTCGCGCACGACCTGGGCGCGCTGGGCGCGTACACGCAGCGCGTCGATCAGACGAGCGCGTCGGGCGGCGCGGGCGTCTACGCCGCGTGGCAGTCCGTCGCCTCCGGCGCTTCGGAGTTGACGCTGCTCGTCGGCGGCGAGAAGATGACGCATCGCACGACGGCGGAGGCGACGGACGTCATCGCCTCGCTCACGCATCCCGTCGAGTACAAGCACGGGGTCACGCTCCCGAGTTTCGCGGGGATGACGGCGCGCCACTACCTCGAATCGTACGACGCGCCCCGCGACTCCCTCGCGAAGGTCGCGGTGAAGAACCACCGGAACGGCGTGGACAACCCGCACGCCCAGTTCCGCAAGGAGGTGGACGAGAAGACGGTCCTCGAATCCCCCATCGTCGCCGACCCGCTGCGCCTCTACGACTTCTGTCCGATCACGGACGGGAGCGCGGCGCTCCTCTTCTGCCCGGAGTCCGTCGCCGCGGAGTACACCGACGACTACTCGGTGATATCGGGCATCGGCGGCGCGACGGACACCCACGTCGTCCACGAGCGAGACGACCCGACGGTGATGGGCGGCGTCGTCGAGTCGAGCGATACCGCCTACGAGATGGCGGGCCTCGACCCCGACGACGTGGACGTCGCGGAACTCCACGACATGTTCACCATCCTCGAAGTCCTCCAGTTGGAGGACCTCGGGTTCTTCGAGAAGGGCGAGGGCTGGCGCGCCGCCGCGAAGGGCGTGACGGCGCGCGACGGCGACCTCCCAGTGAACACCAGTGGTGGCCTGAAGTCGAAGGGCCACCCGCTCGGCGCGAGCGGGGTCGCGCAGGCCTACGAGATACACCAGCAGGTCACCGGGAACGCGGGCGAGCGACAGGTCGACGCGGACGTCGGCCTCGCGTGCAACGTCGGCGGGTTCGGGAACTGCGTCACCACCACCATCGTGGAGGCCGCGGAATGAGCTTCGACGCCTACCGCTGCCCCGAGGGCCACGTCACCTATCCGGACCACGCCGTCTGTCCCGAGTGCGGCGACGAGCAGACGGAGACCGTCGACCTCACGGACGAAGTCGGGACGGTCGTCACGTGGACGACGAGCACCGCCACGCCGCCGGGCGTCCGCGAACCGAACCACCTCGCCATCGTCGAGTTCGACCTCGGCGACGCGTCGGTGCGCGCGCTCGGCCAGACGACCGACCCCGTGGAGACCGGGGACGAGGTGACGCCCGTCTACGTCGAGGAACTCCGCGACCCGGACGCCGGCATCCGCGAGGAGGAGAGTCAGGACTGGGACGGGTACCGGTTCGAACCCGCGTAGCCGCCTCGTCGCGCGCTCAGACGGGGACGAGGAGGACGGGGACGGCGTGGAGTTCGAGGACGGCGCGCGTCATGCTCGGGTGGGTGAGTTGTTCGAGCGCGTCGTGTTCGACGTCGCCCATGACGACGTACTCGTAGTCGCCGTCGAGGACGACGTCGGTGAGGCGTTTCGTGAGGGCGACGTTGGTGTCGTCGGAGAACTCCTCTTTCGCGTCGACGCGGACCTCGTAGTCGATGTCGGTGTCGGAGAGCGTGGCGTCCGCGTCGGCGCGGACGGCGTCCGGGTCGTCGTCCGCGCCCTCCTGGACGTGATAGACGAGGAGGCGGTGGCCGCTCGCGGCGGCCTGTTCGGCGGCGGCCGCGAGGACGGCGTCGCGCCGTCCGGGTTCGCCGTACGCGACGAAGATGGTGCCCATGCGCGGGCGTTGGGAGCGCGGCGACTTGAGGATTCGCCTAGCTGTGCCGGACCTCGTCGGGGCGGACGCGGATGAGGACGCGCGGGCTCTGGATGGGGTTGGCGTAGTCTTCGCCCGTGTAGCGGTGCGCGAGTTCGTCGATGTGTTCGCGCGCGCCGTCCTCGGTTATCTCGGCGACGGTGCCGGTGACCGAGCAGAACCGGTAGGGGTCGTCGGGGTCGGTCATGCTGACGGAGACGTTCGGGTTCCGCTCGGCGTTCTTCGTCTTCCGGCGCTCGCGTTCGGTGTTGACGAGGACGTGGCCGTCGTCGTAGTCCACCCAGACCGGGGTGGTGTGCGGGCGTCCGCGCGGGTCGATGGTGGTGACGTGGGCGAACGTCCGCTTCTCGAAGAGATCGTGGAACGCCTCGGGTATGCTCATGGCGGAGGCGACGGCCCGCGCCGGATTAATCGTGTCGCCCGCGTGAGACGAGCGTCTGACGGGGACACAACCCTTTTGCCGGGCCCGCGAGTCCCTACGGCCAATGGCCGCGCTGACGGAACTTCTCGGTGATCTCGTCGGGGACGTGGACGTGCTGATGCTGTTCTCCCCGAGCGGGTCGTACTACGAGCGCGCTCGCGAGGCGGCCGAGGACGTCGATCTGGTGGTGGTCGCGACGGAGAACGCGGTGGGGGCGGACGGGTTCGTCGAACTCCCGCTCTCCTTCGCGGACGTCAGCGAACGCATCCGGTTCGGCATCGAGGGCGCGATAGACAACGGCTACGTCGAGGACGGGGACGCGCTGGCGTGCGTGACGACGACGTTCGGCGAGGAGGCGGACACGCTCACGCGCGTGCGGGCGGACGCGGAGCGCCACTCCGGCCTCTACGACCTCTTCGTGCACTCGCGCGCCGACCCGTCGGTGATCCGTGACGTCCTCGAAGTCGTCATCGAACTCGGACGGAAGGGGCAGAAGGGCAAGCCTGTGGGCGCGCTCTTCGTCGTCGGGGACGCGGGGAAGGTGATGAACACGTCCCGGCCGCTCTCCTACAACCCCTTCGAGAAGAGCCACGTCCACGTCGGCGACCCCATCGTGAACGTGATGCTGAAGGAGTTCTCGCGGCTGGACGGCGCGTTCGTCATCTCGGACTCCGGGAAGATCGTCTCCGCGTACCGCTACCTCGAGGCGTCCGCGGAGGGCGTGGACATCCCGAAGGGACTGGGGACGCGGCACATGGCGGCGGCGTCGATCACGCGCGAGACGAACGCGGTCGCGGTGGTGTTGAGCGAGAGCGACGGGCTCGTCCGCGCCTTCAAGGGCGGCGAACTCGTCCTCGAACTCGACCCGGAGGCGTACTAGATGGATCTCGCGTCGCTGTCGCTCGCGCAGGTGAACTATCTGCTCGCCGTCGGCGTGTTCGTCGCGGCGCTCGTCGTCGGGTTCGTGATCGGGCGGCTGAACGAGCGCGTGCTCAGCGCGGCGGGCGTGCCGGACGCGGTGGCGGGGACGAGCGTGGAGCGGACGGCGCGGCGCTTCGGCACGTCCATCGTCGGGATCGTCTCCCAGCTATCCGCGTGGCTGTTCTACGTCCTCGGCGCGGTGTTCGCGCTCGCTATCGCGGGCCTGGTGAACGTGCAGGCGCTCTGGTATCGGGTCGTCGGCTACCTCCCGGCGGTGGTGTTCGCGGTGGGCGTGCTCGTCTTCGGCGTCATCGTCGGGGACAAGGCGGAGGTGATGATCAGCGAGCGCTTGCGCGGCGTGAAGGTGCCGGAGATCGGCGTGCTCCCGAGCGCGGTGAAGTACAGCATCGTCTTCGTCGCGGCGCTGGTGGCGCTCGGCCAACTCGGCGTCGCGACGCTCCCGCTGGTGGTCGCGTTCGGGGCGTACGCGCTCGCGGTGATCGTGCTCGTGGCCGTCGCGGCGAAGGACCTGCTCGCGTCGGGGGCTGCAGGCGTCTACCTCCTGTTGAATCAGCCGTACGGGATCGGAGACCGGGTGCGGATCGGGGAGATGGCGGGCATCGTCCAGGAGATGGACGTGTTCGTGACGCAGATAGAGGACGACGAGACGGAGTACGTGGTGCCGAACCGTCTCGTCTTCCGCGAGGGCGTGGTGCGGGAGCGCTAGCGCTCTACTTCGTCGGCGGGGACGCCGGCGACGGTGGCGCCCGCGGGGACGTCCTCGGCGACGAGGGAGTTCGCGGCGACCTGTGCGTCGGCGCCGATGGTGACGCCGGGGAGGACGACGGCGCCGGCGCCGATCATCGCGCGTTCGCCGATGGTGACTTCGCCGGTGCGGTACTCGTCCTGGAGGAACTCGTGGCAGAGGATGGTGGCGTCGTAGCCGACGATGGCGTCGTCCTCGATGGTGACGAGTTCGGGGAAGAAGACGTCCGGGGTGGCTTCGAGGCCGACGGAGACGCCGTCGCCGACGGTCATGCCGAGGAGGCGGTAGAGGACGACTTTGAGGCGGAGGCTCGGGGAGTGGCGCGCGAGGACGATGCAGGCGTAGTTGAGCGCGACCCGGAGCGGGCCCTTGGCGTCGGGCCAGTGGCGGAGGGCGTTGCGCCCGCCGGGGGTGGGGTGGCGTTCGAGTCTGTCGTGGCGGCGCTCGGGCACGCTCCGTGGTTCGTCACGACACGGCAAGAATCCGCCGCTTCGCCCGGGGTTTTCGACGGTTGTCGTAGGCAGGATTTATGGTCGTCGTACCCCTTCACTCTCTCAACGAGATGCAAGCGAGACAACTGCCGAAGGGACTCCCCGAAACGGTCGAATCGCCGCGCGGGAAGCTCGTCTACCTCTTCCTGCAGTTCCACGAGGGCGCGACGCTCGACGAGCTCCGCGACGGACTGGACCTGCAGCGAATCACGCTGTTCGGCGTGCTGAAAACCCTCGAAGAACGCGGCGTCGTCGAACGCCGAAACGACCGTTACGTCACCGCTCGACCGGCCTGAAGTCGCCCGTCACGTCCCAGTCGTGGATGCAGGAGACGTCTCCCTCTTCTCCCTCCGGTACTCGCCACGCGTCTACGTCCTCGTCCCACGACTCGTGTCGTCCACAGCGGACGCACGACCGCTCGCTCGGTGCGCGAATCTCGACACTCATGCCCATGGGTATCACGCCCACGGATAAAAACGTATCCACACGCGGTCGAACGTAGTGAGACCGCGAGTAATGCGAACGGGAGCGACCACCGGGAGCGACACGCGAACCGCGCGCCGACGAACGCAGTGAGACCGCGGCGATGGTGAGCGCACCGCGCCGTGCCCGCTACTCGTCCCAGAAGGCGTCGAACTGCGCGGGGAGGAAATCGGGCGTCATGCGCACGAACTCCTCGCGCTCGCGGCCGAGGTAGTCGACGACGGAGCGCGGGGCGTCGGCGGTGTAGCGCGCGCCGACGAGCACGCGCACGCCGCGTTCGTCGCGCCCGCGGATGACGCGCCCGAGCGCCTGGCGGGAGCGCCGCACCGCGGGCACCGTGAGCGCGTACGCGAACGCGTTCGACTCGCCGAAGGCGTCGGCGTACGCGCGGCGCACGGCGCGGACGCGCGGGGACGCGACGTTCACGAGGGGGACGCCGACGACGGCACAGCAGTGGAGTTTGTCCCCGTCGTAGTCCACGCCCTCCGTGAGCGTCCCGCGCGTGGACGTGACGAGGACTTTGCCGGGGCCCCGGAAGAACGCGCGCTTCAGGCGTTCGGTCTCATCGTCGCTCGAACTCGAATCCACCAGCACGTCCTTCTCGACGGCGTCCGCGAGGTAGTCGCCCGCCCACGCCGCCTCCCGATAGTTCGGCATGCATACGAGCACGTTCCCGTGGCTGCGCGCGAGCGACCGGAGGACGTAGCGGTACTGTTCGCGCGTCGCGTTCGCGTTCTCCCGGGTCGGGTCGCCGCGGTTGCGCGCGGTGAACGCGCGCGCGTCCACCGTCCACGACGCCCGGTTCTCCTCGGGGAACGGGAGGTCGTACGCGCGCTCCGTGACCGGCCGCGGGTCGTCCGGGTCGTCGGCGAGGGCGTCGAGGCCGACGACTTCGCGGAAGACGTCGAGCGGTTCGAGCGTCGCGGACATCAGGACGCCGCCGCCGAGGTCGGCGAGGACGTCCCGGACGGCGTCGCCCGGCATGCAGTTGTACATCACGAGGCCGGGCGTGTACGTGGCCTCCCACGGCGCGCCGTTCGGCGCCTCGGCGGGCGCGTGCTCGAGTTCGATTTCGCGGAAGTAGGTCGCGTGGTCGTGCTCCCACCAGTTCGTGAAGACGCGGCCGACGGGCGCGCACACCGTCGCGCGCTCCTCCTCGTCGAGGGCGTCCTCGACGGCCATCCCGACGTGGACGAGACGCCGCCACGAGTCCCCGGTGTAGCCCTCGCCCTCCGCCCACCGGGTCAGCGCGTCCGGCTCCGCCGACTCGGGGTCCCGCAGGGGGAGTTCGACGTCCTCGTCGGGCCAGTCGCGCTCGCTCTCGAACTCGTCGTCGAGCCGTTCGGCTATCTCGCCCGCGAGCCACGCGTCCACGTCGTCGTAGAAGTCCCGCGCGCGCTTCACGTCCGAGAGCGTCACGTCGAAGTCCGAGAGGTGCGCGGCCACCTGCTCGCGCGCCCCCTCGCTCTGGTTCGCGCGCGCGACCAGTTCGCTCATGTCGTTGCGCGCCCGGCGGAGCGTCTGACGGCCGACGCGCTCGGAGAGCAGGTCGCGAACGCGCTCCTCGACGCGGTGGGCTTCGTCCACGACGACGAACGTGTCCTCGCCGACGACGCCCTCGACGAGCGGGCGGCTCTGCGGGTCGAAGAGGTGGTTGTAGTTCCCGATCAGCACGTCCGCTTCGCCGAGGAGGACGGACTGCACGCGGTGCGGGCACGTCCCCGCCTCGACGGCCGCGGGCAGGAAGTCGTCGGACGTGACGACGCGCTCCTCGCCGAGCGAGAAGTCCACGGGCGACCCGCGGTTGCGCCCGTACCAGTCGGCCTCGAACGGACAGAACAGCGGCGTCTCCTCGTCGAACTCCTCGGGCGCGCTCGGCTGAACGGGAACGTAGGGCGAGGCCGCGCCCGCCGTCTCCAGCGTGGACTGGTCGATGGACTCACGACCCGGACGCGCCGACTTCGCGAGGTCACGCGCCAGCACGGGGTCCCACCACGCGTCCTCGACGTCCTCGTCCGTCCGAATGGCCGTGAGGTCGTCGACGTCCACGCCGTCGCTCCGGGCCGCGCCGTCGCCGGCCTCCACCAGGTTCGCCGTGTTCTCCCGCAGGTCCTCGCAGCGGTCGTGCACGCCGGCGTCCGCGGGGAAGACGTCCTCGCGGCCGTACGGGCAGAGGTCGCGCTTGCCGACGAGCGCCACCCCCGAGAGCGGGTCGTCGCTCCCGGCGTTCATCGTCCGGAGGTCGTCGACGAACTGGCGTAACTGCTGTTTGACGGGCGTGACGACGAGGACGTTCTCGTAGACGCCCAGATCGAGGAGGGTCGCCGCCGCCGTCAACGCCGCCATCGTCTTCCCGGTTCCACAGGGGCCCTCCATCGCGAGGTAGCCGTGCTCGCGACCCGCGTCGAGGGCGGCCTCGATGGCGTCCGCCTGGTTCTCGTAGGGTTCGTCGAAGCCGAAGCGCTCGCGCCAGCGCGCCTCGGCGTCCGCGTCACTCATCGCCTACGACTGCGGCGCGCTCGCATTTGAGGCTGCGGGTAGCAGGTCGAGCGGGACCGACCCCTTCTCGTAGCCCTCCACCGAGCCGTCCGGCCGCACGCGGAAGACGACAGCGGGCCGATGCGGAACGTCCGGCTCCTCCGCCGCGAGGGCGTTCCAGTCGTCGTCCGGGAAGCTCGAACAGTCCACGAGCAGGGTCGCGCCGCCGCCGTGCTCGGCGAGCTGGCCGTCCCCGCGCGTCTTCGTCTGCACGGTGTCCCGGAGCGCCGCCGCGGGCGTCCCCGCCGCGCGCTCGTTCACGGGGAGCGGGCGCGTCACCTCCACGAGGTGCGCCTGCTCGCCGTCCCGCTCGGCGCGGAAGTCGAGCGAGTGTCCGGTCGTCACCTCTATCTCCGGGCGGATGTCGTAGCCCGCGCGGTGGAGGAGCCACGCCGCGTCGAACTCGCCCATCGCCGCGGACGTCCGCGTCAGGTCCAGATACTCGGAGGTGCCGAGCTTTCCCGCCATCACGTGCCGGTAGTCCTCGAGGACGCCCGTCTTCAGGAAGTCGTCGTAGAAGGAGAGCGCCTCGTCGCGGCCCGCGTCCGGGAAGCCCGCCGCGTGCTCGCGGAAGAAGGTGCGGGATGTCTCGCGGCCGTCCTTCGAGAGGAACACCGGGAGGAAGAACCACGAGAGGTACGTGTAGTCGCCGAGCCACGGCGCCTCCTCGTGGAGGACCGCGAGGAGTTCGCGCTGCGCCCACCGCGAGACGGCGAACGGCGCCTCCGAGAACGCCTCCTTGTCCGTCCGCCAGAGGACGCTCGGCGTCTCCGTGTTCCCGAGCCAGTACGCCCCGGCGCCGTCCTCGCGGTACGCGAACAGCGCGATGTCCCCGTTGTCCATCTCGAAGCGCGTCGCCGCGAACCCCGACGGCGACGCGTACCACGGCGTCGTCGCCGTCGCGCCGATGTTCGAGTCGAGGTCGGAGAGGAGGGCGTTCCGGACGCGCCCGTCCGTCCACGTCTCGGGCGAGTATCGGAACCGGAGCGGTTGTGCCACGGCCGTGAGTACTCCCGCGGTCCGTTTACGTCTTCCGTCGCGAACGACCCCCGAGCGCGCCACCCGCGGCCGGTCTCGGCGCGCGTTCCAGCATCCGTGGGCCTTTTGCGTGCGCCACCGCGAGTGCGCGACGTGACCGACACATCGCCGGACGGCGCGCTCCGCGACTCCCGCGCGGCCGACGACCGCTGGCTCTACGCGTGGGCGGCCGCGAACGTCGCCATCGGCGCCGTCTCCCTCCTCGTCCCCCTCTTCGTCGTCGAACTCGGCGGCGGCGCGTTCGCGCTCGGCGTCTGCTGGTTCGCGACGTCCGTCGCGATGATCCCTGGCGCGCTCGGCGTCGGCGGCCTCGTGGACCGCACCGGCCGCTATCGGCCGTTCGCGCTCGCCGGCCTCGCCGGCCTCGCCGTCACCGCCGCCGTCCTCCCGCTGCTCGGGGACGTCTCCACCGTCCTCGTCGCCGACGCCGCGTTCTGGCTGTTCGTCGCGAGCGCCACCCCCGTCTTCACGACGCTCGTGCTCGCCGACGCCCCCGAGCGCGAGTGGAACGCGCGCATCGCCCGCCTGAACCGATTCCAGGGCTACGGCTGGGCGGGCGGCCTCGCGCTCGGCGCCGTCTGGACGCGCCTCGCCGGCCTCGCCCTCGGCCCGCTCGCCGTCCAGCGCTCCCTGCTCGGCGTCTGCGCGCTCCTGCTCGCCGCCGCCACCGTCGCCGTCGCGCGCGTCCTCGACGCGCCCGCTCGCGGACCCACAAAGAGCACGCCCTCGCCCGCCGCGCTCGCCCGCCGACCTCGCGTTCTCACCACCGTCCGCGGCGCGCTCAGCCCCCTCCTTCCCGGTCGAGTCGTCTCGCTCTCGCGCACCTCGCCCCGCGCGCTCGTCAGCGGCGTCTCCCGCCCGCTCGCCGCCTACCTCGTCGCCGTCTCCGTCTTCTTCGCCGGATTCAGCGTCTTCAGCGCGCCGCTCCCCGACTTCCTCGCCGGCGTCGGCTACGGCGACGACGCCGTCTTCGCCCTCTACGTCGTCTCCAGCCTCGCCGCCGCCGTCTTCTACGCCGCCGCCGGACGCCTCGCCGACCGCTACGACCTGCGCCGCCTCCAATCCGGCGCGCTCGGCGCGCGCGCCCTCGCCTTCCCCGCCGTCGCCGTCGGCGCGCTCGCGCTCGGCGCTCCCTCGCTGGAGAGCCTCGTCGCCGTCGCACTCCTCAACGTCGCCGTCGGCCTCTCGTGGGCCGTCGTCGCCGTCACCGCGAACACCCTCGTCGCCCGCTACGCCGCCCCCGGCCGACGGGGCGCCGCGCTCGGCCTCTACACCGCGCTCTCCTCCGGCGTCGGCGGCGTCGGCGGCCTCGCCGGCGGCTGGATCGCCGCCCGAACCGGCTACGTCACCGCCTTCGAGATAGCCGGCGCGCTCGTCCTCGCCGGGGCCGTCCTCGTCCTCGCCGTCGGCCGAATCGCCAGCGCGAGGGACGGGGGCGACGCCGTCGCTGGAGACTGAGGCGCGCATCGAGCGACCACCGCGCCCGCTCACTGAACGGAGCTCGCGATAGCCCGGAAGCGAGGGTTGATGAGCGTCGTCGTTCGTAGCGTGGCACGTGCGCGTCGAACGAGCGGATCCCGGCCACGACCGTATCGCCACCCTCGACATCGAGACCACCCACTGGGACGCGTCCCGCGGGGAAGTCGTCGCCATCGGCATCGCAGTCCACGAACGCGGCGTCCCGCTCGACGACCTCGATACGTACGTCCGCACCCGGAACAGCAGACGCGCCAGCGACGAAGCCGCGCTGATACGCGACGCCATCGACTCTCTGAACGGGTCGTCCGCGGACTACCTCGTGACGTTCAACGGCCGCGACTTCGACTTCCCGTTCCTCGCCGAACGCCTCGAACTAACCGACGGCGACCCGATCACCCCCGAACTCCACACCGACGAGACCCACCTCGACCTCCTGCACGACGATCGGAAAGCGCTCGCCGACGACCGCGGCGAGAAGTGGCCGAGCCTCGAAGAGACCCTCCGCGCCTACGGCTACGAACCGGAACCCCAGCTCTGGAAGGGGGAACCGCTCACCAACGCGCGCTTCGGCGAAGAACTCGGCCCGGCCTATCTCAGCGCCGCCGACGCCGACGACAGCGGGACGCTCCAAGAGCTCACCCCCACGATCGACGAGTACCTCCGCGACGACCTCCGAAAGAACGTCCGCATCTACCAGTACGACACGGGCCGTCGCGACCCGGAGGCGTAGCGGTTCGACGCGGATCGTCTCGGACGAGACCCGAGTCGCGCACAGAGCGCGCAGCGACCGCGGGGCGAGAAGAGAGCCAAGGGAGGGATTTGAACCCTCGAATTCTCGATTACAAATCGAGTGCTTGAACCGCCCAAGCTCCCTTGGCGCAGGCTACGATTCGTCGCCCCCCTTTGTGTGCGTGTCGCTTTCCGCCGGTTTCTCCAGGACGTGGCGGTGTGCGGCGTAGCCCCGTCGCTCGTAGAGGGCGCGCGCGCGGTCGTTCCCGGCCATCACGGAGATGCCGATGACGTCCACGTCGGAGTCGCGGAGCGCGTCCTCGGCGTCGTCGAGGAGCGCGCTCCCGATGCCGCGGCCGCGGTAGCCGTCGGCGACGTAGACGTTGTCGAGGACGCCGCGCCGCGCGTCCTCCTCGTAGAGGCCGGTCTCGACGTGGTACATCACGAAGCCGACCGGGCGGTCGCGCGCGGGGAGGTATGCGACGAACGCGCGTTCGGTGGCGACGTACTGTGAGAGGACGTCGCGCGCCGTCGCGCGGTTCGAGTCGGCGAGGAGGTGGGTGTCGTGCGCGCGCTGGTCGGCGACGAGGGCGACCCAGAGGTCGACCATCGCGTCCAGGTCGTCCATCGTCGGTCGCTCGATGCGGACGTCGTCGGGGGCGCGCGCCATCACCGGGGACTGGTGCGGGCGTCGTCCTTAGCTCCGTCGCTAGACGTCGTAGCAGTCCGGGCAGACGAGTTGGCCGTTGACGTTCGCGAGCGACGAGGAGAGGCTTCCGCAGGCCTCGCAAACGCTCTGCGCGGAGAACTCGTCGCTCGCGTTCGCGTCCCGGTCGTCGGGCCCGGCGGAGGGCGCGCGCTCCTCGGCCGCGGGCGCGGCCTCGACGGGGACGCGGCCGGCGGTGGCGACGTCGCGCGCGGTGAGGAGGCCGCGAACGTCGTCGTCGGCGACGAGGAGCGTGTCGGTCTCCGCGCGGCGGAGCGCCGCGGCGGCGTCAGCGAGCGTCGCGTCCGGCGGGAGCGACTCGGGCGGCCGGGCCATCGCGTCGCCGACGGTGGCGTTCTCGACGTCGCCCGCGGCGACGCGTTCGAGGACGGCCGCGGCGTCGAGGAGGCCCTGTGGCGTGTCACCGCGCAGGACGACTGCGGTCGTCGCGTCGTGCTCGCGCAGGAGCCGAGCCGTCTCGCGGAGACCGTCGGTCTCGGAGGCGGCGACGTACTCGCGGTCCATCACGTCACGCACCAGTAGCGGGTCCATGGTAAGAGATACCGTGGGACACAGCAAAAGCGTGTTCCCTATGACATCAAGGAGGGTTAGTTAACTGGGAATGCCCGCCTCAGAAGAGAGATCCATAGACAGAGTTTACATCTAGCTAGCAAAGCGAGCCTCGGATCACATCAAGCCGGACGAAACGGTGATCCGAACCAACGGCCAGCAATCTTGATTGTAGGTCATCGTCTCTTGGGGCGAATGAAGCCCACACATATGCTGTTTAGGACAACTACAGCAGCATTGGCGAAGCAGGTTCTGAGAGAGCTTTATGAAGAACACCCTCTCAAAGAGGTCGTGTTCCTCGTTGACCATGCCAAGCATCTCGTGAAACAGGCCCAATACGGGCTGGTGGGCATGGAGGACTAACCAAGTAAGATTATACTCAGCTAGATCTATCGCTTAGTGCTACCCCAAGGAGGACCCCGAGTTCACCGCCAAGCCCAGCACCTATTGCGCCGAACAGTACTGCACCAGCTACACCTAATACCGCCAATGGGACTATTAGGTGGAGGGGACTAGGGTGGCCCATAGTGAAGAGTTACCTCGGCTCTCCCTCTTCAATGTTATGATATTTCCCAGAGAGAAGTTATACCCTAATTACATATAGGATGGGTGATTTTTAGATCATGTGAGTAAGACAGACTTACTTACGCGCCGAAAGGTGCTGGGAATCGCAGGTGCATCAGCTCTGGGTTTAACCGGAATAAGTAACGCGTCGGCAAGAACAGGTGTTGAGGAGCTGCATGGATACGCATATAATCCAAATAATCATCGTATCATAGGAGATGCCAGTGCTAAAATAACAAGAACAAAAACACATATTGCAGGGGTGGTAGGTGTTGATGGAAAGAAAATACCAATTAAATCAGACGCGAAAGTAGCAAAGCGGAATGAGAGCCACCCTGTACATGTATTCACTGGCAGGACGAATGATCGAAACCCCTCACAAGTAGGTTCACGAGATACTCACCGCTATCAGATGAACATCTCAGCTACAATAGGAGAAGGAGTTGGTATTTCAATTGTTGATGTCCAGAGAGATAACCGATTTGCTGTCGCACTTAATAATAAGCAGAAGAAGTCGACCGTCAAGAAAAGTATCAAGGCTGCACGCAAAAAGGGAGGGATCTCATAATGGTTGTTAGTGAAGATGACCCAAAAACTCTGGATCAAGGCACCATAAACGAGCCGGATGGGGCGAGTACGTATGAGTACGAATACGCATTCGGCGTCATTAATGATCCCGAGGATGATGCACTCTATCCCTCAGAGATATATCGTGGAGGCGACGTTCGACTTCAATTAAATGGCTGGTTTCCCAAACCGCTGGATCACTCAGGAGAGAGTGGATACGTTTCAAGTGTAGAGTTTCACTTGGATCCCGTTGGTGATACAACACGGCAAACAACAGATCTTAATCCTGAGCAGGCTGGATCGGGGCCATTTGAGTCCCCCACCATCAGCCTCTCTTTTGGAGTGGGCCCATTTAGTGTCACAGCTGTTAGCTGGGATTGTGATCAACAATACCCAACAGTTTCAGAGAATTACAATGGCGAAACAGACCACGCATACTGGCGCCTTAGCCCCCAAGATCAAGACTTAGATAGCCCTAATCCTGGTATTGGGGCTTCCGTTGATTTTACCGTCGACGAGGGAGTCGACCTAAATTCCTCTGCTAAATTTGAAGCGAAGTCGCGATTTACGTGGGCATATACACCACTTCTTAGTGGTACACCGATTTACACCACTTCAGATACTATCTCGCTCTCTAAGAGTCTGGATATTAAGGAAGCACCATAGAGGATACCACTCTCTGGTGGCGCTTCGTTATATATTAATACATTCAACCAAACCAACGTAGAAACCATTAAATCAGGTTTGAACGCCTTCTCTACCCAGTGAAGTAACCCTGCCTGACTACAATGGTAAGGTCGCCGGTAGACGGACGCGTCAGTCGCCGCCCGGATGGTAGTCCCAGAGGCCGCCCGCGCGCATCCCGGCGCCGACCTGCTTCCAGAAGTCGACCTTGTCCTCGTACTCCTCGGCCTCCACGTGCTCGAAGACGTCGGCGACGGAAACGACCTTCCGATAGTTGATCCGGACCGGGTCGTCCCCGTACTCGGAGACGAACGCGTCCTTCTCCAGCGGGAAGTCCTCGTCCTCGTCCACCTTCTTCGAGAGGACGGCCATCCCGTACTTCCGACCGCCCTCGCTCCCCTCCTCACCGTCGGGGTCGTGCGGCCAGTCGCGGCCGGACTCGTCGTACATGTCCTCCATGCGAGAACGTGTGCGAGGCGCCCCCAAAACGGTTACTCTCCGCGGCCGCCGCGCCCGCCGATCTCGCGCACTCGGCACTGCCCGTCTCGCTACCGCAGGACAGAAGCGGCGAGGCTGGGATTCGAACTGGACGAGACTCACTCCGTTCGTCTCGCTTGCTCGAATCCCACGCCGTTCGTCTCGCTATCGCTCGACAGAAGCGGCGAGGCTGGGATTCGAACCCAGGAGGCTGAATGCCACCGGTTTTCAAGACCGGCGCGATAGGCCGCTCCGCCACCTCGCCGCGCACTCGCGGATGCGCGTGCGGGCCCCTAATCGCTGTCGGTCAGAGGTCGCGGCTCAGTCCGAGGCTCTGCAGTTCGCCGCCGCAGTTCGGACACTGGTGGCTCTCGGGGTCCTCGTAGCGCGTCCCGCACGCGAGACACTCGAACTCGGCGGCGTTCTCGGTCGACACCGACGGTCGCATGGCTAGTAGTAACACACTGCACGACGATAGCTCTTGCGGCGCCTACGCGCGTTCGAGGCGTCGCTCGCCATCGGATTCGACGACGCGCAGGCCGAACTCGTCGAGAACGGCGACGGTGTGCGAGGGGACGGCGCGGCCGGCGCGCCGGCGAGCGTTCACGCGCGGGACGAGCGTCCGGAGGTCCGCGCCGGTGCGGACGGCCACGGACGGCGGGAGGAAGTCCACGTCGAGACCCCGGTCGCGGGCGCGCGCAGTGAGCGTCTCCACCTCCGGCGTCGCGTACGCGCCCGCGAAGTCGACCGGTTCGCCGAACGCCGCGTAGTAGACGCGGCCGTCCGACGCGGGGCCGAGGACGACGTCGCGCCGCCGAAGCTTCATCGCCGCGGAGTCGAGGTCCGTCCGCCCGAGCAGCGCCGCGCTCGGGTCCGCGACGGCGACCGACGACTCCTCCTCGCGTTCGAGGAGGTGCGTGACGGTGTTCCCGACGCGCGCCTCCTCGCTCGACCCGACCTGCACCTCGAAGCGCGTCTCCGCGAGTTCGTCCTCGGAGAGCGCGTCCGCCGCGAGCGCACGCACCGCGTCCTCGCTCGACTCCGCGCGGC
>Ga0207755_100505_pt1 | contig 17976 bp, 14 predicted proteins | sample A23P2SouthBayCA_FD_187734 | JGI IMG/M metagenome (GOLD analysis project Ga0207755, IMG submission 187734) | Aerobic enrichment media microbial communities from Bioluminiscent Bay, La Parguera, Puerto Rico - A23 P2 (SPAdes) | ecosystem: Environmental > Aquatic > Marine > Unclassified ...
GGGTCGGTCCACTCGAGCCAGGGCGGCGGCGGGCCCGCCTACGCCAGCGCGAAGGCCGCGGTGGTGAACTTGACGCGGGATCTCGCCGTCGAACTCGGGCCGGCCTCGGTGAACGTCAACTGCATCTGTCCCGGGTTCGTCGAGACCGCGGTCCAGGACTACCACACCGACGAGAGCATGCAGCGGGAGATCGACCACACGCTGCTGCCCGAGGTGGGCGAGCCCGAGGACATCGGCGACGTGGCGGTCTTCCTCGCCAGCGACGAGGCGTCGTTCGTCCACGGGGAGTCGATCTACGTCGACGGGGGATGGGCGGCCCATCGAGTGTAGTCGGACGCGCGACGGTGACTCGCCACCGTCGAAGCTGTCGGGGGCCTCGGGCGATATGGTCACCATACGGTTGCGATAAGGTGTCTCGACCGGCGGTCCGACCGCTCCGGGTGGTCGACGGAGCGGTGACCCGCGGCGGTGGAGAGCGGCCCGTCAGCAGGTCATGTCGTACCACGGGGGTGAGTCGACGGTCACGTCGCCGGGTTCGAGCGTGTACTCGTACCTGACGACCCGGGGCGCGGCGAACCCGACCGTGCGATACCTGGCCGAGAGCGACCGGACGAGCCCTTCGTCGCCGACGACCGCGGCGACGGAGTAGTTCCGCGCGCCGCCGATCCCCGCAGGGGGGCCGCCCTCGCCGGCGACGAGATACCGTCGCTCGCCGTCGGATCGCCCCACGGAGACGGTGACGTTCTCCGGAGCGAGCTGCAGATACCGCTCGATCGCGGCGCCGGTCGCCGTCCCGACCCGCTGTCCCGCTCTCGCGGCCGGCAGGCGGTAGTACTCCCACGTGTCCGTTCGGAACGTCTCCAGTCGCACGTGGCCCACGCCGCCGTCGACGTACTCGGTGTAGTCGTACGCGACGCGCGTCTCCATCCCCAGATCCACCGTGTAGGACTCCGCCCAGAACCGATAGCAGTCCTCGGCGGCGACGTGAGCGGCCCGAACCGGTCGCGGTTCGACCCCACTAGCGTTCGCCCGGGTGGTCCCCCGCCGTTCGCGCCAGACGTACGACCGGTCGGTCAGCGCCGCCTGATGGGCCGCCACCAGTTCGTCGAGCCGAAGATCGCCCCCGCCACCGACTCCCGGCGGGAGCGCCCGCGTCTCGGTCTCCGGCGCTTCGGTCGGGATAGGCGCCGGTGTCAGCGTCGCGCGGTCCGTACCCGTCGGGTCACCGAAGAGGCCGCTACAGCCGGCGAGACAGACCAGCGCGACGACGACCAGCACGCGAGACCGCATCGACGGCGATTGGGGCCGCACTGGCAAAAACACCCCCGGTGAGCCGGGCGATTTCCAGCTCGTCCGTCACCGGCCGAGCGACCGACGTGACGACTACGGCTCGCGAAGCCGGCGGGTCGATCCCGAAGGGGGGCGCTTATGTCCCCGCCCTCACATCCGGGGGTATGCACGACCTCGACGGGAGCGTCGGCCGTTCCGACGACGTAGCTATCGGCTTCGTCGGCGGTGGGAGCCGCGACTGGGCCGAGAAGCTGATGCACGCGCTGGCGCTGACCGAGGAGTTCGCGGGCAGCGTCCGCCTGTACGACCTGGACTACGAGAGCGCGAAGACGAACGCGAAGCTCGGGCGGCAGATCCAGGCCCAGGACGCGGCGGTCGGCGACTGGACCTACGAGGCCGTCGAGACGCTGGCGGCGGCGCTCGACGGCGCGGACTTCGTCGTCTGTTCGACCCAGGACCCGCCGGCCGAGACGTTCGCCAACGATCTGGACCTCCCCCAGGAGTACGGGATCTACCAGACGGTCGGCGACACGGTCGGTCCGGGCGGGACCTTCCGCGCGCTGCGGTCGATCCCGCAGTACCGCGAGATTGCCGCGGCGGTCCATGAGCACTGCCCCGACGCGTGGGTGTTCAACTTCACCAACCCCATGACCGTCTGCACACGCACGCTCTACGAGGAGTACCCCGACATCAACGCCGTCGGCATCTGCCACGAGGTGTACCACGTCCAGGACTGGCTGACCGACCTCGCCGAGGAGCACCTCGGGGTCGAGGGCGCGACCTACGACGAGGTGGACGTGACCGTGAAAGGGATCAACCACTTCACGTGGATCGACGAGGCGCGGCTCCGGGGACACGACCTCCTCGAGGCCGTCGACGCCGAGTTGGCGACGCGGGACCCGCCGGAATACGAGCCCGGCGACCCCGAAATCGCCGACCAGAGCGTCTTCGCCACCAACCACGAGATCACCTTCGATCTGTATCGTCGCTACGGGATCCTCCCCGCGGCGGGCGACCGCCACCTCGCGGAGTTCGTCCCGTGGTACCTCGACCCCGTCGACGAGCCCGAGGACATCCATCGCTGGGGCATCAAGCTCACGCCGAGCGAGTACCGCGTCGAGAGTTGGCCCGAGGCCGAGCGCGAGCGCGAGGCGTTGCTGTCCGGTGGCGACCCCATCGACGTGGCCGCGCCCAACGAGGAGATGGTCGACCTGATGACCGCGCTGCTGGGCGGCGAGGCGGTCAAGTCGAACGTCAACGTCCCCAACCGCGGGCAGGTCTCGGGCCTCCGAGACGGCGCGGTCGTCGAGACGAACGTCCTGTTCACCGAGGACTCGGTGACGCCGCTGACGGCGGGGTCGCTCCCGGACCCGGTCCGCAGCCTCGTCGAGACACACGTCACGAACCAGGAGACGCTGATCGACGCCGGGTTCACCGGGGATCTCGACCTGGCCTTTCGCGCGTTCCGCAACGAACCGCTCGTGACGCTCGACCCCGCCGACGCCGAGGCGCTGTTCGCCGACCTCGTCGAGGCCGAACGCGAGTACCTCGACGACTACGACGTCGCCGGCGCCGACGTGCTCTCCTGAGGCCGGCGCTTTCCAGCCTCGACCGCCACGCCGTCGACGAGTCCGGTCCCGGCGGCTCGCGCCGCGGTCAGTACATTGATCACGTCCCGCTACGGGGTCGACGTATGCAGATCGACGGCATGCAGTTCCACAACGTCGGAGAACTCCGTCCGCCGAACGACGGCGGCGGACGACTCGTTCAGCGCGTCCCCGAGTCGGTCAGGACCGACCTCAACGAGGGCGCCCGGTCGCGGATGCGCCACCCCGCGGGCGTCGAACTCCGGTTCGTCCCCGACGGGCCGGTCGAGATCACCCTCTCGATGGAACCCGGCGGGAGCGCCGACAGCGGGACCGTCCGCGTGTTCTGGGGGCCGATCCAGGGCGACGACGAGTTCGAGATCGGGACGGAACCGCGGACGTTCGAGGTCGAGATACCCGAGAAGCTGACGCGCCTGAAATCCTCGGCGACCGAGGACCTCGCGTTCGACCCGCGGGTCTGTCGCGTCGTTCTCCCGGGCGAACACCGCGGCGGCTACACGCTGTATCACGGCGCGACCGGCGATCGCAGGCCGCCCACCGACGACGAACTGCCGGACCGCACCTACCTCGCCTACGGCACCTCCATCACCGAGGGCGAAGCGCCCCTGGGCGAACACCTGACCTACGTGAGCCAGACTGCGCGACGGCTCGGCGCCGACCTGGTCAACCTCGGCTCCTGCGGGACGGCCTACTGTGACGAGGCCATCGCCGACCACATCGCCGACCGCGACGACTGGGACGTGGTCACGCTCTCAGTCTCGGTCAACATGGTCGGCAGGTTCTCGCCCGAGGAGTTCCGCGAGCGCGCGGCGAATCTCGTCGACACCGTGGCGAGCGCCCATCCCGACGTACCTGTCGTCTGCATCACGATCTTCCGCTGCTCCCGGGACGTCGTCGAGGGCCACGAGGAGGCCGAGACGGTCGAACGCTTCCGCGAGGAACTCCGCGAAGTCGTCGCCGACTCGCCCCACGACAACGTCCACCTGCTCGAGGGTCCGGACCTGCTTCCGAGCATCGACGGGTTGACGACGGATCTGGTCCACCCCGGTGACGGCGCGATGACGACGATGGCGGAGCGCCTCGCGGCGGACCTCCGACCCCTGCTTGCAGACTGAAATTCCGGTTCCCCAGTGCCGAACAGCTTAAGTGACCGTCCTCCATATGAGAACGTATGGCAAACGCCGCACGGGATGGGCCCGGACGCACGATCCGGTCGGTGGAGATAGCGTTCAACATCATCGACGTCCTCCAGGAGAAGGGCGGCGCGGGGGTGACGGAGTTGGCCAACGAACTGGACCACTCCAAGAGCACGATCCACAGCCACCTGCGGACGCTGGAGGACCGCGAGATACTCGTCCGCGAGGGGGACGGCTACCGGTTGAGCCTGCGCATCCTCGACATGGCGACACACGTCCGCGACCAGGTCGGGAACTACGACGTGATCAAAAGCGAGGTCGACACGCTCGCCGAGGAGACCGGCGAGATCGCCCAGTTCGGGATCGAGGAACACGGCAAGGTGTCGTACCTCTACAAGACGACCGGCGAGCGCGGCGTCGAGACGGCCTCCCGGGTCGGGACCCAGCAGCCGATGTACTCCACGTCGCTCGGGAAGACGATCCTCGCGTACCTCCCCGAGGAGCGGACCGAGGAGATCGTCCACGCCCAGGCCTACGACGCGCTGACGCCGATGACGGTCACGAGCGCCGAGGAGCTCTACGCCGAACTCGACGAGATCCGCGAGCGCGGCTACGGCATCGACGACGAGGAGAATTTCGAGGGGCTCCGCTGCGTCTCCGCGCCGGTCAAGAACGGCGAAACCGTCCTCGGCGCGGTGAGCATCACCGGCCCGTCCAGCCGGTTCACCGTCGACCGCATCCACGACGAGCTCTCCGACCAGGTCCAGCGCGCCGCCAACGTCATCGAACTCAACACGAAGTTCGCGTAGGCGGTCGGTCTCTTCTACTCCCGGTTCCACGGAAGCGCGTACGTCGGGTCGTCGACGAACCGGTCCATCGACGCCGAGACCGAGACGCGCGTCCCGCTGGGGAGCGAAACGCGGAGCGCGTCGGTCGCCGTCGACGGACCGGTATCGCGCTTCTCCCCGTCGACCTCGACGGCGGTGAACTCGTGTTCGCCGTACGCGCCGGCCTGCGTGAGGGCCTCGCGGTCCCGACTCCCGGTGTTGACGAGCGTCAGGTCGATCCCCTCGTCGTCGACCCGCTCGACGAGCGCGGCGACGCCCGCGGGAAGCCCCGGCCGGTCGCGCTCGGGGTCGAAGTGACGGACCTGCGCCATCACCAGCCCGCCGTAGTAGACGGGTTGGGGCGCGCCCATCGTGCAGTTCAGCAGCCCGCGGTGGAAGACGGGGTTGCGGTCCCGCAGGTAGTCCTCGTTGAGGGTGTCGGGTTCGCGGCCCTCCTCGGCCATCCCGTCGAGCAGTTCCTGTGTGTGATTGCGGTTCGCTTCGAGCACCCGCTCGGGGAACTCGGGGAACTCCCCGTCGAGGTAGGCGAGCCAGGCCCACTCGTTGCCGGCGCCGTGTTTCGTCGACGGCCGCATGTCGACCTGTTTCCACTCCCGCGAGCCCCAGTCACGCAGGGCTTCGACGCGCTCGCGGTCGGCCTCGTCCAAGGACATGTACCAGAGGTGGAACAGGTACGGGTCGTCGCGGTGGGGCTTGAACTCGTACCAGCCGTCGCGCCACAGGATCTCGCCGTCGTCCTCACGCAGGCCCGACCCGTTGTAGTGGTAGTCGCCCTCGCCCCCGTACTTGTGGGGGATGTACAGCGTGTCGCCCTGCTCGATCCCCTGATCGACGAGGTGGTCGAGCTGTTGGCGGTGGAAGTCGAGGTGGTCGCGGTCGCCGGTGAGGAGGGTGGCGTTCTCGGCGGCGGTGGTCGTCCCGACGCCGACGTAGTGCCAGCCGCCCCACGACCAGCCGTAGGTACCGCCGTACCACTCGCCGTTGGTGTACTCGCCGATCTCGCCCGAGAGTCCGACGTTGTCGGGAACGATCCCGTCGTTGCGCTCGACGCGGTCGCGCCAGGCGTCGAGGTACTCCGTGACCCACTCGCGGTAGTCCTCCTCGCCGGTGTGCATGTACGCGTTCGCCATCAGACTGGAGATGGCGAGGTTGAGTGGGATGTCCCCCTTCGAACAGCGTTCGTCGTATATATCGTAGAGCCGCTCCTCGTTGTCCGGATCGAGCAGTTCGGTGGCCGATTCGAACTCCAGATCCCGCCAGGGGAGGCCGTGGCTGGCCCAGCGGTAGTCGGCGCCATACCCCCCAAACGTCGACTGGGCGCCGAACGCCGAGAGATCGGAGTATTCGGGGCCGGCGCTGCCGTTCATCGGCGCGGTGACGAGACGCTCGTCGGGGTCGTAGTTACCCAGGTCGCTGTCGCCGAGGTACATGTCGGCGAACTTCGTCGCGCGCTCGACCACGAGGTCGTCGTCGGGCGCGGCCAGCCCCATGTTGTAGGTGAAGCGGTTCCCCTCGCCGAGGTGGAACCAGTCGCGACACTGCTCGAACTCGTCGACGACCATCGGGTGGCCGTGAGGCGTCTCCGCGCGCTCGAAGCGGTCGAGCGCGCCCTCGTAGGCCCGCTCGGCGTGCGCGAGCAGGGACTCGTCGCCGCCCATCGCGTAGACGAGCGGCCAGTTGTAGAACCCCTCGACGATGTCGTCGTAGCCGTCGACGCCGACGTGGTCGGCGGGCGGCCACAGCGGCTCGCCGTCGTCGAGGTAGTCCGCGACGAAGTCGTCGACGGCGGTCTCGAACAGGTCGAACAGCGCTCGCTGGCGCGTCGCCCACTCGGGCGGCTGGGCGACCGAACGACGCGCCGCTATCTCGAACATACACCCTACAGCGAGACACACCCAATTGAACGTTTGGGTGGGGGAACGGGCGGCCGGTTCGCGTCGGTCGAACCGTCGACTGCTTCGAGAGCGGTCCGGCCGCTCGCGTCGGGGTCTCCAGACCGTGTGGGCCGGCGGTCAGTCCGTCACGGAGGACTGGCGCCCTGCTCCTCGACGGCCAGGGCCCACTGGTCGATCCACTCGCGGAGGCCGGAACTCGGCGGCGACAGCGAGTGGGTGTTCTCGGGCAGTTGCGGATACCCGCCGACTGCCTCCTCGTCGGCGATCCAGTAGTCGTAGGGGGAATCGGTGTACTGGTCGCCCGCGCGGGAATCGATCTCGGAGACGATCCGGGCGTCGTTGCTCGTGCGGTCGGCCGGGCGCGCGCCGGCGTAGTTCAGGGTGTGGCTCTCCACGTCGCCGCTGGGCATGGCGGAGAACCCGCTCGGCCACAGCGGCCGACTCGACAGCTCCGAGGTCCCACCGGTCAGCGGCGTCGAACTCGGGTCGGTGACGTTGTCCTCGAGGTAGGCGGTGCCGCCCTCGACGGCGGTGTCGCCCAGATCCTGGGGGGCGTAGACGTTGCCGACGATCGAGGCCTCCGTGTCGCCGTCCATGTTCGTCGCCTCGTTGAAGAAGTACATCACGTTGTTGGCGACGACACTGCGTGTGTCGGATTTCAGCCGCGGCACGCGGCCGCGCGTCTTCGCCCAGACGTTGCCGAGCAGCGCGACGGTGTCGGCGCCGTCGCCGACGAGGGTGGCGTAGTTGTGGTCCTCGCCGTCCCCGTAGGGGTCGTACAGCCCCTCGTAGACCAGACAGTTCGCGACCGTCGTGTCGGTCGTGTTGTAGCCGACGGACATGCACTCGTCGACGCCCCACGACGCCGTGCAGTGGTCGAAGATAGTGTTCGTCGTCCCGTCGGCGCAGTTGATCGAGTCGTTGCCCTGGATCGACCCGTCGTCACCGGGTCCGACCCGCGAGCGGATATGCTGGACGACCACGTCGTTCGCGTTGACCTGCAGGAGTCCCTGCGTGAGCGTGACCCCCGGCGAGGGTGCGGTCTGGCCGGCGATCCAACACCGGTCGGCGGTGACTTCCAGCTCGTCGCCACCGAGGTCGATCGTCCCGCTGGTCTCGAAGACGACCAGCCGTCCGCTGTCGCCCTGGACGGCGGCTTCGAGCGCGTTCCGGGTCGCCTCGGTCACCCGGTGGACGGTGACGCTGTCGTCGAACCACGAGGCGTCGGCGAAGCCGTCCTCGTAGTCGACGTACGACCCGCTCCCGGAGGGAGTTTCGCCGCCACCGTCGCTCGCCGTGGTGAAGCCGTTCGTCGATCCGGTGTCGGTGTCGCCGTCGCTCGCATCGACGGTCGCGCGGAATTCGTAGTCGGTCCCCGCGGAGAGCCCGGAGACGCTCTCGCTGTAGCTCCCCGTCGACGAGAGGGTCTGTGGGGCCGTCGCGGCCCAGCCCCCGCCCGTCTCCCGGTACTCGAAGGCCGCGTCGGCCGAGGCGGCGCCGCCCAGGTCGTCCAGGCTCCCCGAAAGCGTCGCCGAGTCGGTGTCGACGCCGGCGGCCGAGCCCGTGGAGACGACCGGGTCGGTGTCACCGGTTCCACCGCCACCGGTGTTCCCATCGCTCGTCGAGACGCTGCCCCCGACTTCGACGGGACCGATATCTCGATTGCTGTCGGGCGAGAGCCCCGAGAGGTTCGAGAACTGCGCCGTGGTAAGCGTCCCTCGGTCGTGGCTGCAGACGGCGAGGCCGACGTAGGCGCTCCCGGCGAAATCGATCTCGCCCGGGGAGATGTCGGCGATGAGCGTCCAGTCGCTCCCGTCGGTCGACCCGTAGGCTTCGATGGTGTCGCCCGAGCGGACGAGCCGCTGCCAGGAGGCCTGTACCGTTCCGCCCGAGACCTCCGCCTCGGCGGTCCCGCCGGAGGTCGTGCTCTGTGCGTCCACGCCGTCGTCCGAGCGCCACTGCAAGGAGGTGTCGTGGCCCGGCGTCTTCCGGATCATCGCGTGTTCGGCGTCGTCGTTCAGCGTCTGCCGAACCATCAACCCCGCACGCGCCCAGTCGTCCGTGTCCGTGAGGCTATCGACCCGGACAGTCACGTCGAAGTCGCCGTCGAGTTCGGTGTAGTAGTAGTGGAACTCGTCGCGGGCGTTCCAGACGTCGTAGCCCCCGCCCTCCATGGTGGTCGTCGGCGCCGGGGCGTCCGCGTCGGTGCCGCCGTCCCCGCCGCTCGCCGAGACGCTGCCGGCGACGTCGACGGTTCCGACGTCGCGGTTGCTGTCGGGTGACAGCCCCGAGAGGTTGGAAAACTCGGCGGTCGCCAGGGTGCCTTCGTCGTGACTGCAGACGGCGAGGCCAACGTAGGCGCTGCCGGCGAAGTCTATCTCGTCGGGTGCGACGTCGGCGATCAGCGTCCAGTTCTCGCCGTCGGTCGAGCCGTAGGCCTCGATAGTGTCGCCCGAGCGGACGAGTCGCTGCCAGGACGCTGCCATCGTCCCGCCGGCCGTCTCGGCCTCGCCGATCCCCCCGGAAGTCGTGCTCTGTGCCTCGCTTCCGTCGTCCGAGCGCCATTGGAAGGACGTTTCGTTGCCCGGTGTCTTCCGGACCATCGCGTGTTCGGCGTCGTCGTTTAGCGTCTGCCTGACCATCAGGCCCGCACGCGCCCAGTCGTCCGTGTCGGTCAGACTATCGACCCGAACCCTCACGTCGAAATCGCCGTCGAGTTCGGTGTAGTAGTAGTGGAACTCGTCACGGTCGTTCCAGATGTCGTACCCCCCTCCCTCGATGGTAGTCGTCGTCTCCCCCGCGACGCCCCCCGTCGCGTAGGCCCCCACTAGTGCTCCCGTCGTACCGAGCCCGAGGGCCCGGATGAACGTGCGTCGGTCGTGATCTGTCATCGTGTCCTACAGCAGACGAAACAAATGGAGTTTACATAAACATTTCTAAATTATACCACGGAATATCCCCGTTACAACCGACGTCAAAACGAAATGCGTACGATCAGTATTCGAGATAAGCGGTCGCATCGGCGAGCGACCGACGGTCGGAACTCACCCGTCGCGGTTCGCCGGTTCGACCTCGCCCCAGACGGCGTCGCTGCCCTCGGTGGGCGCGGCCCACTCGACGGCGTTACCGATCACCTGCTGGACCTCGTTCTGGTAGAGGATGGGGTACTCCTCGTGGCCGGGGCGGAACGCGAAGATGCGGCCGCGGCCGCGCCGGTAACAGAGGCCCGAGCGGAACACCTCGCCGCCTTCGAACCACGAGATCAGCACCGTGCGGTCGGGCTCGGGCACGTCGTAGGGCTCGCCGTACATCTCCGTCGCCGGGATCTCGAACGACTCGGAGAGGCCGTCGGCGATGGGGTGGCCGGGGTCGGCGACCCAGACCCGCTCGGTCTCGCCGCCGTGGCGGTACTTGATGGTACAGGTCGTCCCCATCAGGCGTTTGAACGGTTTGGAGTTCTTCCCGGAATGTAGCGGGACGAACCCCATCCCCTCGTGGACGCGGTCGACGACGCGACTCGCGACTTCGTCGCTCACCTCGTCGTTCGCGCAGTGGGACCACCAGACGAGCACGTCCGTCTCCTCGAGGACGGTCTCTGTGAGCCCGTGTTCGTCCTCTCCGAGAGTGGCCGTGCGGGTCTCGAACCCCCGGTCGTCGAGCGCGTCGGCGACGGCCCCGTGGATGCCGTCGGGGTAGCGCTCGGCGACCGCCGGCTCCTCGCGCTCGTGGACGTTCTCGTTCCAGACGGTGACCTGAAGCGTCATGTCTCCCCCGTCGACGCGCCCGCAATAAGTCCTTTCGGCACGCCGCCGAGCGGTCGGTCCCGTGTTCGGCGTTGGCCGCGCTCACTCGGCGAGCGACCCGTCCGTTCGCGCGGACGACGGTCGAGGAACGCCGCTGTCGGCCGCTCGGTCGACGTCGGAAGCGGTTCCCGGTATCGCAGTGACGCACCCGTCCCGGTCGACGGTGACCTCGTAGCCGGCGTAGTCGAAGGTGACCCGGAACGGGGCGTCCACCTGGTCGTCGGTATCGAGCAGCGCGTTGAGCGCCGCCGGGTCGATCGCGTCGGACAGCGCCGGCAGGGAGACGGGATCGGTCCGGTCGGCGGTCGCGACGGTCTCGAGGATCGAAACCACTGAGGTGTCGGGTTCGTCCATCACTCGCCCCAACTACGCCACCACGTAAATCCGTGGTTGCCGATCGCTCACCGTCGGGTACATGTGCGTATCACACTGTCGTGTTTCAGAACAGTCGAACGTCGACCCGAACGGCGTCCCCGGCCCGCTCCGGGCCCCTGAGAGTTCCCTGCTCCCGAACCATTACAGTACTATGACTGTGATTTGAAAGCGCTCTACTGGCACACAGGCGCGATTCGACGGTCGAGTCGCGTCATCGTGCGGCCATAGATCTGACGATATACGCGTTCTCGAGGCCACAACGTCGGGATTCGTGCCTGACGAACGGCGTGATCGCGTCGCCGCCGGTCGCGACAACCGTACCGACGGGTCCGAATTCCCCGGATCGGCCCGGAGAACGCTGAACCGTCGCTCACCGCGGGAAGACGGGCCCGGCCGCCCCGTCGCTCGACGGTGGCGTCGACTCGGTCGGCTCCGAAACCCGACCGTGTTGTTCCCCTCGGAGGAACACGTCTCCCAACCGAATGTGCTCGATATCCGGATGTAGTAGGGTTATACACCCGAATCTATCCGATATGACCGTGCGTTGCGACCCGGTCCTAATAGAAATATTATATTTGTCGCGAGTATCCGTTCCCCGCTTAGGAACGGAGTGGAGGGGGTGGGTCTCACATGATTTAAGCGGTCCCGCGCGAGTGGTGTCACATGGACATCGCGACAGTCGACAGCTACGCGCTTTCGTCACCGATCGACCCACCGCAGGACCGCCCGTTCCACGGCGGGACCCGGCGGCTGCTGAAGCGGGACGTGGTCCTGGTCGTCGTCGAGACGAGCGACGGGCTTCGGGGGTTCGCGACGGCCGGCGCGAGCAGCTCGGCGATGACGGAGTACTTCGAGGGGGACTCCCAGGGCACGTTCGCCGATATCGTGGAGGGACCGGTCGCCGACGCGCTCGAAGGCGAGACGATCGAGTCGATCCCCGACGCGCACGACCTGATCCGCGACGGGTCGGTCCCGACGGGGGACGTGACCGAGGCCATCTCGGCGGTCGACGTGGCGCTGTGGGACATCCGCGGGAAGGAGCACGGCGCCCCGGTCTACGAGCTGCTCGCCGAGGAGTACGGTACCGACCCGAGACAGGAACTCCCGCTGTACGCCAGCGCCGGGATGTACATGGAACCGGAGGGGTTCGCCGACCAGGCCGAACTGATCGAACAGCTGGGCTTTTTCGGTTACAAGTACCGACCGGGGATCGGCCCCGACGGCGACCGTCGCACGGTCGAGCTGCTCGCCGACCGCCTGACCGAGACGGAGTTCATGCTCGACGTCCACACGTGGTGGAAGCTCGGCGAAGCGTACGGCCGCGAGACGGTCCGGGACCTGGTCGCACACGCCGGTGAACACGGCGCGTACTGGGTCGAGGAACCCGTCGAGCCGGACGACCACGCCGGCTACGTCGAACTGGCCGAGACGGGCGCGCCGCTGGCCGGCGGCGAGAGCGAGGAGACGCCCGCGGGACTCGTCGAACTCGGCGAGACGGACGCCGTCTCCTTCCTCCAGGGCGACGTGCGCCACCACGAGGGCTTCACCGGCTGTCGCGAGGCCGTCGAGTTCTGCGCGGGCCGCGAGACCGTCGAGTTCGTCCCGCACAACTTCGGTACGTGGCTCGGGCTCGCGGCCAACGCGCATCTCGTCGCCGCGGCCCCCGAGACGCGCCTGCTGGAGTACCCCGTCTTCGAGAACGACCCCGCGCTCGCCGACGTGGGCGGTGACCCCGGAATGTACCCGTTCGAACTCGCGTTCGATATCGTCGAACACGAACCCGCAGTCGACGACGGCGTCCTCTCGGTCCCGGAGGGTCCCGGACTGGGGATCGAGGTCGACCTCGACGTGGTCGAGGAGTATCCCTTCGAGGACGGTCCGTGGACGGAGTTCCGCTACGACGACGAGTAGGGCATCGCACTCGCGGTGGTCGGTGGGCCTCACGGCCGGTTACGACGATCCGTCGGTCAACCGCGCGACTACGGTGGGAAGTGAGGACAGGAGAACGGGAGAGACGCGTGGCTCGACGGGTCGGTCCGTCGACGGGTTACTCGATGAGCCGGTTGATATCGTCGTCGAGTTGCTGGTATAGCTCTGCGGCCCGTTGCTCCTGTTCGGGCGTGAGGGGCCGGATGGGTTCCCGCACCGCGCCGCCGTTCAGCCCGGCGAGTTCGAGCCCCTCTTTGACCGCGGCGACGCTGGAGGCGCCGGGGATCGTGTTGTTCCGGCCGGTCTCGTCGCGGAAGTGCTGGTAGGGGAGACAAATGTTCCGCAGTTCGCGGGCGCGCTCCCAGTGTTCGGCCTGCAGCGCGTCGAACAGCGCGAGGCCGACTTCGGGGCGGAAGTTGCTGACGCCGGCGGAGAACCCCTCGACGCCTTCGGCCCAGAACGGGACCGCGTACGGTTCGGCGAGGCCGTCGACCCAGACGACGTCGTCTGCGCCGGCGGCGATCCCCGCGCCGAGTTTCACGGCGTCCTCCAGCGCGTACTTGATACCGACGACGCCGTCGACGCGGGTCAGGTCGGCGAGGTAATCGACCGAGGGGTCGAACCCGCGGACGTAGGGGACCAGCGGGCGGTCGCTCGCGGCGTCGAGCGCCTCGTAGTACTCGATAAGCCCCTGCTCGTGGAGATACGTGTGGTCGGGCGGCATGATCATCATCGCGTCGACGCCGTGGTGGTCGTACGCCTGGACCAGTTCGACCGCGTCGGGCGTGCTCCCGCCGACACCGGCGAGGACGCAGGCGTCGTCAGGGAGCGCCTCGACGCTCGCAGCGGCGATATCTATCCGTTCGTCCCGTGAGAGAGAGTGGTATTCGCTGATGTTCGCGGTGGCGAGAAACGTTCGTATCCCCTCGTCGTAGAGCGCCCGCGCGTTCTCCGCGAGTTCGTCGTAGGCGATTTCCGAAGAGTCGTCGAAGGGGGTGAGGAGACCGACGGCGACCCCTCTCAGACGCTCCCGTATCTGGTCGTCGGACGTGCGCATGGTCCCAAGATCCATGTCCTCTTTGATAAACCCATCGTCTACGGCGATCCCGACGGTCGCGGTTTAAGGTCGGGACGGCGTCCAGGTCTCTAGCCGTTCGTAGTGGGTAGCGAGGCGCTCGCGGTCCGCCTCGCTCAGTTCGACCAGCGGTGGCCTGACCGTCCCGCCCTCGTACCCCGCGAGGTCGAGCCCGGCCTTGATCACCGGGACGTTGTTGCCGTTCGGGAGCGAGCTGCCCTCGCCGGACTCCTCTCGGAGGTCTTCGAGGGGGCGAAGCGCCTGCTGGATCCGGCGGGCGCGCTCGTACTGGCCCTTCTCGATAGCCTCGAACAGCGCGAGGGTCACGCGCGGGACGAAGTTCCCGACGCCGGTCGTGTACCCCGAGGCTCCCTCGATAGCGAACGGAATCGCGTAGCGTTCGGCGATCCCGTTGATCCAGGTGACCGCGCCGTCGGCGTCCTGGACAGTCTGGGCGAACTCCTTGATGTCGTCGACGGCGAACTTGACCGCGACCACCTCGTCGCGTTCCGAGAGCTCGATCAGGACGTTCCGCGAGACCGCCGGGCCGCGCTTGTAGACGACGACGCCCAGGTCCGTCCGGTCGCAGATCGCGTGGTAGTACCGGGCCAGACCCCGTTCGTGGACGTACGTGTGGTCGGGGTGCATCACCATCAGCGCGTCAGCGCCGACCGCCTCGTACTCCGCCGCGAGGTCGAGTACTTCGCGGACGTTACCGGCGGCGCCGCCGACGACCGTCGCCTCGTCGCCGGTCGCCTCGACGTGGGTTTCGACGACCGCGACGCGCTCCTCGTCGGTGAGCGCGTAGTACTCTCCGGTGTTCCCGCAGGGGACGAACAGGCGCGCGCCGGCCTCGTACATGCCGGCGAGGTTGTCGGCGAGGGCGTCGTGGTCGACCGAGCCGTCGGAGCGGTCGAAGGGGACGGCGGTGGTGAACGCGACAGTCTCGAAGCTACTCCGCAGTCTCGTGGCGTCCATACGATTCGTTGCACGACCGCGATAATAAACGTTCACCGGGCTCCCGCCACGTGGGAGTCGCGGTCCGCGCACGGTCGACGGCCCGACGGCTCGGGTCTGCACCCCGCAAGCTATATGCGCCGCGCGGTATCGCTGTGAGACATGGACATGGAGATCACCGATCTGGAAGTCGTGGGGCTCTCTCACACCCTCCCCGAGGGCGAGGGGCTCGGCGACGCGCGCGGCTTCGGCCACGACCGGGCGACCACACTGCTCCGGCTGGAGACCGACGACGGCACCGTCGGCTGGGGCGAGGCGTTCGCCCCCGGCCCCATCGTTCGGGCGACCGTCGACGAACTGTTCCGCGACGAGGTCCTCGGGATGGATCCGTTCGACTCGGAGTCGCTGGCGACCCGGTCGTACACCGATCCCTACCACTTCGGCGGGAGCGTCTTCGTCCAGAGCGCCGTCAGCGCCGTCGACGTGGCCTGCTGGGACATCCGCGGGAAGGCGGTCGGCCGCCCGGTTCACCGCCTGCTCGGCGGTCGCGAGCGCGAACAGTTGCTCCCCTACGCCTCGACGATGTACTACACCGAGCGCGACAGGCCCATCGAGGAGCCGATACACGAGGCCGCCGACGAGGGCTTCGAGGCGGCGAAAATCAAGATCGGGGCCGACCCCGAGACCGACGAGCGGCGCGTCCGCACCGCCCGAGAGATCCTCGGCGACGACGCCCGGCTGATGGTCGACATGAACGGCAACTACCGGCCCGACCAGGCGGTCCGGTCGATCCGCGCCATCGCCGAGTACGACCTCACCTGGGTCGAGGAGCCGGTCCCGCCCGAGAATCGCTCGGGGTATCGCGAACTCCGGGAACGAACCGACGTACCGCTGGCGGCGGGCGAGGCCCACTACGGTCGCTTCGAGTTCAAGCGGCTGATCGACGACCGCCTCGTCGACGTGGTCCAGCCGAACCTCGCCCGTTGCGGCGGCCTCTCGGAGGCCCGCCGGATCGCCGACCTCGCGTCGACGGAGAACGTCGGCGTGCGGCCCCACATCTGGAACAGTGCGGTCGGCCTGGCCGCGGCGGTCCAGTTCGCCGCCAGCGTCTCCGACTACCCCCACACCCGCAACGTCCCCGACCCGATGATGGTCGAGTTCGACCGCAGCCCCAATCCGCTGCGCGAGGAGATCCTCGAAACCCCCATCGACCCCAGCGGCGGCACCCTCGACGTACCCCAGGAACCGGGACTCGGCATCTCGGTCGACGAGGACGCCATCGAACGCTACCGCGCGGACTGACCGGCCAACGGCGAGATTTCCGTAGTGCGACGGGCGAACCGCTCCGGGACCGGTATTTTGATTATCGGACGCACCCGGGATGAGGTATGGACGTGTTAGTCACCGGAGCGTACGGTCGGTGCGGGACGGCACTGATCGACCACCTGCACGACGACGAGGAGTACGACTTCACCTACTACAACCGCTCGGATCGACCGGACGACCACCCCTACGGCGGCTACGACACTATCGTCGGCAACGTCACCGACGGCGAGAAACTGCGCGAGGCCTCCGCGGGTCGGGACGCGATGGTCCACATGGCCGCCTACCCGAGCCCGAGCGGCGACTGGACCGACGTGCTCGAACCCAACATCGTCGGGACGTACAACGCGCTGGAGGCCGCCCGCGAACAGGAACTGGAGACGTTCGTCTTCCTCTCGACGAACCACGTCGTCGGGCTCTACGAGACAGAACACGCGCCGGAGCTGTACGAACGCGACTACAGCCTCGTCGTCGACCACACCGACCCGGTCCGGCCCGACTCCTACTACGGCGCCTCCAAGAGCTTCGGCGAAGACCTGGCCCGCTACTACGTCGAGGAGTTCGAGTACCCCAAGCAGGTGTACGCGCTCCGCGTCGGCACGGTCAACATGCCCGAGTACGACCACCCCTACGGCAACGCCGAGTCGGGCGTCGACGACGGCGACTTCGAGCGCGGGAGCACCGAATACGAGCGGGCGGTCGCGCGGATGAAATGCACCTGGCAGTCCCGTCGCGATTTCGCCCACGAGGTCGAGTGCTGTCTCGACGACGACACGGTCGACTACGGGATCTTCTACGGCGTCAGCGACAACCAGCGCCGGTGGTTCGACCTCGAACACGCCCGCTCGCGAATCGATTACAACCCGCAGGACGACGGCGACGCGTGGGACGAACCGCCGGCCTGAGCCGGTGACTGTTCTCGACGGACCGTCTCCTCTACACAGTGACGAGGCGGGCACGGAAGCGGAAACGACACCCCGCGAAGGGTGCGGGTCTGTGGCACAGACCGAGACCGTTCGAGCGCCGCACACCGTGCCAGCGAGGCCTGAGCGCGACGCCGACGGTCGACCGGCGGTCGGATCCTGACAGTGGTTCTGGCTCGCGACCGGCGGCCCTGCCGTGGATGGCGACAAGGGGTCCGCGAGTGAATCTACGCGGAGTGGGGTGGGTGTCGCTTGTCTGACTGTACCTCGTCCCGGTGGGGAACGGGACGGATACCGATTCGAAAGTATAGTACTTAATTGTATTTGAATATTTATTATATGTTTCGTGCCTCTCCGCGTGGCAACCCAAACAATTTTACGTGGGTGTTTCGACCGTACGCGTAATGGCGACACGTACCAACCAGAGCGGCGCGAGCGGTCTCGGTGCGCGAGTGGTGAGCGAACTCAGGGACTCGGTGCTGGCGAAGGTAGCGACGGTGGGACTCTTTTTGCTCGTCGTCTCGGTCTCGCTGGAGACGGCGATCGGTGCCGGGTTCCTCGAACGCGGCATCTCGGCCGTCTGGGCGGTCGTCTTCCTGCTGTGGGGCACGGCACTCGTCGTCCTCGGCGTCGTCGGGCGCACGCTCATCTGGTGGCGCCGTCGGTGAGACGCGGCGGAACGGAGAGAAGATTACCGCTCGGTCAGCTGTGAGACGTTGTGTGCGCCGGGTTCCCGCGTCAGCGAGAGCCCGTCGAACTTCCTGATGGTGAACTCCCCGAGGACGTTCACCTCACACCCCTCTTCGAGGTGGCCG
>Ga0207755_100507_pt1 | contig 17942 bp, 8 predicted proteins | sample A23P2SouthBayCA_FD_187734 | JGI IMG/M metagenome (GOLD analysis project Ga0207755, IMG submission 187734) | Aerobic enrichment media microbial communities from Bioluminiscent Bay, La Parguera, Puerto Rico - A23 P2 (SPAdes) | ecosystem: Environmental > Aquatic > Marine > Unclassified ...
TTCGATGAGGCGGCGTTCGACGGGACGGAACTCGTGATACCCGGAGAGAATCACGACGTCTAGTTCCGGCGAGAGTGTTGAAAGCGACTGGTCTGCCGTCGCGACGGCGTCGAACATCTCTCCACGAGTACAGACCCACTCGTCGACGTAGTCGGCGTGGAGATCGCGATAGTGATGGTAAGCGTCGACAGTGGCCGTCGCGATTCGATCATCGAGGGCTCCGCCCTCGAACTCTGCTGCCAGTGCGTCGGCGGTCCCGACGCCGGCGTCGTCGAAAAGTGAGAAGCGACTGCTAAACGAATCCGCGAGGGCGGCTGAGGCTGGTTCGCCGGCGAGAGCGCCATCTGTTTCGGCTGTCGTTCTGTCAAGCGCGTACTCCGCAAGTCGGCGGTTTAGCTGTCCGGAGAGGGGTTGGACCGGGCCGTTGAGATGCTCGTACCACTCCCGAACGACTGCATCAAGCGTCTCGGCACGAAGACAGAGCGAGTCGTGCGTCGCGGCCCAATTATCTTCTACTTCACTTCTACGAGCGTCATTCCGAGTAATATACAGGACTGACCCAGGTAGGGGATTAGCCACCTGTTCCGATCGTTCAAAAGCAGCTTGTTCCAAACGTGAATGTTGAGGACCAGTTAGAAGCGTATTACTCATCGAATACTAAACAACAAGAGAGCCGCTTAACTTCACTCTTGGCGAGACAGTTTCACTGGCGCGGCAGGTGTATCGACTACGCTAGCCAAAGCTCCTGACCCACTCACAATGGAAGAGTCAAACAGTAGTTCTCAACCTCAGGCGCCAGCGAGATGACCTGCTCCCGACGTTTTAGTTCACCTCGACGCGTCTCGATTCTGTCTTCGAGCTGTTCGAGTCGCTCCTGTTGGCCACGGATCGCGATGTCCATATCTGAGCCGGCATCGGCTTTGCGCTCGTACTCCTCGATGAAGGACTCGATTCGTTCTCGTTCCGCCTGTGCGTATTCCTCGAGATTCTCCAGCTCCCGAGCGGTCTCCTCTTGACGCTTCTCCCGAAGGTGGTTCTTGATCTCGTTGACCTGCACGCTCACATAGCGATCAGCAGCCGTCCGTAAGTCAGATTGAGCATCGAGAACCGTCCGAAGGTCGTCGACGTCGGGCTTTGCTGCCACCGAGTCGCCCTCGACAACGCGTTCGCCGAGTGCCTGCTGGGCGTCCTCTTGCGCAGCATCAACGAAGACGGGGATGGTCTCCTCGCGAATCACGTCGCCGGTGCCGTCCTCGAATGTCACGCGATAGTTGTAGGTGATACCCGGCGTGTCGACGAATGGGAGGAGTTTGAGTCCGACTTCACCGCGCTCGTCCTCCAACACGCGGGCCATGAGTCGTTGCAGGACGTCCGTGTCGGGAGCGAGGTAGGTGATGTCCTCGTGATCCATCGCGAAGTCGCGGTCGAACGTGAACGGGCCGAACGTCGCATCTTGGCCGGGCGAATTGATCCCATCAGGCAACTCGGCTTGATAGAGGCTGGTGCCGCGCTTCTCGAATTCGCCTCCGAAAGCTTCGACTGCTCGCTCGAAGAACTCGCGAATGTCTCCCTCGCTTCCGTAGACGTCCTCTGACTCGTCGACAACCTCCTGAATCTGCCGGCGACTTTCCGCGTCGAACGTGCTCGTATCGACGAGACTCCGCTCATACCACTCCTCGAGCGTCCGCTGGCGCTCCTCGATCATCTCCTCGAGTTCCTCTTTGGTCGCACTCGGCGGTTCGTCGTTCTCGATGGACTCCATGATGAGCGAGTCCACGTCGATATCGTCGAGGATACCGAGCACGTCCGCCGTGTTTCCGAGCTGGGATCGAATTTCTTCGACCTTTGTTTGGAGCATCTCGAAGATCTCGCTCTCGCGGGTATCATCGAAAAGGAAGTTCCAGACCTTGACCTCCTCCTCTTGTCCGTAGCGATGGATACGGCCGATTCGCTGTTCGAGGCGGTTCGGGTTCCACGGAAGTTCGTAGTTGGCCATAATGTGGCAGCTGTGCTGGAGGTCGATCCCCTCACTCGCAGCATCGGTCGCGAACAGGAGCCGCGACTGGCCGTGGTTGAACTCGTCTTCGATCCGCGTTCGTTCTTCCTTGTCCACATCGCCGTGAATCACGAGAATTTCGTCGGCCCACGGCTCGTCCTGCACGAACTCGAGGAGGTAGTCGAGCGTATCTCGGTATTCCGTGAACAACAGGAGCTTCTCGTCCGGTTGTTCCTCAAGGAGTTGGGAGATGAACCGTCTGACCTTCTGGGCCTTAGAATCGACCGGCAAATCCTCCGCCAGCGAGACGAGGTCGCGGAGTGTGTCGATCTCCTCTTGGAGCTGTTCGTCGGTACTGGTAACGGTCAGGCCGGCAATCTCGTCTTCCGCGTGTTCCTTATCGTCCTCATCTAGATCCTCGCCGTCGAGGTAGGCCCGAGCTTCTTCGGAGAGGCCATCAGTTTCTGCCTCTTCGTCGAGGAGGTCGTCCAGTCGTCGACGGAGCGTCGCATGAATCGCGCCGACGCTGCTCACCAGCCGTTTCTGCATGAGGGCCATCGCGAACCCGACCGCGGGTTCGTTCAGCTTCTCCGAGCGATTGTAGACGTTTTTGACGTAGTCGGTGACCGCCCGGTAGAACTGCCGCTCGTCGTGCGTCATCGAGACCGAGACTGAGTTGACCTCCCGGTCTGGGAAAACGCGTTCGCCATCCTCGTCATAGATGTCGGTCTTCCCACGACGGATCATTACGCGGTCGACTGTCTCCTGTGAGAGTTCCCGGTTCTCGGCGACGAGGAACGGGTCGATGTACTCGACGAGCGAACGGAACGCCTCACCCTTCCCGTCGTGGGGGGTCGCGCTGAGCAGCAGCAGCGAGTCGGAATTCCCTGTAACGGTGTCAACCATGTTTGCCGTCTTGCTCGGTGATTCTCCCCGCTTTGCGGTCTTGTGTGCCTCGTCGACTACGACGACGTCCCAGAACGCGTCCCGGAGTGCGGGCCGGAACTCGTCCTGTCGCAGGAACGCCATGCTGGTGACGAGCTGTTGCTGGTCTTGGTTCCAGATGTTGGCCTCTTCGCCGAGCCGTCGACGCTCACCATCGACCCACGCCCGGTCTGCGACGGTAAGGTCGACGTCGAAGAAGCGATCCATATCTCGAATCCACTTCTTCTGGAGATGAGCGGGAACGACGAACAGGACGCGGTCGGCGCGATTCCGAGCAGCGAGTTCCTTGAGGATGAGCCCAGCCTCTATCGTTTTCCCAAGTCCGACGTCGTCGCCGATGAGCGCCCGTTGACGGAGCTTTTGCATCACCCAGTTCACGGCGTCGAGCTGGTAGGGCTCCAATCGAACGAGCGAGTTCGAGATACTCAGGAGCTGTCCCTGCTCATGTGCGAGTTTGAGTTTCGTCGCTTGCGTGTGGAGATCGAACCACTGTGCGGACACAGCATCATGATTCGGATGAAGATCATCGATTCGCTGGTTGGACAGTTCCTCGATTCCGGATCGATGTGGTTGAATCTCGACATCCTCGAGACAGACCGTCTTAGCGCCCTCGCCGTCGATGTATGCTCTTAGATACTCGATCTCTCCGACCGTTTGGGTTTTGATGACTTCAGCCGGCGCTCCGTTGAGAATCACCCGCTGCCCCGGAGAGAACTGGGTAGAGTTCGTCATCGAGTGATGTGTGTGTCAAGACCGCACGCCGTCTTCAAGATTGCCAGTCCGCGCATTATCCCTGCGTGATGCTGATGAAGTCGAGCACGAACTCCTGTGGGAGCAGTCCGCCGTGATAGAACCGTGCGTCACCGAGGCCCTGCTTCCTGAACCGCTTGAGGGGGCTCGCAAGGACGCTGACGTTGGCATCAAGGTACCCCAGTCGGGAGCTTGAGTCGAGTAGCACGCCGGGCGAATCCTCACCCACCTCCTCCCCGGCGATCCATCGGCGCCCGGAGTCGGACGCTTCCGTCGGCCGCGAAATCTTCTCCGGCGATGCGTTGTCCGGAAGCAGGACGAACCCGTGGTCAGTCAGCACGTAGGCCTGATCCCACTCGCCCTGTTCGAGTTTCGTTCCGATGAACTCCGCGAGCGAGTCGACGCGTCGCGCCAGCATCGCCTCGAGGTCGCTGAGTTCCTTCTCACCGATATTGTCGATGTCGTTCTTGAAGTAGGCGACACGCGTCGACTGCCAACCATCGTCCTCCTCGCGAGTGACCGTCCAACCGTCGCCGCCCAACAGCGACTCGCGGCGGTTGGTCGTCACCCGACGGTTGTTTCGCAGCGGCTGTAACTCTCCATCAACCAGCGAGACGTCGAACATCTGGATCTCTCCCGGCGTGAGAGCAGCCTTCCCGAACTCCGTCTCTGAGGGAAGGGTTCCGAGCCAGACGTCTTCGTCGATGGCGAACTCGGGAGCATCGGACGGAAGCGTCGCCACGTAGTCGCGCAACTCGTCCGCGAGACGGCGGGCGAGGTCAAGTCGAAGGGCGTCAATGACGAATAGGGCGATCGTCTGTCCGCTTTCGAGGCCGTCGGACTCCTTCGTGAAGAACTGGTAAGAGTGATCCTCATCGACGAACGGCGCGCCAGCTTCGACGGTCTCAGTGACGAGGTCTCCGAGGTCTTCGAGGTAATCGATGTATTCCGACTGGAGTTGGGTGCGGAGGTCGTCAAGCGCGGCGGTCGCGGGATGATCGTCAGGGAGGTCGGTCTCGGGCTCTCCCGCGACGACCAGGTTGAGCACCGCGTTGTCGATCTGCCATGTGCCGTCATCTCGGTCGGCGTACAGCGAGACAACGTCGTCGGTCGCGCGCTCGTCCCACGTCCCGAGCTGGTGTGCGAGGCGGGCGAGCTCCGCGGCCTGCTCCCACGTCCGCGTCCACGGGCTGTCCGGACCGTAGGCTCCCCGGTAGGTGCCGCGGAAGTCCTCGCTCCCGAGGAGGGCCTCGTGCCGCTCCTCGGCGCGCCCGAGACACGTCTCATAGTCGCCAGCGTCGAACGACGCGTGCCACTCCTCCCAGAGGCGACGTTCGAGTGCGCCGTCGACGATACAGTCCGCGAGGTCCCACGGGTCGTCGACATCCGCGACGACGTCGGGCCAGATTGCCTCGCCAAGGTAGCGGTCGGCGAGAAGGCTGGCCGAGGTAGTGTTGTTCAACAGCGACTTGAGTTCGGGAAGGTCGTGATCGCCAGCCGTCTCGGCGCGGAACTCGGTCGGGAAGCGTTCGGCGTCGGCACCGGCGTGGATCAGCCACTCGGCGACGGCCCACCGACGCGTCGCGGCGACGATTCCGACCGGTTCGTCCTCGCTGGCAACCGCATCGACGCCCTCGCTGGTCAGCAAGTCCTGCATCTGCTCGATGGTGTCGGGGCTGTCGTCGATGTCGCCCCACCCGTTCTCTAGTACGAACGCGACCGGGTCGGTGTAGCCGCCGGTGACAATCTGGGTGCGGAGCTGTTCGAGTGTCGGGAGTTGTCCGCCGGTGAGCTGGTCGTGGAGAATCCGCGCGATCTCGCGGCGCTTTGTGGGATCGTCGGACTGGGTGGCGCTTTTCAGTTCCCACGCATCGAGTTGCCCGCGCTCGAACGCGTGGACGGTGAGGTCTTCGATGCTCATCTCTACCTCGCCGCCCGTGTGCTCGACGTCGCGGAACCAGTCGTAGTCGCCCTCGGTGTCTTCGGGCTCTTTGACGTGTGGCACGTACCAGACCTGTTCGCCGTCGACTGGATCGGCACGGAGCTCCAGCGGCGTCTCCTCAGCAACCTTCAGGTGAACGCCGAGTTCGTCGCAGGCCTGCTCGATGATGTCCTCGAGGTAGCTCCCGTCGTCCCACCAGAGGACGATCGGGTCTGACGACTCGGCACGGTCGAACTCGCTCCGGATGGTGTCTTTCGCGGCGTCGGGAAGGGTCTGTTTCGCTTGCATATTTCAGAGCACCTTGTCCTCAACGACCTCCGGTACGATGTCCTTCTCCGCGAGCGGCGTGATGTTGATCGCGACGCCGTGCTTGTGGACAGGCTGGTAGCCGGTAGTCGTCACCTCTGAGAGCGCACGCTCTTCCCAGTCGTTGGGGATGTCTGCAGCGACCTCATCGCAATCGTCAGAGATCTCTTCGGCCAGTTGCGTGTACTCGTCAACGTCGGCGGCGAGTTCCGACAGAAGCCGCTGCCGTTCAGAGACACCGGCATCCCCGATTTGGGCCTGCCCGGCGTCCTCGAACTGGTCGAAGTAGTACGTCATGAACAGAATCCCGTTGCTCGCGTAGTGGGAGGAACCGACGAGATCGTCGTAGTACTCGAAGAGGTCGTAGAGATGAGCTTCGACGGGTTCGGAACCATTCTCGGCGTAGGCTTCGAAGGCAGCCTGCAGGTCGTCGAGCGCGTCGATCCACTCGTCTTTGTTCTCCTGTACAGTCTCATAGAACGAGGGGCTGAACAGGTCTTCCATATCCACGTCCTCCAGATCGGCGAGTGTTTCGAGAGTGTCCAGCCGTGACGCTGTCCGCTCCCGAAACTCCGCGACGAGTTCGGCTGCCTCGGCGGCGCGCTCCTGATTCTCGTCGGGCCACTCGCGAGGGTTGGACTCCGCAAGTTCGCCAAGCTGTTCTTCAAACACGCTGAGCTGTTCGAGTCCGCTCTCGCACCGTTCGTACTCCTCGGCGGCGTCGGCCCGCTCGGAGGCCGAGAGCGATTCATCATTACGGCGACTGTTTGCCGCCGCCCGTCGTTCGCGGAGGTGCGTTCGTCGCGGCTCAAGGTACTGGTTCTGCAGGCGATCGAAGATACTCGCGTCTAAGTGGTGGTAGTCGACAAGGCAACCGAAGCCCTCTCCCTCTGGGTCGGAGACGAGTCGTTCGGTCGAGATGCGCCAGAGGATCGGCGTCCGGTCGAACTTCGAAACGTGGTACTCGAACAGGTCATCTTCGAGCCACGCGCGGAGGTTCGGGTATGCCTCATCGCTCGCGCTACGGTTTCCAAGCACTTCGTCGACCTCCGCGAGGCGGTCAGTTGCGTGTTCGCCCCAGACGCGTTCGAACTGTTCTTGGATATGTGTAAGGAGACCGTCCTTTCCGTTGATGTCGGGAATAGGGATGATGCCGTCATCCGTATCGTTGACAGATCGAAGCGTAAAGTGAAGAAGAAGGTCTTTCACCTGTTCAGGGAAGTCATCAGATGGTTCCGTGATGGCTTCGGGATCGTAATCTTCCTGCTCGCGAGGATCGTCATTAGTGCGAAGGGCGATTTCTTGGAAGATTACCTTGCGTTGGTCGCCACTAATATCGAAGCAGTCGAAAACAACTTCATCCATCTCATTCGCATAGGATTGAAGATTCGCGTCTATTTGCTCCAGACGACGTGCCGCTTCTGTACCCAACTCTTCAAGTGAATCCGATGGCGCAGCGGCCTCTGATAGATTGATATTTTCGAGTTCCTCACGAAGCTCTCGATGAGGATGGTCGTACTGTGGAAGCGAATCGCCACCATTCAGACCTGACAACAGGACAGGAGTGTCGTAATGCGGAGATGTGAAATTATGCTGCCGTTCTGCTATTATATGCCCAATCACTCTCTTCGTTAATCCTTCCAGTTCCTCTTTTGCTTCGAGGTTTTCATTCCACGGAACCTTCGATACATTACCGACTTCCCAATGCCGCTCCGGTGTCTGACACAGCATTAGATAAGTCATCAAGTGACTATTTGCATAGGATAGTGCCTTCCATGTGTTATTTTTAGGCACAAACACGTTACCAGCGTGTCCAAATACTGAAGACGGATGGAGGTATCCGAACCGCCTCCCACTGGATTTCATGTACGTGTACGTTAGGGCTTCTTCAAAGTAGAATGATCTATTCCGAGGATAAGATCCAGAATATCGTTCGATTTCTGCACCATTGTCTCCCCATCCAAGACATCGGTCAACATTCGGAAGGAACCATGCATCTTCACCACCTTTAGCAAACGGAACCCAGTAGTCTGAGCTAGTCTCCCAAAAACGGCGTGTGAATCTATCATCATTACCGGTCTGAAGTCCGACCTTGACATTTCCCACACTCTGCCGTTCTACTCTCGCATTCTCTGCGTCGAATACAGTATCCGACTCATAGATTTCACGAAGCCCTACTGGAACCCAATACGAAAGGGGGCTTTCGGGGATCAGTTCAAACTCGGATAGTTTTCGGCGGTATTCTCGAGGAACAGATTCTGTCGATAAATCGCTAAATGCTGCTCGGAGATACCCGTTCTCCTTGTCTTCAGCATCTAAGTCATGTAGTCGGTAGAATACACCTTTTGCATCATCTGGTATTTCGCTTCCGCTTCGGATGACACTACCTGCTGTTCTGACTGTAGCCTTGTCAAGAACATCGTTCCCGTATTCCGCCAAAAAGTCAAACGCACCGATCTCGCCAATTAGGTCTTCCCGGAAATTAGTGAAACTGCTTTTATACATGAAAGACCTTTGAACAATCATCCCAATACGGCCAAATTCCTTTGAGAGATTGTTACATACCTCGAAAAAGTTGACGTAGTATTCCGCTGTGTACGTGTAATGTTCCTCCACGTAATTGCGGACTTGTTTAGGCATCCGCCCGCTTGCACCGTAGGGCGGATTCATTAGCGCCACGTCGTACTCCTGCGTTAATACCACCAGCAAATTCAGGAAACTCTTGAGGTTCTGTTCGCCGAACGAATCTGACGAACGCTCGTCGACTGCCTCACGGAGTGCCTTTAGGAATGAGTTCAGTGACTGATGCGTCCCGTCGCCCCAGTCCGAGAGACCTGTCTGCCCGCTCTCGAACACATCCTCAAGTGTCCCACTCACGTCGAGCAGACTCCCAAGGGCTTCTGTGTGCTGGAATGTGTCGATGATCTCTCCCAGCGCCTCGCGCAGGTCAGTCCCTTCGCCGGTAATCTCGTCCAGCACTTCTGCGCCTTCCTCGACTTCTGCCACGCGGGCGTCCGCACATACGATGTCGACGTTGGGCATCTCGAACTGGCCGTCTTCCTCCTCGGCACGCGTCCGAGCCTTCAGATACAGATTGAACGCCGAGAGCTGACACGAGCGCAGGTCGATGTCGACACCGTAGAGGTTGTGCTCCAGCACCTTCGCCGGAATCTCGGCGCGATCGAGATCGGTCTCGGCCCACCAGATGCGCTCCAGCACGTCGAACGCGTACAAGAGGAAATGGCCGCTCCCGCAAGCGGGGTCGATGACCCTCAGCTCCGAGGGGTGGTCGAACTCAGGTGCGTCACCAGCCTCCTCGTCCGGGATAAGGTACGTACAGAGTTCGGGAACGGACGGGCTGTCCTCTGGCGTGACTAGACGCTCCTTGCGTTCCTCGGGGTTGAGCGCCTCCAACTCCGGCACCGCCGACTCCTGTCCTGTGGCTTCGAGATAGAGCTTTCCGAGAGAATTGTCGGTGAGCATCCGGACAACCCAGTGCGGCGTATAGAACTGGTTCGCCGGGCCCACGTCCTCCGGTTCGAGTTTGTTCTTCGCGTCGAGCGCCTCGACAACGGGACGGTTGTAGTACTCGTACACCCAACCCAGCACGTCGTCGGCCCGCCAGACCTCGTCGGCAACCTGATCGAGCATCCCACAGAGATCTTCGAACGTGTCGTCATCGGGATCGATCAAGCTGTAGGCGGTCGAGCGGTCGAAGAGAATCTCGATCTCCTCGGCGAGGTCGTCGCACGCGTTCCGGTAGGCTTCGAGGACGGCCTCCTCCTCGAGCATGAACTCCTCGGTGACCAGCCGGTCGGCGGCCGGTGTGAGGCCGTCGTCGCGGAAGGCCGTGACCTCGTCGTCGATGAAGTCCCGAACCTCCATACAGCGAAGCGCGGCCAGCCGATTGACGATCGTGTAGCCGACGCCCGTGATGTACTGCTCGTGGGCTTCATCCCAATTGTGGCCATCGGCGGCTTCGAGTTCGATGGCCTCAACGAGGTCTTCCTGCTCTTCGCTCAGGGACGCGTCGTCGTCCGGCTTCTCGTCGAGGTCGTACTCGTCCTCGAGTTGGTAGCGAACGTTCGCCTCGACGCGGTCGCGCATCTCGGTGACGACGTCCTCGAGATGCTCGCGCTCTTCCTTGTCGAGCTGGGCCTTGCGGGGTTGGGTAGATTGTCCGTCCATGCGAAACTCAGTGATGTTTCAAGCAGAACCATTGAGGTGTCTTGAAGATTGTCCATATACTCTCGGACGGCGTCCGGGTCAGTATCTGTGAGGTTCTCCAAAAAGTGGATACAAAACTGACTTTGACCTCCGAATAGAACATAGCGAACCTAATGGGGCGCATTCCGAGCTGGGCGAAGATCGTCCTGTTTCTGAGCTCCTATAGCCCGCTCTTCGCTATCGTCGCCCTCCGCGCCCACGATTCGACCCACTCGGTTTTCGGGTACCAACTGGAGCCCGTCGGAATCGGGCCTGTTGAGTTATCCTATCTTTCGCTCGGTTTCTCGGTTCTCACCGTGGTTAGCGTCGTCTTCTTGGCTCTGATGATACGGATGAATCGCACGAGACAGGGCCAACTGAGCGAAATCGAGCACTACCGAAATCGGTCAGATATGTTCACAGAGTACCTCTTGGTCTACATCTTCCCGTTCATCGTGTTCGAGTTCTCGAATATATACGATGTAGCGGCGTTTCTCGTGCTATTTCTCACGGTCGCCGCGATCGTGATTCGCTCTAACCGCTTGTTCGTCAATCCGGTTCTGATCGGCTTCCGCTACCGCGTCTACGAAATCGAAACTGAGCACGACAGACGAATCCTCCTCACCAAGCAGGAACTCGATGGGAATGATATGACACTCAATACAGCAAGAATAAGTAGTGATGTCTATATCACCACAAGATAATGAGTTCAGCGAGCCGGGGTGACGCTCGAGACCACTTCGACGAACTGGTCGCATTCCTCCAGCGGATCGAGGACATCGATACCAGCGAACTTGGGATTGACCTACTGCTGGCTCGTCTGGACGAGGAAAGCGCCGAAGACTATGACTACACCTTTGACCGCATCTCGCTAGATCAAGAACTCCCCGAGGATCTGGAGAATTTGGTGCGCGAGAAGGTCGAACACAAGCAATCTGCGCTCGAAAGCGACAAGATTCGGTTTTCGGATTACGGCATCGAAAATCGAGATCGCGACCAGACCTTCGTTCAGTACGAACCCACGGAGAACATCCCCCAATTCGAGAACTTCGAACGCCTTCTGGAGGGGGAGCGATTTAGTCACACGACATATACGGAGCCGCCGAAACCCGAGTTCCAAGCGATCCGTATTCGAGATGCCGACAACGACCAGATGGCGATTGCCTTTCTAAACTATAGTCGGCGCCAGATAATGGGTCGAACGTCCCGTGCCCGTATGCTGGTCGGAAGCGAGAAACACAGAAAGGTGGATGACTCGCTAATCTCGATCCCCGACCGCGTGGATTCCATCTACTACGATGGAATGATGTACATCTTCGACCAGTCCCGGTTCGAGAAAGTATTCGATTATCTCGCAGAATATGAGCGGTGCGCAGATGACGTCTTAGACCGGATCGAGGAGACGGATATTCCGTTCCACGACTTTGATATGTTCAAGGATGCGGTTTACGGGAACAACCGTGTGCTGAGACTGATGTACAAGGTACACGAACGCGGCGTGTACGAGGATATGGATTTAGACGACGCGACGTATATCCGCGACAACTTCGATACCGACGTGAAGTTCGAGGAGAACGGTGACGGGGAGATGTCCATCAAAATGGATGACAAGCGAGATGTGTGGGCTGTTCTCCGCTTTTTCAACGACGACCACCTCGACTCGCCGCTTACGAATGAGCAGTATATCTCGCTCTCAAAGCAAGATGCTGGATAGGCTCACCCAGTAGTCTCGCCAAGTATCTCCCGAGCCTGTGATTCAAGCGCGTCGAAATCGATCTCCTGATCTGGCTTACAGGTGATTCTCACTCCGCTTCGACCACTTCCTCGCATATCCTCCTTAACCGCAACCGATTCAGCATCGATTCCGAGTACGTCCGCAATCTCCGCAGCGTCCAGCGAAGCCGTATTGACGTCGTACAGGTCGATGTGGAACAGCGTACGCTTCGTCCGGATCGCGATACGACGTTTTCGTCCCTTGTTGAACGCGACGTAGTGCTTCTGCCCCCACTCCGGCCCATTGAGGAACTCCAGCTCCTGCAGCGCGGCTGTAACGTCTTCCAGCAGATCGGCTGTTTCCTCGTTTGAACGCTCGTTGAGGTGCCAACTCTGTCCGTCCTCCTTCCACGGCTCGTCAGAGGTGTCCGGACTCACGTCCGTCACGGTGTGCTCCGGCGTCGGGATCGTCTGCTCTGCATCGAGATACAGCCGGTCGCCGTCCTTCAGGAGCTGGAACTCGATGACGGAGATGTCGATCGATCTGTCGCTGAGCCACCGAAGTACGATGTCCAGCCGCTCGCGGACGGACTCGCCGACGAAGACGATTCGCTGATCCTGATTGAGCGTGTAGTCCTCGTTGCAGAACTCGTCGAGTACCTCAGTAAACGTGGTTTCCTCTTCGTAGAGCGTTCGGCCCCACGATGTAGACTTGAACTTCTCGAACTGATCGCGGAGTTTGGAGTAATCCCAGTGCGAGGTGTAGGCGGCGTACTTGAGTCCCTGAAAATCGACCTTCGGCTTTAGCGCGCCTCGTTTGAGTTCGATAGCGACCACGTTAGCGTCTCGGTCAATGGCGAGAAGGTCGATACCATCGCCGATCTGCTTGACAGAGACCTCCCGTCCGACTAGTCGAAAGTCCTCTCCAAGGATGCTCTCGGGACTATTGATGATCCACTCTCGGAGGTCATCCTCACGAAACCCCTCGTCCTTCAAAGAGACTGTTTCTAACGTGGAAACGTCTTCCTTGTCCCCGACTCTAAGCATGATGTCGAGATAGAGTCATAGACACATGATAATCCTTTGGAACCAACAGTAAGCGATGGGTGTTCGACGCACGTTGCAGATCCAATTGGAGTAGACTGCGAGGGTGTGTTTGATAGGGAATCAGCCAACGGACGTTCACTACGATTTAACAGCTCTCGACCGAGAGTAGCCGTTAATGAAGGGGATTCTTAGCTCGGTCATCGGGCTTCCAGCTCAGATAGGGGCCTCGGCACGAGCAGCCCTATATCGCAGTGAGGCCGAATTGAACGACGAGGCGGCCTCTCGGCTCCCCGACTCTGAAGAATTGCGCACCATCAGCGAAGTCGACATCCGCGTACGGACGAGAGCATCGTATTCGGGGCTGAGCGAGTTCTATTCGAGACAGACCTTAGCCTCGATCAACGTGGAATTGGTCGAAGAAGCACCTTCATACGACATCGTTCGCTTACAGCGCCAGCTACGAGAGTCGGATGTTCCGGTCATACAGGTTTTCGGGGACACGCTGGTCTCCCGAGGTAACCTCGGAATAAACGAGACGCTCCTGTTTTCTGGTCGTGATGACTCCTCGTTCGAGGTCTTGATCGAGCTGGGTGCTGATGTGGGCGACATCGAGAGGTGGATCCGAGACCTCGATTTGGAGCTGTTAGAGCACCTTCGCGACGTGGAGAACGGCGTTGACGAGGAGTTCGACCTCAAAAGGTACGATCATGGCGAGCGGATCGCTACGAGCATCACGGCACACCTCGAGAGATCGTCCCGGAGTACTGCCCTCGACCGGCTTCTAACGCGAGTTGAGAAGGAAACGGATGATGTGACCGTATTTCGGCGTTACGAGCCTGACTGGTACCTCGAACGCGTAGGGGGATCAGATCACACTGACACGACTATTCTGACCGTGAGTCACCGGTATCGTATTGATGACGAATGGCGCGATGGTGCAGGGACTCACGAGGAGGAACTCACCGAAACAGAGGCTGCACTTCGGTGGCTAAGGGAGTTCCGCGATGATCCGCTAGAATATCTCGATACACGATAGGCCACCCTGATCCTCATAGAGAAATTTCGGACAAGTACGTCGTTTCCGACCGTGATGATGTCTCTATGTTGCGTAATCACGAAATGAATATAAATGGGTTCTCTGTTTTGCAACAGCAGACCGTCAGTCGAGCGATTCGATCATCATCACAGAGCCATCCGGTAGTTCATCCATAGTCTCCCGAATCCGCCGCAGCTGCTCGTCAACACCGTCGAGCAACTGCTCTGCATCTTCGATCAACTCACCCACGCGTTCTTCACGCGGCGGGCTGGTTCCCTCTACTGCATTGACGACCTCTTGGGTGAGATCGTGGTCGGGATACTCCGACTGCAGCTTGTCGGCGAGTTCCTCAAGTCGCTCGTCGACCTCGAACGGGTTCTCCGCCTCGTCGAGGAGCTGTTCCACATCCTCGACACTCGGCGGCTGCGACCGACTGAGCATCTCGCTCACATCGGTCGTAATTGGATGGCTCGGATATTCTTCCTCCAGTCGTTCCGATGCCTCCCGAAGCTGCGACCAGAGCGATGCCTCGCCGTCGGATGCTTCGAGGAGCCGCCGTGCCCGTTCGTATCGCTTCGCTTGCTGAACGACTGTCGAGTCAACGAGGTCTTCCTCCGAGAACGAGTCACCGTTCCACGCCGTCTCGAAGAGATCATAGAGATCGTCGATGGTTACACCGTCGAATTCGACGGCGACGCGGTCGGCAGTTTCCTTGCTGCTCCCATCGTGAGCGTAGAGCCACGTCACGAGACTGGAAACCACGCTCTCGGGCTCCTCGTCCGCCGGCGATTCTCCCGTGATACGTTCGTACTGCTCGCGGACGACGGTTCGTCTGTGAGCGTCGGCTTCGTCGATCGTTGCTCGAAGCCGGCCGGCATCTGGCACTTCGTCCCCGCCGACGATCGCTTGCATCTCCCCTGTGATGTCCGCACCGGAGTATAGCCGCTGCATCTCTTTTGCCCGGTGACCGAAGCGCTCCCAGAGGGAGTCGCCATCTTCTCTTGGTCGGAACAGTTCCTTTGCCCGAGCGAAGCGTTCAGACTGCCGTTCAATCCCGTCCGAGGTGAGATCCTCTGTTTCGAGCGGTTCGCCTCCGAGCGCGGGTTGAAGAGCCGTCTCGAGTTCCTCCAGCGAAGCGTCTTTGCCGAACTCTCTGCTGACGCCTCGCAAGACTTGTCTCACCAGTACACTGTTTTCGTCAACCCACTCAGCCAACTCGGAGAGCCACGAATCGACATCGGTACCAGCCGGCTCCCGGCCGAGCAAAGTCTCGACGATCTCTTGAATCCGGTCGAAATCATCATCTATCGATTCAAACCGAATCTGTACGTCAGTCAGATTCGTCTTGTTTCTGACTGCTCGACCGATCTCGTCCGGCTCGGTGATGTACTCGTCGTCTCTGCGTAGCGCGATTTCGTTTGCTGTTGCAAGTGTGATCAGCAGGGCCGAAATCGATTCTTGCGGAGTCCCGCGATACGTGCCTCCGCGCTGGACAGTCTGGGCAAGCAAGTCCTCGGCACGAAGCGATTGGGTGTCCTCGTACTTGTCGAGGAACTCCTGACACCAGCCGTTGGCGAGCTCGGCGCGGTCGGTATCCACACCGAGCGTGACTGCGTCCTCGCTCGAAAGCGGCCAGTCGTCGACGCCGCGGAAGAACTGCGCCATCTGCTTGGCGTCTTCGACTTCCGTGATTCCGTTGGTTAGGACGAAACGCGTCCCACTGAACACGGACTGGACTTGTGTTTCCACGACCTGCTCGAACACGTCCCCGTATCGTCCTCTCGTCCCACCCGTTCGGACGTAGACATCCGCTTCCTCGAGTTGCTCGCGAATCGCCGATTCGAGCGCCCGCTGTTCGTCACGGTGGTCGGACTCCAAGTCCGGATACGTTTCCGTCTCCTCTGACAGCACCTCCTGCATGCCCATCACGTCCCGCAGGCGGTCAATCGTCGATCCCTGTAGATCGACGGCGACGAGGACGTGCTCGCCCCCGTCCCGGCCTTCGTTCGTCGACTGCCATGCATCAACCTGATCGCTAACCTCCTCGTCGCGGCCCGCTACCAGCCGCACACGAACGGCGTCAAATTCCGGCGTCGGTGCTTGCTCGATAGGGTCGAGGATAGAGTAGCCGAACCGGAGTGGGACTTTGCGCTCTCCCTCGAGATCCACCTCGTGTCGACTGCCCTCAGAGAGCAGGAGGTTACTTCCCTCCCGAATGGAGTTCTCCAACTTGGCCGAAAGTCGATGCGACGGGATCTGTTGTGCGCGGGTCTTCGCCCGCGTCAGAATGTCCTCCTGTTCCTCGGAGACCAGCAGGTACTCCTCGTCACCGCGGTCGTTCGTCTCCGTTAGCACCTTCCGATCCTCGAGAAGGTCGGAGAGCGCCGATTCGACATCGCCCCTGACGGATTTGAACGACTCGTCAGTCGACTTGACCATCAGCCGGGCGAGATTTGTCGGCGTCGACGGCACTTCGGAACGAACCTGATTCAGCAGGTACAGCGCCTTCGCAACACGAACCGAGAACGCATCTTCGTCGCCGCCGGCCGAGGGAACGAGTTTGTTCTCGACCATCTCCTGCACCCAGAGCGGGATGTAGGTCGTCTCTTCGACCAGCAGGTCGTACAGCTCGTCCCATGTGACGAGCGCTCCGACCTGCTTGTCTCCCCACTCGAACCGCGTGAACAGCGAGCGGACGAGGATGAGCAGCGCCCGACCCTGCACGTACTCCTCTTCGGTCACGCGTCCCCGTGGCATCAATTGCTGAATCACCGTCCGGAGCAACCCGAGATCGTACTCGCGGAACGGGTACGACTCGACCGCGTCCGGGTCGGCGCCGGCAATATCGGAATATGCGTCGAGCGTCAGGTCGGGCATCTCCCGGAGAGCAGACTCGACGGCCTGTCCGCCCTCGGTGTCCTTCTGCAGCCACCGCTTCCGGACGATGATCTCAGTGTCGGCTCCCTCGAGCGGTTCTTGAGCACCGTACCACGGTTGTTCCGTGACTTCGGTATCGTCGAACTCACCGTGGATACGCTCGATCGGATACTGTCCAGTCCCGATGACCGGCGGGTTGGGCCCGACACCCAACTCCGTCAGCGCTTCCATCGTCTCTTGGAACTCTCTGTAGCGATGGCGGCCATCGCCGATGAACAGTGCCACCTCGTCAAGCCCGATCAGCAACTCCGTTTCGGTCTCTGGCGTGCTCAGCGACTCTTGGGCCGCTTCGACGCGATCGACGAGTTCGTCGGGGTCGAACTCGTCGGGATCGACCTCCTCGATGGCGTCGTCGATCGACTGCTTGACCTCCTTCCGAGACGCGAACGGTGAGTTCTCGAGCGTCGGAACGGCTTCGTAGAGCCAGCTCCGCAGCGACGCCCGCTCGTCGTACACATCCTCGAACGTCTGTCCGTCGTGCTCGACTTCCTGTAGTCGCTCCCAGCAGTCACCGTGGTTCATGTCGAGCTGCCACGCCCACTCGAGCAGCCAATTCGGGTCGGTGGGATACCCGAGTTCGCGACCGATTGCCTCGTAAATGAGGTAGGGAAGCGGCGGTTCCTGTGACGCGTCCCGGTTGAGGAGGTTCAGGAAGACAGGTTTCAGGCGGTCGACGTGAGAGTTGGCGACGCTTTGTCGGAACGACTGGAAGCCCGGCCATCTATTCGCCAGCTCTTCGCCGAGGTCGGAGAACTCCGATTCGGTGTCGGCAGCGAACCCGATGAGTTTCAGGAGGTGCGTCTTCCCCGACCCAAACGTCGCGGAGATGTAGAGGAAACGCGGTTCCTCGTGTGGATACTTGTCGACGAGGTTCCCGAGCGTGGTGAGCACGTCGCGAGCGCTGTCGGTCTCGTAGAACTCGCGGACGTCGTTTTCGGCCTGCGCTCTGGCGTTGACCTTCTGGACTTCCTCGAGTTCGCGGGTCGGTGACTGTTGGAAGACGTCGTGAATGTGTATGTCGCTCATTGGAGATGCACCCCCTTAACTCGGCCTTCGATCTGGTG